>JAAUXU010053621.1_pt1 | contig 22106 bp, 23 predicted proteins | sample 7278151 | NCBI WGS metagenome assembly JAAUXU01 (sample SAMN14350113, study PRJNA611818) | marine sediment metagenome | isolation source: surface marine sediment (1.8m) | place: French Polynesia: Moorea | collected 2018-08 | reverse complement strand
GTGGCCTTTTATTTTGTGTGTCAAACATAAAATACTTTGCCCGCCCTAATGGCTATTTCAACCCCCCCCCCCCCCCTACTAGTATGTAAGTGGCTCACAGGGTGTTGCAGTGTTAGTTGTCACTTGGGAGGAGCTAGCGGAGCTTGGCAATCCCAGCGTGAAGAGAGTCTGACGTAGTCGAGCTGATGCAGTCCCAGGACAACTCAAGGTGGTCAAGTCTTGCATTGACAGCTCGTCGGTGAGCAGCTTGAACGAGGCGACGAGCGTGACAGCGTCGGGAACGTGATGGACGGGCTGCCCTGAGCAGACTGTTCTGGTAAGAAATTGGGCCTTTGTTGCTCTCAGATAATGCACCTGCCCACCTAATGCACTCAACAACAATGTAAGTACATATCGATAATATGATTCTGTTGTACTCTGGTCATGCCTGCTCAGCCCTGCCAGGTCCCGACCGCACACACGCTGTGGACGGACTCGGCGTTGAGACAGCACCACAGGGGGGGAGCGGATCACTCCATGTCGGCGTTGCAAGTGCTACAGACTGCCCAGTCTCGGCCTCCTACACCTTGTGCAGCTCCGGGACCGAGACCGTCCCTGAGGAGGACTCGACTGTCCTTGTACAAAGAAAAAGTCTCTGCACGCAATCAACTTGTATTCCCTCCCCCCCATTTGCACCCGGCCTCCCCAGCTTTGACGCACCCTGTATCAGAGCTCCTCTTTGCTAGGCTTTTTCCCCCTATCTGTCGTTGCGGGGTCAGCAAAGTTATTGCCAAGTGGCTCTCCAGGTTTTTTTTTTGCTGTCCAGCCAATTGCCTTTACTCCAGCTCTGGATGAGCCCTTCAGGCTGGAGGAAGAGGGAGGTCCCTGCATCCTTTTACTAACTCTCTCCGATCAGCATCTCTTGTGTGCTGCCTTAAAAAGCAATTGGAAGCAGTTTCACCACCCTTTTCTTCTTGCCTCCCCTGGTCTGGGTCTCCTTTCCTTGAAACCCTTGGGGAGAAACACTGCAAGGGAGCAAAAAGGGAGCTTTCATCTCATATCTTTACATTCCCCCTCCTCCTGCTCGGAGTTCGTATTCCCCACGACCTCCTCCTTCTCCCCCTTCTATACGAAATAATCGTGGTTGTCATATTGTTGTCGTCTTCAGCGATAAGACAAGAAAGACGAGGCCACATAATGCCTCTTCTCTCTCTGCCAGCTCAGTTCTCTGTCCTCCTCCTCTCACACGCACGCACGACCTGACGAGGCGGCAAATTGCAAATTACCACATTTTCACCACAGCTGAAAAAAATAAAAGTAAACAAACGCAATTTCTGCCAGGCTGAGTGAGATCTAGCATTTTTTTTTGGGGGGGGGGGGGTGTTTTGAGCAGGGGGAGGCGCATATTGCGGCCATTTTTTTGGGGAGGTGGTTGCTTCACTTTGACACTCGTCGGAACAAGCTTGTTGTTAGCCCGAAAAGAAAAACTCTTCATTTCTGCCTTATGCAAAATTTACATTTTTTTTTTTTTGCTTCCATTTGAAACCTTCTTCTCCCTTTTAAATTGTCGCCCCGAGGAGCTTTTTTTCTTTTTCCTCTTCCTCTCCTTTCTGGTTTCGTCTTACACAGTTCATAGATGCCCCCCAAAGCGCCCCATTTTGAGCCCAAAACTGCTACTGCGTGAAGTTTTGGGGGCACCCAAGGTGTACAGGACGACTCAATTTTTGGTTAAGAAGTTCGCGGCTCTGAAAACGCTTCAGTCAACAGCGCGCAACCGATTGTTTGGCAACTCCAATTAGTGGAATATTTTGCAAAGTATTTGCAAAAGCAGCTACTTTCAACTTATGCACGACTTTCAACGTTTGCCACATCATCCTGCTGACTGACCGAGCACTTGTAGAAGTCGGATGTGTTCACCTTCTGTCACTGTTTTGTTTCAGTGCTGAGCGCGGAAATTTCGGAAAGTGTTGAAGACTTTCAACTTTGACGCCCAGAAAGTTTTTTTTTCTCTCGCTCTCTTAAGAATCGGCGATGAGAACAGGGAAAACTTTCGAGTTTCACTGAGACAACCTGTGCGAAAGGTGATTTTTTTCCCACTCAGCTTCGTTTCCGCCGCAGAAATAGGGGAAAAAAAGCCCGTCAGATCTGGAAAAATGATCAGTAAGAGCTGCGATTGAATCAGCAACCAAAGAATGAGAGCTTAATTGGGTGAGTGCTTTTTTTCACATGCTACTTTTTTTTTTTAAAAAAAAAAAAAGCTTCTTGGGGGAGAGAAAAAGATTTTTTTGTATTTTTCAACAAGATAAATGTTCAGCAGAGCAGCAAATCATCACTGACGTCCTCTCTCTCTTTACCCCGAAGATATTTGAGCTGCGCTAAAGTGACGACGCCAACTGCAAAAAGCATATTTTTTGCTCCCCCTCCCTCCCCTCTCATCTCCATTCCCCCCCCCCCCTGCGTTCAACAATCATCATGGCCATGAAGGAGTGAGGCAAGAGTTGGTGATGTCGTCGTCGTTCTGAGTTTATCCTTCATGCTCTTCACTGTCAAAGCTCTGTAATCTGTCCAGGCCTCTGGCATGGGCCTGAAGGCCCATATCGGTCTTCTGCTCCTTCCTGTCTGGCGACTCTGATCTTAAACGGCACTGCAGAATGCTGGAAATGGGCTGCGCGACACCACTAAATTAATCGATATCGCGATATTCGATCTATCGAGACCAAATATATGTGCTGAATTATCCAAGATGATACCCTTAGTGATATTTTAGCGTGTTTGATACACTGCAAAGACTCAGGTAATGTCATTTCAACATCCCTCTGGGTCCCTCAGTGGCCCGTGGACTTTTCTTGCATCGTCTGCTGCTTGCATCGCCATGTGTCTTTAGATATCGCGACATTCGATATCGATACGATACTTCGCACCGCCTTAAGATGAAAGGTACAGAACCAGGTCAGGACAAGGGGTTTTGATGACTGCGTCTGACTCTTTCATCAGCCAAATCCACGGACTGCTCTCTCTGTTTGTGGCTTCAACGGATCTTTTGACATTGGTCTATGACAAAATCACTTCATAACAATCCTAGCCTTATTGTTCAGTCATGCATGTGGGCCTTCCTGGCAGCTTAAGAGCTAAGAGGTGGTCATGAAGTGTCAGACACCAAGCCCAATGAGGCCATGACAGTCCAAATGCACATCACCACTGTTGCGATGTCTCTTGCACCAGCAGGTGCTGTATGCTGCTCCAGTAGGAACATTCATGCACACAGCACAACGCACAATGACCGTCCAAGGTAGGATTGATGCCAACATTGGGAATGAATTCCACCAGTTGCGGAACACTTGTCCCAGCTGTTCCATATCATTGACCTCAGACACCTCTTGGCCCTGGAAGGCTGGCTCATGTATGTATTTCCAACGTCCTACTGAGCCACGCATAATCAAGGTTGCCAACTGCCTCGCTCAAGCTAGACATGGTTGTCACTTCCTCACTCCCCCCCCCCCTGACCAGAGCTGTCAGAGAAAAAAAGAGTCTTCTTAGCCCACTCAGCTAAAAGAAAAAAGAGGTTGCTATAGTAGAGGAGGCTTCAGATAGAACAGCTTTCTCTCCTCTCCTCTGCCACCAGCCTTGTTTTCCCTGCTCACTACATGGTTACTTCTTGAGGTAACCCAATGCATCATCCGCACCCTGTGAGACGAGACCATTTCTTTAAGGGCAACAGTTACCGGGTGAGCAAAAAACATGACTCTTCCCTCATCCAACATCATCCTCACTACTGGCTTCTTTTTCTTCTCTTTCAAACCCCCCGCTGCTCAAGGATGAGCTGCATATGAACGACACCGCAGTGAGCAGTGGTCAACGCGAGAACTGATCTTTTCTTTTGAGCTCTGTGATTGCAACAGCAAATGCTCCATCAAGACCTAGATCTGGGCCTGCAAGTGCGATGGATGCCTACAAAATTGACATTATGCAAATTGTTCATTCGGTGCAGTGCAATCCCAGGGGACGGGAAACGGGAGGGGGTGAGGGGGGGCGGAGGGACTCGGACCATATTTGGGCTCTTGCCAACAGGGGGGGGGGAGACATAAAAGAGAGAGAGGGATGGCTACCAGAAAGAAAGGAAAGTGATTGAGCTGCGGTTATGCAGCGTGAGCCATAAAAAGTTCATTTTGTCCCACACACTGTGCACAGACAGTGAGGAAGTGCTTGAAAACAAGTCCGTTCAAGATCTGGCGAGAGTATTCGAGCGAAAATGAGCCAGAATATTCCAGTCTGAACAGGCAAATTCCAGCCTGCGCCAAGATTCGGTCCGCCTCAAGCTGCATGAGACAGAAGGGGTAAAACACGGCTCGTCCAATACTTGTTTGATGGAAAGGGTTGGTTGCTGCTATCAGTTTTGCGCCGCTCACATTGATAACACACAATGGTCACAGCATCCGCATCAGCTGCGAAATTATCGGTGAATCTCTGTGTGTGCATGTCCTCGCGGCAGCTGGAGTTGGCGGGCTCCATGTTCTTCTCCTTGTTCTTTTTGCACCACTACATCAAGATGCTTTCTTGAGGAGAAGAAAGGACGAGGTCGGTTGCTTGGCAATGTGCGAGTCATCAGCGCTGCTCGCTCTTCCGGTCAGGCAGACGAGGCCGAACGTGCTGCTGCAGGCAGGAAAGGGATTGTTGTGAAACGAAAATATTCAAAGAGATTTGCCAAAAAAAAAAAAAAATGCGTGTGACAGGAATTTTTTGGGGGAGGGAAAAGAAAGCATGAAAATGTTTTCTTCTTCCTCCTCCGGTTTCTGTCCCATATCTCACCTTGGATTCTTTTGTCGGAGGCTGCGCGAATCTTTGCTTGCCAAGGAACTTTCTCAATGACCGCAGAAAGAAAACTCTTGTCTTTCCAGGGTTTTTCTCTCCCCCCCCCCTTGACTTAAGGAAGTAGGCAAAGAACACAATCTTGTTTTTCCAGGAGTCGTCCTTGTGTCTGCAGCTGAGACTGAGCGACAGCTTCCGAACCGGGGCAGGCGACGGAATCGCTCTTGCTCGGGACGGTCGTGGGGTTCGCGGTCGCCATCGGGGACAGGTTGAGGTCGGCTGGAGGGGAAGTTGCGGCTTTCAGATGGGGGGGGGGGGAATTATATTTCTTTTCTCTCGGAGCGTGAAGAAGTTCTACGTCGCAAAATCGAGTGCTTTCACTACCGAATGGAGTACTTTCACTTACAAAATCAAATATTTCAGGTACCTTCACACTCACACCTAGCTTTGTCAGTAAAAAAATTAAGGATTTCCTGCCAAAAGCAAGTTTTTGGCCCCCCTAAACCGCGTTTTTGGCCCCAAAACCAAGTATTTGGCCTCCAAATCAAGTCTTTCACAATTGCTAAGTTCATCGTACAGAGGGTCATGAGGATAAGAACCTACTGTGAAGTAAAATGTATACAAACTATGCCCAATGGGTTCTGGCCCATTCTCATCAACTTCACCGAGACCCCGAGCATCCGGACCTTTGCTCAGGATGCTGTCCTATTCCAAGTTTGATCAGGGGGTCTCACTTGATCCTCATCACTCAACGGTTGGGGGGGGGGGGGGGATGGAATTCGAGAGAGACAAAAGGACTTGAGTCGGGCTGAAGGGAAAGGTTCGGCTCGATTAAACCGGACTAGAAGCCTCGAAAGCTGGAAACTTCCGAACAGCCCTAACTGTGACCATCACCAAAGGAGAACCCTCAACATCCAGCTTAATCTGTACTTTCACCGCCAAATGAGGCAAGTCTGGGCGTACTTTTTTCCGGTACCCGAGTACTGAGTCGTTTTGGTACCCGAGCATTGTACCTTCCTGCTTCTGCCTAACTCTGAACAGCCACAGTTGCACACCCCTGAAACTTTCCTCAACCGCATTTGCTCACATTTGCCTCGTAACAGTTACATTACATTTTCTAGAACTACAAACACACACATTTACGTGCTTCATGCTGACGGCACTGAAGGAGAAAAGCTGGCTGAGTCATTGTTCTTCAGTACTCTTTCATTGCTCTGGTACTCGATCAAAGGCAAACCTGGCACCGAGCAAACGCCTGGCAAGATCTTTCGCCATCTGACCTAGTACTTTCACCACCAACACTAGATTGTTGGCCACACATCACTCTTGGAGCTGGTAGTGTTTCCACCATCACAACTGGTACTTTCACCATCAAATACTCCCATATCAAATTCATTGAGTGACAAAAAGTGCTGGATTTGGGGACAAAAGCACCTGTATCAGCGATGAAAGCACCACTTGGCTCGGTGATGAACAATCTTTTTTCCTCATGGCAATGATGGAACGCCAATGGCGAACTTATTCCTTTAGTTTGAAGCATCTCTTCTTAGTGCAACTTGCTCCGTTCGTGTCAATTCGACTAAAGCTCTGCCCCATTGCAGTTTGTGCTGCACGTACTGTATTGTGCAAGAGACAACTCCCTTTGAGCCACGTCCACCGGCAGCAAGGACAGCAGTGCCGGCTCACGTAAAGCTATTTTTGTCTGTACTCACTCTGCTAGGAAGTTAAAGACTCTGCTGAATATTCTCTACTCCAGCCTCCATTTGGCCCCGAAAGGAATTGTTGCCTTGGGAGTTAAATTTTCATGGTATATTTTCAAGATGACTCAAAATCTGCATAAGTACTTAGTGTCTGGCCTTGAATCGCATGAATTTGGTCGAATCCTTAGAGATGAGGAAAGAAAATCGAACGATTTCGCAGGAAACCGTTCTTCACAGCAGTAAAATCACTCGATTGACACAAGTCCAAATGGGAGTAAAATTCGAGTCTGTTCAATTTTTGTCAACAAACTTCCTCCCCATTTTTGTGTCTTTTGCCACTTTGGTCTTTTTCTTTATGCAATCTCCACTGCTTTTGAGGTCAACATTGTCAAAATCGTCAGTAAAGAATGGTCATTGGACCGACTTGAGGCAATGCAACTTCAGCTTGGCCTTTGCTTCTGTTCATTTTGCAGCTTCGATCAGGCCTATATAGAGACTTGATCTTCCACCATAGACCTTGATTCTGTTTTTTTTTTGGGAAGAGTTCGATTGTGTCAAGTTATTCTGCGACGACTTTGCAAAATCAGGATTCCTCTGTAACAGATTAAAGCGTCAAGAGAAGAAACACTCGAAGCAAAAGTTGACACTTGACAAAACTTGGCCACAGCTGATTTCATTTCTCATGAGTGTGTTCCAGAAATGACATCATCGTTGACATTTTTCTTCCTTTGGAGAAGCCTCCAAGTATGTCTTCATCGCCCCTGTTGTTGTTGTTGCTATTGTTGTTCCCGTTGCTGTTGCTCCCGCTGCTGCTGATGTGCCCCCAAATCTGCGTCTACACCCTGTTGTGCCGTCTTTCTCTATATTTTGTCTGGCAGGTTGATGCAGCCAGCTGTGGTAGAAAGAATGTGCATAAAATTGGTGAGTCTGCAGTAAAAAGCTGACAGCGAGTCAGGCCTCCTCCAGCAGCAGCAGCAGCGGCGGCTACAGCGCGTGCCTCGTGTGCTTCAATCCATCTTGTTTACCAAGACAGCGGCTTTGTCTTCCTGCCCTTGATATTTAACCTTCTAAAGCGGATTTCTACATTTTGTCCCTTCCCCTCTTTTGCTGCAAAAGCTCCTTTTGCCTCTTCGTTGCTCCCACCAGAGGAAGCCTTGGAATCCGCGCACGCTGTTCAAGCAGAAAAGGATCCAAAGGAGGAATTTGCCTAATTTCCCACGCCCCTGCTTACCCATAATTTCTCCTGTTCCCTCCAAAAAGTTCTTCTGTACCGCGAGATTTGAATGAAAGATCAATCAAACTCTTTCCACGCCTGCCACAGAGATTCTCCTTCGCTTGCAGTCAAGGAGAAAGTTGCTCTCTCTCTCTCTCTCTCTCACACACACACACACACAGACGGGTGTTTTCAGCTAAAAGGTCAAGTTTCTTTGCCTCTCACTTTAAAGAGCTGATACAAACCAGGTAGACACAAAGAACTCCTCTTGCCATCTTCTTCTCCCGCCCTTGCGTGTTAAGTGGTTCTCATAGGAACAAGTATTTGGGTCTACAGGGTCCTTCAGGAGGATTGCTGCAAAGATTAAGCTTGTCATGCCGGTCACACACGCACTGGCAGCTCATTTTCGCTGCTTTGGGCTCAACCTGAGTCACCTGCTAATGAGTGTGGCATCAAAAACAAACCCTGGGTTATTCACCCAAAATTCATGCTGAAGAGCAGGATCAGGTCAGAAAGGCACCGGCCGGAATGGCTGAGCCATGTATTCAAGTCCTCATGTGGTCCAGACTTGAAGCTGGCATTGCACATCCTTCAGGACGTCATGGTCACAGGTCTGGGTGTCGTCCAACCTCACTGTCTTGTGGTCTCCCTACTAACCTGGAATGTGTGTGTGCCTCACGGCAGCACTGAGGCCTCCCATTCTGTCCCACGATTGCACACTCGAGGGCAGTCAATAAAGCTGTTTTATATCTCAGTTCTGTCAGTCAACATCAGGTTGTCTCTTGACGACCTCAGTCCATCCCTCGTCTCATCCATAAAGGGCCCCATAAGTGGTAGTCTGAGTGCACGTTTAGTCCAGAGTTGAATAAACCTGAGGTCTTCGGTTAATCATGATATCTGCCAAACCAGCAGCAAAAGGGAAAGATAACAGGTTTTATTTGCCATCAAAGAAGGGGTTCCTTGGCTTGCTGGCAACTGTTAAGGAACTGTTAAGGAACGAACTCAACGTCTTCTACCGCAGGAACACGAAAAAGCCTCTGGTGCAAAGAGAGAGCGAGAGCGAGAGCGAGAGCGAGCGAGCCAGAGAGAGAGAGAGAGAGAGAAAGAAAGAAAGATTTGTTCAGCACGCATTTTATTTGCGCACACACCATTTTCATGCTTGAGGAGGCTGCTCCAGCTCGATCCAGCCCTGCTGCCACAGTGGAGGACGCGTATATGCAGCAGTCACTCGCACAAGTTGGCTCAGTGACCTTCTGCAGGGGTCGTCCTGGCTGGTGAGACAGGGCCAAAGTGCGTCTCAAGGCTGCCGTCGAGGCTGGTGGAAGCCACGTCGAGGCTGAAGGAGGTGACCCCGAAGCCAAAAGTTTTCAATTTTTACATAGTGTCGACGTCCTCTCGCCTTATCCAAGAAGTTGCGCAGAAACTTCAAGGGTTGCACCAAATAAGATCGCAATTGTGCATCGTCTGGAGCCTTTAAAGGCCGTCATTGGGGCTCGAAAAGGCGCTAATTGTTGATTGGGCTTTTCTAAAAGAAGAAAATAAAGTGAAATGTTCGTATTGGTTGGAAAAATTTTCATTAGATCACAACTGTTAGCTGTGAGCACAATTCCATCTTCTCTTTAGCAGAAAGTGACACACTGGAATGTGGCAACACTTGCTGAAATTGAGACAGCACAGGGTGAATTAGATGTTGCTCAAAAATGTTGCCTCACCCATTGACCAGAAATTGACTGCAAGTTGCTCAAAGTAAGGATGTGATTTAAGTTGAAATCTTCCATCATCCCGCCAAATTATGCATTAAGAGAGGCCACCCTTAAAGTGACTCATGAACCAACAGATTTTGGCAAAGATTTCGGCATGTGACACCACATTCTGGTCCAGCCTCAGTCCGTGATGAACTTTTTGGCCATGATTTTGCATTCCAGGACTGTTGAGTGGCCTCCAGCGTTGGAGACCACGTTGTGGTCGACCGAGCCGTGATCCGCGTACGCGCCGTCCACTGCACGCGCCACACTGACGTTATGGGAATGTTCCACGCCAAATGAAGAAAGTCAATTCGAGTGACAGATTGGTTGATGGATGGGCAGTAGCTTTCCACACACAAAGGGCATGTCATGAATCCCACTGTACTGAGGGCAAAGAAAGAAAACACTCACGATTGACCTAAATTTTGGGACATGCAAGAACTGACTTTCGGCGTGGAAGTGGATGAGGAGTGACTTTCGACACTGCGGCGGTAAAAATTGCCAGTGGCAGGAGCAAAAAAGCAGCAAAAGCTGCAATCAATTATAGGCAAACACAGCTGGGTAAACACATGCAGGTGGGAGCAATTATGGAAAGGTCCCTGTCCAGTCTGGAAAGTTCTTTTTCTTTGCCAATGCATACACCAAGAGTTAAAAAAAACTCCAGTTCCCAGAAGAGGACGTACACAACGGCGGATGTTGCTGCTGGCGATGTAGTGGAACCCAGTCAGCTGAGCTACATCAGCACCTGATCCAGAAGCGGTCGTGATCCTTGCAGGAGCAACTGTGACTGGACCCGGGACGAAACTGCTCAAGCAGCTTTTCTTTGAGGTCTTGAAAGTATGGGGCGGATTCAATACTTAATGTGATTGGACTGCTCAGGCCAGTGAAGCGATCACTCAAACGGTTGCTGCAACAATCAATATCCTCACTCTCTATGCATAATCTTTTCAGTCAGTCTCGAGTCAGTGCATCTTAGGTTTGCCACCTAACACCGAATAGCAAAGATGCACTCAAATGTTTTTTTTTCATGTCGGTTTCTCTGTCCTCCATTCCTTCGGTGCCAAAGATCAGCTCTCGTGGTTGTTACAACTAGTGAGGACACAAACAATGATGATTTCTTCATTCCACCTGACTGGAATGGACTCAGTGGAGTCTTGCACTTTATACACCATGTATAAATATATTAAAAATTTGACTCTGCCTCACATGCATAGGTAAAGGTCGCAAAGAAGATCAATCAATCTATTCTTGTCAGTGACATGACTTTCACACCATTGAGGGTCAGCATTTTGGCTGAATACGCACATGCATACGGTAAGTATAGCATAGGTTTTAATATGCTCTCCGAAAGTCTTACCATTTAACAGAGGCTTATACGAAAGTTTTATTTTGAGAAGAATGCGACTTGGAAGTGTCTGGCACACTCGGCAGCCTCCATCTCAGCCTGTGACTCCTCGTCATTACAATATGAGTCGAGTCATTCTGTGACCCGTCAGGATTCAGTGACACGAAGCCCACTCAAGAGGCGGCAATTGGGGCTTGTGCGTCATTCATGTCACTTTGATGGGGGACTTCAAATTAAGAGGGGGGTTATTATAATTAAGTAACACGACATTTGTGCCCATACGCAGTGAGAGCCATCACTAGAGCATAAGTTTCTTGACCGGAGAGGTTGTGCTTGGCAAACTTTCGAGACATTTGCTATTGACGGACACTTGTAGCTGAAGGAGACCCCATTATTTAAAGTAATTTGCCAATTCTGACGCCTCGGGCTGTGTCCTCAACACTGCAGAGAACTTCAACTCGTTCGAGAGGTTGATCTTTGCCACCGAGGCGTGCACGTTGGCTTCTGCTGGCAGAAGGGCACGGGTGAGTTGATTTGGCTGAGTTATGTGACTTTAAGTTGACTAAAAATGATCCCTCATATGGATGCAGCAACCTGCATGTGGAAGGAAAGATTCGTATGGGCTACTTATGGATCATACTGTATACATTAGACTGGGTCAAAAATTGGAAATCTTGGACTTTGAGTGAGAGCACGTTTAACCCAATGCCAAATAGTGAAGACACATACACCAGAGTGCAGTTTCAGCTGTCTCCCCACAATCAGACTTCATTGCTCAGAAGGAGACCTGACATTCATTACCTTTTATTTCACCCACTTTGTCCAAGGACAAAGTTTCGACCCATTCTTTGTCCTCTCCCTCTGATGCTCATGAATCCTATGCTGAGTAAAGTCACAATGAGACCCCCAACGCAACCAAAGTTCAACCCAGACTTGAGTGCATTAACGGGGTTCCACTGTGGAAACCATATTGCACACGACTCCAAGAGATGTGAATCTGCAGGCTGGCGGAGGAGAAAAAAACCCCCATTCTCTAAAGCAACATCTTTTATTCCCCATACAAAGGAGAGAGAGGGGAAATATGGGTTGTATTGGGTTGAGCGAGAATGACCAGACAGCAAACCCATTGCAGCAGTTTGTCTTTCAGGAGATGGCAAAATATGATGAAAGCAGCATGCATAAAAAAAATCTGTGTGATGCCTTCCATGCACAGAGAGGGAGAGAGAAGCACAAGCTGGATATTCAATAAACATGTGCAACAGGAAGTGCCGAGATCAAACAACAGGAAGGAGGTAAAAGTGCTGACTTTTTTATTCAGTTGTAGTGAGGCACACACACATGTGGCATAAAAGGTCAAATGCGGCAAAAAAAGGCTGCAGGATATACAAACAGCCAGGGATGGAGGACATTGCAGAGAGAAAAGTCAGAACAGCAATGTCAATGGCAGTCACTTCTTCTTCCGACACTTTGTTGCCTGCCTATCCGGGATGGAGCAAATGAGGAAAGCATTTTTCAGCCCGGAAGACTTTCCACTCAGGAATGGGCACAAGCCGCGTGTCCTCCCGCCATAAGTAGTCTGGAAAGTCATGGCTGCTCCGCCGAAAGTACGTGTGTACGCCCGAAAGGCTGAGCTTTCGACTGAGGTACTTTCAGATGCCCTAGACGGACTTCCAGTTTCCATGCTGACGAACAGCGTGTTTCTTCAGAAAATGAAGGCTCCAGATTCAGTTTCATTGATCTTAACCCTCAAAGTCTCGAGGGCGTTTGTCTTTTTGAATTTGTCTCTGACTTCTCTGTAAGTAACGATGCTTTTTGGTACTCACAGAAATCGGCTTCTCTTTGTTGCTGGAAATTGTGAGAGCTCAGAAAGTTTGCCCGTTATTTCCGCATCTTCTCATCATAGTGAAACAAGTTTTTTTAAGAAGCCATCCCCCCCTCTCCTCCGCTGGCAGACCCTGCCTGCTCTGAAAAGTACTGGAAAGTACTGGAAAGTCAAAGAAATGAAATAAATAAAAAAAATCGGGTAGCAGAAAAGCGTCTAAGTGAGTCAGTTTTTTTGCGATAAGATGCATCTCACAGTGGCGAATCTCTCAGGACCGGTTGAAATTTAGGACTGGGCATAAAACTCACGTCAAAATCCGAGAAACGGAAAGCCATAAAACTTTCTTAAGTCGTTGATCCTCCTGTGCGGATATGATTAGATCTATGGAGTCTCCTCTCTCTCTTTCTCAGCCGCGGCCTCAGCCTTCAACCTCGCGAGGCCTCTATTCATGGCTGCCTCTTTCACTGCTACATTAAGGTGAGGAGCAAAAAAAAAGGGTTTGGTTTTGAAATCGGAGACTTCGGGTTCTCATTTCCCTCAAGTCACACTTGACTTATGTCATGGCAACGCAAGTACTCATGAAGTGGTGTTGCCAGAGACGCAAGGTTGCCAGGTGTGCAGAATCCAGAAATGGCCAAAATGGGGCGGCTCGAAGTTGGCCCAATTACTTTTTACTGCAATTTTACTCACAAACTTTTCTAATATACTTTCCTGCCCCTCAAGTGCATTGACAGGACAGAGCTGCCACGCAGGGCTCTGTCACTCTCCTCATGGATGCTGTCCCACCCTCAGTCGGGCCGGGGCAAAGGAGGCACTTTGGTCTCTTCATTCCCAAGTTTATGACGCTCACTTGCAAAGTTCATGGAAATTCTCAAATTTCTTTGGCCATCAGGAGGTCATTGGCCCAAGACTTAAGATGAAGAAGAGCTGGCAGAAGTAGAATAGTACAAGCTATTCCTGACTAACGGAGTCTAGCATGGATGAGCCTAGTTTTTGGCTTAGACTAGCATAACTCAATCTCCTGCCCTCAGCATGGCTCTGGTTGGGCCTGGCGTGCCACCACCCATTTCAGCCTGGGTTAGCCTGGCCCAGCTCAGCCTTGCCTTAGCCTTTTCCAGATTGACAAGGCCTCGTCTAGTTGGGCCTGGCTCTGGCTTACCCTGGCATACCGCAACCTGGCCTGGCTTTGGCTCACCCTGGCATACCGCAACCTGGCCTGGCATTGCCTGGTTTAGCCTTAGCACAGCCTCGGGCGCCATATTTAGCTCCATACATCACTTTGATTGCTTCGAAACGTGTGCTGAGGCGTCAAGATAAACTGCTGCAGAAGGTAAGCAGACGTTCTAGACTGATCTCACGAAGGTTTTTGTTTGCTCAACACTCATTAAGGTATGTCTCACAAAGACATGCTGAGGCTGAGCCGGGACCGGAAGGTCTGCTCACGTTACAGCAAGTGCAAGGGGATGATTCAGAGGTGAACTTTGCTGTGAAAGTAATGCTTAAAAGAGCCTTTTGAGCAGCGTCAGTACCTACAGCTGTTTCCCATGGGTTGCATCCACCTCTGTCCTGGCATGCTCTGTGCCTGTTTTACTGCAAAGTCGCAGTCCAACTGATTCTGGTCTTCCATTCCACTGCCGGAGCAGCATTTTGACCTGTTTCTTTCTTTCTGGCAGCAGAATCCATCACTCCAAGTTCATACCAGGTCAGTGACGTCACCAGTCAGCTTCCCCGGCCAGCTCAACTGACTCTTCACTTGGTGCTTCCTGAACTTTGAAAGGAGCGTCAAGACCAGGCAAACTAACTGGACAAGACCGCAACAGCATTTAATTCCTTCACTCACATGTTGTACTGAGCTGAAAATTGCTCTTAATTGGCTCTAGGAAGCAATTCCTGCCAATTAGGACAGGGAATTCCCTTGGAGCTTTTGCCTCCCATCACCAATGTGGCAAATGTGGCATTCCTCCCAGGGCCTAATCAAGGGCCGAGGCAGAGATGAGGGAAGGAGCTGACAACTCTGTACTGTGATAATAATGCTGCTTTCACTGAGGAAGGGATAGACACTTTGACACATGTATCGACAGCTGAACAAATAGCCCAAGACTGCCTCTTTCTCCGTGTTCAGAAAAAAAAGAAAGAATGGAGAATATAATTTTCTAAGGAATGCCTTAATGACACTGATTGTCGGAGATTGTTACTCATAAAGCCAGTATTAAGATCAAGAATCTCCATTCCGCTAACACAACATAGCTGCACAAGTAAAGAAAGAGCAGCGCAGTAAAAAAGGATATTTTGTCAGACAATTTGGAGTATCTTTATGTCCACTTAGTCCCTGCTGACTGCTTCCAGCCCGGCCAGAGTCTTTGATGCCAAGAGTAAGATTGTTTTAGGCCATGTTCAGGCTTCTTTGGCAGGTGCCAAAATATGGTGCTTGAAAGACAACACATGTTTTTTGTTGTTTCCACCGCTATCAATATTCATTCATTAGCTGCCTGAAAAGAAAATGACTGCAACACGCACCTTGAAGTATTAGGACACAATGTGAGGACATTTTGTGCGTCAAAGCAGAGGAACCTTTTGTTGGTGTCTGATTTTGCGCCAAAGAAATAGGCACTTTGGTCTAAAATGTACTTTTAGGTGAAATTTAGATATATGATGCTTGAGAAGCCTTTCTTTGTTGCACCTACAATAGGCACTTAGCTTTAGAGAATGTCCTTTCTACACCCTTCTCTTTCTGGGTGACAACATAAAAATCCTCGGCACAGTCATAATACACTCGTGCGATTATGTGCACAGAAGTATTGAGTTGCCAAAGGCTGCTGCTCCTCTTCTCAGGGAATGTACAGGTTGTCTCACCTGTTTTCAGTGAATTTTTGGACCCCCACTGCTACTCCATGTCACAGGATCTGCCTCATTTTGGGGGCAAAAAGTGAAATGTGGCAACGCTGGTTGCAGCAGTGGAGGAGAATGAGATGTTGTTCATGCAAAGTTCTACATGAAAACGTTGCTGGCTCACACGTGGATGAGCAGAGTTGGCTTATTCAAGTGCACACACTTGGGTAATTGTGAGGAATTACATTAAAGAACCCCCAGAAACTGTGTTCAAGCACCCTAAAATTGGGACGGAATTCGTATTTTTCGGCGCTTCACCACAAGATCCTCTTCGTGGTTCACCGACAGTGAAGCGGCTCCAGTTGACTGAGACACCCTGTGTGTGCGTTAGTGAAGAAGAAGCCCAAGCACGAGATTTTTGCGCGGAAAAGAGGTAATGGAACGTGCGAAAATAGGGCCTGACGGATGAATGAGGCAGGCAGGCAATCATTCCACCGCATAATACGGCCAGGAAAATCAACTCCTCCTTTTTAGGCCCGTCATCGACAGCTTGTTTTCACTTTCTTTGACCAGAAATCAAACTTTGAGGCCTTTTTAAAGGCCTACCAAGGCCCATTGTGCCCTTCCTTATGGAGCAGAAGTGTCTTTTGGACTCAGGTCGAGATAGGAGGAAGGAGAAGAGAAAAATGAGGATTTCTCTCTGCTTCTGTCTGGGAAACCACCTGCGTCCCCATCAGGCTGGTTCATCCTGTCCGGACTGCATTAGCAATCACTGCAGGTTGGTTAGGGCTGCTCCACATGCTTCTAGTGTGTGTGCTGCATCCAGCTGCAACAGAGACAGGAAGCAAAAAAGCATTGTGTGCCAACAGGTTCAAAAAATAACCAAAAAAAAACGTTCAATGGGCTTCATCTTAGGTACGTTAGCCAATGTCCAATAGCGAGGATGGTCTGACAAAAGACATTTTCAGCCCTTGTCTCTCCCATGACCGCTTTCTCTGTCTCCCATTTCTGTTGTGCTGAAGAACAGCTGGACACCAACGGTGATGATTTCTTCATTCCACTTGACTAGAATGGATTCTCTGAGAGTCTGACACTTAGAAAGAGACTGGAACCAATGGGCCTGGCGGAATTTGCATAGGCATATTTGTATGTTGCCATGGCAACTCTGACTTCCTGCTGATAGCCTGACTGTAGTTTAGAAATAGCTCAAGTCTCAGCGGCATCCATATCAGTTTTCATTGATCAGAGAGTGACTTGGTCTAACATGCACGATATTGTTCGTTATGCCTCGACTCAATTTGGCCCAAGTTGGCACAGCTCTGATCTATTCTTCTCTTGCAGTCATGATCTCACCTCTCTATGATGAATTTTTTCAATGGAGGCTGCTTAAAAGAGACTGATCACATCCTCTCTCTCGCTCTCTCTGAGTCTGTTACATACTCACCTAAGACCCACACGAGGAAGATCCAGCCGCGTCTGCTGTCGGACATGGTTTCTCGATTTTTCCAATAGTTACCAGGCCAGAGAAGGCTTCTCCTGCTCTTGTGGGCCTGGATTTTCCTCTCCTGGTTGCATGGAATCAGATGCCGGAGAGAGAGTTGATCCAAGACTGATGTTGTGCCCTTTAATCTCGATCCTCTGGATCGTTCAGGTCGGTTGACCAACACCTCATTTACCAACACCAAAGCGTTTTGGTCGTTGTCGTCGGTTATGCAGCAATTTGCTTGTTGCTCAGAAAAGGCCGGAGGCCGTATCTGATAAGGCCACTCAAGGCTCTTTGTGGAAAGTACAAATGCGGCCAGGGCTGCCAGTTTGGGGCTGGAGGAAACTTGGGGAAAGTTGTTGGCCTTTCAGAATTGCTGTGAGGAGAGGGGGAAAAGAGATGCTGCTTAGTCTTGCTCCCCACGTGCCAAAAGTTGTGGGGAAACAAATTTGCAGCTGATTCCCTCACCCCTTTCAGAGTGAGCAAACTGTGAGCTGCAGCTGACTGTGGTGGGCCTGCCCTCCATGGTGTTGACCAGGTGCCCGGTCAGCAGCATGGCCAAGGTGCCACGGCTGCATGCCATGGTGGCTGATCAAGTCAGGGTTGCCACCGGACGGTCAGATCTGCCACAGCTGCTCCGGGACAGTCTCTGGAGGGCTTCTTTCACTGGGGAAATGGCCCAAATCTCCTACTCCTTCCTGACCTCATGTGTCATGTTGGTCAAAATTCTCTCTGTCCTTGCAACGTTGGTAACTGAGCTGGTGATCAAGAGACCGGAAGCTGCCCCAGAGGGACTCACACACACTTGTTACTGGCCCCACTCGACCAGACAATGAGACTCCAGAGCACTCGGGTGCCAAGAGTTCCACAAACTCCTCGTCTTCGTGATCTCTGGGCCGCCAAGAGTTAGTTCCACAAACTCCTCGTCTTCGTGGTCTCTTGGCCGCTGCTTCTGTCTGGCTGAGTTTCTCCCTCTCTCTTCACCTTTGATTCATGGGACTCTTCAAAGTCGGTCTGTCTCTCCTCATCGATGCCATCTAAGTCATTTCTGGAGGAAGGGTAAGAGATGAAGGAGGGGATTTTGGACACATTGCCAAGTTTTCCCGCACCCAATGGGCTTTCCTATTTAAAACATGTCAAACTTTTATTATTTTTCCCCCTCCTTCAGCGCTCGTCCAGACAAAAGTGGCGGGAGGAGCCTTGACTTTTTTTTTGCTTTTCTATCATAATCTTTTTTCCCGAACGTCTCTGGTTAAAGCGCAGTTAAGCGTTTTGCTCGAAAACTTTGTTTTTTCTCCATCTTTTCCAGGAGAGAAGAAAAAAAAACTTGGGAAATGCAAACATTAATTTGGTCTGAGCACCCACATTTATACAGTGCACGTTCCATTTTTTCGCAAAGGGTCAGTCAGCATCTGGCAAAAAATCGAGACTTTTGCAAAAAAAGAAAAAAAGATGGACGTCTGTGCTTCGCCAGGTAACACCTAAATCAACTTGCCCAAAAACGTGAGTTTTTTGCACTCTCTGAAGTTGCAAAAATGGAATATCTACTGTGCGCGCCCACCAACGTTTTCTGCGCTCATTATTATGCCTTCCTGCTAAAACCCTTTCTTCCAGAAGGATTTTTTTACCTCCTCAAATTTCTGAAAGATTAATAATCTCAAGTTCTTGTGTGTACGTTGTCTCCTCCCCTTCCCTGTTTGCTGGACAGGAAAAAAACCCTGCGGCAGCAGCAACAGCAAGAGCAGCAGCAGCCCCAACAACGTCCCCAACCTCCTCAAAGTTTGCCTCGTTAGCCAGATTCCCTGGGATGGCCTCGGTGAGGGATGCCCACCTTTTTTTTGTCACTTCTCTGCTGCTGCTTTGGAGTCTCTTGGAGATGTTTCTTCTACTTCTTCTGTGCTCCTCGCAAAAGGTCCAATGTTTTGCCGGCAGAAACAGCGATGACACTTGCAAAAAACCACTTGCAGATCGTTAGTTTGTTGCACAGATTTCTCCTTGCAAATTTGCACAGTCGACTTGCGAAAAAAAGCGCTGATTTCTCTCTCACTTTGTGTCTGGCAGAGTGCCACAATTATCTTGCGGAAAGTCTCACTCTCACCTCGATGGAGAAGAGGAATAAGGACAAAGCTGGCGCACAACAATGAGCAGCCCCAAAAGACACTGGCGATATTTTTGGGTCGGAAGGCAGCAAAAATGAAAAACTTTCTGTTTTTGGGGGGAGGCCTTTTGGGGGGCAGGTGGGAGGTGCTCGGTGCCGAGTCCGAGCAGCGACTGCATGAGGAAGTGGAAAAAGAAAAAGCAGCTTCCAACGGGCGCGCAATTTCCTCCCTCTCCTCCTTTGGCGGGCGCGCCCCCGACGAAGACGACGGCGGCGGCGGCGGAGACGTTTTACTTCTTGCTCTCCTCCTCCTTCTCGCTGACGAACGCGACCTAATGATGCAGAAAATTCCGATACGGACTAAGAATGGGGAAGTCTCGACGAGCAAGAATTGATTCTCATTGAGGAATTACTGAGATTCTTCTTAAAAGATGAGGGATTTTTTTGGGCGGGACCAACAAATTTTTATCTACCACGCCAAGAGGAGAGAAAAGGCAAACTATCGAAGAGCAAAAACATGCGTTGAGAGGATCTTCGGGGGAGAAAATCTTGTCTGGTCAGGGTTAGACCAAGCAAGAAATCTGTATGACTTTCCAATTTCTGCACAAGAAGGATCTGCACTTATTTTGCCCATTTTTTTCGCCCAATTTCATTCAGAAAGTCATGGAACTTTCTGCAGCCAAGCCTTTCCAGAGGTCTGGGTTCACATTTGACATGAAAGCCCCGAGCTCGTGTGACTTTCCAGAGGAGACAGATAGATGAAGGGATCAGTGCTTGTTGCTCCAATTCTCATGTAACGTCTGGTCTTATAAGCACCACAATGTATCACTGAATGCATAACCCAGCCTTTAGTAAGACCGCACATGACAAGGATGACTTTCCGAACGAATGTGGAGGAGAAAAGGTCAGTGCTCGTTGCTCCAATTCCCATATGGATTGGGCTAGACCCAAAAAGCCCCCAAAATTTTGAAATTTTGCTGAGTGTCTCCTAGGCTTTTTTTTCCCTCCATACCAAATGGTAAAGATGGAGTCGAATAGGGATTCGACTAACAATGCCTAGATTTAACAGCTAAACACACTTTGTCTTTTCATGACACTTGACTTGATTTGGAAACCAACAACGCAGGTCTGGACTTTGAAGGCACCGAGGGGATCCAGAAGCTGACCAGAACGGACTTCATGCATGCAGGACGAGCTTTAACAAAATGATCTAGCCCAAAAAATATTTTTGTAGGGTCATGTGATATATTGAAAACTTATTATGACATTGTTTCTTTGATACAAAGGTGAGGTCGAATGTTTTTGGAGAGACGAGTGTTTTAGGTTGCACTGATGGAGTGACTGTTTGAAGCTGAGCGTTCGTTTTCTCGTCTGGTACAGCAAGGGTATCAGATGCTCCAAACAATCTTTAATAAACTTTTTGACTGGGCAAAACTTTACAGTATATTGACGACGACTTGTTTGTGCATCAAGATGGCTCAAATATATTGTGGGCTGCAGAGGATTTAAAATTTTTGTCGTAGCCAACTTTACGGTGATAAACTGTTAGTTTAGAACACTTCTATGCACGTTTATATGCAAGGGTTTGTTGTGGCCTACTTCATGCATATATTGTGAGCGCGAAAGTTGGTCTGGGTGTCAGCAATTTTGTCCGCAAGTGTGTAAGCCGGCCTTTAAAAAGGCCAGGGTCACACACGACAGGAAAGTCCCCAGAGCTCACACAACTTTCCGACAGAGACAGTCTAAGATAGGAGATGGAGGATCTGAGCTGCTTTCTTTGATGGAAATTCCTGCAGGCGTCAGAATTTCTTACTGACTGCGTAACCCTGTCTTTTATGACACGAGAGGAAATTCTGCTGTCTGTGTGACTTTCCAAATGAGGCAACATGAGAATAAACAAAAGATCGGCGCTCTTTCCTCCATCTTCGCCGGGAAAGTCAGAAAGTCCTGAGCGGCAGGTGACAAAGTGAAGACACACAGAGAGAAAGTAGAAAGGGTTGACCAGTGGCTTCTTTTCCCTTGGACTTTTGTTTTGGCTGATTTAGCTGAATCTTCGATGCCTGAAAGTGCAAACTTTCCCAGCTGCGTCCTTGGAAAGCATCGCAACCAAGCTGCGCATGGTTCATCTTGCTCCTCACACGCTTGATTGAGATCCAGCTGTAGACACAGACCAATTTTTTTCCGCAGAAATTTAATCTGGCAAATGCTTCTCTTGGAAGTGAAATCTCTCCTAATATGACCGAATCCTCCAAAGCTTCTGTTTGGCCGTCGAAAGTTCACACCTCGCTCGCTATGATCTGTCCTAGAGAAAAAGGAAGCTTTCAATGCTTTCCAAGAAAGTCTTGATCCATTTCCAATACTTCGGGCTGAAAAAAGTAGTCCTTAAACGACCTTTTCCCTCTCGTTTTCCCGCTCAATTTTAAGGAAAATCTGGCAAATCGCAGCAGTGACCAACTAAAACGGTCAGGCAATCAGGACCTTTTTCTTTATTCGGGAAGAGGCAACTTTCCGAATGTTCCTTTTAAAGTTTTCTCATTGTCGCCGGCAAGAAGAAGGAAAGGGTTGAGGAGCTTTCGCAGCCCGCGCCAGAGTTCGATTGAATCGAGACTCTCACTTACCCCAGCCACGTGGTCAAGAAGGTCAAGAAGAAGATGAAGAAGTTGACTGTGCTGAAGGAGAGGAAAAAAGTTTGCGTCTGCGGGAGAGAAAGTGAGCGGAAGAGATTTCGCTCCTCGTACACACATTTTTGGCGCAAACTCTGGGCATTGTCGTAACCTCACATCAAAGTGCAATCAGCTCTCAGGGACTCTTGTCCCTGTCACCTGCTCAAGCTCCTTGCTCCTGAGACTAAAGCAGAGCAGCTTGCTCTGCTTGTTTATGAGTCTAAGGTCATGCATGAACGGACAATGGAGTCACTGGACAGACAAATCACCCTGGACATGAAGGTCACTGGACGTAGAAATCACTGGATAGAAGGATCACCCTGGACGTGATGGTCACTGGACGTAGAAATCACTGGATAGAAGGATCACCCTGGACATGAAGGTCACTGGACGTAGAAATCATTAAACAGACGGATCACCCTG
>JAAUXU010097272.1_pt1 | contig 22119 bp, 29 predicted proteins | sample 7278151 | NCBI WGS metagenome assembly JAAUXU01 (sample SAMN14350113, study PRJNA611818) | marine sediment metagenome | isolation source: surface marine sediment (1.8m) | place: French Polynesia: Moorea | collected 2018-08 | reverse complement strand
TGCGGCTCGAGTCAGACAAGCGGCCAGACCGATCAGTGAGTTGTGACTCAAGCTGGAGGCTGAGAGGCCGCTTTTGTGCTTGCTGCTCATATGGAGACCACCGAAGGCGGCTGCAAACTCGCTTAAAGGCCGCCGAAGCGAATCATAATAACACATTAACGTTACATTTCACTCAAGGGTTTTGTTTTAATAAAAACCACACCTTCGACGTGTAAAAAGTTGCCAACATCAAACGTGTCTTGAAAGGTTTGTAAAATTGAGGGGCTTCTCTTAATGCGAAGAAGTGTCAGAGAAACGTTTCCCACCTCGAATGGCGACAGCATAGAGATCTGGGGTCGACAATCATCTTCGCGAGATTGCGTGACCTGACTACATGTTGTTTGCGTAAGGACCACTTGCTTGAAGGTCATTGGGTCACATCTACGTTGCCAGGCGGGACCTGTCACACGCGGAAAGTACATAAGCCTCGATCGCACTCTCAAGTCAGGGGCAGCCGGGCAGCCAGTCAGCTGGGCGGGTGCAACCCGAGTACGAGAGAGCAAGCGAGAGAAAGCGGCGAATTTACGCTTGTCAGATCTCCGGTGTCAGTGGCATCAAGCTCGAATTAGTCAGACTTGTAGCCAACGTCCTACATTTACCCTGGCAGATCTATGAGTGATGGCTTGTGCTGTAGCCCAATGCCTGACAAGTCGTTCTGACCTCTTCTTCATGCCGCCTTTTTGCTGAATTTTTTTCAGTGTGGAATGTGGAATTCCCCATCTGAGACGAGAAGACCTAAAGTTGTTACTCTTAGCTTGAAATGTGAGGTTTCCATGCTCTATTCTGCTGTGAAGGAAGATACGTTTTTGCATTGAGTCGAAGTCAAGTCTGCTTTTGTAGGAAAGCTTGGGCAACATTTGAGTGAATCAAGCTGGCACCATCTGCTACTTGGCCCGGTCAGGCCTAGCTGCCAACCAACACTTAGTCCATCATTGCTCTTTGGCTTTTGTAGCTGCTCAGTTACAAGACGATAAAGAAAACAATTTGGTATTTTTTTTGCCATTGCACAGTTTGATTTCTTGGCAATGCTGATGAGTCGTGTGACATTTGGCATCGGGTCTGCGGCACTGAAGTCCTCCCTTTGGGCAGGGACCCCAATCAAAACCAAGTTCACAAAAAAGGTAGGAAATGCCTATACAGAGCACTTCATTTTATACTTGCTGTTGATCGAGGACACTTTTGTGTCCTGACAGATGACACTATATGTGCTAAATCTTGTGCTGTGGCATTCGATCAGACACAGCTGTTGAAAAAGTACCAGAAGTTAAGGGCTTCTGCAGCATCCTTTACCAGAGATACGGGATACTGATACTGATACTGCTCGATCAGGTATTGTTCAAGCACCACGAAGTACTGACCCATTAACGTCGTCACTCGAGTGACGTGCGGAGCTGAACATGTCAGTTCTGAAATAGCGTCATTTTAAGTACGTAAGTGCGTTGGTGGGAGAAAACTATCGTCAACTGAAGAATTTTCGTAAAAAGAAGAAAAAACGCTGATGTTTTCAAACATTTGCAGCAATCTGCTTCGATTGGCAGCTTCCAGTATGTCGGTGTCTTGATTTCCAGGACTAGCAGCTCCCTGTCTCATCGAGTGGTCTTCAGAGCAGAAGCTCGACTGCTGCTTTCTAATGCTTTGTCCTTGCACGGTACTCTTCCTTTCGCTGACCCCGTTAGGGTGGGGTAGGAACTTTCGTGACACCCTGTAAGGGATGGTCTTCCCCCTAGAGTGCAGCAATGAATGGGGTCATATTTGGTACAGGGTGATGGGAAAGATTCGCAACTCGTCCATGCTGTTGCCCTCCGTCAAAGTGAGTGACATCCCCAGGTTCACCCTGTGGTAGGTGAACGACTTTTACTTGCGTACACCTTAGGAAGAAGCAACATTTGGTTTTAACGCTCGATTTGCAGAAGATAGAACGTCTTCAAAAACTTTCTGGGGAGTAACGCTTTCTTCACAGGGACAGTTAAAAAATGAACCATATTTGACAAACTAAAACTTGACAAGGTCGAATTTCGTCTATTTTCTTCATTTACTCTTGACTCCAGAGTTCCAAACGATGATCTTATTGCTTTCAGCTATGTTGGAGAGCTGCTACCGCCGCGCCCATTTCCACCTCGAGCGCCAGGCTTACGCCGGAGTTCTGCGCCTCGTCCGACGAAGCTGTCAGAGATGTCAAGGATGGGGACACTCTGCTTCTAGGGGGCTTCGGGGTCTGCGGCATCCCGGAGAACCTGATCAGCGCAATGACACGCAATGGTAGCAAGAACCTGATCTGCGTAAGCAACGATGGCGGCCTGGAGGACTGGGGCCTCGGCCTGCTCTTCGCCCGGCACCAGGTCAAGAGGATGATCTGCTCCTACATCGGCCGGAACAAGGAAATGGAGCGCCAGTTCCTCTGTGGCGAGTTGGAGGTCCAGCTGACACCTCAGGTCGGCATACTCGCAATGTCTTGTACAGTAAGATGTACATACAGTGTGTGTTGCAGCAACCACTGCGACACACAAGCGACACACACAACACACTGGTGTTGTACAGGATCCACACTATACAGTGAGTGCCAGTTGACGGACGGATGTGTGCTTCGTTTCAGGGCACCCTTGCCGAGCAGATCCGCGCCGGTGGAGCCGGGATCCCAGCGTTCTGGACCCACACGGCGTACGGGACCTTGGAGCACAAGGGCGGCTCTCCCATCAAATACAACCCCGACGGCACCATCGCGCTGCCCAGCAAGCCCAGGGAGTGCAGGGTTTTCAACGGCGTGCATTTTATCATGGAAGAGGCCATCAAGGGGGACTTCGCCCTTATCAAGGCGTGGAAGGCTGACAAGGCAGGAAATCTCGTATTCAGGTGTGTGCAATTCTTTGATGTATTTTTTTTCCTTTTTGCGGTGGTGGAGGTAACAGTTAAGATGGAGCTGCTTTCTACAGGAAAACTGCGATGAACTTCAACCCTCCCATGTGTAAGGCAGCCAAGATCACCATCGCCGAGGTAGAGGAGATTGTGGAGACGGGCGAGATCGACCCCGAGCACGTGCATGTTCCCTCTATCTATGTGCAACGGGTCGTCAAGGGGGAGAAGTATGAGAGGAGAATTGAGGTTCGCGTTTGAAAAGAAAATCCCCACTCTATCGAGCGGATTTCGCATGCGTCAAGCGCCTCTTTTTTCACTTAGCAATTGACCACTTCCCTTCCTGGGAAGGACAACAAGACGCCGGCGGCCGCTCCGTCCGGTCCGATGAACATCCGCGAAAAGATCGCGCGGCGGGCGGCTCTAGAATTCAGACAGGGGATGTACGCGAACTTGGGGATCGGGATGCCCATGCTGGCCTCGAACTTCATCCCTAAGGGAATTGAGATCAAGCTGCACTCGGAGAACGGTTAGAAGACTCAGTTCCATCCGTCACAGCGAAAGGTTTCCCACCAACATCTATTTCTTCTCGCAAGGTATTTTGGGCTTGGGTCCCTTCCCGAAACCAGAGGATGTCGATCCGGACTTGATCAACGCCGGAAAGCAGACGGTGACGGCCCTGCCGGGAGCCTCGTACTTCGGCAGCGACGACAGCTTCGCCATGATCAGAGGGTGAGCCAACATTTTTGTTATACCGGATTTAATTTCTGCAGCGTAAGTAAAAAATAACCGAGACCGGTAAAATAAGATTAGATCCTTCTAGACCGCATCGTAGAGCACTCAGCGAATTCATAATGTGATACACAAGAGACGAGTGACGACCACACAACTTTTATTTAGCTTCAGACCTCAAAATCTGAACAGGACCTGCTTAAATTTCGTACATTGCACCTTAATATGATTGCCCCTGGCGCCGATCATAGCATAGAGATGCCCAAGGCCTTTCTCATGTCCTCAGTCGTGAGGATCTTCCCCTTGATCTTGTACTTGGTCCTGCACCTCATCTATTTGGAGATCTCTAGAGTGCTCCAGACCCAGAAAATCACGCCAATTAAGTCCGGAGACGATGGTGACCAGGAGTGTCTTGACTGAAGTCGGCTACGAAGTTCCTCTGTACATGCTCTTGCTGATATCCAGAGGTGTCCCATCTTGATGCAGAACCACCGTCCTGCTTCAATTGGGCCTGTAGTTTTCCTCCTGGCAGGTCATGACAGGTTTAAGGATGCCCTCCTGGTACATGAAGCGGTTGATATTCGTCCCAGCCTCCATAAAGGCAAATAGACTTAGTATTTTCATGTGGGTGTAAAGGATGGCATTTTTGTCCCTGCCCTGCTGGTTCCTTTTGGCCTGCAGCCACTCACGCAGCTTGTTGGCCCACTTGAGGCCCTTCAACTTCTGCAAGGGTGAAAAGAAGTGATGCACTAAGGGCACAAAGAACTTCAGCTACCCCTTTTCTGGATGTCTGGCTTTCTGTATACGTGACAGACCTGTAAGAGATGTTCAGAGTTTTGGCAGTGTTATTGAGGCAGCAGTGCCCCTTCTGCCTGGCCAAGTTGTGGATCCTCTTGATGTTCCTTTGAGGGATGGCTGCGGACTTGCGACCTATGTGCTCTTTGTGTACCTCAGGTAGCCACCCCGCTTGATAGCAGGCCTGGCAATCTCTTTCTTTATATTAAGGCTCCTGGGCATAAAGATATTGGACTGGACAAGCTTATGGAGGGTTATGACCTTGATGGGAGCATCACACTCATGCGCTGGTGTCACGTCGAAACTAAGGGTGTGGGGAGTGGGTGAAATAAATTGGCCATAACTTCCGTAGTAGTTGTCTGATTTTGGCAATTCAAAGTCGTGATAAGAGCTCTTGAAGTGTTTAACATGATTCCAGCTTGACGATATTAAACAGATTAAGTAGGTTGCCTACATGGTCAGAAATCACCTGTCGCCTACAGATTCTGCGGCCCAAGTTGATCTTGTTGCAGTTTTGAAACCGATTTTGATAGTTCTAGTTGCCTTTTCAGCATATGGAGAGATAGGTATCAGTCATGCCTTTTAATATGATGCGTAAAGTGATTACTTATGCTCAGGCAGTTTAGTTCAAATAATGTTGGAGATAGGATGATGAAAACTCCAAAAATTATACACTTTCTCAAAATGAGACGTACCTTAATAGTATATGCACATGCCTCCCGGAGACTTTTCCTATGACGAAACAATCCTGCACCCCACAGCCTGCCTCAACCCACCACAACCTCACACACACACGGGCGCGCGCGCTCTGTACCGCAATCCTCCTCCCCCTAAGACAGAGAATGTCATACGTACATGTTATTTCTTTATCTGCAACGTACGTGGACTTACTCATGTGGGCGTACAAGAAGACAAAATATTTGTTTCTCTTCAGCGGCCACTTCGACGTCACCATGCTGGGCGCCATGCAGGTCTCGCGCTTTGGAGATCTGGCGAATTGGATGATTCCGGTACGAGTAGACTGAGTTGTCTGGTTGAGTTCAGCCTTTTTCTAGGTGTGACTACTTTTGCTAGGGCAAGAAGGTGAGCGGGATCGGAGGTGCCATGGACCTGGTGGCGGCCGGCAACAAGGTGGTGATAACGATGGCTCACACGGCTAAGGATGGCTCGCCCAAGATTGTCCAAGACTGCTCGCTGCCGCTCACGGGAAAGAACTGCGTCAGCATGATCATCACAGAGAGGGTGAGCGGCATGGAACTCTTCTTCGAGTCCATGCACATGGCCTTCCTCTTTGCACCTGTCATCATGACAACTCTCACATTCTCTTGGTTTTTTTTTTCAGGGAGTCTTCGAGGTCGACACCAAGAACGGCCTGACCTTGACTGAACTGGCCGAAGACTTCACCCTGGATGAAGTCAAGAACTCGACGGGCACCGAGTTTAAGGTGGCCGACGATCTCAAAGTCATGGGACAAGCGGCTTGAATCAAAGGACAACCTTTAGCTTCTTCACCCTCGTCAGCACCATCACCCCTCAGATGTTGAGAAAGTCACTACCTATGTAGCAAACTATAATAGTGACACAGTAAGAAAAATATTATAACTTTTGTCATGAGTCGTGTTGAGCTACAGGGTGCGCACAAGGACTAAAACCCTCCCCTTTGGTAGACGACATCTGGATAACGCGTCCAGAAACTTTACAGGGTGTTGTACCGAAAACGTTGCAACGCCATGACCAGAGTTGAAGGTTGCCATATAACCAAGATTTCGGAGTAATCAACCTTTTTTCTTCAGGTTTCAGTTCTAGTGCCCACCCAGTAGGCAGATGTGACTCATGACAAAAAAGTGGAGAAACATCACACTTAACTGTGACACTATAAGGTTAGTGAGTTTCTCAACTCCCGAGACAGCTGTCTTTATTTAGCCTCACCTTAGTGAATTCCCCCTCCTGAGGTGAGCGCCCCTCTAGAAGTCTTGTCATAGATATGCAGATTTTGTTAAATGGCGAGTGCGTGCGCGCGCGCGTGTGTGCAAAACACCTCAGCAGCATTTATAGGTTCTGCGTGGGACATTCGTGATCACGGCGGACAAAATCTCCAAAATAATCGAGAGGTGTAAAAATTGTTCAACTGCCTGATCAAATTTTGCTTTCCCCCCGTAACCTAAAAGAGGGTGACTTTTTATGGCTCGCACACTATAATTATTGATCTCCTGAATTTCGTTTTATGAACATAACTAAGCGATAAAATAATGTCCCCCCTCCTCCAATGCAAATAAATTCAGAAGCAGAAAGGAACCATTGTTTGCCTCCTTTTTGGGTGCGTTTGCACGGGCTGAATTTCTAGTGAAGATTTCCAGTGTAACCACGTTCTTAAAATTGTTAGCTGTAAAACGGCCCCCTCTAATAAAGGGTGGAAGTCTCACGTCCGTCCCGTTAGCATTATAACATTGCTGACTATCAACTTCCGTATGTACCAATGAGTACAGTGCAACGTTGCTTGGACGCAGGAAAGTACATGACTGAGCAAAGTAACGCGGATGAGACTTTCACCTCTAGATGTGCATTTTAGTAGTCTGTGTCGTATTACAATATGCGTGTGTCGCATTTTTTCCCCTAGAGTTCCTAGTTTATTATAGAGTCACAAACTAACGTGACAAGAATAAAACCGTTCAGCATTTATGTACAACCATGGTTGTACCAGAGAGGTTAGCTTAGCTACGTAAGTCATATAGCTAGGCAAGAACGTGCTTTCGGCTGTACAGACACAAAGACTGACGGACAGACAGGAAGCTGCAAGGACGGTCGGAGGACGGACAGACAGACAGACAGACAGAGTCTTTGGCCTGTATGATCGCACGCAATCCAGTTCCCTACATGGATGGAGAATAGATTTTTGTAGGGGTGGGGGAATAAAGAAAAAGGATGCCTTAAGAGAGTCAGCGATTGAGAAAGCCTCACTAGTGGAACACAGATTATTGATCGAAGGATGCTGCTGCAGCTGCTGTAGCTGGGGAGGAAGAATGGAGGCTCCTCCAGCATCATCTTCTTCTTCCAAATGGGTCGTCTCCATTCTTTTCATCCTTTTGACCGGTTCAAGTCTAGTCTGCGAATGCACCGAGGAGATCCCCATCGGGCTCATCGTCAGCGACTGGAACCAGGTCAGCAACTAGGGGACGACAGCGATTATCTCGACGCTGTCACACATGTCTAAAGGGGTCAGACTCAATTTGCACGGTTATGGCTGGGGCTCTTGTCTGCTACTAGAGGGGCACCCGGTTCCGGCGGCTGGTTCAGGATGAGCACAGTGACTGTGCTATTTTGTCTGGTTTGGAGGGCACCCATTTTTTGAGGTCGTCGCCCACTCAAAATGAGTTGAATAATCGCTGCCAATTATTGCAAGTGCTCCCCTAGAATGAAGGCCGCACTGGAAGCTGCGAAAGTTTAATAAAAGCTTACTACGGTTAAGAGTGACTTTACAGCATGCTTACGTATTTTATGGTGCAAATAATGAATATGTATTAGATGCACGTTTGTACAACAAGGGTGGTATCAGCTTTGTGCTGCAACTCTTTCGTAGCTCCGTAAAATAAGTTGTGCTTTGTCACAAATTTTGAAGGTTCTATGTTGTGCAAATGAATCTAAAACAACTCAGTTGCAACTGAAGCCTGAGCATGACCAACATTTGCTCGTATAGACGAGGCCTAAGCCTGAATTTGAGTTTCTTTTTGTCATGCGTTATTATTGGGCGAATCTGACATGTCTTTTATATATGTTGTCGATGTAAATGAAAACAAAGACGAACAGATACCCTGAGTTCACGAGGCTCCCGCAATCTTCACTTGCTAGAATGACGGCGTTTACCCGGCGATCGAAATCGCCCTGGAGAGGCAGCAGAGGCTGTACAACCAAACGAACCTGATCAGGTTCCACCGGGCCGACAAAATCAAGACGGTGGATGCGTTCAAGCTCTCCAAGATCATCTGCAAGCAGGTTTGTAGTCGAACGTGGTGACGCGACTCGTCTTGCAACGTCTTTTTGAATGCGCCCCACGCGAATTTCATCCAGTTCAGCAGCGGCATCTTCGCTCTTATGGGCACGGTTGACCCCGAGTCGTTCGACACGCTGCACTCGTACGCCAACGCCTTCGAAATGCCGTTCGTGACGCCTTGGTTCCCCGAGTCCATCTACAACGGACCCAAGGACACTAAGGTGCAGGAATATGCGCTACAGATTAGACCAGAGTACCACGAGGGGCTCGTCAGTCTGATCAACTACTACGGCTGGGATAAGATCATCTACGTCTACAGGTACGCATGGCTAAGTCCATAAGAGTCTTGCGTATGCTCAATATCACGCATAATTTGTCAGCTTAACCACCAATTTGTCATACGTAACTTGGCTTCGCTGTCGACATTTCAGCGACTTCGAGGGCCTGATCCGCCTCCAGAACGTGTACAACAGCATCCCCAAGGACGAGTTCGGCGTCTACAGGTTCCAGGTCGAGATGGTCAAGAAAATTTCCACTGCGCAAGACGTCATTGAGTTCCTGCTGGAGCTGGAGAAGATCAATAGGAACACGCTCAAAAGGGTCCTACTCGACTGTTCGCCCAAAATTGCAAAGGTGGGCGGAATCTTTCACTTTCCAAAAGTGTTCGCAAACTAACAGGATCTCTTCTTTGCGCAGGAAATATTAGTGAGCCACGTGAACAACGTGCATTTGGGCAGGCGCAACTTCCACTACCTGATGGCCAACCTGGTCTTGGAGGACTCATGGGAATCGACGGTGGCCGAATACGGCGCCATTAACGTCACTGGGCTGAGGCTCTTCAATGGCGCCTCTGAGGGCGCCTCTGCGTCGTTCTTGCGCCGCTGGCGCCAGAAGACGGACGGGGGCATGACGACAGTGGCGGCCCTGGCGCACGACGCCGTCCTCGTCATGGAGGCAGCCTTCAATAGGATCGTGCGGGAGAAGCCAAAAATACTAAGGCGCAGGTTTGCGGAGGAGCACCTCTTCTTGTGTACGCATGTCATTTGCTGGCAAATTTGCATTCTCGTTGCATTTTCCAGCTACGGCGCCAGCAAGGACTTGACGTGTAATATGACGACCGATGAGCGCCAGCGCACTTGGGAACACGGCGCAGCAATAGTGCAGGCTCTACGAGAGGTGCGCCTGCGTGACGGAGGAGAGGCCAACGGCGGAGCCAACGGTGCGCTCACAGGAAAGGTCGAATTCGACCCGCTGACTGGGAAGCGGACACGCTTCAGCCTGGATGTCCTGGAAATGACGCCAGCCAGCAAACTCGTCAAGATCGGCACCTGGAGCGACACCGACGGCCTCAACATCGCTGCCGAGCCGTTCTTGCACAGGGGGCACTCGCCAAGGCACAAGCACATACAGTAAGTGGGACATCCTTGCCAAACCTTGGCAGATCTCTCCCCCATGCCCCTGGCCACTTCTGCCAGACTCACATTATATGACAATACATGTAGTCCTCGTGCCACAGGAATCGGACGTACGTGATGACAACGATCCTCGAAGAACCTTACATGATGATTCGACGGCAGGACCCCGACGGGCCTCCACTGACGGGCAATGACCGCTTCGAGGGCTACTGCAAGGACTTGGCCGACATCATCGCGAGGGAGAACAACGTAAACTTCGAGATCAGGCCAGTCAAGGACGGAAAGTACGGAAGTCCAGACAAGACAGCGCCAGGTTCGATGCTACAGAAGGAATACTGAATAACATTGGTTACACAAAGCTTCCTCGATAAAGGAGGTTGGAACGGGATGATCGGCGAGCTCGTGCGCAGGGAGGCAGAGATCGCCATCGCGCCCCTCACCATCAACTCACAGCGTGAACAAGTGAGTAAAGCCACTAATATACGAGCATGCAAGATGAATGATACTCATACGGTGCATGCGCGGCTAGTTCGAAAACGTACTGGAAAATAATATGGGCTCGGCCGGATTTTTTGGCCAACATCTGTTAAATTTTTTTAGGATTCTTTTAAAAAAGGCCATTTGCGCAGTTTTAACTCAAATTTTTATAACATACTGTGTTTGGTGTGCACAATATAGAGCGCACTTCTTTCTTCGGCCGTAACTTTTGATTGGATTGAGCTGCAGGAGTGCTTCACACCTCTACGAAACGCCACGAATCTCTACCATAATCTCAACACAATCGAACTTTTAAGTAAATTTGCTTCTATATTGTGAAAAATGAGTGGTCCCACAGCAAACGAGCACATTAGTTTGGTTTCACAGGAGAGTCTCAGCTTTCCACCGAGGGATGAATCACTTCCGTAGCCAGCCAAAAGTTGTGACTAAAAAAAAATGAGCATCATACACACACTTCATGAAGTATGTTATAACATTTTGAGTTAAGAGTACGCACAGGAACATATTTTTTCAAACAGTTGAACTTGTACCAGCAGCAACTATGCGTGAGGCCAATTATCCGCCCCAACAAAACAAAATCGACACTTTTGGAACTAGCTTAATTAATACATGTACATACAATATGTATGTACATATTGACAAAAATTTAACGCACGAGTTTCCAAATATTTCCTCGCTTATTTTCTGTCTGGAGAGAAACATTCTTGCACTATGTCTTCCCTGGTCCATTATATTTCCCCCTCCACACGGACATGTATACTTGTGATTCAGCACTCTGAAACTAAAAATTTTCTATATTTCTTGCACAAATCTAGTGATAGTTCAAAGTAGCACTCGCATTAGCAAAGTCGGAGTTATAGCTCTAGGCCTCCTCAGTCGGCCCACGCTTTGCCGTAGATAGCTTTGCTCTTCAGTGGGGCTGCCTCCGCCGTGATCTCGTCCATCGTCAGGGGTTGCTCCATCTAGAGTGCGAATCGAGTTCTTCTGACTCACTCACTCCCGACTTCGTATTTCACTTTTTTTTCAATTTCTTTTGAACCGGTGTCATGAAATATTGAGGGGGAAAAATACGAAACTTGTCCATTAAATGTCAAATTAATGATACATAATATGTACCCTGTATGATCTCGACAGCACTTGGGTCATTTCACATCCCTCACACCCTCAGGATACGTATAAAATGACCCTCGTGCAGTCAAGTCCAAGTTGGGTGCATACAGTACTAAAATATGCGTCGTTTTTATCTAGTTATTAGATGCAATATGTACATGCAATAGGTATACATTTAACAAATGTACCATATATGTGTACATTACATATAAATGGATTCATGATGCTGTTGACTCAGGTTGCCGACTTCACGAAGCCGTTCATGTCCCTGGGGATCTCGATCATGATCAAGAAGCCCGTAAAGAAGCGTCCGGGGGTCTTCTCCTTCATGAGCCCGCTCAGCATGGAGATCTGGGGCTGCGTAGTCTTCGCGTACATCGGCGTTAGCATCGTATTGTTTCTGGTGTCAAGGTAATTTTCTGTTTGCTTCAGCTGCACATGCAGGTGTCCGCAGGTGTGCACGTGCTGAGATGTGTCCAGCAGTAGTGACTGACACTGCATGACATGAACAGTGCATTTTTAAGCCGACGAATTAGAGCAGGTAAATGAGTCAATTAATAGCCTTGTTCACAAGTGCACCACATCTGCGAATTCGCCGCGTCACTGAAATCGTCACTCATCAATCCATGGGCATTGAGACATCCAGAGTCGCCGACGGTTTCATCGTCGGTGATGCTTTTGGTCGTTTTCTCCATCGCGCACGTTCTGATAAGATTGAAGTCTTAGTATTTAGCAGACACAGAGTAATGGATCAAGGTGAACTTATCAAAAATAATCACGAAACTGTGTACACCCAATGCATTACATAAAATGGCAGTCCCTAATTTTGGAAATCGCCCTACACCTGTAAGCACGGTACTGTACGTATGAGCCGTGGTGACGCTGTAGAAGGAGGTGGAGGAAGTGCTGAGGGGAATCAGGGAGAGCGTGAGGAACAATGTGTATGAGGCAACAATTCGCCAAATAACTTAAATCTTGTGACAGATTTTCTCCACAAGAGTGGAAGATCGAAGGCACCTTGGGCGGCACGACCACCGTGGCTAACGCGTTCTCGGTGATGAACAGTCTCTGGTTCGCCCTCGGGGCGCTGATGCAGCAGGGCACCGACCTGGCCCCCAGGTCGCTGTCGGGGAGGATCGTTGGCGGCGCCTGGTGGTTCTTCTCTCTCATCCTGATCTCGTCGTACACAGCGAATCTCGCCGCTTTCTTGACCGTGGAACGCATGGTCACTCCCATCAAGTCCGCGGACGAGCTCAGTCAGCAGACCGAGATAGAGTATGGCGCTCTGGTGGGCGGCTCCACCCTGAGTTTCTTCAAGAACTCCAAGATCTCTGTGTACGCGCGCATGTGGGAATTCATGTCCGCCAGACCTTACGTACTCACGAACACCACGCAGGAGGGGATAGAGCGCGTGCGCAAGTCGAAATCCAAGTATGACTCAAAATTGCACAGCAACGTACGTGCACATCGTGGTTCTTACCAATGCTTGTTTGTGTGTGCAGGTACGCTTTTCTGATCGAGTCCACGAACAACGAGTACACGAACGAACGTCTTCCCTGCGACACCATGAAGGTGGGCAAGAACCTGGATGCCAAAGGCTACGGGATCGCCACGGCCAAGGGGTCCGGCTTGCAAGAACAGATCAACTTGTCCGTGCTAAACCTGAAGGAGAACGGCGAGTTGGCCAAACTAAAAAACAAGTGGTGGTACGAGAATACAGAGTGCCAGGACAACAACGAGCAACAGGGCAGTTCTCTGAAGAATGAGCTGCTACTCAGCAACGTCGCCGGCATCTTCTTCATTCTGGTCGGTGGACTCATAGTGGCCATGGCGGCCGCGCTCTGTGAGTTCTGCTACAACTCGGGCAAGGAAGCGCGCCGCGCTAAGACGAGCATGTCCGATGCCATGAAGAACAAGGCCAGGCTGGCGCTCACCGGCGGCAGGGATGTCGACAGCGTCAGGTTCTATGGAGACTCGTCAGCTCTATAAAAATGACTCGACTCTTTCACAAGATGACAACAAAGACTTGGAAATTTCACACATCTGGTAGTAAACAATGTTTTATTCAATCGCTTCTAAGACATTGCGAGCTTTACTCATTCTGCTCATGTGTATGGGTGTGTGTGTGGGTGTGTGTACGCGTGTAACCATATGCATATATGTGAGAGGTGCGACTTGTCTGATAAGCAATAATAAGCATCGTGTGTCTTACACAAGTGTCACTTCTGGCAGAATGCATGGACTGCATGGATGACAGTATTGGTCCATGGCCAATTACACGCATGGTGACAGTAACGTGGGTGTACTGGCAGGTCTCATCCATTATACAGCATGAGCATCTTCTTAATTGAAAAAGTGGGAAGGAGGACCTCGAGGAGACTATTAACAATTATGACGGGTTATGCTAGTCATCCCATAATTGCTGGTCTACATAGTAGGTAAGTTATGGTATGGTAGGGATAATTTGTCCTATTCCACTATTACCTGTGTCAATGCTTGTTCGATATGATTTTCTCCCACCACCGCAGGTCGTCGTCTCCTTGGCCAAGTCTCTCCAGAATCTCATAGTCGCTGACGTCGTCATCGGGGGCAAAGACGAGTCTCTCCGTCTCTTCGGACCTCATCTTTTCCAGCAGTGCGTTGTTGTCGATGTCTCCATCATGTCTTCCATTGTTATCCCCTTCCTCTGTCAGCAAGATCAACGCCTTGAGTCTCTTGAGCACCGCTTCCAGGATCAACTTCTTCTTCTCCTCTAGCAACTTGCTAGCGGTGGTCAAGTGGGATGAAGACGTCAGCTCTCCTGGCGTGATGGCCTAAGGAAACGATTACTTCAGGCTGTACGCCTATGCGATGATCATGCGTGGGCTTTACCAGATCCGCCAGGAGTGGGTGAGGCACGATGCGGACATCCGCGCAGGACCGGAAGTTCTCCTGCGGGCCGCACCCGAGCCCCGAGGTCCCGTCGGCGCAGTCGCCCCAGTTGTTTCCACCGACGTAGGTCCACTGTAGGATGCACTGCTGACAGGTGACCCTCAGTGGGAGCTGCACGTACAGAAGGCGAAAACCCAGCTCCCGGTCATTGATCGGATAGTGCTTGCTGGCGTCACTCGTAGAGAGAGGAAAATGGTCGAAGCAGTCCTGCTCGGGATCCAAGAAGATGTTGTCGTTGGGGCACAGCTTGAACTCGAAGTGACCCTGGTGGTTGGCAGTTATATCCACCACGATCGGGATCAGGGAGCCCTAAAAGGAGTGGACGCAAGCTCGTGTGATCTCCAATTGTCATTGCGTGATAAGTGCCCACTTGTTTGTAGGTCCTGGTGATGATCCCATTGGCGTAGATTCCTCCCGGAGCCTCGTGTTCCCTCGGGGTCTCGTTCCAGGGGTCCCCGCAGATGCCGCAGCGACCGCCGTTGAGGTTGTGCTGCACGCCGAAGCCTCCGCAGTATGACTACGGCAAAAAATAATCCTTTGCACGACTCACTGTGAATGACAACTAGACCTCGGACTTTCAAGTGAAAATCAATAGCAGCCGAGGTGACAAAAACTTTCAGTTTTGTAGACTTTTAATTTTTGTTGCACTCTTTTTTCCGACCAATTTCGATATTCCTCAAAATTTTTCTAGATCCTGCACTTTGTACTGTCAATTTTTCAATTTTTGTTGCACCACTATTGCCAAATGTTTCTTTCCAAAGCGTACTCTTAAGGTGTGTTCAAATATCTTTTCAGCTTTGCACCCAAATTTCTGAGGTCTCCTCATAAGAAGCCTCACTTGGTTGTCGTCCGGATCTCTTGGAGTTGGAAATCCCAACCTCCACATGGATGCCCTGGAGGGCGGCTCCAGCAGGCGGGCGTGAGGCTCCACCAGCCGGACTCTGCACGCGAGGAGAAGCAGCACAAACATCTTCAGCTCTTCCGTTTTGTGTCCTTTCTGAGGCTCACATTGCAAACTGTTATGTCTTAGCGCTTCTCAATGTTTGCGTCTTGCCATCTTTCGGTAGACTCCGATGGAGAGTGAAAGTATGAGAGTTCCGCTTGGTCGCGCATTCCTTGCAGAAACAAAAAAGGTTACCTCGCACGTCTTAACTGAAAATTTGCAATAGTCAAGCAATCAAGGGGATGTTTACTCACCTGCAATTGCATCAACGCGAGGATTCACGGGCATTATAGCGTCCAATCACTCATCATATCTTGCCCTCAGTTGTAAAAACTAGACAGTGACTTTTGAACTGCTCGATCAAGCGACGACTGTTCGAATATCATCACTTCGTGAATAGCAGAGGGTTGCTCGTACGCGCACGTAACGGTGGTTTACCGAAACAATTGGTGACGTTATTGAACTTATATTTTATATCGAATTAGTCATGCCGACAGTATAGTCAAAAAGTTCTATTATATTAGACTGTTGCTGCCTTCTTGTGTCCATGAACAGCCACACGGGTGGCACGTCCTTAGCGACGGAGGCCTCACAGACCTTGTTCTGTCAAATCGTTCCCATCTGTCGGTAAGATGCACTTTTCAGCATAACCAGCGCTTTCAGACGCTGCTTGTGGAGCTCAGGGAGTGGAGTAAACTTCTATTTCTTGAGAAGAAAATGAACTTGAATCTCCGTTAAACATTGCGTCTTATGCAACAAGTGAAAGAGATCGTGCACGTTCTTAATGAGTGAATACAATACCTACTCGAATATGTTCATCTGAATCGAATGATCTACGTACTCTAGTGTAAACATATCTGCGTGTGCAAGGTAAGAAGGAAGTGTTTTTACGGGGGAAAAAAGTAAAGTAACTTTTCACTCACTCGGTGCATGCAAAAGAATCGCTACTGCTCATTCATTAAGGCTTATCTGCGGGTGGCAAAGGGGTTCTTCCACCCGGAATCCGTGATTTCACCTTCGGTAAAAAACATTTTTCTCTGCAGCACAAACAGCTGAATGCGTGGCACAAATGTATGACGAAAACAGAAATGGCCTTTAACATCACTTAAGTTCCTGTACTTGAAGACGGTTTGTACTGAATGCTGAAATATCAGTTTTGCAGAATTTAATCAACTCGTGCAGCTGTCAAGTTGTGGAAAAACAGCCAGAAACATTGGGATGACTCGCAGTGGTCACGGAAAGCTGCGCAAGCAACCTCCGGAGGATGACGCTGGGTCATTCATCAACACAAGGTCTTATAGAAAGGGTGAAAATGTTATTGCAAAGAAGAGTGGCCAATTTGAGCACAAAATGAAACAAAAAGAAAGATCGATTGTCACTTATTTTTGAACGCCTCGTACTTGCTCACTGGCAACGGGTCTTTGCCAGCCTTGACCAGCACGGAGTTGAGCATCTCTATATTGTGCATCATCTTCAGCACGGCCTCATCGGTGAGAACATCGGTGGTCACCTCCGGGCAGTCCTTGCGTCCCTGCACGCGGAACGTCACCTTCGAGAGGCAGCGAAGTCTCTCCTTGGAGTATGGCAGTCGGAGGGCCTCTAGGGCCCGCCCTATGTGGCTGACGGGATCCACCTTCAGCTCCTCGTAGAAGAGCACGACCACCTCAGACTCGGCCAGGGTCACCCACTCAGCCGCGACCTCGTACCACAGTCTAAGTAGAGACGGTGTGTTAGTCGTGGTTGACCGGGGGATTGGAGATCGTCAATGAGTACTCACGCGATTTCATTGATGAAGAACCTGTTGAAAAGGTCACTCCGGACCTCCTGGAGGAGTTGCTTCGAGCACTCCAACCTGGTCTTGGTAACGATGTGATTCCAGTAGGACACGATGGCGCGGAATGGATCGCGGATGACCAAAATGGCGCGGCCGCTGTAGGCCAAGACGTTCCTCATGCGCCAGGTCACGTCCTCGCGGCCACGGGTTACGTCTATTTGAGAAGGGTACACAGAAAAACGGATATGAGGATCACTTGGGATATGCATGTCTATATTTGAGGTCTTTTCTTCATCTCTTGCGATCATATTTGGTGCAACACTCCATTTGAATAAATGTCAGTCAAATGGAACACCGAACTGATCAGTTTTGACTACATACAATTTGCATCAGCTCTGTAGTGACTTATAAAAGTATAGGCAGGGTTTTCATGTAATTGCATAACACAACTTTATTCCACGTATATTCCACTTTCCAAGAAAAAGGAGCATAAAAACAGTTTGGGACCAAATTTCACTCCCTTCGTCAGAAAATGTGATTGGCAACGCTGAAAATACCAGAGGAGTACAAAGTGCGTTCAGAACTTTTCCGAATGCACTTGCGAGTGATATTAGAATGCTTTTTATTCATCCCTGGACTTTGTACGAATGAACTGCAAATACCGCTTCAAAAAAAAATCCCCCATCTAAGAATGGGACAGTTGCATTGAGAGACCCGTAGTCTTAGGTCTTTTCACAGTGAAGAGAAGCTTCCTCGGTTAAAAAAAAGTAGAATCATTCATTGCAAAGAGATGATGAAAAGTGTGAGCTGTCCTATGTTTGTGGTTATAGCTTGAGTTGTGTAACATGCGTTTGTAGGGATACAGAATTGTACGTGTTCTGTGGGGACAACGCGACAATTGCATAGAAAACCGGACTCGACATTCGTTTGATGCCTGCATCCGTCAAACTAAAGAATAGGCTTTTTGGAACATGATTTGGGTGTGGGCCGGATTTTTGGGCACTTGCCTCAACATTAGGATTTCTCAAAGACAATTTACAATGGAACAGGCCATTTTCTATGCGAACTTGGGTCTAATAACACACCGTATGTAGTGCGCTTGGTGGGCAGTTCTTTTTTGACCATAGCTTTGGACTTGATGGAGCTACAGAAGTGGTTGACCTCTCTGTGGAAGGCTAAGAAGCCCCTCCAAAGCTGAACTGATGAGCACTTTTGCTCTAAGGCTAGTCATTTCCTCACACTATGGGAGCAAAGTTATGTACGATGGCAGGGTTACTACATTAAAGTTCATCTGGATTGCAAACTACATGAAGGTGTGTGGAGGCCAAAAAGTTTGCATCCAGCGAGAAGAAAAGAACCTTCGTTCAAGTTTCGGAGTTGTCGAATCCTTAGAAGCGCCACTTCACTTGTCCTCTAACGTTAGAGCATTGACTGTGACTTGACTGAGTATTATTCTATTTTAAGGAGAACAACAAAGGTTTCTCCTCAGGTGTGAGCAAACACATTCAGCATTTTGGGCAAGAGCGGCCTTCACTGGCGTCTCAAATCTCCTGTCCAATGCATGAGGACGAAGGGGACGAAGGGGACGAAGGGGACGAAGGGGACGAAGGCCCTTGGCAAAAGGCCGCTTTTACGAATGTCTCTTGGTCTGGAGCATGACCAGATTTTCAGGGTTGCCACAGTCTTACCAGGCGAGGTAGGACTTCATCGGAGACTTAAAGAGCTGATGTCATCACTGCACGAGCTTAGTAGTCTTTCCTCCTTTGTCCAGTTTTTGGAGGAGACCGCAAAGTGCTTAGGCATGTTTTGCCGAGTAGCTCTTTACTGAAAAGGCTTTGCAATGGCTACCAGCCATCATGCTGGATCCGATGGGAAGTAGTTGTCTCTGACATTCGCTTTACATCCGCTTTGCAGTGTACAGAGAATGTTTGCAGAGGAAACCTGCATGAATATCAAATGTTGCTCTTACTCTTTAGAGTTCTGTAATACTGCGCTGGCCTCTGGTGGTGACCCTTGATCCAGAGGAACGTCGAGGAGACTTGACTGAACGGGTTGATGTCGAAGTCGTAGTCGGTGTGATGCAAGCCGGTGACGAGTCCGAGCATCTCAGTGGTCCAGGAGTTGCCGGACCCCGGGTGGCCCACGATACCCACTTTTATGGAGGTCGAGGAGACGTCGCGATTGAACACCTTCAGCGTCACCAGGCATTTAGAGTCTCTGAACTTGCGAGATTCCTTGTCCACGAACTCCCTGTACTTGGCCTCCATGGCCTCGTCCGAAAAGATAGTCAAGGAAGTATCGAGCTTGCGCAGTCGCCGCCTCAAGAGGAGAAACGTGCCCAAGAACTTGAGCTGGTCTTGGGAGGTATCACCTAGGTACGCCGGGGACCGTCATCGTCATGAAGGTGCAACATCCAAAGTAATGACTGCACTCACATTGGATTCCCTCCGGGATCGTGAGTTGCTCGCACTCGTCATGATCCACAGCCTCCACTTGAAAGTTGGGCCAGGTCAGATCCGTGGGGTCGAACTTGACATCGCCGTCCTCGGCCTCTTTGACCCTGAAGGTCCGGTCTTGACGTTCTCCGCACCAAAGGGGAGAGGGACCGTTTCCTCCAAGAGTTGGCATTGTCAGCACCAGGCAGAACCCGGCGGACAAGTCGATGTCGTCGCCTGAATCCTAAGTCACAGATGATAATTTTCAGGTGCTTCACACATTTTCATACCAATTATTTAATTATCGCCAACATTTCAAATGCGTTTTGCTGTATTTATTGCATCTAACTAAATCCTAGGCAGAAAAAGATGTTAGCCTTCACACTGCGAACGGCGAGAACAACTCTGGCAACTGTTAACTTCAAAATACATGTAGTATAAACTGTTCACGTTAATACTATCCAAGCAAAAACATATTTAGGTCTTTTGGGGCCAATGTTTGCAAAATGAGTTTCTATCGATGTTCGTATATCACCCTTCAGTAATGTTTTCCAGGTTCTGGTTTGCTCACTTCCGTGTAGCTGCCCAGGACCACGAAGTGCAGGACGGGGATCTTCCGCAGTACGAACCCTCTGGGTCTGCCCCCGTCGATCCTGCGGATCTCCACGAGGGTTCTGTCGGCGGCGAACTCCACGTACGGTCCCTGGAGGACGGACTTGCGGAGCGAGGAGAAGACGAAGCCGCCGTCGGCGTAAAAGACGATCGCAGGACCGTTGAGGTAGCCATGAGAAAAACTTCCGTGGACCTTTACAGCATAATTCACCTTATTCGGCAAAGTTGGGTGGTTTTTTTTACTATTCTTACAGTATCAGCATTAATCCATGGTATCATTTCTATTCCCAAAGCACGATTTTTCGGCAAAGGCCGAAGACACAAATTGAGTCGCGCAATTTTTCGCATTGGTGAGAGGTTCGCACATGCACGAACCGCAAATTGGCCATAAAGTTGTGAATGGATTGCCCGCAAAGAACAACACAGAGGAGTCTCCGCTTTACGATTGTCATACTACTCAAGAAACTTGTTACTCTACTTCAATGGATGCCGACTCAGTTCAAGGAACAATATCGACTTGACGATATAACTGAAAATACTGCAGTATTTATTACTAACCTTCTGGATGAGCCTGTCGCAGACTCCCTTGAAGCAGAATCCACCATCTTGGTCCAGCTCCTTCTTGTTCATGATCCCGTCTCCGTCGGGCATGTGATTCTGATCCACGGACCCGTCGAACTCGAACTCGGACAAGTCCGAAAGCCTCAAGATTGGCCTGGCGCGTCGACTCCCGGCAGATGGAGAGCCCGACTGCGAAAAAAAAAGACATCTGAGTGTAATTGTTCTTCCACTTCACCACGACTTCTTCTTCACCTCCAGCTCGGCCAAGTTGGCCGTGAAGTTCCTGAACCCGTTCCACTCTATCAACGACCTCTTCCAGCGCATGACCGAGGTGAGCGCGTCGTCTGGAATCAATTTGAATGCAACCAGCAACTGTTATGAAACGTTACTAAATTCTTTTTGTACGCACCAGCTGATGCAGCCAAGAGGACTCCGAGCAACAGAGAAAGTGGACTGCACAACATTTCCTTCATTATTAAGGTGTATAAGGTCCGCTGCATGTGTTTGTGTGTAGACTCTGTTGTTGCCTGCGCTCACTTATTTGTACTTCGCATACTTTTCCTTCTTCTGCCAGAGAAAAAACATGGAGAACATGAGACTTTCTTTTCTTCTTGACACAGTTGTTTCCTTCCATTCTCTTCTTGCACCCAGAAAATGAGTGGTTCATACTTCTGACACTATTTTTTTCCTTTCGTATGATAGCACTTAAAAAACAAGGCTATTTCTTAAGGTAAGAAACCTCCATCACGGGTGAATGCCTTTTCTTCGACGAAGCATTACGGCGACGACATTTTTACCCTGCAGGTGAAGGGACGAGACGCACCTTTTATCATCACTTCTCCGTCCTCTGACTAAGACACGCAATGGTTCCGCAGAAAGGGCACGAACAGAGTGAATTGAGACTTTGTGAACGCACATACATGCATGTGCAGAGCACCTGCTGCTGCCTGTTGCAAAAAAATGGCAAGGGAGACCAGACGTGTTGTAGCAACAGGTGAATGCTACCCCCCCTGGAGTTAATCTCAGACTATCTTTAACTGCACATACGTAGCTGGAAACGAAGCTTTTTTTTGGGGGGGGGGGGGAGCAGGAGATGAATTTATGACTCATAAATTCTATACTTTTGGGGGTGGGTGAGTAGTTTTTTCTTGATTGTGGAATATTTTTCTGCTCTTCTTTGAAGGTAACTAGGCCCACTAGGCCCATCCGGCGCGTACGTGAGAAACAAAGGATCCTCTTCTCTTCATGCTTGAAATAACTCTCTCCAGCAATTCACCTCGAGGCATGCATGAAATTTGCTTGTCTGCCAAGCCTCCTTGACTTCTCGTCGCTTTGTGGCTCATTGTTGATGAGACAGACATGAGCACAGGGGGGGGGGGGGGACAGCTTTACCGTTCCCCTGCCCCGAGATTTTTTTAACACAAAAGCGTAATATTT
>JAAUXU010022391.1_pt1 | contig 22120 bp, 32 predicted proteins | sample 7278151 | NCBI WGS metagenome assembly JAAUXU01 (sample SAMN14350113, study PRJNA611818) | marine sediment metagenome | isolation source: surface marine sediment (1.8m) | place: French Polynesia: Moorea | collected 2018-08 | reverse complement strand
GGGCAGGAGAACAGGTCGTCGTCTCCTCTCATTGACGTCTCCGCTGCATTGAGGAGTGCACTTGTACATTGGACCACGACGGTTGCCAGGGGGAAGACGGTGGCCATGACGTGAAAGAGGATCTGCCTCCTTGTACGAGTGCAACTGCAAGAAGGGTGCGGCATGCTGTGCTACGCGGAAATGTACCTATCATGCTGGCAGTTCCCCAGGCAGGTTGCGAAGATGATTACAGTGTAGTACTCCCTGGAGAGGAGGGTCTTCTTGCACCACACGTATGTACTGGGCTCCCACTGTGTGTACAAGCGAACAGTATTGCTTCATATGCTGCGTCTGGAGCCTCTCTCCAGACAGGCTCTGTGTGTCCCTTAAATAAATTGTTTCGCAGAATAGAGAAAGATCCCATTTCATGCCTTCGGTCTGGTCCAACATCTTCTCGTCAATTTAAACGCGTGGACAATTTCTCTACCCAAAGAACAGCATAGACAGATACATGTGTCACTGAGGCGCGTCGAACAGCCCTGCCAGAGGAAACTTTATCGTACTTTTGATACCTGCATAAAGTGCAGATGTGCTATGGTACTGATACCTGCATGGTGCCGTCTACTGCCAAGTATTATAGTGATGATACCTGCGCCTGGGTTCAACTTTTGCCCAAGACTCGACGGTTTGTTCCACATCAGTTTTGGAAAGTCCCTGATGACTCTCGTACCAAAAACTTGCTTCCCACAGCGCTGGATGTCACTGAGGGAAATGGGGACCCAGTGGACGACCGGGACGGCGTCTAGACAGTGGCTGCCGTCCGACGTCGTGTCCTCCTCCGACCTCTCCGGATGCGCACCCGCCCGCCGGCGCAGGCGGAGAGCAACGGATGCCTCATCCAGGAAGTTGGCGCTCGTTTGTACAACCCGATCAATTATTGATGGCAAAATCTTGCGATAAACACACGTACGGAGAAGAAAAGCCTCGGTGTCATAACTCACATCCATCCTCAGCTAACATTGTACACGTAGAACAGGAGCAGGCTGGAAACTTTAACCCTGACCATTTTAATGAAAAAAGTTTAATAGACTTTTGCCCCTTGACACCTGACACAGCGTTTAGTGAGCTAATGTGATGTTCACGCTGGAATGTGTCTGATAGCGATACTTTAATCCCTCAAAAGTGTTCTCGACTCCACTTGCCTCAAGGGTAAGTAGGGAGCTACGTATTATGCATGCAAAGCCCACGCTTACTTGCACGTTACATTTGCACACATACATCCATTATGCGGGCGCTGTTATTGCGGGCACTCGTCTAATCCATCTTAGTATGTGTGTAATCCGGGTTAAATAGACGGATTTAGCCAAAAACCTTTGTACATCTCACTCATGATGAAGTAGCTAACAAAAAGTGTGTTCTGCTCGTTCACCTGTGATGCTGCTGTTCCTTAGGATAAGTATTAAAAATTGACTGCTTGAGCTGCAAGCACAGAGCAGCAGGAGCCCCCAGGGCTGTCTCTGTTCAGTCGCAAGCCTTCCACCAACAGCATTGGTCGGGAAAAGGTGGGAACGACGACGACGAGGCCGACGACGGCGGCGAGGACGAGCCGTCAGTCGACGTACTACCTTGAGCTTCCGCTTTCCTTCTCTGCTACGAAGTCGCACGCACAGAGAAGGAGGGGAGCGAGAGAGCCTTCACCATCTCTCTCGCTCTCGTGTGCCATTACCCCCGTCTACGGACAGGCAGTCTTTTCAGGTGGTTGATGAAAGCAACAGCGTTGCTCATGGCTTGGACCATGGACGCACGGCGTGCTACACATGAACGCGGTCCAGTGCATCTCGCTGCACAGTGACATGGTGTGGAGGAGACTGGCACGACCACGCAGACGAGGAAGACGAAGACGATGCTGCCGGTGCTCAACCGTCTGCTGGACGGCAACGCCAACCGACGGCCAAGCATCGTGTACGAAGAGGATATCCCCGTGCAGGGGAGCCTCGACCGCAGAGGATCGGTCATGACCGTCAGAATCACCAGCAGTGACGATCACCAACTCAAGGGAGAAACAGGTCGCGACGACCGCGGTGGTGGCGGCAGCGGCGGGGGCGACGGCGACGGCGGCGACGGCGGCAGAAGCAGCGACGATCTGGGCGGAAGAGACTCGCTCCTCCGGTGCCAGGCTTGGCCCATGGCCCCGAGTACGGACTTGGTGGAGTCCAAGGGGCTGCTGCAGCCAGAGCCGCCTCAGGCGCCGCAAGCGCCGCAAGCGCCGCAAGCGCCGCAAGCGCAGCAAGCCTCGCAGCTATGGTACCACCACCAGTGCGGCAACCACCTGCTGCCGCATCGGAAGCTGAGCGCCAACTCCGCCTTGTACTACGACAACTTCATCCGCGGCCGGCGCTCCAGCACTGGAGGCTTCTCTTCGTCCGGCGGACTCCTCAGCGTGCTGGCGAGGAGGAGGTTGTCCGATCAGGTGAGGCAGGCGGAGGCTGCTCCTCCGATGACCAAATTGGCCTCTGAGGCCACCGCTGCTTCGTGTCCGTACGTACGTACCTAGCTAGAAGGAGAGTTAATCTGCTGGAACAACATCCTCACCCCCCCCCCCTTTAACCAGCTTAATTAAAAGCGTAGCCCAAAGCTATGTTCTTTTTTCCTCTTTTTTGCTCGCTCCTCTGCCATCTGTCCTCGTCCTCGCAACGAGGACGAGGAAGAAGATTCTCCAAATGACATTTTCTGCTCGTGAAATTGCTTTCGTTCCTCTTTTTTTTTCACCACGAACGTGTTTACTCTTTTTCTCGTGTGCCTTCTTTCTTCTGCAGGAACTGAGGCACAATCTTGAACACACAGAAAGAATCACACCACGTGATCATCCGGGCTTGTGTTACAGGAAGCTCCCCTTTATGCAGCATGATTGCAGCATTGAAGTACTCTTATACAACCTTATTTCCTTCACGCAAGAGAGCGAGAGGCGTACGTACCACGACCAGTCATTACTGCTGTATACACAGAGCTCGTCTACCATGAGAGAGTATGCATAAAGCGTCCAAGTCCGTGCAGACAGTACTTGCTGTGCTGCTTTCACCAACGATGCAATTCTGCTCTGATAAGCAAGGTGCTGATGGCGCGAAGCTGCCCCAGTGAGCCGAGGTGAGCACTTCTTTGGTGAATGAGCCACTGACCCGGCGGACAACGCAGTCGCTGCACTCCCGCTGAGGGAGTCCCGGCCGAAGGCTGACCCCAAGCTGCGTCCAGGTGCAGATTTTGTGTCTGACTTGTCGAGACTTCCCGTACTTTCGCAAGCACACACAAAAAAGGAAAATCCACAGCAGCTGCTCTGTTGACAGAAATATATGTGAAAACATCAAGTGTGCCCAGAAATTTTAGTCTTGTCGAGGAACCCACACCACACTAATGCACCACGCTTTTGCCTGTTGCTCTGCGTGACAAAGAGTTTCTAGTCAGTCTGGTGCTCTTGCTAAAACCGCTGTCGTGTGCTCAGGCAACTGTCAGGCCTCCAAATCACAACCGCACCGTGTGAGTCACCAAAAGCGCCTCCACACGCCCGGTGGCGTCCCTGGCGCCTCGCGCTGCGCGTCCGGTGCTAGATGGATAGAAAGAAGAGTCAGTCGCAGGATGCCACTGTGGCAATGAGCACCTCCGAGAACACCGGGTTGCTGCCAGCCAAAAAATTCAACTTCAAACGAGATCCTTTGTTACTCCTCTCCAAAAGTTTGGAGTTGTTGTTGCAGTGACGACTTCGAGCTTGAGATGAAGCATTTGAAAGTATAACTTTCAAGCTACGTCGACTAGACTTTCTCCCCTTGCGCTTATGACTTTTATTTGTACTTGTTCCTTTTATTTTCTCTCCTTCTGCACTCGCAGAGTGATCTCCATTTTGCTTCATAAGGACGTCTATGGACGTCTATGGACGTCCTTTTAGTTGCCTAACAAACTACCTACACAACATTTGCAATGCATCAAAGAAGTTTTCTCTTAGAAATTGGATTTCGTGGGCACGAGAGAGCTCGAAGTTTTGGCCCAGCACGTGCGACTACGTTAGGCTGAATGAAAATGCGTATGTAATTGACAATATTTAGGCATTTGGCCAGCTAACTTTCCTGCAGTCGAGTGCGGGAGAAACTGTCAAGGTTACTCTTGCCCACGTAGTAGAATGAAGCCTCTCTTCTTCCTGGAGAAAGAGAGAAAAAGAAGCAGCTCCAGGACACTCTTGTACTCGCACTTGTACTCCCACCGCAATTGCTGCGGCGAGGACATGGCCGAGTCGGCGGAGCTCGACGCGGTCGGGGGCGGGGACGTGACTAGGAGAAAATTAGCGGCATTATGGGGCTCAAGACGCCCCCCCCCTCCCCCCAGATGATCACAGCTTCATACCTATGAGAATACAGCAGCAGGTATTTTAAGTGCGAGCAGCACTAATCATTGCAGGCACACGTTGCGTGAGGCCTAATTTTGCACGTGTGTCTGAAGGGTAGAGAGTGGCAGAAGCATTTCATTAAGGTATAGTATAAGTAGTGAAGTACTCGCATAGTGCAGCGTTCTCCAGAGGATTGTAGCCACAGTACATTGTACGTTGTACATGCGTGACATGGCCATGTTTGCAAAATATTGGGCATTGTAATGTTTCAAGACAGTATCGATAATTTGGCAATATCGCGCATAATCTACCGACAATTTCTCTCCATCCCACCCTTGGGATATGAGTCATGTTGACTCAGCATCGAACAGATATCGCGACCTCTGAAGTATCGCGAACCAGCGATATCGCACAGCCTGGGTAAGAACGGGTTCATGGGACAAGTAGTGAGTGGATGCAAGAGACAGAACAGCAGTTGTTAGGACAAAAGTTGCACTCATGTAATGACCCCACTAAGGCTGCAGCTGCCGCCGACGCCGCAAGGTCGTCACCGAGGTGTTACTCACCCGCAAGTGTTGCTCGCGTCGTCGTTGTCGATAACCACGCTGTCCGTGTACATCCTGTGAAGCCCGCCTCGGAGGCTCCGCCCGCGCCCTGCGTCACAATTGAAAATGATCCACTGCACACGCACCTGCATCTCTGGCATCGCCACACGTCCGCCGGCAGCCTTGGCGACGACGACGTGGACGGCGACGCCGACCACTGTTGCATCGGCACCCGCTGGCACTTGAGCAATGGACTCGGTCGCCATTGTTGATACTTGGCATATCTCTGTCTTACATCTGGAATGTGGACGTGGATGGACGTGCGCGCGCGCGCGTGCACGCGAGCGCGCACCGCAGCTCCAGCATTGTCGGCTGCGTCCAAGCATTCTTGAAATATCCTTCGAATGTGTCCCGAAACTATTTTCGTGGGTGCTTTTGATCCTCGCTGCCTTTTTTCTCCTCGCTGCTTTTGATCGCTTTTTGCCAGGCCAGAGAGATGCTCAATGGCGGAGATTGGATTCCAAAATCGACGATGAGGCCAAGACCGACTTGACTCTGGGGTCGCCCTTTTTCTGCTTCCACGCAGTCTCCTCCATCAAGATCTTTGCCTCCAACCTTTTGCTTGGCCGGCTGCACCGGAGGAAAGTAACATCCCCACCATAATTTCTGCCAAGAGTCCTCAACGCAAGGATAATCGCCATGACACATAAGTCAGGAAGAGCCTTGGCAGGATTAAGGACGCAGACTTCGGCTCTTTTTTAACCCTTTCCTCTCAGAAAGGAATGCCATTATTGAAATCCCATCATATTTATGAGCAGAAACGCCAGCTTAACCCCCTGTTACAAAGCACTCGCGGTGTAATCGAGTAGGAAAGTCTGCAAATTTCCGACGTGATTCTGACCAGATCTGAGCAGGCGTCGTGATAAGGTGAGGAGAGCATAAAATCAGGTCGCATTTGTGCGCCGTCGGCGTCGCCGTGGACGCCGACATCTTCTGCGTCCCCCCCCCCCCCTCGACACCCCACCAAAGCGTGAGCAACACGAGCGTGTGTGACATAAATCAGTCGGTGACGACGGCCAAAAACAGCAGGAGGAGCCTTGTAATGTCACTCTGGGGGCATGAGGTGTGCAAAAATGGCAAGGGCGGACAAGCATAAAGCAAGATGCCCATCTGTGACCATCAGACAATGCCGCTGTGGCATTTTTATTCTGCACAATGTGCATCAGAGCTCTCGCACACGCGCTGGCCCGCGTGCGTCTCGCCCTCCCAGAATGCATACGACGACGTGTACGGGGTGTCTGCCCCTCCCCCCTTCCGCCCCGGTCGACGCGCGCGATTCATGCCCCGCAGGCCCGGGTGCAGGCCCACTTTTGCGCCACCCGGTGCTGCGTACGTCGTATTAGGCCTGACTGAGAGTCTTGTTGGCATGCGTTCATTCTGCCTGCCAGAAAGTCATAAAGGTCTGGTGGACACCTCAGTTTCTCGAGGGCACGAACAAGGAACGAGGAAGGAGCACGTTTGAAAGAAGTCTTCAGTTTGCTTCCTCTCCACTCAACGTACACGAAAGCAGCGGAAAGTTTTCCCGCTCCACGCTAATTACTCGGATGCTTCATCATCATTAGTTCCCCTCTCCTGCCCACCCACCCACCCACCCACCCCTCAAGGCATGTATGGCAGAGTCCAAAGGGGTGCAACAACAACACTTGGGTGAAGAGGGATGACGACGACGGCCGCGGACGCGGCCACGGCCGGGGTGGGGGCCACCCCCACGCATTCGTCGTCATCTTCGTCGTCCTCGCTGAGAGGTCTGCCGCTCGTGCAGATCCAGGAGGTGGTGGAAGACGAGGTCGCGTCTGAGAGCTGCGTGGAGTGTACCAAGCCGAGGCGTTACACTGTGCCGGCGTTGGCGCAGGTGGTGCAGTTCAGGAACGCGTGCAGAGTGCAGCTGAGGAGGAACACGGCGCCGTCCAGTCCCTCCCCGCAGGAGAACTGCGCTGCCGCCGTGGTTGCCGCGGCGTCGTTCTCCTTGTTGCTGCCGTGTACGCCGCCGTCTTCCTCTTCCTCTTCTTCTTCTTCGTCGTCCACCACCACCAAGTCGGAGAGCACCACGAAGCAGGCCCGGAGGAGAAAGGTGGCCATCCCCATCCTGTGCGCGAGAGCAGCGGCCATGGTGAGGACGATGATTTAACCAACAGCAATGGCCATAGCGGCAGCAATAGCAACAGGCAGCATCGCCTGGCTGTTTGCCATGGACTTCTTCACGTTCGGCGTGTCTTCCTGGCCCAGTGCGTACAACGAGGACGTGCACGGAACGATGCTTTCGTCCCCAAAAACTTCCCTGTGCTTCTTTTTTGTTCCTCCCGCGGACACAAAAGACTCGCTGCTGTTGCTGTTCCCAAACAGAAATAAGCTTATTCTGCTTGACTGACAAGACGCAGGCACGAAGAAGAGACTCTTCTGTGTCAGGGAATGCAACAAGTCCGGGACACAAAAGAAAGGCTCGTCCTTTAGCCTTTACTTTACGTCCTCGCAGCCTTTACTTTGCTCCGCTCTTGCATTGAATCGTCATTAATATGACTGCTGCAACGCGCACTCTTTGCACTGGGGAGTGGAAGTAAAAAGAGACTCGTGCGTATTTGCACGAAAATCCTTTTAGCATTTCTGCAATCGAAGGGGCTTTGCACACCTCCGGGGTGGGAGGCACGTTTCCACTTCTAAGGCTCCAAAGGTCCACAATCCTCCGTATGCACATAAATCAACTCAATGTACTTTTGAACTTGAACCGAGAAAGGAAGTGCCAAAGTTAAGCACCCTGTGCAAATACAAAGTCCCACATCCCAGGCACGCGCGTGCATCATCACCCCCGCTCTCATCTTCAGCTTCTTCTTCCTCTTCGCCTCCTCCTTCACGTTCCCCTGATGATTTCCTCGTTTCTTATCACGCCAGAATCCGCGTATTCATTGCCAATCGCATTGACGTGGGGGGAGGGAGGGAAAAAGTTCGCACAATGCACGTTGGCAGCGACTCCGTCGGCGCTGCGCGCGTCCACGTTGCCGCCGTCCCCGCAGGACTTTTGCTCAGTGCGTGCGTCCTGCACTTATCACGTCGGTGGATGGAGGAGAAAAACACAAGCTGACTGTCTGATAACTGTCTGTTTCCTATGCAGGGGAGAATGAATTGTGTTGAGTGCTCAGATAATAGGTACGTACACGTACAGTGTACAATTCTTCTTGAACTGCAGAGTCTTTGGAGGGTAGCTGTGCTTGGAGACGTATCTCAAGCTGTTGTTGTTCACGGGGATCCTTTTAAATGTCGGGGGGTTTTGACGGGTCTTATTTGCGGTGGGAAGCGTACATCTCTTCGACTGTTATTCATGGGGATCCTTTCAAATGTAACTCTTTCTAAAGGGCATGGCTTAAAACATCTTCCTACTCCTTACAGGGATCTTTTTCAATGAGTAACATTTGAGAGTCCATTTATTGTAACTGGAAACACAGTTTGTACTATTTCTGACAGAGATCCTCTCAAATCTAAAGTGCTTCTAAGAGGATTTTTGGCTCCAAATACGCTTTCCACTAGTTGCACTCGTACATGCAGGGATTCTTCTCCGAAAGTGTTGAGTTCAAAGAGAACTTGCAGCCACTCTGTACATACGCGGTGCCGTATGCACATATGTACCTCTGTGTTCTGCACTGCTTGTGTGTATTACGCTTTGCCGCTTACTGAGTGCGTACTACGCTAAAAGCCGTGCGTACTATGCCGGATGCATACAACTTTCATCACAGTACAGGCCTGTACATGCATACATACTGTACGTACACACTGCACAAAGTAGGCCCGAGTGAGGCCTGACTGCGTACAACTTCCAGCGGCGTGCTGTGCCCTGTGTACCGTGCTTACTATATGTAAATATGCTCGTTCGAGGCATACACAGGTCCTGAGCTGTACAAGGTTGCGAGTAGGTGTGTACAGTGCAGCTTTGGAAGTCGCTCAACATTGTACAGTGATTTCATTAGAAAATACGCATCTCCTTTATTTGCACTGCACACGACATTGTGAATGAGTTCAGATATGTCATCGATCACTGGTTTCTCTGCCTGATTCAATTATACGTTCTTTGAGCATCAAAGTTTTGCTGGCATTGACTCTACTTGATGTGTTCAACTTGCAGGCTGACCATTGTCGCCACACAGGAATGCATGGTCGTCGCGAGGTCGATCAGAAGGGTCGGAGGAGCGGTGGAGGCATCGTCTTGGCAGCCACGCAATCTGTGCATCATCTGCCCTTTGCTCACCATCACGGTAAGACAATCACGGGAAGTTCCGCACGAAGCTCCGGCTGGGGGATTTGTTCCATGACCGGTACCAGGGCTCTTCGGGTGTGCGCTGCTGCTGCTGCTTGTGCTGCTGCTGCTGCTGCTGATCATGATCATGATCATGATCATGATGAAGATCGTCTTCTCCAGCGGGGTTGACCCGATGAATCTCGTCGTCCGAGTACGTCATCAGTTCCACGCTCCAGCCCATGAGGTGCGGGTTGCCGTGCTTGACGCGGCTGCTCCAGCCTGTGGACGTGCTTTTACTGTTGCGCAGCGGCGCGAACGCGTCCGTGTACTTATCCTGCTGGTCGCCGTCGCTGCCCAGGCTTTGAGAAAAGTCGAGCTTGGACGGCGGGGTAGCCTCGGAGGCCGCCGGGAGGACGAGCTTTTTCTTCCTGCCGCTGAGATTGCCCACCGACGCTGAACGCACCACGTGCTGCTGCTTGCCGACCTTCTCCTCCTCGAACTTGACCCACCGCCTCGACGGCGGCCTGGGCAGAATCAGGGCGTCGTTGTAGCCGAACGAGGAGGACGACGACGCTGAGGACATGTTAATAGGAGGAGAAAATCGATCCGACTGCGGCTTTTTCTGCTATGAGCAGTCATGCGTGCCTGTTCGTGACAGTGCGCGACTTGGAGAGTCACACGGCGGCCTTTCACTTGCTCCAGGGCCACGATATGAGCCATTGAGCCATTGGGTCGCGAATAATGACAGCGTCGGGCCGTGCCAACTCTGTGACAAAGTGTGCTTGGGATTTCCTAATGCGGCCGATCTGCTAGCGGACATGAGAGATCAATGTACTCAAGGACTCATTTCACAGAAACATTACTCAGCCTTGTCCCAGTCACTGCTCGGGCAAACTTTCAGAAACAGTCTTCGGACAACCCTATGTTCTGTGCGCACAACATGTATAACTTAAGCACTTGTAAAAGACCTACACAGATGTCAGACAGACTCACCATTCTCCCCGAGTAACTTTCCTGTCACCATGGTAGGTACGTCTGTCCGTCCAAGTACATACGCTATGGCCGGACCAACTTTTAGCTATGTACACTTGTTCTCCCCGTCTCCTGCTCGCACTCAGCACCGTAGTGTGCACCACGGGGGCGACCAGACCACGGACAATGTGGAGCAGCCCCTGGACACGTGTAGGACATCTGCTATGCGTGTACGCATGTGCTGTACAGTGTGCCTCAGAAGTGCTGTCACAGGCTTCACATCACGTACGAGTTGAATTTGGCACTCAATCACCATTGGCATTGCAGCCGTTGAACAAATTTGCACAGGCACCGATCAGCGGCAGGACAAAGCAGTTAGCGCGACCCCTCCACAAAATTTGCAAGGCAACCATTCCCGGGCTTTCACCGACTGCGACACATAAAGGGGGCTACTCCTGGTGCATGCCAAGTCCAAGAAGAGGCCTTCTCAGGCCCACAAGCTGTTGGTGGAGGCCTATGCGGAGAGTCCCAGACAGAAACGCTCGTCGTCTTCAAGCAGCCAGATTCATAAGTGGCACACTGTGCTTTTTCGCTTCTTCAGGAGTTTTCAAGGTGGACAAGCGGGATATTCTGAGGCCACTGTAAACGTCAGAAGACAAGAAAAAAAGAAGAGCCCAGAAGTCAAACGACAAAAACATCTTGATCGTCAAAGTCAAGAGCGCAGCTTGGACAGACGAGTCCAGCATCATCACCTGACAACGTAGGGATGAGAGTGACAACGGCTGCCGTTGCCGCTGTCAAGTCAATGAAGCTGGCAGATTTTTCTTCATCCGCTGGCTGCAAAACTAAGGCCCAAGAAGGGGCCTCTTTGATGAGTGCCAGAGAATGAAAGCGACAGACGAGGAGGGGAAAACACACATTTCTTTTTCTCAAGGCCCAGAAAGTATCGATTTGTGTGTCACTGATGAAATGACTCAGGTCCTTGTGCACGTTAGAAAGCGCCCACTACATAAGCAGCGCTGTGGTGGAAAAACCACCAATGGAGTGTGAGGTAAAAAGGACATTTTGACATCCAGTCTTGAGGAGGAAGGAGAATCAATCCTGCCAACAAACACTCCACTGCACGAGGAAGTACAAGTTCGCCCAGTTGTGCTTACGAAGCACCAAGTGGTGCGGACTGTACTGAGACCGCACCCCCCCCCCCGGGTGGGTGGGCCGCGCCTCCGTGCGCAACAAGTTTCGAGGTTGGGTGGACGTGGACGCTCTGGTACCGCAGCCAGCGATCCTCTGCGCCCTCCTGTACGAACAACGTGGGCTCGATTAAGGGGTTCAGTTCCCAGTTCAGTTCATAGTTCGTGGTTGAAGCGCTTTGCAGGCAGGCGTGTGCGAGAGGTTGTCAGCGTCTTCGTCGGGGTGAGAGTCGTGCAGAGGTCGAAGGAGTCAAATGCTCCTGGGGATCCCGTCACCACCTCACGCACCGTGATCGTTGACGCTGCATGAAGCCACTTGGCCGTAGCCAACCAGGATGCACACGCACATGAGGGTGACGCCAAGTTTTGGCAATTTCTGGCATCTGCGCCTGTCAACATCGATGTCTATGCGGGGGTTCGATCTCGACACTTGCAACTTCCATAGAAGAATGACAGCCTTGCCAAGGCGGTCCAAGGGGCCTTAATATAAAGTCTCATTTACCAAGGAGGACCTGTTGAACAAGAGGCCATTAAGTAACTTGTATCAACCCTTTAGTCAACATGTGGACTTTATAAAGTGAAACTTCTTAAAAAATGAAGATCCCTCCCCTCCCCAAGTCTTTTCGACGTCCTCGTGTGGTTGACGTTGTTCGGGCTACCTTTGCAAGACTGTGACCCCATTTTGTGAAGGTGCAGTCGAAAAGGATTTAGCCGTTGTTCCATTGTGCGTGGATGTCAAGGTTGCAGGTACAGGTGCAATGGCCAAACTTGCCAAAAATCAGATCAACCCAGTGTGTGTGAAGGCAAAGCAAAAATTTCCTGTGAAGAGCCTGTATTTCCTGTGAGAATTTCCGAAAGGAGGACCTCTTGTGCAGGCAAAGCAACAACACTCGATGACAATGCTTTTCTTGCATCCACGTCTGGACCTGACTTATTGCAAAAGTTGTGCGCCTCACTTGAAAACATTTTCCGTCCAAAACTTATTGACACACTTAGTATTGCTATGACTAAACATTAGTTGCAGCATCCTTCTCCATGTGTGTTCAGGTAATTCAATTCCGATTTAAAAATGTCCAACTGAAGATCCAAAAATTGGACGCGATTGCTCAATAATGCGCGTAGAAAAGATGACAAAAAAAGGTTTTTTTTCATGGGAGTTCTTTTGCACTCTCGTCGAATGACTCCGAGTCATAATTTTGTAAGTATCAGCTAGAGGATTCAATGTAATGATTGAGAAGCTACTATTGAGAAGGGAAAAAAATATGACTCGGCTGAGTTGAACTCGACGTCAATGGTCTTGATGAAATGATCGATGTCGAAGACGTCGCAGGTGATGTGGACCTTGGCCAGAATCGCCGAGCACAATTTCCTGTACTACTGGCAAAGTTTCTTTGGCACTCGGTTGGCAGCAACTTGATCAGGATTATTGCACTTCACCTCTCCAAGTTGGAATATTTGTTACGTCAGGTAGCATTTGTCATACGTTACGTCAGTTCACAAGGTGAAGATTCGACGACATTGATGTCGTATGTTCTGAGTGCTTCTTTGCAACCGACCCATTCATGACATGCTGCAAGAACGTTGGATGTACTAAAGTCAGCATGGCTTTATTGCATCGAAGGCTGACTCTTCTGGAAACCGTCTTTGTTCATCCCTGCAGCTTGTACGTAGAAGTGGAGAGAAAAGCGGACGAGAGACCTATTTTCTTGCCCGTCAGATCCCAGAACAGATTAGTGGCTTGAATAATGGCATTAACTGGCGTCATTGTGATTGTCGTGGTCACCGAGGTCACCTCGGTCAAGTTCGAGAAACTCAGCACCAGCGCTGGAGAAAGCAAGGCCAAAGCCCTGCCAATGTATAGAGGAGAGGGAGGGCGCATATGTTTCATCCATCTAGGTGAGCTTGGATCGATAAACTGACAAAAAGCTCGGTTTCCTTTGGGTCCCAGGTCCACACGAGCGTCTGGTCCACTTATCTAGTGATCCACTCATTGGTACTCCTCTGTGATTGTCAATCTGGCCCCATTTCTACGTACGACTCTCGTCGATGTCGTCCAGGTACCGCATGGGGACACTGGTGCGTCACCCCAGTGGTGACGGACAACAATGCCGACGCACCCTGTACTGCATCTGAGGCGCCAGCCGCGCAGCACGCTTGCATGGAGCAGGTGCAGCAATATGCCCAATGTTCATACAGCAGACGCATGTTGGGCGGATGAAGATGAATCACACTTGGCAGGGAACAATGTGCTTCTTCAAGTGTATTTTTCTTACTTATATGGGGACTCGGGGTGGTTTTTTCTGCTCTTTTGCTTCCACCACGGCCACAACGCCTTCGTCTTTGTCACTCAGCTCCGGCTGGCCAGGGTGAATGCAAAGAACCCGACCAAGAAGACTCGTTTCTGACGTACGAAGTCTCTAAGTACGATCGAGAAAACGTCTGCATGCAACTGGTGCCAACGCCTGCCAAAGCTGGCGAAGGGCGTCTTCAGCTTGCACCGGGGCGTTGAATGGAAAGAAACAAAAACGGTCTGGGTGTTGTGACATTTGCTCCAAGCTGTCGGTGGTCTTGGTGCGCGAGGCCTGCGTCGTCTCTCTGGTTGCCGCCCGCAGCATCCTTGACTGTCAAAAATCCCCATGACAAAGCAAACTTGTCGACCATCGACGTGCGCGCATCCCAGATTTGCCAAGACTTGATGCGTGTACGTGCAGTTGAACACATATCGTAGGTACGAGTAGCAGCAGTAGTTTGTTATTAGTAGAAATGCTCGCTCGCTCGCTCGCTCGCCCGCTCGCTGGCGCACTCGCTCGCCGTCGCCTCCTCGGCCGCTCACGCGTTCGCTCTCTGTCTAGGCGGCGTCGTCGGGCGCTTGGGCCTAGTGTGGGTCCGTATGCACTGCGTGCGTGCGACTCCTCCTCCCGCAGCCAGCCGCTCGAGCCAACACTGACACACACACACACTCATACCATATAGGCAGTCAGACAAAGCCTACGTTACGTGAATGTTGCTACAGACAGCTGACCGCTGAGAAGTGTGTAACTGGTACCATGTGCGTGGTGAGGGAGAACCTGAATCTAGCACTACGTAGAAAGTAGTGACGCTGCCTGTACAACAACGAGAAGAGGGTCATTCCTGAACGTGTGCTTGCCTTCTTATTCCTGTAAGACACTCGACGAAATGCAAGAAAAACCGTGTGACAGACAAGTGATGAGGAGTGCTCCAGACTCGTCGTCGTCGTCGTCGTCGCCGTCGTCGTCACCATCACAGCAGCAGCAGCCGTCGTCGTCGTCGTCGATGACGACGACGACGTCGACGTGAACTCACCCAGGTTTTATCGCAGTTTTGAGACCACTCATCTCCGCTGGTACAAGTGAGCGTCGTAGTACGCGCAGTATTCGACTGTTGCACTCCTCGGGGCGGTGCAACGCGGTGGCGCTACTTCCGTCTCATAACCGGACGCGAAGGCTTTTCCGCTGCACTGGATGCATTCGTGCATCAGCCACTCGTTGCACTGCCCTTCATGTACAGCGTTTGTGCACTAATCTCCAGCGTCACAGAGCCTTTAAGACTTGGACTCGATGTTTGTCTCGTACGTTATCGTACACGATGTAGGCCCTGGATTTGAGAATTTGTGCACAAAGCTCCTCCTAAGATCTGTGCGTGACCCACCCACCCCCCAAGTCTGTACTCTGTCGGGCTAATGTAGGTTCCAGCGGCTCTCCCAACAACTCCTTGTTCGATAGCCAGGGTGTTTCTTCGCCCTCCGCCAACGTCGTCCCCCTGAATTAAGAGTACGCACATGAGTGTCCATTGTGCTGCCAAAGACAGATATTGAGAAAGACTCAGGCATTCATGCACGCACCGTCCTGTTAACTATTGGAGAAAGAGAGTGAGAACCCCTGCTGCTCACAGGGGATGTCTTGCTGCCCACTGCACTCTCCCCAGCTCGACTTGGGAGTGAAGACGGACGAGTCATACATCTCCTCCTACGCTGTGCGGCAGCCACGTCAGACAGGGCTCTTGGTCTGGCACCAACTACGTGTCAGATCAATTCAAACACAGAAACACGTCAGTTTCATCCAGCGGGTGAAAGTTGGCGCACAAACAGTGACGACGTCGGGCAAGACATTTACAAGCAGGTGGGCGGGAACTCGCGCTTGATAGTCAAGCTGCTGTCGGTCAACTGGCCGAGATTGCGCTAGTACGACTGCAGAAACAAGAGTCACGTCAAGGCATCGAAGCATTATCTATGCATCAACTTTCCTTTATGGCATCCTTTTTCTCCTTTTCTTTCGATGTCCTCCTCCGCTGGATAAGAAAACCGCACGCAACTTTCACAGAACTTTGTTATCCAGCAGCACAAAACCGAACCGTATCAGTGCTGTCTGCCTGCCTATCTGTCTGTGAATGAGTGAGTGAGTCTGTCTGTCTGCCCGCCTGTGAGTCTGTCTGTCCGTCTGTGAGTCTGTCTGTCCGTCTGTGAGTCTGTCTGTCCGTCTGTGAGTCTGTCTGTCCGTCTGTCCGTCTGTGAGTCTGTCCGTCCGTCTGTGAGTCTGTCTGTCCGTCCGTCTGTGAGTCTGTCTGTCCGTCCGTCAGCGAGTCTGTCTGCCTGTGAGTTCGTCCGTCTGTCTGTGAGTTCGTCCGTCTGTCCGCCTGTGTGTCCGCCCATCCAAGACATGCTGGTCGTTCCTGCCCTCCCAATAATAACATTAGCATTGATCGCACCTTCTGCTCGTAGCAAATCTTTGCCCAGTGAGTCGTACGTATGGAGAGAAACAGTGACTCAAATTTTCTCCCAAGAGCAACAGCAGAAGCAACTGCCTCGGTCAGGTGAGTTCTCCGCCTGTCTTGCGGCTCACACGATCCACACGTTCGCCGTGGTAGAGACAGCGCAGAGCTGCGGCCGCACGTTCAGGGAAAGTATTGAATCAACAATCCTATCTGCAGATAGCATTTTCATCCCGCAAGACGTGTGCAGCGCGCGAGGCCCCTTCCACACTGTTTACCTCACGGAGGAGTCAGGGTACTCGGCCAGTGCAAACGTGCAGCAATGTCAGACATCTCATTCTTGACGTCATTTTGCCTTGATGTTGTCAGGAGCTGTTGTGCTGGAAAAAAAGAACCCTTTAGAGCGAGTTAGACGAGGTACGAGGTCCACTTGCTTATGTCGCAGGACGTGTCTGGACGCTGCGTAGAGCCGCGGAGCAAACAGTCGATGTCGCAGCCGCCAACCGACTTCTGCTCGACCTTGGACAAGTTGGGCTCCTCTCCAGGAAGTAATTGTAGGCCAGCAGGCCTAATTAGTGGGCCTAAGCTCCCACCCACACACCTTCTCTCTCCTGGGCGTTTTCGCAGGAAAATCTTGAGGACATTTACATTAGCGCTGGGCGTGTGACGCAGTGAACATGCTACAGTGGGGTACATTTACTCAGTGTGCTGGGTTTCGTTGCTTTTCAAGTCGTAGATCAAGTTGCAGCTTACCAGAAGATTTATGGGAGAGCGCAGAAAAGAAGCAGTGCAGAGCTCAGGAAGATCTCTTTTGCGCCGTTGATGTTAATGTGCCGCTTATTGGGTCCACGCACGATTAGAAGAAAGAAGTATGATTGCGTGAAGGCCAAGAAAAAACTCGAGATATTCAGATAGTTTCTCCTAAGCCTTGAGTAGAGATAACAGATTTCCCTGGCTCTCAGCTGTGCGTGCCGCATTGCGTGACTTATGGGTCTGTTTGTCCTCAGCCAGCTTTTTTGGCGGCCTCCAGTGGCCAATTTTCTCTCCGCGGCCTTTTTTCCCCATGGGGGGGGCCTTTGGTGACAGACAAGAAAACGTGTCACACCCTTCAAACAATTGAGTGGAGCACCTTTCTGTCTGTCTGTGAGTCTGTCTGTGAGTCTGTCTGTGAGTCTGTCTGTCTGTGAGTCTGTCTGTGAGTCTGTCTGTCTGTGAGTCTGTGAGTCTGTCTGTGAGTCTGTCTGTGAGTCTGTCTGTGAGTCTGTCTGTGAGTCTGTCTGTCTGTCTGTGAGTCTGTGAGTCTGTGAGTCTGTCTGTCTGTGAGTCTGTCTGTCTGTCTGTCTGTGAGTCTGTCTGTCTGTCTGTCTGTCTGTGAGTCTGTTTGTCTGTCTGTCGGTCTGTCGGTCTGTCCTACTCCGCAGTCGTCCCTGCCACGGTGGCAGTCGCTCCCCCTGTGTCTATCAGCTCAAGTGTCGAGCAGACTCTGCCCTTGCGCATCGATCGATTCGACCTGCTACTAATAGCATTCGATTTATGCGTGGAGAGCGTCGGATTTCACTGCTTTACCGCTAGCATAATCTGCACCTGAGCGAGAGGCCGAGATAAAGAAGTCTTCATTTTTCCGATATTTTTCCGCTTCGCCAATCCCTGCGCTCATATTAGCGTGAATGACTGCTCTGAACAAAGCACGAGCACGCATGAATTGGCACGCTAAAAAAAGAGGAGCACGAGAAACAAAGATTTTAGTCCACAACACAAAGATAGCAAACCCGTCCACGTCGCCGCCCAGCGTGCACGCGTGCAGCCAGTTTGGATCGTGTCGGCGCTGAAGAAGTTGTTGTTCTTGTACCTCCTCCTCGCACTGCCGGTGATTAGGGAGGGCAACATCTTCCTCCCGTCTTCCTTCCTTCCGCCCTCCCACTTGGTGTCGTCCTTGACCAGAAATGCCTGCGCGTGACTCATTTGTGCTTCTTCCTCTTCCGCGAGGCTTCCGAGCTTATGAATACGAACCGCTTGTCTTTTGTCAGCATCACTGATACGGTGACAACTGTGCAAATAACTTTTTTTGGCCAAGAAATAGGCATTATTGTACGTATGTCACGGAACAGTCGCTCAACGACGACGTCCCCACAGTACAGAAGGTTGCGAGAGTGTCGAGGTATTCTTTCCTGGAGTCCGTCAAGTCGGAGGAGATGATGATGGAGATGTGGTCTCAAAACTCATGTGACACATGTGTATATCAGCGGAGTGACTGACTCGGTCGTCATGAGCCGGAATACCACGCGGGACGGACCCGGCGGCGGCAGCGAGTTGAATCACTGGCTGTTGCGCGCCATGCGGTTGGGCTCCCCGGGATCCGGAGGGTACGCGGCGGAGTCGGCGTCCGCGCACAGGCAGCGGCGCGCCTCTCTCGCCGAGTTGAGTCTGATGCAGCAGGCCAACAAGGGTAGAAGGATGTCGGAGTCCTTCGCCCGGTTGCAGCAGCACAGCAGCAACTTGCCGCCGAGCAGCAGAAGGGGTACGAAGACGAAATCAGCATCACCGGATGACTTTTTCCTCACACACTTTTTTGTCTCTCTGTTCCAGGCTCAGCGGACCAGTCCAACCTGATCAGGATGAGGAACTCCACTCTGGGACAGTCGGCGCCATCGCTCTCCTCCAGCGTGGTGAGTCAGTTAGCCTCAATGGGTGTTTCATCGATTTCACATTTGTACACCATCAGCTTCCTCCTGGGGTCGTTATACCCCAAGCCACAATGCCAGTGTTACGTTATGCGGCCATTGTAACTCTGGCATTTTTTGCCCTCGCCGAATCAAGCTGTCGTTATGCAACAACGATTGATGGATGCAAAGCTTTCCGTTGTTCAGGGTGTTGCCTACATCCGTTAGCTCGTACGTAACGTTAGATGCTACACGCACGTGTGTGCACAGCTCGTCAAGGTTTAACCAACGATGGACAGCGAGGACTGGAGAGGGTTTTTTTTTTCAGACAGAGGTTCAGTGATTCTTCCGTCAAAAGTTTCCGGTATCAAAATGTTCCTGGCACAATCAAGCTCCGCTATGACTTTGTCGCAATGGAGAAGGGTCTGGTCAATTGAAACTTGACTTCTACCATAGACTACACGCCTCAGCAAGAGACAACAGGTGGAATGTTCGTCCGCGCTACCTTGCTAAATCTGCATTGACCTGCGCTCTCCTCGAAGCAACGTTGCACTGTGCTCATGGCCACCGACAGTCGTACATTTCGAGAGTCAGCAATGTTACTATGCTGGTGTGAGGAGACAAAGCTTCCGCCTAACATGTCTCTGTCACAAAAGTCCGCACCTGGCTGGCTTATTGTGATGAAGACACAGGTGAATATCCCAGATGAGCCAATGCTGATAACCTAAATCAGATGACTGAAATAAGCATTGGTATGCATTGCAAATCGGGAAACACGATCTGTGCGGATTGCAGGTGACTTAAACCGATGAAACTATCATGCCAGAATGCGCTGTACATTGTTTTTAATCATAAACTTGGAACAGAAGCCGACGGACGCCATCATCAAGGCAGACAGGGGACTAAAATGTGTCCACCACCATCCATGATGTTAGCCAGAGCTATTTAGCAATGCTACAGCCATGTTCGAGGAGAGAACCATGAGCACCATTGGCACTCCAGACCAGAGGTACTGTGAATCAGGATGTTTTACTGGCCATGATGTTCAACCCTGTGGCCAGGGCCAGTCTGTACGTGTCCTTTGCGGCAGTGCAGTCCTGTGCAGAACTGCATGAAGGAGAAGAACCCCCACTCTTTTCTGGGCGTCGCAAACCCGGCCGTTGACTTTGAAACACCAAAGGACGACTTCACGGAGGAGAACGCCAGTTGTGAGGTGCTTGCACCACAGCAGATGTGGTTTCAGCCTGATGGCTACCGTCTGCAAGGAGAGTGCCGCCATGGACCCGTCCGAGGTCACAGCATCAAAGGCTGCCTGGCAACAGTCACCCAGAATGAGGAATGAGGGACGGACTCCCCTCCCCCCATGTAGCTCCGGACAAAGTTGAGCCTTGTCGGGGTCAATGAACAGTCCACTGAGTGGACTCCACTGTGAGCAGCTTGCGCTCGACGTAGGGACGAAGAACGCAGTCTGATCTCAAGTCAGGCCTCCTCATTGCATCGTTAGCACTGACCCCGTGATATTGATACCTGCTGCTAATGGCCCCGTGACAGCCAAACCGCTGGAATGAAGTTCGTCGCTTTCTGTCGGTAGCTCGAAATCCCTCCTCTCGCTCGTCTTCCACCCCTCTTCCTTCGCCTCCTTTCTTGGGCCCGTCGTCATTGGAGCTCTCGTGCTCCACGCAGGCGTCGGGAAGAAAGCAGACCTGGCCAGTGCTCTGCGCGACTGCTCTCTCCGGGAGGAGGAGGAGAAGCAGCAGTTGAAGTACGATCGTCGGAACATTATAAAGTGTCGGGGGAAGGAGAGAACTTCCTTCTTTCGCTCAGCCTTTGGCCGAGAGTGATGGAGCATCGTTGACATTTCAATCGCCAAAAGGCCAACAACTCGTCACTTCGCCAGCGGGTAAGCGAACGGACTGCGAGCAGAGGCTCTCGGACAGGACATTTGTAGGCGGTAAATGTCAATTTCCTCCAGACTTCGAGCTTGATCGGGGTGTTGAGCTTTCTTTGACTTTTCTGTCTTCCTTGAGGTGCTTTCTGGTCGCCCGACAAATTATTGGTCTTTTTGTCCTGACGCTAGAGAAGTCTCAGCTTGTCGTCGCTGCTGCTGCTGCAGAGAAAGTCGTCGCTGGTCTTCATGACCTTCGGCATCATGAGCCCGGGATGTCCCCCTCCCTCTAGGACGTCGAGGAGCAGCTGACCCCACTCCCATAAAGAGATACGCTTCCTCGGGGTAGTCATTCCATAGCAAAGGGTGAGTCTTACTTGACCCCCTCCCCCTCTGGCAGCCGGGAGGCTGGACCTCGTTCTGCCGGAACTCGGGGCCAGATCCCGGGGGGTGGCCCCGGCGGCCGGGACCCCGAGACGGACTTGGCGTGGGTGCGCAGTTTGTCATTATCACGCTCTCTATTGGGGCGGGTGTTGTAAAAGTGTTTGAAGTGATGTCGCGTCTCAGTCAATCATACACACCAGGCCTATGGAGGAGAAAGGAAGCGCGACTCGCCCAAGTTTCTCTCCTTCTTTCATGTCCGTGCAAACCTGCAGTTGTTTGTTCAGCACTTGCGTGTGGGTGACAACGAGCTGAACGAGAGGGGGTGGGGGGACTTTGGTTAAGAGATTAGGACCGTGGAGCTGACACTATGCTGTGAAATCGCTCAATCCTTCTTGCCGCAAAATTGCTCAAAATGCTCAAAGTTGCTGCATGCTTCTCACGCACGGAAACTTGTGATAACCTTCAGCACGCTCCAACATCATGAAAGTGAGAGCACGATACATTGCGGACTGTCTCGAGTGCATCTCCGGAATAATGGATGCCTTCAAAGTCGTGGAAGTTTCTCCTAAACAATGTCGGTTTAAAACTACAGCAGTGGAGGTTTCCAGAGAAGGGGGCTCTTTTTCTTTGTTGAATATTCTGCATATTAAACCAGTCTCCATTCGTCAAGAAATCCAATAACAGGCAGGCATGTTCCACTCCATCAAGTCCCATCTAGGGAGAAAGTATGAGACCATTGGTAGATATGAGAAGAATTGGACCACGGAGCAGTCCACCGACTTCGCCAGACCCAACCAAGTGCTTTGACATCGACCATGCAATCAATCGTTCCTCCTCCTCATTCCTGCCTCAGTAATTGAGGTTGGGGAAGGGTTATTGGGTTCTCGACGTGGTCGCCGTCGTCGTCGTCGTCCATCAGGCTGCCCATAGGTCACGCTGGCAAGGAAAGAGTTGACGACTCACGTGGGATTTACCACGTAGCAAAGTAAAGCTCAGGCTTGGGGGGGGGGCCCCCCCCCGGGCCCCCCCCCGCCGCGGGGGGGGGGGGGGGGGGGGGGGGGGGGGGGGGGGGGGGGGGGGGGGGGGGGGGGGGGGGGGGGGGGGGGGGGGGGGGGGGGGG
>JAAUXU010058421.1_pt1 | contig 22126 bp, 20 predicted proteins | sample 7278151 | NCBI WGS metagenome assembly JAAUXU01 (sample SAMN14350113, study PRJNA611818) | marine sediment metagenome | isolation source: surface marine sediment (1.8m) | place: French Polynesia: Moorea | collected 2018-08 | reverse complement strand
GTGGGATCTTACTGTCTACATCAGTTGCAACTTCTGATGAGTGTGCATTTTGAAAAAAAAGAATTTCGCCTCAAGGGGTCCACCCTAGTGTACGCTCACTTTTGCACTGCACTGTATATACCCTTTGGTCCCAAAACGGCCTGATTTGTCGCGAAAGGCTAAAAGTCCGCATACCAAATGTGAGATGAGACATTCTCTGGTGTGGGAACCTCTAAATCTCTCAAATCTTATGTCGGAAATGCGACTGTGAACCTCAAATTTGACCCCGAAACGGCCTCAAAATGCTCATTAAATCCCCTATTCCACAGCCAGGGAAGCATAGTGACTGCTGACCAAGGTTGGGGATGATCGGTCCAGCGGTGGAAGCATCAATCCCATGACTGAGGTGCAGACAGCCAGACCAAGGGCTTTTTACGAAGACAGACATGTCTTTTCATGACTAGAAACCATTGTGGACGCTGTACAGTTCAGTTTCAAAAGTACCGTAAGAAGCTAAAAACTCTATGACGAGGACTGCACGCTCGATGACAAGGCTGCAGGATGAATGGCGGTCCTCCCACACACCCAGTTCTGCCAATTCCTGACCGTGATCTTGTGGTGGTTGATAACTGCTGAGGTCGTCCAGACCTCAGCCGCCTTCCACCTCTCCATTCCAGTACTTCTCCCGGCCAATGTACAGCTCTTCAGCTCTTTTTCTGTGGCAATGACGTATGATCTGTTGTCTATGGGGCTTCGATGCTGCTGGAGCTGCTACCTTGGGGTGAAATGGGCCATTCTTGAGAAAAACGAAAACCTTAAAATGGAAGTCGACATTGACCATTGTCTCCACAGTGTAATGTGTGTGGACCTTGGTCTCTCCCACCCCAAAGCCTGGATGCAGCTATGCTTTTACACCAAGAGAGGCACTGGATGAGATGGAGGAGCTGTGATAGAGCTAGTGATAACATCCAGTGGTAAAAGTAATAACCACTCATTGAATAGTAACCCTATCTACTGAGTACTTTATGGAAAAAGCAACCGTCCTCGAATGGTAACCGCACTTAAAGACCGAAAATTTTACACTCATTAGTGTAGTTTTCGGTAGAGGTCACCCTGTCCCGGCGCAGACATGTTTAACAGCGACGATTCGCTTAAAAATATAGGGAAAAAATGAGGAGGCTTCTGTGTCAAGAGAAGCGGTCCGATAATTTGATGGCCTGGTGGTGCAGTAAATATGAAAATTCGCCCTGATTGAGTTATTGTTCACCATTTTTGTGCCAATTCTTGGCTCTATATGGAGGTTCCAAGCATTCGTGAAAGATTTTAAACCAAACTTGATTGAAAAAAAAAACTACGCCTTGAATCTTCACTGTCATGTTCTGCGCTGGTTAAAAGTAAGTGATAAACACAACAAACATGTGTCGAATAATGTCGCTAAAAGGTGTGTACAACTTATTGCCACATTACCGGGCACCTGTACGGAAAAAGTTAAGTTCACAGTGTAACTGTATTCTCAAAAATAAGGAAAGTGTTCTGTCCCCTATAACGTATCTCAATGTAGCTACTACTTACACACTCTCATTCTCCAGCATATGCTCTCTACCCCTTCAGTCTTGAATAAACGTTCCTAGAGAACACACGTGTGACTCAGTGACATAACAGAAAGATATGCGTCCCAGGTTATTGTATTCTGCGGTCAGTATGCACATGCCTCAGTGGGAATCCTGATCTCATTAAAGTCATGGTAATATGACATCAACATAAATATTCTCTGTGCCAGTGTTCGCATTTAAAGTAAGCCAGTCCAGCTCAGCATATGTCATTTTGCATGTATTAGCAGCCTCGTCAATGTAATATGCATTGCAAGCAGTCCAATCATCATGTGTTGCCCGGAAAGCTGAGCAACGACCAGCACACTCAATGGAAGGTTCCAAATTGGAGGGACCATCAGCATCCGACCCCAGCGCATATTCATGTTGTGGGCTGAATGCGAAGAATTCAGTCAGTGCTGCTAAGCTGATGCCGTAGAGCTTGAATTGGTAATCTACGACATGAATAAGATAATGTTAAACAGATAAGACTAGATGTCTGCCCACACAAGAAGACATTTTCACGGTTTACTGCATGTGTCAATACAGCAGTACCGGTAAAGGTCAGTTCATGTTTTTACCATTTTCCGCATTGGTGCATTGTGCTTCATTACAATACTGGACGTTGTATGCTAGATCTGCACAAGTAACCAGGGGATGGCCACAGGTGCGTGAGCGGACGTACACTCCATTGCCACAAGTTTCGGAACATGTTGACCAAGGCTCCCAAGCATTCCACAGCACTGAAAACAGATCGTGATTATTGCAGTAAACAACCTTCGTAGCACTCAATTCTCTACGCTTTCACTCACAGAAGAGACATTCAGGCCATGGATTGTGAGTAGTCACAGTGCCATCTGGCATACACTCAACAGTTGTAGCAAATAAATTGGGATCATCAGCAAATCCATAGTCTGCTTCGCACTCATATGATACCAGATCCCCTGATAACAGACCAGGAGAAGTTCCTGCAAGCATTAGATAGTTATGGTTCATAACTTTGCCACATGACTCCATACAGCATGGAAACATTTGTCAAACGTGTACTTATTCTAAACCTGTAGGAACAAAGCCAACGAAATCCACTGTGAGTGATCCGTCTACTCTAATATCGGTAAAAGTGATTGTTGATGGTGAAGGAAAGGAGTATGTGTGTGCGCTGCCAATCGAATCCAGTTTTATGTTGAAGTCTAACCCATCAGGCACAATAGTGAGTCTGATTGGATCCTCAGTGTCCAGACCAAGCTGGTAAGTTTCCGCAGCGACCTAAGATATTAAGAGTTCCAAAGACATTTTTGAACATTTCTAACACCTTGAAAATTGTACGCTCGTATACTACTGACCCCAGCAGTGATTGCTTCAACAGTCATTTGGTGGTTTTGTGGATCGAGGATAATAGTGAGCACTTCTGCTCCAGAATCCAGCACTTCTATGATGGGGAGTGTCGTTGTCATCCCACTTGTAAGGAAGTGACCCTCCAACAGATATTGATCAGTACCACCAGAAGCAAAGCTTGCTGGTGTTGCAAGAGTTGCCGGCAGAGTTGGTGTGAATTCAGAGTAATCTGGAAAGATATACTGGATATGTGTACTCACACTTTATCACAGTATTTCCTATGCACCCTTCTTCTGCCCATCATTGTGCACCTGATAAGATGGCAGCATTGGTTCCTGTGTAAACCAAGAGTGTAGGATCTGGGGGCTCCGAAATTATGCCGCAACCAGTAACTGGAAATACACGCAAAAAGATGTCATAAGAAATTGGATCAGTAATGCTTTGGTTACTGACCATCGCAGGATGAGAAGGAAGTCACAGTCCAGCTATTACCAGCGCCCCACTGACAAGTGGTGGAAAGTTCAGTCTCACCAGTGGTAAACTGCTCATGAAGGCCACAGCGGTAACTGACATAGCGAAAAGAGATTGAGATTACCTTTCTTGTGATGGCACAAGTACTTTTATTCTTTCATCCAAAACTTGGAATGAGATAATGACGATCCAAAAGGTTGAATGAAAGGCGTGTTAAAACAGTGCTGCATGCAGAAAGACTGACAGTGAAAAAATATAGCGTCTCTTGATAAGATGGCCAACATCTGTGTATGGGTCATAAAGAAGCTATAGATTGCTGATTAGCAGCATCTTCGTAACTGCTGCTTGTTCACGAGAGTCAGCTGTCGTATGCCAGCAAGAGAGGAACACTCAATGTTTGAGCGAGAGTGCTTTGCAGTCAAGATCATTATGGTCACCATATGCTGCGCCATGGGCTGTAAGCATTATATGGCTTTGATTGATCTTGTTTTCAAGAAATATTTCACCATTCGGCAAAAAAAGCAATTCAAAGATGACGATATGGGGAAAAGAGGAAAAAAGCAAGGAAATGCAATTCACCTATCAAGAATCATTCAGGGACTGCAAATATTTGTTTAAAGCAAGATTTCTCATAATAAAAGTATTCCCTTTTTTCCACACTTCCTGAAATAATCTTGATTTTTGATGTGTCTATGTTATGCTCTTTTAGTGTTTCTTGCTGGCATATGAGAGCTGATGTCGGCAGCCTCTTTTGTATGGCGAAATGCTGCTGATCAGCATTCTATAGCTTTTCTATGGTATGGGTATGGGTATGCTGTTTGTAAAGGTGAAGTCCTTCTACAACGGACATGAAGTGCTCTGTAAACGACGTTTGTAATACGACAGTTTTTGACACGAAACAGTACAGTGACCCAGGCAAAACTGTCTGGAAAAAGGACTCCCATGAAAGTAACAAAGTGAATTTTTCAAAAGATATTGTGCAAATCTTTTGGGGAAAAGCAGCACAAAACGAACGTTTTGTTCCCTCAGTCAAGTGCCAAGCAAAAACATCAGATGAAAAGAGCAGGGATCATGCAACGGTCTGTTTGTCATGAGCATAATTGTTATTGTCCTATAAATTGTTGTCAGAGTTTGTATTTCGAACATTCCGCATAGAAGACGTGCTTGCCATAGGAGGAATAAATCCCAATAGTTTGACCCCAATTCTCTGAGCCTCTCCTTGACCAACTTCAGTTCCCTCTATTACAGTGTAAAACACAATCAGTAGGATAGCACAAGAGTAAAAAATAATGCACATGAAAACAATACTCTGCCCATCTATTCTTGAAAGTGAATTAAGAAACGCATAGGATTCATTTGATTTCCGAAAGAGTTATTTGGGATGTACAACAAAAAAAGTGTACAAAACTTTCACTCCGTTCCCTGCTTGCACCACTGGAAAGGCACATTTATTCTTTTGCTTGACCCTCAAGGGGTGACATTCAGCGGTGAGGGTGTGATGATTAGCAATGAAATCATGCACTGTTCAGATTGGTGCCATAACAACGAGCTGCAGCAGAGAGTTTGTGATATGCCGAGTGATAAGAATGGTTTTTTTGTAGTAGACGCCACGTCCACTTCAAAAAATGCACACCATCCAACAGCAGGTTGGTTGACAGGTGGAGTCATTGACCTATTGAATGCGTCATAAACAGTCATAATGACAGGACTCCGTGCATGCTTACGTGACAACTAGGTCAGCTTGTGGTGGTTGACGATCCCAATCACTTGTGCCTCCAACTGGCCGGCCTGGCGGGTCTATGCAGGTGGTTGCTACGAGCACAGAAATTCATAAAGTTACTAGCGCTTTCGCTCTACCCACTATGTTGGATAGAGGCAATCATAAATCCCATCTGTCTGTCTGTCTCTGACAAAAATCAGCAGCGAAAATCAGCCGCCAAGATCACCAGCCGCGAAAAAATGAGTCAAAATCAGGCTGGCTGGCTGGCTGGCTGCTGCTAAAATCAGTCGCGAAAAATTTGCGCTCAACACGCGCCTTGTGCTCAACGCAGCCGCGGAAAACAGCCGCCAAAATGACGAAAATCGCCGCGAAATCAGTCGCGAGGTGGCAGAAACCAGCCACGGACAGACGGACGCATACATCGCGAAAATGTCAAAAATCGCCACGAAATCAGCCGCACAGACGGACAGACACACGTACATATGGCCGCAAATGACGAAAATCGCCGCGTAACCAGCCACGGACAGACAGATGGCCCTGTCCTTTTTTATAGATTTAGTGATGCTTAATTATGCGGGCCGACAATTCCAGTACTCAAATCGCTTAAGAGCATAGAATCCCCAAAATGTCTGCTTTCTTTTGAGACAGTGGGATGGCGACTTTCTTTGCGTACAAAATCTGAGGGATAGTTACACCGTGTATCAAAAGTTAGGGAAGAAACTGAACACTCGCTAGTTCTATCATGCATCCATGAATTTGCATGAAAATTTTGGTAGTGATAGACAATATGACTAGAAACATTTTTGCATTACAAGTGCTCAAAGTGACCACCATTCTGAGCAATGACAAGCTGAAGACGGGTGCACATCCGGCAGCATGCATCACACACCACCTCCTCAGGAATCTCGTCCCATGCCTTGCACAAAGAGGACTTGAGCTCATCCACAGTACTGCAGGGTTTAGCACAAGCCTTGGCCTCAAGGATGGACTACATGGAATAGTCCATAATGTTCAGATTAGGGCTTGATAGGGGCCACATGAATTTCACCCAAAAGTCAGGAAATGCTGTTTCGCACCATTGTTGGGTGATTTTGGCACCATGGGTCGGGGCGCTACCCTGCTGGAAGGTGAAATCAGTGCCCTGGTAGTTCTCCTGCAGCCATGGGAGCATGTCATCATTGAGCATGTCAAGATACGTGTTCTTGTTGATCTTGACACCCTCAGGCATGAAGATGAGGGGGCTTTTCTTCCCATCTGTCATGACACCTGCCGAGGCCATCACAGAGGCAGGCTTTTGCTTCCTGAAGATTCCCCGGACCTCAGTGGGAATATCCTTGAAGGACCTGACTAAGATGTGATCATTTTGGAAGTTGTGGAAGGCCTCAACTGTGAAAATCTTCTCATCTGTGAAGAAAATTGGGCCCAGCAAGTCAGAGTCATGGTGGTCAAGGAGGAGCTTTGACCTTTCCCTTCATTTTAGCCTTGCAGCCTCAGGAAGCAGCTGAAGGCAAACATTTTTGAAAGGAGTCATCTTGAGCTGTTTCCTGACGATCCTCCACATGGTCACTTTGTCAACCTGCTCCTCTTTCGCCATCTTCTAGATGCTGTGAATGGGGTTCTGGTAAATTTTGGCCCTAATACACTTGATCCTTTCTGCTGTTTCCTGAGATCGAGGTCAGCCACTTCTTGGGCAGTCATCAGCAGAGCCTGTCTCCTCATAGTGCTTGACAGCAATGTACACCTGCTTGTAGGTCACATTGAGCTTCTTCAGCAGCTTGACAATCTCAACATTGGTGTGGCCAGCACGATGAAGTGCAATAATGGCCTCACAGAACTCTTTGCAGTTCTTTGATGATGCCATTGTTTACCTCATCTGAGTGCACAGCTGATAATACTTCAACTAGACAACTAAACCTATCACCGTTGAAGATTTTGTCTTAAAATTATGATTTAGTAAAAAGTTATGATGCTTGAAAGTGACAATTCCCGAACTTTTGATACACGGTGCACACTAGACTCTCATAAGTTCCCCTAGTCACAGCACAGCGCCATTTCCCGAACTACTGTAAGTAAACTACACCAGTGAATGAAAACAAATCCTTTTTGCTAAATACGACGTTAGTCCGGAGGGCGACCCCCTAATACCAATCTAATTTTGAGGGACCAATCTGCATTCTACGAGAGCAACCGACGCTATGATCAATCTAACGTTGTGAGGGCTTGACCTAAATTATACGGTTATGGATGTAGAGCATCGTAGGCCCTCGTAGAACGTAGAGAGACAAGGCACCACCAAGAGTGAATCTTAGACTCTTTTTACAAAGTAAACAAAGTTACATACTTGCAACTTGATCAGTACATTACATTGTCACAAGGTGCCCTTAGTTAAAAAGCCTGAGATGCACTCACTTAAATTCCAAAACTATACTGAGAATGCTTCACTTACTTGACACACAGTTGGGCCATGGGACGTAGCTTCCATCACTTTGGCAAGTGATTGAGAATGTTGTACCCTTGTCTGGGGTATCAAGGAAGGTATTTGTCACGCACTCTGCCTGCACTTCCTGATTAGTGAAGAGGGCATCTGGCAATGCAGAGATAGTTGAGAGCAACTGGGTATTGGTGGGCCAAGTGGGTGGTAAGCAATGTTCAGCTGAAACAGAGAAGAAGTTTTGTCACTCCTACCATCAGGTACTTCCATCCCCATGTAGTTCAAACATTGCACTGTAATATGTTTGACAAAATGTAGTAGTAGCACTTTTAATTTGAAGATCTGCCTGCGGAGAAGACCACTTACCCTCACAAAGAGACTCGCAAAGAATCCTTTTCTTCGTCGAACAAGTTTCCGAATCCATCTTCAGTCCCCCACCATCAACTTTTATTGTCTCGCACTTCTTTCCAGATGTCGAAGAACCCGCACAGGACGACAATGACGAAAGGTCAATCTCGTAAAGCCCGGTTCTGTCTGTTATCTGGCCTTGGCATGCAGCTTTTGAGGTGCAACTCGTCCCGGGAGAGTTCCACGCGTCCGTCCACACCTCGTTGATGACACGAAGGAAATCTGAGAAACAAAAAGTCATTCAGCAGATCCGGTAGCCATTGAATGTGCACATTCCATGGTTCTAAGCTCATGCAAGATCCACAATATGTCTCCAGACCAATATTTTTATCATTAATTCAGCTGACGTTGGCGTCACGAAAATGTATGCGATCAACGTGAAACTGCATAAGAAATTTCAGTCTTGCTCATGTATGCCCTCGCATAAGGCCCGGATGCCTCATTCTGTGCACCTCAAGAATGTCGGCCGATGCAGTTAAAAGGATGGATGATAGAGATTTTTACGTGTGGACGGCCTTCCTGTCCTGATGACCACTGCAGTTGATTTCCCTGCCTTGTCAACTAAAGGGTGTAACAGCAAAAATGTCACTGAGCCTCTCAATCATTGGCCACACCTTGGTGGTCTCTTAAACTTGGCCCGAGAGTCAAAGCGTTCAAGGACAAAAATGACTCGAACAATTTGACTCTGGGGTTAATTTGACAGTCGAGATTGAGGGACTCAGTGACATTTTTGCTGTTACACCCTTTACTGCTTGTCGGATCTCCTTATCTCCTTCATTACTTCTCAGACTGAAGCAAACTTAAAATTATGAAAAGGGAATCAATGACAGATAACAAGGAAGTCAAAAGAGAAAATGTAAATTTTGGGCTGCGGTGATCAGTTTTAAGGTTGGTTTGAAGACATGTGATCCAGTCTGGGTATGCCTACAGCTAACCTACAGACATCGAAAAGCAGAATACCTCCATTGCTTTCTCACGTGAGTTCACATGAAGGCACTTATGCATAGGCATAAATGTACGCAAGATAATGGAAGGCTCGTGTTCGGACTTACCCAAGTAGGAGTACACGTGTGATTGCTCGGTTGAAGTGTAGACACTGGCCAGCCGGAGGCCTAGAGTTGTGCAAGTCGTTTGGGCATCACCTTGACTCTGTTTGTCGTCTTCGAGAAGAAGGTAGTGGCGATCGCCGGCGAAGTGCATATTAGTCCACGGGGGACAGGCAGCTGGGGAGATCAAGTATGTACAGCAGGATGCGGCATATAAATGTACAAAATGCGAAAAATACAGTCCAATCCTGGTGTAGAGAAGATAACTGATGAGAATCAGCCTTTTCACCACCCTAATGTAAACCTAAAACACACTTGACCTGTGCGATGCATTAACATTGACACCGACATCGAGTACTTGCCAACCACCGACATTGACAGGAGGAAAACATTGAACGTGATCTTCTGTTGCCAATGTCAACGTTTTTGTAGCATCTCACAACTTTTTATATCCTAACCTTTTACCTAAGAAGACTAGGACAGAGGCACCAATACTTCCCTTAAGCATACTTCAGGGTGCAAAACCAGTATGCAGGAAAATGTCTTGTTTTTGGTGGAAACATGTTATTTTTGTTACTTTTTGCTGCAAAATATGAAACAAAAAGAGTGATTTTTAGTGATGAAGTCTAGGCACATGGCCAGAAATGCTGTGCGGACTCAGGGTGTGCAGCAAGGTCCATGTCACCCACATTCGTGTAGTCTCGCAATTATGTCAGTTGGTCATCAACACATTAGGCTCAGCTAAACTAGGCTTTGGCTTGGCTTCAGCTTCGTCAGGTTCAGTTTGACTTGTGATTTGAAAAAAATCTTGTTTGATTCCGCTTTCATATTGTAGCACCATATGATGTACCCTTCTTGGACTAGACTGCACGAGGGTCACTTTTTATCCCAAGAGGGTAGTCGAGGGATATTAAACCACCCGAGGTGCTGGCAAGCCCAAGGAGGCTACATATGACTATACATTGTGGGTCTTTAACGCACAATTTTCAGCATACTGATATTTCATCGAAAGGATGTTGAGCATTTTTACTCAGGATAATTTGTCGAAATTTTTTCCCGCGGCCTTAAGATGAAGCTACTTAGAATTGAATAAGTTGTGTCACATTGTTGATTATTTAGTGTAACACAGGGGCTTTTGACGCTGAAGAATGCAATTATCCATGTAGCAGACTCTGCTAGATGGATTGCTGCACGCCATTAAATTTTAAAAAATAAATACAACCGATTCCACTACATAATTTCACTTCAAAAAACCTTAGCGTTTCACTAAAGGTATAACGCAACTGTTCATGGGGGCAACCGAACTAAAGGGTTCGAGGGAAAGTAAGCACCAAATTTATGCAAGATTGGCAAGTAACGTTATGTCAATATTGCTCAAAAGTGCATTTCATCTGACTTGGCCAAAGTCGCAAAATATGCAATACCGGCTATTTTTTTAATAAATTAAGAAGGCCTTGAATTAAGGGTCAAAAAACGAGCTAAATAAGATCTGTAATTTATTTCGAACGTGAGGTTTCCTTTGACAAATCGCCTTCTTCCAAGCCCTTTTGTCCAACGCAGAGAAATATGGTACTGCAAATTGAATTTTGGGAATGTGTGACAGCTAAAATGCATGGACATGCTCCAAATTTGGGAGTATGATGTTTGAAATGACATGGGAAGTGAAGTGGACAAAGTGAGTGAAATAAAGTGATCTTTTTCTTCTCACACGAAATTTTGAGTGAGTAAGTCGATTTGTCAAAGAAATTTATTGTTATGTGCTGCACTTTTTCTGCTGCACCCTGTTTATAAACAATAATTCTGCTTACTTTTGGCGCAGACAATCTGACATATTGCATATGCGTCCGCGGTGCAAGTTCTGTCTTCAATCTTTCCATTCTTGTTCATCCTCACGCATTCTGAACTAACGGTGACGTCGTCGAACAACGAGCTAAGGGTTGCCACCGGATTTCCATCCACGTCCTTCAGCTGCCCATCACAAGCAGCACCAGTACAGGACACGAGGTCAGGATTGTGCAGGTTGAGCCACACGTGATCGTCAACTACGTTACCTGTACAAAGATACTTATGTTTCACGCTAAGTCGATGCAAAATGACATTTGCCGAAAGGTAGCTAAAAGTCTCAGCATTTTAGAGGCTGAAAGTTATGAAGGGATTTTATGCCTGGCTGGAGGAAATAGTTTAATCTAAAAATTCTAAAAAATTTTAAACTTTGAGAGGGTTGATAAATATTTTGTGCTCCAGCTCGGTCTCACAATTTCGTCATGGTTGAAGAATTTGCTGTCTTTTCTGCACTTCTCAATAGCATTTTCACTGGAATATCTATAAATCCTGCCTGTATTGCCTCAGTCAACACCGTGCAAAGGGTGACAGTAAGACGAATCGATGACCGAGCTCATGGGTTCCAAATCTCATTTCATATCTTTATCTCATTACATCCGTGTTTATAAATCTAAGCAGCACAGTGCATGCTCTCCTCTTGATCTTAATGACTGGGGGGGGGGGGGAGTCAGCAATTAAAAGGCCAGGAAAAACTGAGGCTTTCTGAGGAAAAGGATGCTTGCCTGTCTTTTCCTTTGCTGTTGCTTTCTCGTTGATCATAACAGGACAGTAGAACGCAGAAAAAAAGCACCCAATACGTTGCTTTGTGGATATTTACAAAAGTAGAGCAAAATTTGAATCTAGATGCTTTTGCTGATAACCTGGAAAAGTTTGAATCGTCCCCCTTCGACCCGATTGGCATGTCATCCTGGGCACATTAGTTGGGCCTTATGCTTGCGGTGGGTTGAGTTGACATCGACCCACAACCCCTTCAATGTCGGTAGGTGATCACCTCGGGGCATCTCCCTATTACATTCTAGACTCGAATGTTCCACGAACAAGCACAGTCTCTTCACTTGCCTGCGTAGTCCTTGATGAGTGTGAATTCAGCCGCATTATCCACGCTGGCCAGTTCCAAGTTCATGGACTGACAATCGCTGGAGGCTTGACTAAATGCGATCTTTGAAGTAGTGACCACATATCCTTTGTCGCCAACCATCCTCATGGTCGGGTAAAATGGACACGGCGTGGCCTCACCTGTAAGAAACAGCCTCAGCTCGTCCTGTGTCAGCCATGCAAATGCACTACTCTGTTTACGGTTACCTTGACCTCCTTGCCAAAGCAGAACGACGAAAGCCAATATTCCCCAGTATTCCCTCATTTTACCAAGCTGACTAAGACTGATGTAGGCTGTGCTCCTGTCGAAGAGCTACTTCTAACCACTGAAAGGATGGCATGCAATTATTGATCGCAGCACAAAGGAAGGGCATACCGAAGCACAAGTAGCCCGTATCCATCCTTAGCCATGGATACGCATTGTCGCAATATATCAGCCGACTACTTGGACGTGATCACTTTGTTGTGGGCCACTGCTTTCTCAAGGTCAAAACAATGGGGAGGATTTTCTGACAGAGCGTATTTCTCAAAGTTTGAGAGCAATTTGCCACTAGCTTGGCCTGCTTTTTCGTGAAAACAGGGCGTGCGGGGCAACATAAAGTCACATGCCCGTCCTTGCAGGCAAAGCAAAGCACGTTCTTATTGGTTGCAACCAAGCAGGTTGTTCAGCTGAATCCCAAGCAGTGGCCTTGTCTCAGTAGGTACATTGTTTAATACTAAGTGTTATGCAAAGTGAACATCTAGTCAATAGTACAGAGCTTGGTGCAATGAGTAGGGCTTGATTTGATTCACACTTTTGTTTATATGGCCCATGAAGTCCACTGATGAAACTCACTAGGTGAGTTTGCTGCTGAACAGACAAGGGCCAAAAAGCAAGGCACTTCAAATCATGATGGAGCCTTGCCCGTCAGACCCTTCTAGTGCTCCAGAATTGGAATCATGCTCCAGAGGCTTTTTTGTTGCTATGACACCACTTTTGACTATCCACGATTACCCGCGTCGGGGGCGTCTGTGCGAAGCACGAGGACCACAAAAGTCTTCATTGGAGCAGCTTTGGCAAGGACCAAGCCCAACGACCAATGCTTCCTTCGCAGAGTTCATTTCAACGCAAGATTATTGACCAAAACAGTCCGGTTTTTTGTTAACGTCCGTTGACCCTTCAAAGATCATTCGAAATGCTTTGGGCAAGAATAAATGTAATTTCTGGGCTTACTTTCAGCCAGAGCGCCTTACAGTGCCATAAAGCATTTTATGTATCACTTTGTGTGCTCTCGATCATTCGTTTGACTTTCGCACAAGACGATAGCTACAAGATACGATTAATAACGCAGGCAATACACAATTGAGCACCTTTGTTCGTATAGGAACTTCAGGGAATATTTCTGTATCACTGATCGATTCGATTATGGCGAAGGCAGCCACTGCAGTTCTGGTCTGCCTGCTGCTTTTCTTGTCATGGGTCCAGGTATGGTATGCTAACACCAACTAAGCAAAAGTTACTCATATGTACGTAAGTAGGATTTGTAGCTGATAAAGCAGAAGAATTGAGCACAACAACCTGAGCACTTACCTCAGAACACAGGTGTGGACGCTTACTTTAAAAGCAGTTTAAGCAACAAGTAGTGATCGACCGAAAGTGACTTTAGCTGTCATTTGCCGAAACCGAAGCTTCGGTCACTGGCCAAAACGGTAACTTCGGTTTTTACCGAATCCAGTATTGTAAGCCAGCAGAACCGAAAGTCTCATGTATTTAAGACCATTTTCATATTAGAATGGGTACAGTACTTAGTATTTGAAGTTCACAACAGGAAGATTCTTTCCGCAGAAAAGCAGTTTTTCTGCATCTTCTGGAGTCAAACGATTTCTTTCATTTGTAATTATGTCTCCTGCAGCTGAGCACAATCTTTCAACATCAGTAGAGGCTTGATGAGATGCAGATTTTCCACTTTGCACCCCCCATATGCAGAGCCATGCAGAGCCGACTTCGGCACCTATTCTAAGGATAGCCGAAGTCGAAATTACGGCTGAAACCGAAACTGAAATTATGACCGAATTTCGGCTGAATCACTATTCGGTCGACCACTAGCAACAACATTCACAGCAGTAGCATGTCATTCTTTGGCTCGCGTGTGTCATCTGGGCACACACACAATTAGAGGCTCACGATTACTCGATAAAATCACCTAACCAAGAGTTGGTCTTGGGGAAGTTTTTGGCTTTGCACGAACGTGTAAATGCACCTATTCTGAGGTTAAGCAGGCCACACACGAAACAACGATTTGCAATAATCAGAGTACTTGCTAAGACTGCTTCTTCATGGAGGTCAAACTTAATATACCTTAATTTACCGCCAAATACTTGGGAGTGTACCTCGATCAGTCACTCTACTTCAACTATCACATCAAATCCATAATAGATAAAGCAAAAAAACTTCTTTTTGGCTTAAGAAACGCCGCAGGGGACCACAGGCCACCACCAAGAATGATGAAGTGGCTTTATACAGGCATTGTATGCCCAAATATCACCTGTGGAGTGCTGATCTCGACGCTACACATAAGACCAAGCTGGACAAAGTGCAACGGCTTGGATTACTTGGACTGACACACGTGAGTCACTCTACACCCACAGCAAGACTTGAGACTATACTTAATATCATACCCCTTGACCTACATATATGTTGCATGGCCTCAAGAGCAGCCACAAGAACAAAAACAAAGGGTCCCCAGACATGGGACAGAATAGGCCAAAAATGGGCGAAGAGGGCACTGCTTCTTCAACCTTAAAAATGTGAACTGCCTCCAGAGCATCGAAATGGACCAGTGCCCTGGCCATTGGCAGTGGTACAACAAATTCAGAATTGAAAAGAAGACAGAAGAAGAAGAAAAAGACCCACCCCCCAATGGCTGAGGCTACCACGGAGTATTACAACAGTGGCAATCATAAAGATGTGCGGGTCCAATATTTTGAGTCGGGTGCGGGTAGGGGTCGGGTCCTGGATCAAAGTATTGGGTACGGGTACAGGTGCAAATACAGATCAAGGAACAAACATCACCATGCCTACTGGCAAGGTCAGAAAGAACAACAGTCTTTTTTAACTCAAGAATGCCACATTCTTATTCAGATAGACAATTTGTGACACATGCTCATCATCCAGATTTGTTCTTAAGGGAGCAACAGCATTTCCAGTAGCACTAAAGAGTCTCTCAGAAGAAGCTGATGAAGCCCAGCTTCATTCCTGAATCGTGCCAGCTCTACTCTGTACTCTCATGGATCAACGTGTTGTGGCTATCTTGCATCCTGGCATGGTACGATTGTGTTGGTGGCGGCCGACATATACCACACCAGGATGCAAGCAAGATAGCCCAATTTGTTTCATCTCTGATGTCGGAGAGATATCTGTCTGGTCCCTTGGATCTGACCAGCAATACCCGCGGGTTCGGGTCCCATCGGGTACAGGCTTAAGTGTTAAATACCGGGTACGGGTACGGGTACCCGCACATCCTTAGACAATCAACTTAACCATAGTGTCAACTGGGGATATACAATTCCTTCTGATGAGCATGAACACTCAGCTTTTGGTAAGTTGAATGAAGAAACCACACTATTCCAAGCCGAAATGCAAGCCATCACACAAGCGGTAGAATTCCATTCAGGCCAGTGTGGAGGTAACATCAGAATATGTGTGAGTAATCAAACAGTTCTACAAGCAATCAACCGCGTATACATCAATACCCATGTGGTACGATGCTGTGTGAAAACTAAATGAGGGTCAAAGAAACACCCTGACACTCATGTGGAGCAAAGCTCCCCAAGGGCCTCAAACATGTGCAGCCAAACCACAAGTCAGGAGAATTGGCTAAACTTCTTGTCTCAGATAACGCCAGGCAAAAAGGCCATTGCTCAAATCCTCCACACAATGTGGAAGACAAAATGGCAAAAAATGTCATCCTGCTGCCAAGCCAAGTTCTGGTTGCCCATCCCAGACTGCATAGGACAAGGACTAGAACACCTGAACAGCGAAGAGCTTGGTACAATGATTCAAATCAGTACAGGTCACAACCACCTTAACTATCATGAGTCTAAGGTTGGTAACAGCAAAAATGACACTTGTCGATTTTGCAACACAGAACACGAGGAATTTATAAACCTAGTGTGCGAGTGCACAATCAGCCACTCTAAGCGATAGTAGTGATTGGACCATCTACCAGTAAGTTAAGTACTCGTATCATCCACAAAGTGTCAACGTCACTTGTTTGGTGGACTTGACAGCTACGGCGGTAAAATCTTTGAGCCGCCTTGCCCTCGATGATGACAGCTCAGGGTTCTTCCCCGTGGCCAACAACCCCGGGGATGGCGACGTTGGGTCCGTCAAAAACTGATGTCTCTCCTGAAACGTTGTCAAATCCTTGTCTGTCTTCGGAATGCGAGCTTAGCTCCAAAGACGACAAACCCACCCACAAAGGTGTTTGAATTTCCCGCCTTCATTTTTCAACAACACAACGCAGCTGACTGTATCATGGCTTACGGCGTGTGAAAGAAACAACAATAACAGTCAAATTCCAGAACGATTTCAAGCATAAGATCCCCATGTCCATGACTGCAGCAATCGTGGTCTGCGCTGCCTGAGAAAGAGCGCCCACAGTTCTCCACATTCTATCTGATCAACATGCTCACTGTTAGTGGTCTGCTGTCCAAGTCGCACAAGCTTGTCACGCGATCCAATCGGCTGTCCCTCCACCAGCGATTCCAGAACGATTACTGCTCGGTTCCCAGGTCAGAGAGTCCTGTCGAAGAGTCAGAGAAGGGAACCTGGCAAACTTCTCGAGTCGCACGGCGCCGCAGAAGTGTACCCGTGGCCACGCTGACGTTGAAGGGGCCCTCTACTCACGGCGTGTGTCGCTCCGATCTGTACCGGCACTACCTCTCAAGGACGTTTCGCTCGGCGGTGTTTGAGAAAAACGCCAACTACGACAAGGAGACTGCGCTCCTCAAGTCGCTGCCAGCCTTTGAATTAGAAAGTCGAGGGTTGGCGCTCTTGGGACTGAGGGTAGACTCCAGGTAAATGCATCTTACAATGCCCGATAGGTGCATTTTCATTTGAAAGCAACCCATCTTCTTCCCGTACATCTCAGGTACTGGCGCTTTCGCACGGGCGGCGACATCGAGTTGCGCCTTTTGGTGGACGAGGATGGCCTTAACGATCCGGTCGCTGCCGCGAGAGGTTTTAAAGTGGGGAAGTTAGTAGAACTAGTACGAAGTAAAGGGGAGGAGGTGGACAACGATGGCAGCGCTTACAATCCCTCTTCGCTCAAGTCCATGCCAACTTGGAGACGGGTGACAGCTATCGTTAGCAGCATCACGGACAAAGCTGTCTACGTAAGGTTGAACTCGTTGGCCAATTTCTTGGTCAGTGCCCTGGGGAGAGGTGAGATACATAGAAACGTCATTTTTTTAAAATTATTTTACCCACCCGGCACGACCAATGTGATCCCTCAGGGATCGACCCTGGCTCCAGGCAATGCAGGGTCCACCTTCTGAAGAAGAGCGAGGAGAACATTTATCGCTCGAGATTGGCCGCCCTCGAAAGGGAGATCAAAACGGCAAAAAAATTCGACACATTAGGACCAGCGGCGAAAACATTCATCCCCATGATCTACGATCTTCCTCACTTGGTGCCTCCAGAAGCAGAGGACTGCTTGAAAATTCACGACTCCGTCATCTATGACAACAAGATCAATGATTCCCAAAAGAAGGCCATCGAGATGTGCGCGCAGTGCAAACCAGTGACCATTATCCACGGACCTCCTGGTAAGACAGCTTTCCTTTGCGTAAGTTTTTTGCATCACTACGTTCTAACCGGGATTGCTGTTGGATTTCTCTGAAGGCACCGGAAAGACAACGACGCTGGCCTCGGCTATTCTCTCTGCTGTGGTTACCAGGGGCGAGCGAGTCTTCGTGGTGGCGCCTTCACATGCGGCGTGCGATGCAATCATGCTTGCAATCATTAGGCACTGGCCCGTACAGAGACTGGGAGAGCCACACAAGGGAAAGTTGGTAGGATTACGTGACTAGGGCGTGTGGGACCTTCCTTTAATAGCTCAAATAACTTTTACAGATACGATTGGGCAAGGAAGTTCGCCTAACACTGTCAGAGCTTCGTGTCTTCCTTCCACAGAACGTTTACCGTAACAAACGAGGTGACCTTCAAAAACTGGAGCGAGACTTGGAAGCAGTACGGACAGAGCTGCTAGACGGAAGTATAAAGGTATCAATTGAAGAGATCATGCGGAGAATGACTCTGCCTGACGGCGACCTCGTTGAGGGAGCTGGCGAAGAGCTAGGTGGTGACAGCGATGACGAGCTCAGGGAAAGTGAATCTAATAGTGCTCTATTAAGCATTATCAGTGGCAAGAGAGGGGAATTACTCTCGCTGGAGAAGAAACTGTCCCAGCGGCTTCTGGCAGCCAATCGCTGCCTCGAGAATGAAGCTGCAGCAGAGGCGAACATTGTGGTTTGTACAACAACATTCGGAAATGGTGGTGCTTTGTCAGAATTGGTCAGATCAGGGCACTTTGGCCTGTTGTGTTTAGACGAAGCCGGATTCTCCGACGATGCAAACGTCCTTCCTCTCTTGTCCAAAGCCAACAGGCTCATCTTAGGTAAGCAGACTCATGACAGAACGAATTCCAGTAATTATCACTGAAGCGTTGTGCACGTACAGCTGGTGATCATTTGCAACTGCCACCAGTGGTACTCAGTGACTCTGCTCGTCGTCTTGGCTACGACGTTAGTGTGCTGGAGCGCCTTTCTTCGGTGATGCCCGATTCTGTGCACTTGCTCTCCACGCAATATCGCTCCAACCATGTCATATCCGATTGGAGCTCTGCTTACTTCTATGGTGGCAAAATCACTTCCCATGAGTCTGTAGCAAAAGGCCTCCTTCAAGCCTTGCCAGGAGTGCAAGGAGGGATCTTGGAAACCACCCGCCCTCTCATATTCATCGATACCCGGTATGCTTCTCAGCATTAGTCACATTAATCCCCTAACCGTGCATGCGTTGTCAGAGGACAGCATTATCGCGAAGACAGCGATCCATACAACAGTGTCGGTGGGATGGAGGAATCCATCGCTAATTACGACGAAGCCTTCTTGGTGGAGCACCTCGTGCGCAAGTACGTCTCCCTCGGAGTAGATCCAGCTGTTATTGGAGTCATCACTCCATACTGGGCACAGGTAGGAGGTGGACCTCACCATGACAAACTCTTATCGATTGAGCAACCACAAGCGATCCGAGTTGTCATCTAGTGCACTGGACGAGGCAGGATTTCTGTATGAGCTTGAGATGTACTGCAGGTATCGATCCTTCGTTCTTTGATATGGTCTGACCACCACTTACGCCGCATTGAGGTAAGAACAGTGGACGGCTACCAAGGCAGAGAAAAGGAGTTCATCATACTTAGCTTTGTGAGGTCAAATGAACAGAGGGATGTGGGCTTCTTAGAAGAGACAAGGCAAGTATCGTGTACGTAATGACTTACGTCCAGAACACATCTATTCATTATTTGACCTATCTTATTATAGGAGGATTAACGTGTCTGTCACTCGGGCCAAGAAATGCTGCATTATCATTGGCGATTCCGATACGTTATGTCGGGACCAGGGGCTCAGAAGCCTCATCAACTATTGCCAAGAAAACAAGGCAATGGTCGCAGTCAGCGCTGTGATGTCTTAATTCTCGGGATAAAAACAAATACATGCAGTACCAGTGCACGCAATGTTACCAAACCTTAATATACTTTACAATGTCCCAGCTTAAGCACAAATCGTCTAGTATGGCATACCGTTCTCCGAGGCTCTCATCCACGTATTCATCAAGGTTATCAAAGTTGTACACCTGCACGAAACATGGGTCTTGGACCTAATGAATGATGTGCAAGGTTGAGCTTCTGAGGAGAAGACCCGCCGATTTGGTCTTACATTCTGTTGTGTCACGCCACTGTACCAGCCTCTGGTCTTGCACCAGGGTGGGAGTCATCATCAATAATAACCTGTGCGTCCTTTGCAGGGAGCATCAATGATAACACGCGAATGGGACTGGGAATGTTGGAGCCCACGGTCAGTAGTTTGGGATGAGAGCCACACTGGATCAGCTGTAGATCCCCTTGTCACCATGCACTAGCCCCCGAGAGGTCTAACGGCGTATGCGTTCATTTGGAAAAATCAATAACACAACAGCAATAATCTTCAATGGTCCATAGGTTTCTGCACCTCTAGATCTCTGCATGGTGCATTACTCAACTCGCGTCTGATCTCCGAGACAATCTTGTAGTGCTGCTGAAGTCGACACAAATCCATCAGGGCGTCACGTTGCTCAGAGCTAATGTGGCCTTTGTATCTCTGTAAGACACAGGATGATTAATCATGACGTAACGCTCTTCTCATGCTTGCTTCATACCTGAATAAAGGTGAGGAATGCTTGGTGCCAGAGGACAGGCAGATCTCGCTTCTCATTCCGGAACTTCAGGAAGTGAAAGACTAACGAATCGACCACGCGGTATGGTAGAGCGTATTTCTTATCCTAGGTAGAGGGATGAACACCTACGTAAGACAATGGAGACCTCCAAGGAAAATTAGTCGCACCAAAAATATCCTGATAAAGATCGAGCTTGCGCCGGTGTACTCCATCTCCGCGATCTTGAGGAGAACGGCACTCGAATGCAGCATCGGGATGGAGTTCTTCGCCAAGACGGAACCGATGATGGTGGCTTCCCTGAGTGTGCAGTCGCCAGCCTCACACAATGGCAATAAGAAACCCTTAAAGAACGCTCCTAAGAGAGATTAACGATAAAGCGTCAGGTCAAGTACATCCACATCAAATTGCATACGCACACCTGGCTTAAAGAGTGCCTTTTTGAGGGCCTGATAGAGATGAAAGTTTAACCTTTGGTAGGTGTCGATGTCGTCCCTAATTCGCGGAAGTAGAAGTAGGTTGAAGAACCGTTGGGCCATCTTTTCGTTCAGGCCACTCACAAACACTCTGAAGTGGAACTTGGGTATAGTGCATATGATAGTGAATGAATTTAAATTAACTCTTGTACTTCGTAGCCTTCAACACTGCCGCCGCAGTCCATTGGTCCGGTTTTGTGAGTAGTACCAGGTCCTCCCAGTTTTGGAACTGTGGAATAACCTTGAAGGCCTTCGGGATCTTTCCACTGCGGTACTTGGATAGCACCTCACCCACCCCCTCGTACATCTCAACAACCCTGAAATACACGATTCTTTATTCTTTACGTTCATTTCTTCGTATGTTTTTACCTAGTCTTTACCTTGGATCTAGTTCTGCTTTCTTCAGACTCTCAGCGTCCGTGTACTGTGTGTTGATCTCGGTCTTGCGCTCCTCGACCTTCTCCATGATAATGTCAGCCAGTGTCCTTCGCGGTTCATCAACGGGGTTTTTACGGAAGGAGTTAAAGGCAGACTCATCTTTCTGCAAATACCAGTTACAGCAGTAACACAATGATACACGTCAAGATGTAGCGCTGACCTGACTGATCCTAAGCTGAGAGTCAATCTTTCCCCAGTCCAGATCATCGCCGGACTCGTCATCCGACCCTTCGTCAGATTCGTCAGAGTCTCTTTTGACAGAAATCTTATTCACTCCTCCTGGAGGTTTCTTCACTCCAGCTTCATTTTCCAGCTCTTGTAACTGCAACCTATCGCACAGACGCTTAAATAGAAATCATTCAGGGACTCATTTTCGTCAACGTGATCCAGACCTCGCCTGACCCAGTATCTGCCTCGAGAGTTTCTCGTCGACGAACTCGTCGTCATTCTCGGCCTGTCTAGCGTCACCACGCTCCTTGACGCGGCCACTTGGAGTGACCAAATCGTCCTAAAAGATGATGGGCTGAAAGATTGCAGAAGTCTTCAAAAAAAAGTTGCACCCGTTTACCTTCTGCATCTGGTCCCTAAGGGGAAGATTCCTCGGGGCCTTGCGGAGCTTAATCTTTTTGGCCTTGCCCATGATGAGCTGTGACTTCACCACGTGTTTGTTGTCGATCTGTTTTGGTTCGCTTTCTCGTTCCTTCTCACCTCGTCGCAAAGAAAATAAAGGAGGGAGAAGGTGAACGTTGCCCTGGCTCGCTCTGAGGATTTTGAGGCGAAAAGTCAGCTGTCGTGGTGGTCCTCTCTTTCACAGATAACTTAAGGC
>JAAUXU010148559.1_pt1 | contig 22136 bp, 28 predicted proteins | sample 7278151 | NCBI WGS metagenome assembly JAAUXU01 (sample SAMN14350113, study PRJNA611818) | marine sediment metagenome | isolation source: surface marine sediment (1.8m) | place: French Polynesia: Moorea | collected 2018-08 | reverse complement strand
TCTGAAATCCACCTGCAGTACCTGAATTTGACCTGCACTGTTCTGAAATTCATTTGCAGTATCTGAAATTGAACTGCACTATTCTGAAATTGATCGTGAAATGGTGTAGTTCAGACCGGTCAACTTGGGTTTAGTTAAGTTTGATTTAGTGTAGTGACGCATCGAACCACAAATTTTCGAGCTCATGTTCGTGCGAGCCACAAACTTGATATTCAGAGATATTTCAGCCTGAGTAAGAATATAAAACACAGCTGTGAACAGCATTGTTTGAAGGGGTGCAGCTGAATCTACATTTGGGATAGTTGATACGAGGTGGTAAAAATTCCTGCATTTGACTGACTCAAATTCATTTGGAGGTCCTATGTCCAACTTCATGAGATAGGCTAAATGGGACAGATTGCAGTCTTTTAAACGTTGAGGAGTAGGTTGGTAGCATTTCATGCTCGCCACCCTGTGTGGCGAGCATGAAATGCTATACTTTGGAAAGGAAAGGCAAAAAAATGAGGGGTCGTCGATCAAAAGTGGATTTTAGTTTAGTTACAGAGAAGAGTCTCAGCTTCCCATTTACGGTTGAACCACGTCTGCAGCTCAATTGAGTCAAAAGTTATGGCCTTGCAAAACTGACTGAATGGGCATCCAATCCTAATCATTTGCACACAACCATTGGCCTTAACTTTGGCCCCATATTTTGAAGAAATGAATTGTCCCACACATAGAGCAAGAGTATGTATCATTTTCATTTTAAAGGTGATTTTTAGCTTTCCATAGGGGGCTGAATCACATCTCCAGCTCAGTCCAGTCAAAACTCATGGCCTAACAAAATCGACCACATTTGGAGAAAAAATGGTTTGCCTGCTGTGAGAATAATTCACATGCACAGTAAATCAGAGTCCAGTGGTCTTCATAGCTAAACTTGGTACGAAAGTCATAGCGGTCAGATCTTGTTAAACTTTTGGGCATTGTAGGTGAGATTCATGAGCAACGATTTCAAGCAAAAAAAAGATCAGTATCTCGATTTTTACTAGAAAAAGTTAGGTAGTTAAAAAACTACCTGCCATTTTTTAACCTCTGCTTCCTCAACGGTATGGTTAGGAAATGGTTTATCCTTAAGCAAAAGTCCATAAAAGTTAGATTTTAGGGAAGAGTCTATGCTTCTCACTTAGGGGTGATCCATTTCTGTAAGCCAATACAGCCTAAAGCTATTAATGATAGAATGACATCCCTCGAGTGCTACTACATTGTACAGAGATCGCCAAAACTATCGAAACGACGAATATAAATGCGTGTAAATAATTGCAGTTGCATGTGATCAGATTGATATGTTGTACTTAATTAGCAGTGTCTGTCAATTGACAGACGTTTCACCTCTGAACAAATTGACCCCCACAGATTGACCCCTTTTGCAATTTACACATGTTGCACCCCTGGCAGGTTGACCCTTACACAAATTGACTCCAACATAAGTTAACCCCAAAGACAAGGTGGACCACTGACAGATTGACTCCTGAGTGAGAAATTCTTATATTCCTTTTTATTCTGCAAATTCTGTATATTGTTTTATATATCATAAATGCTTCAGAATGTGACTGCAAAAAAAGACACATTTGACATGAAATCTGGATGTTTCAGTCAAAGTCACTGAATTCTCAGAACAACTTCAAAGTGGTTGTTATTTCTGTTGTCAAGGTAGACAATCACATTGGCACCATCCCCGTAAGGCAACAATTAGTGGCCTTGCCTGCCATACCTTGCCCTTGTAACCACATTGAGCACATGGGCAATAGCTAACACCTCATCAGTTGTGGCCCATGTGCTGGCTTTGCATGTCTTGGTCCTGGTCAAGTACTCAATCCCTCTCTCTTGCTTCCCAGTTTGGGGGTTGAGGAAGTTGTCACATCCTGCAATGTCATTACAGATGGTTGCGTACAATTCAAGGTGATGTTCCTCACTGCCTGTGACTATGTATGACAGGGCCTGAAAAAAGCATGCCCCATCACCCTCAATAGCTTTTGTTTTCTCTGGGGGGCTCACTGTGCTGAAGGTCATGCACTTCCTCCCTCATAGTCCAGATGCCTGTAGAAATGGAAGACCCATGGCTTTGCATGTCTTCTTCTGCCAGGCAGAGGATGGGGGACAGAAGGGGAATTTGCAGCATCAGAGATCATGGCAGTCAATCTAGACTTCATCCTGCATGGGGGGTCAACTTGTCTGGGGGTGAAACATAAGCAAGGAGACAAGGAGTCAATCTGTGCAGGAGTCAACCAATCTGGGGGTAAAATGTACATCAGGACTCGATCTGTGTAGGTGTAAATTTCTTTGGGGGTCAAACGCATAGGGGGGAAATGTCGGTACATGGTGTCTGTCAGCTGTTTGAAATGGGTTGTTGGGTGCCAAACTCATCTGCCATGGTGCCAAACTTGGACCGGGAGCAGCTCTGGTTGGCGGCTGTCATTGTGCTGCATCAGGCGGGGAAAACAGAGAAAGACATCAAGAATGCCCTGAAGCTCATCAAGGCCCTCGTGTAGAGGACCATCGACAGGTTCAGAGTGGCTGACAGCGCAATTCGAGGACGTCCATGGTCAAGGAGGCCGGTATCTCCCCTACCACAATTAGGAGAGTGGTTGGAATTGACCTGCTCCTCACTCTATACAAGCTGAAGCGCCGCCAGATGCTCAAGGAGAAAATGAAGCTCAAGAGACTTGAGAGAAGCAAGAAACTTCTCCGCAAGGCATTCTCCACACTGGCATGCTCAAAAAACTGGTGTTCTCAGATGGGAAACTGAGCACTGTCCAGATGAAGTTCAACCCACAGAATGACAGGATTTATGCAGCCAGCAAGGAGAACATTCCACCTGAGGTGCGTACGGCCTACAGGAATCAGAAGCCTGCCTCTGTCATGATCTGGGCGGCCGTGACAGAGGGTTGCAGCAAGTCACGCTTGGTCATTGTGGATAGGGGTGTGAAGATCAACTCCAAGGTGTACCAAAGGTTCCTAAAGACATCCCTACTGCCGTGGGCCACAGACAAGTTCGGGAAAGAGGTGTGGACCTATCAGGAGGATGGAGCTCCTTGCCACTCAAGCAAGGGCACACAGAAGTGACTGGCAAAGCAGTGTCCCCAGTTCATCACCAAGAATGAGTGGTCGCCATCTAGTCCGGATTTAAATCCACTGGACTTTTCCCTCTGGTCCATCTTCGAGCCCAAGGTCAACAGCAAGCCCCACAAGAACTTGGACAGCCTCAAGGCCAGCCTTGTCCGGCAGTGGGACGCTATCCCAGAGGAGACTGTACGTGCTGCGTGTGCAGGCTTCCACCGACATCTCCGCCGCGTAGTGAAGGCCAAAGGTGGTTACATTGAATGAAACTGAGCAGTGTAGTCCAACTTGTACGTGGTTCATGCTACATGCATCAAAAACGTCTTGTCATACATAATTACCTTTTCGGTTTACAGTTACATTTACAGTTTCGATAATTTTGGCGATCATTGTATGCGCATAAAAGGGATGATCAGTGGAGGCAGTGAAGTCTTTTTGGTCTCTCGCTCTTGATGACACTCAATTAGGAATTTGACTGTCCAGATTATTGTCCTCAGCAGTGAACATTGCTGTCCATATCAGCAGCAGCAGCAGCAGTAGCGAATGTTGCAGTCCGGACCTCACTCTATCATGGATCAGTGTCGAGGTCGAGATGCCGTGACCGTTGGCGTCGATGCGTTTTGTTTGCATGTCAAATTGTCACCCAGTCGCTCTCTTTTTGTAGCTTGACAACACCTAGCAACCTCTCAACCAGGACAAGGGGCTTTTTGCTCGCTTGCGCGTGGCACCGGAGGGCCTGGGGAGTGAATCCCCCTGGAAATGGTGGGCTGGGTTGTCCAATGAAAATTTCAGATTATTTCATCAATTTTTACCCCCTGAAAAAGGCCAATTTCAAGCCTCTTTGGCGTGCCCCCTCTCCAGGTGACATCATTTTGAGCACTCTAGCACCAAACTGGGCTGCCTTGACATTGAACCTCTGGGGTCCACATCAAAATTCTATCGCAACATGTTTCAGTACATGAGATGATGTCATGCGCGATTCAATTACTTAGAGCAGGACTGTACGGCGCCCTCGCGGAAAGCTGTATGTGGACACAGCCACCACCATACACACACACACACGCGCGCGCGCGCGCACGTAGAAAATGGTGGTGAAAATGCACATCAACTTCTGCGCTAATTATGCATAAAAAGTTCGAGCAATTTAATTGGTGCAGTTTACCGCATAGTTTTCTACCTGCTTTTGCACTGGATATATATATTTTTTTAGCCGGGGCATCTGTTGGAGGTCTTTCTACGTCTGACTTGCCCGTTCTAAGCTTTCTTTTCTGACCGCTTCTGCTCCCCTGTCCGCTGTGTAGGTAAATAGTGAAGGTCTAATGCTTGGAACACAGTCCAGCTCTGGTCCAGGCCAGTAGGGGGTCATGTTCTACCTCGGGCTCGCTAGTGACCAGATTGACCAGACGAATCTGGCTTGAACTTGAGCTGGTTCGTTTGCGTTGGGCTTGTACGCATCACTTATCTATTTTGCTGGGGTTAGGTTTAATTCTTGTGATCTACTTTATTAAACCTAGAAAAAACCAACTAAACATTTTCTTTGAGCTGCTCCGAATGAGACCACGTTCGCCAGATGGCGGCAAACGTGACGATGCTGTGTGCCCATGTATGTACGTGAATGCAGCAGGCCTTTACCGTTTCTCTACCCAGCAATGACGCAGACTCTGCAATCCATTCTTTTCCTCTTGCTTTTCGATGCTACAGCCTGTTTTTTCAAGCATCCCTGTAAGGTATAGAATTACTGCAGAATGATTCCCAGAACTGATTACGAGGCGTAAATATTAGCAACAGTGCTCGCAAGTGCTGTGTAAGCGCCCCGAGCAGAGTTATTACTGAACTACAGGTATGAGAAACCTTCAGGTAAAAAAGCTATTTGTGCTGAGCCAAAACTTATAAGATTTGACTTTTGTGAAGACTGTTCGGAGATATCCCAAGGCTGTTCCATGGACTGCGTGAAAGTTGACAATTTAATTGTTCTCAGACTCATTGAAGACACAGCTGAGTTTTTCAACTTTTTTGAAAGTTAGATCTTCTGAGATGACAATCAAACATATAAAGACACTGATACCACTCAACACATATGACATATAAAATCGTTTTCCTAGAAGGCTAAGCAGCTGTGCAAGTGTAGGACTGTTCACGCACCCTTTTTGTATGTGCAAATACAGCCCTGACACTGCGTACTCTCCTCAGCCGGCCAGTGCTGTTGTACCAAGGTTATCTGCGTCTGTTGTTGTCGTTTGAGTGGAATCAAATGGGTGCCCAGGCACCTAGAACCTAGAGAGGTGAAAACAAGACAAAGTTGTGTCATTTTTACTGGTGAATGCAAGTCTGATTGCAAATTTGATTCACCACCATTTGTTATGTTATAAATTGTGTTTAAAGGTTATAAACTCACTTAAAATCAACTCCTTGGCACCAAGTGAGATGGAAACAAGGCAAAGTTGTGTCAGTTCTGCTGGTGAGAGCTAGTCTGAGAGCATATTTGGCTTATCATTATTTTTGAGATAATAGATTGTTGTTTAACATTATAAACTCACTTAAAATCACTCCATTGGCACCTAGAGAGGTGGAAACAAGACAAAGTTGTGTCACTTCTCCTGCTGAGTGCCAGTCTGGGTGCATATGTGACATACAAGACGCACAACTACGAGAATTACAAAGAAGGTGGATGAAACAACATAACTTATGCAAAAAATGGCGAAATACCTTAAATAAAGCGAAAACGGACATATTAAGCAACATTTTCCTACGATAACTTTCCTCTTGGGATTACTGCCCAAACTCTGGTTTTCCCCATGTCTCGCGAGCTCTTCCACACACCATAACAGTTGCCCTCTGCTGACTCACTCACTCTGACGTAAGAGACTCTCCTCTTGCAAGGAAAGTGCCACCGTAGACTGCTCATGCTTGTCGAACCACTTCGCTCGGGTCTCGACGGCGAGATCACTAGAATGATACGACCAAGGTCGATCGCAGCTCAGTGACTGCTTCTCCCATCAATTCCTAGAATGGAGCGACAGTTCGATGAGTGGGTGTCCGACTTTGGCCTCTTCCTCCTCCGAATGTCGTCTGCTGAAGTCATCTGCGATCAAAACATTGAACAGACTCTCTCTGTCTCTCTCGGTCTCTCTCTTTTCCCTGCTGCTCGATCACTTCAACATTGCCTGCTCGAACAGCAACATCTCCTGCCTTTGGTGGAACTGGTCTCGCTAGCGCCCAATTGGTCACGCGCACTGTGGTCATGAGCGTTGGTCTCCTACTCCATTAGGGGCGTCGACGCCAGGAGCATCGTGACTGCTGTCATCTGGTCCTACCTGGTATGGCTAGGCCGACGTCAAGAGGGACGGTGAAAACTCCGCGAATGCGTCATAGTGTAGATTCGCAGAGCTGATCCCGCCGGTGCCACGAGCTTTTTCGGCGACTTCTGGTTTCGCAACAGTTCTAGACAGTAGCAGGGTCCGACGATCTTGCGCGGCGGAGACAATGGCGTGCAACCCTTCTGCCCCTCCGCCATACAGCGAGTCCAACTTGTACCCGCAGATCTCCATGTCGAACTTCACGTCGGGGGCAGGATTCGAGCCGGGCACTGTAGGATCGGTGGCGCACTCGATTGTAGAGCTGTCCCTGTCTGCCAGGTATTTGATAATGCCCCAAACAAGGAAATGTCGCTCAAGTTGATCTGTATCACTCATGTCATCACAGCAATCTAAAGGACATGGACGTCTTCTCCAAATCTGACCCGATGTGCGTCGTGTACGTGAAGCCTCTGGCAAGTGATCGATGGATGGAGGTTATCCGCACGGAGACAATTCAGAACACCCTCAATCCAAAGTTTGTCACCAAGGTCAAGATGACGTACCTCTTTGAGGAGACACAGCATCTTAAGTACGTGAGCCTAACAAGTAAATGGTCCGCCTAGTCCCTAACTAGTTGGCCTGAATTATGTGTGCCTCGTGTTTCTCGGCACAGGTTCGATATGTATGACATCGACAGCAAGAGTGCCATCCTAAGCAACCACGACTTCATTGGAACGTCTACTTGCACCTTGGCGCAGATCGTGACAGCGCCACCCCCGGGTTTTCAAATGGTCCTGACTGACAGCAAGAAATCAAAAAGCCACGGTACGCTAGTCGTCTCGAGCGAGGAGCTCGCAGAGTGCAGGGACGATGTGAAACTCCAGTTTCTGGGCAAGAAGCTGGACCGAAAGGACGTCTTTGGCTCGTCCGATCCGTTCCTACAGTTCTCGAAATCCACGGAGGATGGAACATTTGTGGTGGTCCACAGAACTGAGGTGATTCTAAATGCTCCAGAGGGATGCTTGTCCTTTTTTTTACGGAGGTGCTATTTAGGTGGTGAAAAACTGTTTGAGCCCAACGTGGTCCATGTTCGAGGTGCCGGTGTCTCAGCTGTGCAACGGCGATCTTGATCGCAACATCCACGTGGAATGCTTCGACCATAACAGAAATGGCAGCCACTCCCTCATCGGAGACTTCTTTGTCACCCTCAGGCAGCTCATGAGAGGTCCTGGAGACACAAACGTGTTTGAACTTATCAACTCAAAGAAGAGAGTAAGCGACTGGTACGAAATCAGGTCAAGCACAATCTCATTGTTTTTCTCGACAGCAAAAGAAAAAGAATTATCGCAACTCTGGCAAAATCTACCTAATCAACATCGAAGTGATCCAGGGGTTCTCCTTCTTGGATTACGTAAGGGGAGGAACTGAGCTGGCCTGCACAATCTCGATCGACTTCACACAATCAAACGGGCAACCCAACGATCCCAGGTAAGAATTGATGTGACGAACTGGTGGCCTTGAATAGTGTATCTGTATTCGCAGACATTTGTTCATCATGTAGTGGTTGCAATTACGATCAGTCACGTCAGCGGTCACTGCTCAAGATGTGCGGCCAAGCAATGATATTTCAAGATGGCAATCAGTTATTCGTATGTCATGATTTGAAAGCCATGTGCGTCTAATTATCAGTCACCGCTGAACATCATACTCATTGCATTTCACGTCTTTTTTAATGCAACTTCTGAAGCGGATTAAAGAAATGACGTCTGTATCCATAGACAATACAGTCTACTCGAGGTACAGTGCTTGCAGCAGTTACTGCTTGTGCAAAGAACCTGTACAGCACTCACGCATTCGTAGTCTGCGCTATAATACGTAAGAGATTGTCTCTGTCACTTAAAACAGACCCTTCCTTCTCCTGAGTCTAGGTCTTTGCACTTCATGTACTCCCCCACAGCGAACCCCTACGAAGTGGCTATCAAAGCGGTGGGGAAAATCATTGAGGACTACGACTCGGACAAGCTCTTCCCCGTGCTGGGTTTTGGCGCAAGGCTTCCTAACAGTGGCAAACTGTCCCACTGCTTCTTCGTCAACTTGCACGACTCCAATCCTTACTGTGCAAAAACAGAGGGTAGCCACTGAGATCTAGTTTATGAGCTGTATCTACAGCGCTGCAACTATTCAGTCTCTCGTTAACTTCAGGTGTGTTGTCTGCTTACAAGTCGTGCTTGCAAAGGATCCAGCTATATGGACCAACAAATTTCGCTCCATCCATCAACCACGTGGCTACATTTGCTAGGAGCCACATGGACGGTTCCCAGTACTTCATTCTGCTGATCATCACGGATGGAATCATTACTGATCTGCCGCAGACGAAACAGGTAACGTAACGTTATTACGACATAAATGGTCCATGTTCCTTCCAGAACCACCCGTACGTGATGCAGTCAGGGTTCGCAAAACCCACGGGACGTCTGCTGGGGACCCTGGCCGTTATTACGAGACTCGCCTATATTGTGGCAAATAGGGGTGCCACACCCGTTGGCAAATGGGGATGGGACTGATTAGTCGATTTCCAACAATTCACTAAACAAAGCTAACGCTGTCCTACCGCGGAAATGTACATACTTCTATCTTTGAACTTCATTATCATGTACATGGCCTGAGACTTGTGTGACTCATACAATACATGTTCGTGCAAGCACGTATTTCTCAACTATGGAGCCATTGACACCGACACAGGCTTCAGGATTTTTGTTCAAAAATCTTGACGTGTGTGACTACTCTCTTATTCCTCCATTGTTCTCTCTAACATTTTTCCCTCGCACGACGAAGAAAAACACCCTTTACGAAAGTTTGAGAGGGGACCAAGTGCAACTTTTCGTGTTTCATCATCTGAAGTCATGGGATTGCTGGGAATGATTCTAGAGGTCTCGCAATAAGTGTGCACGACATCCCCCCCCCCCACACACACACACCGGTACATGGTGGTACCGGGACAGATTGGTAACTAAGCTGAGAACATCATTGCGTGATGATACCCTGAACATGCTCTCTTTTGTTTAAAGCAACTTCAAAAGGAATGTTTAAAGGCCATATACTTGACAAGGACACCTGTGATAAGATAAGCCACTGGATATTGCTCAGACCCATGCCAGTGTCATTATAACGTCATTCCAAAAATGCCCCAAATCATTTAACCATGCTGATATTCGAACCAACAACACCTCAGCCTTAGTAACTGCTCCTGCAATGAAGAGAGTGTACGGACAACGGGGAGTTCATTTCTTCTTTGTATCAATGCCATCCAAAGGTAAAGTGTGCAAAACCGCCTCGACGACAGCTCCCCCCGCTCCTTAGAATCCGGTCACTTGAACGTGTGGGCTCTATTTGTGGATGTTTTCTGCAAGTTTCCTATTTTGACACTTATATAAAACAAGTAAGTTCCACTGTCTGCGAATTTTCCTTCATGTATGCTCATCCGCAGGCCATTGTCGATGCGTCCACTTTGCCCCTCTCCATCATCATCATTGGCGTAGGCAATGCGGACTTCTCTTACATGGAGGAGTTAGATGGTGACTCTGTCCGCGTGACTGCGCCTGACGGGCGTGCTGCAGCGAGAGACATTGTGCAGTTTGTGGCCATCAGGGACTTTTTATCTGGCAACCGCGGCAGCGAGATTGCGCGGGTACTTGTGGCGAAGGAGGTGCTCGAAGAGGTCCCAGGACAGCTTGTCTCCTTTATGAAGAGCAGGAGGATCCGACCTGGACGGCCCAGGACAGGGCTCCCCTCACAGCTACCGCCTGATCCAGAAAGATTTCTGGCAGGTGTCTTTTAAATGAAACATTGCTACAGATTTTGCAACTTCACTAATATTGGCACTATTAATGCTTCAGCCAAAAAAGTTCTGTCATTCTTTACCCTGAATGTTTTTCCTAACTCTGCTTTATTTGTAAGATTGATACGAATATTGAATAAGTTACCGCATGTCACTTCCAACTTATACGCTCTTATAAGAATTCCACAATGACCTATTTGCGCTGTGAATTGCTTAACACAGTCAGTTTCTTCTTATGGAAAACTATAGTTCATGAGAAGTTTGATATCATGACTTTCCTAACGTCGCTGTTATAAAAGTGTCGAGGTGTGACCTCTTTTTTTCTAACGTGATGTGATAGTTTAGCAGACATGAGCCTTTGCATGTTAATTCTCTCTCTTCGAGCTATATGATAGAATACTGGTGCACATGTCTTGTATGTATTGCCTTAATGTGATCTAGACGACCTCTCAACCTCCTTTGTGCTTGCTTCTGCTAGTGAGTCGAATGGCTCGCAGATCAATGGTACATAATGTGTACTTGGCAAAGTAGCATTTTGCGAACACTCAATCTTTGCTGCCACGAAGGCTGCAGAGACCAAGTGTCCGTAAAATGCCACGTGCCAATTGTACGTAGTGTTTTATGTAAGACTGTCCCTTATGCATTCATTATGTACAAACAAATTTATTGAGTCCAATTTTACGGCTCCAGCCGCTCCGATCGTCATTTTGACCACTTTGATCGCTCTGATTTTGCTTTGATCACCGACACTGATTGCGTAAGTGCAGGTCCCATGTATTGGTGTCCGTATTTTGTTTATTTTTTATGCAACGCCTTAGGACTTCTGACCTCCACTTTGCCACACTCTGTTCATATGGAGCGTGGAAAAGTAATTTGTTTCTAGACCTCCCTGGTATGAACAAAATGAACGCAAAGTGGACAATCTTACGTAAAATACATATAAAAGATTTACCCACGTTTACATTGATATCTCCGGAAAAATTGAGTGCTTTTCAAAATATAACCCTCCAAAATTATGTCACATAGTCGTGTATGAATGATGTTCAAATTTTTTATCTGTCTTATCTATATGAGCATGGAGTACTTGGCGCGGATGATGAGGCACTGTCTCGCACGTGGTACGAGCGGTTTCCTTAAGGATCTCTGCCCATTCAAGGCAGGTTTGAAAGTGTCCCTATTCTTGTAGGTTTTGGCACAAGCTTTGGCCTCAAGGATGAGTCACAAGCAAAAGTCCATCAGGTTGGAGTTCGGGGTTAACGGGGACAAATGGTCGTTACAGTAACGCCACAGTAGTGACACCCCTTCTTCACATTGGTAGCGTGGGCAGGGGTGCCGTCATGTGAGGTTTATAGGCCTTCCCAGCAGCTCTCCTCAATCCGTGGGAGCACGACTGTCTTCAACAAGTCCAGATAGGTGGCTTCACTTATCTTGACGTCCACAGAAACAAAGAAGAAGGGTAAGTCCCTCCTATATAAAAAAATGCTGGCTCATACCAACACTGAGGCTGGGTTTTGGTGCCGAAACACTGCCCTCTTCTCCACAAGGACTCCTCCACAGCTCATAATGACAACCTGGTCATTTGGGGATTGTGGCACTGTTGGATGCCGAATAACTTCTTAATGCTGAGGACTGGTCCGGTTGTGCTGCTCTACAGCTGATCCAGCATTTCCCTAACTCTCGCTCTCCACTTGACCTTGGCAGCCTCAGAAAGGAGGTGAACTGAGACCATCTACCTAGCATGAAATCCCTGATTGGTTTTGACAAGCATCCACATTGACATGTGACTTGGTGGGGATGGCGAACCTTCTGATTGGACTTCTCCGGACGTTTTCATGGGCTCCCAAGAAGCGGTCTTTGCTTCTTGACTGCAGCTTCCGGGACCCTGTTGGTGGCCTGGTCTTTGTTCTTCATCTGTGTAGTGGAATACAACGTCTTGCAGGAGACTTGGCAGCATTGAGAATATTGACAATGTCGACGTTGGATTTATCTGCTTCAGAGAGCTTGACGATGACGCTTCTCAGGCTGTCTTTGTCCTCCATGATTGCTTTTGTGGTATGTCTCAACAACAAGATATGTAAAGGAAGGGTTGATAAAAGTTGAAATGAAGTTGTAGCATGAAATTCAAAAAGATGTTTGAGATTTAGGCTTTCAAAGTCAATCTTCCTGAAGTTTTGATGGATCCTGCACAGTCTTGTTGTGTCATGAGGCCATACTAATTCTCATCGGAAGCATTTGTCCAGGGCTGATTCTTTGAAAATTCGTCAGAAGGAAATCAGAGAAATTGAGTGGGCATAAAGCAAGGGCAAGAATTGGTGGAGGAGAGCGGAGATAGTTTACATGGCTTAGGTTACAGCTCTGGAAGCTGTTGTGTAGGAAGCAGAAGGAGTAAGTGGTCTGTGGGGGAGAAATGCAGTATAGTATCGTATAGTACAAGGAACAATAGTACTAGAACAAGTGTGAAAGCCTCAGTCGCGGCTCTGTCGTATGTACTGGCTTATGTCGAACCCTCTTGGGACGTATCTTATGAAAGTGTTTGAAGAGATCTCTTTGAATCCCAACTTCTGAAAGACCACAGCCGATCGCAGGTTGTCCTTCTCCACGTAGACGCACGCCGGTATGCCCAGAGTGAGGAGCCGTTTGGATAGAGCAAAAACACAGCGACGAGCATGGCCCTGGCTGCGATGTGACTTCAGAGTATGCAGGAGTCCCATGAAGCCAAATCTACGTATAGTGCGTACGTAAATGTAGAGCAAATAAAGAAAAGTCAGGTCATTGTATGTTTACCTGGTACCGCAGATCCAAGATACCAATTTTCCATCCATGAAAACACCAGAGCACAATCCCCACTTCATCATCTGCGCCAACCAAATAGGCGTTTGGTCATCGGAGTAGGGCCAATGTTTCACAATTAACTCCAAGTGGGCTTCGTTCTCTTTCAGTATTTCTACTGAAACTCCAGGTGGCAGTTTTTCATCAATTTCAGGAACTACGTCCAGCTTGAGAACCCAACAAGGATCGTAGTCAGCTTCTTGGCCATGCTTCGCGCACAGCTGTCGTAGGGTAGATGTCATGTACTCCGGAATGCCTGCAAAGACCATGCGAGAAGACCAATCCAGTTTGGCTTCCAGAAAGTCGATCACCTAGGGAAAGGAAAATAAACGCAAATGCACGTACAATGTATAGCACTACAGGGTGGGCAAAACTAATGTTTGCACGAGTACCTAATGAAGTTGATCTGGCGCACGAAGTATAGTACGGTGGAGCACGCTTGTGTGCTCCAGTTGGGACTGGGACTGATATTTTTGAATGAGGAGCACAGCAACATTGTGATGAAGTGGAGAAAATGTCCACTTCCTTAAAGAAATGTACAAAGGAGAAGTATTTGACTTCCAAAGCGTGTCTTCAACTGCTTTATGAATTTCATCATGAAGAGTGTACTTGTCAAAACCACGAGGGATTAATCCTTTCCTCAAAAGGATTCTCCTGGGAGGACAAAAACCATTTGGTTTTTGTCCTGACAGGAGAAAATATTGATTCAAATGGGCACCAGAGCTGGAAAGTTGATTCATATAGGAGTAGGTAGGAGTTTTACTACATAAAAAGGTTGCTTGATTCGAGGATTCTAATTTTAATTCATATAGCCGTTGATGCATACAAGGGTGTTCCACATTTTCGACTTTCATGCAAAGTCTGTCAGCAGGAATGGCAAGAAAAACTCTCGATTTTTGAAAGAATATCCTGTTGAGTGATCCTTTTTGAAAATTAAAGTCGGAAAACTTTTAATTGAAAGTCTGTTCTTTTCAAAAAAAGAGGTGAGTCAGCAGGAAAAAGAAATCGACGTTTTTGCACTAATTTGAGGTTCCTACAGCCATATTTTCTACTGAACACAGATTTATTGTCTGTTTGGCCAGTTTGGGATGATTCAGGTCATCGCAGTCTACAGTCTTTTTCCTCATTCTACTCGTCTTTCTGCCGCCCACCACCCCAGTTGGCCGAAAGATTGGTCTTCAATGTAAACTCTAACATGAACCACACGCCTCAGGTGATGCCTCGCCGGCGCTGTGGTCTTGATCCCGTACATTCGCGTGAATACGTCCGTCCGCCCCTCCTTCAGCTTGTTTATGAGAACGTCCCTGTTCCTGGGCACTGTCCTTAACACAGTGGTGGTCGAAAGAACTGTCATCATGGGTAGTTCTACTGAGTTGCAGTAAGGTAAAGATGGTGGCGACATTTTCATCTTCCGGGATTCCGCTGGACCCCAGTGCATGGTCAGTCAGACCTGTGCGGACCTTAATGTGCGCGCCGGACCCCATCGTGGATCAGGACAGTGGTCCCCAGCTCAAACATCAACCATTCCAGCCCGAGCTGCTGGCCGATTGGAGTTGACGTTGGCCCCACCTGGGAGATCATGGGTGGCATCACAGCCTCATTGGATGCCAGAAGCCAAACACCATGACACAGGAGGGTTTCTCGTAATGCTTGGCCATCGTAAGGGTGTGGTGGTCCATGGTTCTAGTGGGGAGGATCAGACGGGAAGTCTGCTGATTGACGTGTGGAAGAGCTTCTCGTCTTTCCGGGGAATGAACTTGTTGACATTGTCTCTGTCTTTGTGCCACTCGAGGAGGAGCCTTGTCCTCTCCAGCCCTGGTCTCCTGGCTTGGTCTGATGTCATGCTTAACCAGCGTTGACACTGAATAGCATCAGCCGCGAAATTTTTCCGAAGCGAACGGACATTAATTTTTTCATCCCTATACCGGATGCGCAACAATTCACTTAGTATGGAAAATGATGTATGGCATATGATATGGTGGTTGAGCATCAGTTGCAGCTGTATGAGGATCGATGGACAGGAAATTTTGTTGTGTCCAGTTCTATAGCTAACATCTGAATAAAAATGTACTCTCTTAGCCCAGCTCGCAGAAAAACAAAATTAAGTCAGCATTTGCTGTCAGGCTGCATAGATGAAAGAAGTATGAGAGAGGAAGGTGAAATCAGTTGTTTTGCAAAAGACTTTCTAGTACTGTTCAACTTCAAAGGCTTATATAATTCTGAAGTAAAAAAGTTATACTTAAAACATGAACCTGTTGCACTGAAATCATAAAAGTCTTTCAAACAGTATTTGTTAAAGGAAATCACTTAAAAAACCTAATGTCAGTGTTCTTTAGAATGCCCACGTAATGCTAACTCTCGTTTACTTTACTTTTCATGCCTGAACCAGCTGTAAAAAGAACTGGATCTATCAGATCAGCCGCTTTTTTAAGAAACCCTTAAAAATGACGAGTGATCTCATGTTTCAGAGGTGAAACTTCCTACGAGTTTAGTGTAAGGCCTCTACTTGCAGCTTAAGTTGATCCTACTGCAGTATTACCCATTTCAGTAATCCAGAGGCAGTTGCGTCACGTCGATATGTAACTAATTCTCCAGCACATCTACATACGTAAAGTAACCTTCTTAACTTTCTTACCGAGGAGATATCTTTGTCGTTATTTTTGCAGAAGAAACTGATGAAGATTTTGTCTAATATCAACCAGGTGGACGTTGCTGATTCCTCTTCAGCACTTTCTTGTCGGGAGAGAAGTCGTTGGAATTCCTGATTGAGCTGAGGGCCGTGGTATTTGTTCATTTCAACGGTCAAATACTGGTAATAAGAATCTGGCAGGTGATCAGCTAGGAAGGTCTCCAACGACAAGACGTCGTCCAACATGACCAATTCATGGTGGTGAGCCATGGTCTCGATCAACCTCAAATCAGAGACTGCTCACAAGCAGAACGTACGATGTCTTGATTCTTGTGATCTCAACTCATGATGCCAAAAGTAAATTATGATTCACTGAATCGAGTCACTGCTTCATTGTGTATACCATAAAAAAATACCATTAAACTTGGCGAAATAAGATCAGCTCTATCTTTGGTACGTAAAGGGCATACTCTATGCTGATTTTTCCTGACACAGCTTACTGTTAAGCTTTTGGACATCTTTCATTTCAGCTATATTAGGCTAGGTCAATTTTTTTAATCTCTTGTGGCGTCCTGGATTTGTTGCAAGAATCCACTTGAAGACCTGCTAGCCAAATGGAATGAAAAAAATGACTCTTTGGGTCCCCTCTCTACCTCCAAAGTATTTTAGACAAAGTACATAAGGTTGTTAGGTCAACATCACAAATTTGATGTCGACCTGCTTAGTTAGTTTCTAGATGCAAAACTGAAGCACGGTAGTCAAATGAAACTAAAAACAAAGTGTTTACAGCTTCGTCACAGAGCTTTCAAAATCTGAGCACCTTATGTTCTCAACTTTCGTAGTAAAACCTTAGTGCCATGGAGGGGGGTAATTTTTTTTTTTTTTTGGAAAACCATTTGACTACATCTTTACCATTTGGCATTAGGTAACAAACCTAAGATGCCCTCACTTAAATTCCAAAATTTTCATTTTTTGATCTAACCTAAGCTATATGTTTGCTGGCGAGCCCAAAGTCAAAATGAACTCGACTCAACGATTGATCGAGCCGCAAATCGAGCAAGCCCTAGTGCTCCCGTGAATGTCTGCATATCTGTAATATACGGGTTATCTCACCCACTATGGTGATACAGATAGGGAGAGGACTTGACTACTGGCTAGAGCTCCCACGTTCCGTCATTTAGCGTGCCAGGGAGGATTTTCCTATGGGCGTGTGGGCAGCAGAAATGAGGATGAGAACTCCTTTTCAGCTGCTTGCTGGTCAAGGTGCACTGTACAAAAAAAGAGAGGGTATTGGAAATTGAGCTGGCAGAAATCTTCCTTCTTTTTCTGCTGAAATGCTTTTGGGCGCTAATGTAAGGTAAACTTTCGCTCTATCTATACACTTTGTCCCAAACGACAAGTGACGGCACTGCACTGCGTACGCACAGTGCGCACAGGATACTCTGCTCGGTGCACGCCCTTAGTCTAGGATTTGTTATCGCATTCAGTCTCACTCACTCGGTCTCCCCTTCATTTTTCTCTTCCCACCTGCCCCCCTCCCCACCTCCCCCAAGAACGACGCAGATGCTTTCTCATTCTCACGATCGTCGCGCATGCGCCGCAGACGAGCGCAGGAGCTGCCTAGGCCTGGGCCCATGGGCCTGCTGCCCCTGTGCAGAGGAGGCGGCAGGGACCTGCTGGCACCTTCACAGCGTAGTAGCAGTTTGAGACTTTCCGCGCGGAAGAATTTCCTTTGTCAATCGCCGCGAGAGCACCGCATTGGTCAGGAAAACAGCAGGCAAAAGCAACATTTCTCGACGACAGCGAGCGGGAGAAGCTATGCAAAGGCATTAACACCAGACAGTTGTGCAACTGTGGGAGAGGAAGACGCAGAAAGTCTTAAGGAGAGGTTTGACGTGGTCGGGCTCGAACAGATGAAGGAGACGAATTGTCTGTTTAACACTACTATTGCAGTAGCAGAAGACAGGGAGGAGCAGGAAGAGGGGAGTGGCAGAAAAAAAGAGGAGCATTAATGCTGCATCAGAAAACCGTCCACTAATGTAAACTGTGAGAGGAGAGTGGTGACTCTAGTTCATTCGCACCCACCCGAAAGAGGTAAGGACACACTGCTGTAGCAGCGTTGCAGCCCGACACGAATTGGACAGTAACGGTGCAGCGAGCCGAGGTAGGACGTTCATCTACGGTTCAAGCATTAAACTAGCTGGGGAATGCAGCGTTCTTCTTGTCGACAGGACCACATGTGCGCGTGTCATAAGGAGTGTCTGACAAAGACATCCTTATCTGAATGATCATGCATACGCTCTTCACGTAGGGTAAACAAAAACGCTCAGAGAAGCAGACATCACTCATAGTCGAGCTGGTGATTTTCACTTGGCTCCAGCCCATATATTCCATTAATGGGCTTGTCACTTTTTGCCGCCGACTCCAAGTAGGACAGAGATCACGACCGGTTTTCCGAGAGGGGGGGGATGGTCGGGGGGGGGGGGTGAGTGGGTGGAGGATGCTCAGTCACTAGTGACAAACCCCAGAACAAGCAAAATTGGATTGTTGGTCCGCCGAGGCAATCGCCCGTCTGGTCCTTGATATCGATCTGACGTGGGAGCATTTTTTTGCCCCACATTACGTGTATGATGACATGCACACGAAACGGTACAACTTGGAGGTTCTTTGGAGCAAATAATCGATCACACTCTTGCCATTAATCATAGCCAAAACTCATCGCTTATGTTGTTGAGCAGTAATGATGAACGAGACCCCCTGTTGAAGGAGCACACTAATGCGTCATAGAGCGTCACTGCATACAGTCCTCGCTGCCCGCAGCTCCTCTTCCATGAATACAGTCTTCAGCATACCAGTCTAGACAAAAAAAAGAGAGAAGAGAGGAGAGAGAAGAGGCGTAGCAGTTTGACGTTTCTCGCCGGGCCTACCACATCACAACGCACACACAAAGAGCGAGGGAGAGTCTGTCTCGTGCAGTCTGCTCTGTCTGAGCTGCACATGTCAGCAAAGAATAACAAGACGCACAGCAGCAGACAGCACAGTGACCAGACGTGATTATCATCGTGACGTGAAGTCAGACTTGCGTTCCGTAGGAAAGGGTGCAGAAAAGCTTGCATGGTGTATGTGAGAGAGAGGGAGAGATACAGAGGCAGTCTTGGTCTTGGTGGTGAACTTGGCGTGCCAGGACTGCGTACCTAAGTCGGACCACGCTATGTGTGCTTGGAGAAACGACTTGTCTCTTATCGAATCAAAGAGAATTGTTGTCGTTAGTACTATCCGACGCAGATTCCTTCAATGAAGACAAGCACGAGGAGGCGGACAATAAAGTGCTCAGTGACACAGAGGACCTCAGAAGAGAAACATCACTTGAGCGTCCTGTTCATGCGTGTATCAGCCATTGGCGAGGAGATCTACTCGAACACGTACCGCCTGCGGGCGTTCCAAATGCTAGTGTCTGCGGGCGTTCCAAATGCTAGTGTCTGCGGGCGTTCCAGCATAGTGTAGGAATTGGTGTCAGGACCGCGCACTTGTGTCCCATTACGACTTTGTACTTTTCAAGTCCTGTGTTGGATTGCACCTCTCGACTAGGATTACCTACCTCAGTCTCTCTGCAGGTGGTTTTGGCAAAGCGAAGCAAAACAAGAAACCTCGACGGGGTGGTCACCATGGAGGCCTGAACCTCGTTTCTCTCTATTCCTGCCATATTGGAGCCACCTCTGCCTCGAGATGGAGGATGGCGGGCCTCACCAAGAGCTCGTAAAGTGCGTCCTGGTTGGCGACAATGCAGTGGGCAAGACCAGGTTGATCTGCGCCAGGGCGTGCAGGCAAAAGGTCTCGCTATCCCAGCTGCTCAACACTCACGTGCCGACCGTTTGGGCCATAGATCAGTATAGGATCTACAAGGATGTGAGTAGTTCCTACTACCAAAACAGACATATCACTGCTTAAAAGCATCTCCACCTATAAGTAGCCTAAAAATTGGAACGTAAAACGACACTGCCAACTTTCCCGAACCTCCACCGCCTAGCACTGAATCACCACGATCTTGCCTGGAGAGTCATTGGCGAACACTTTTGCTCCGTTCAATGCCATTAAGTCTTAAGTGCCAACCTGACAACTATTTTTAGTGTTACTGCCTAGACAGCGAATTGCTTATTACTTCTTTTCCTTCCTGGATTACGGAGGAACTGTGTGCGTCGTTTCTACGTTGATAGGGTTCATTCTCCCGAAGCAATTGGCTCCTTGCGTGTTAAAACAGACGAAAAAACACGTACGACTCTGTAAAGACTAAAACGAATAAAAGAGCTACTGTTTTAAACTTGCTTCCACCATCAGCCGGAACTATGATATTGACTCTTAGATAAGTGTTTGCGCTTGACGTCACGACACTCCACTCGACGTACTGTTGGTGATACCAGACCTGAAGAACATAGTAGGACCTCCTAATCTCGGGCTGTGAATATGTAAAATGGGAGGAAAGTAGTGATCACACCGTAGCATGACTTCAGTAGATCAAAATTGCTTTTTTTGACCAGGTTCTGGAGAACTCCATGACTGTACTGGATGGGGTCAACGTCTCCCTGAGGTTGTGGGACACCTTCGGAGACCATCACAAAGACAGGAGGTTCGCTTATGGAAGGTGATTTTTGTACTCCCTCTTATATTCCAGGGACACAGTTAATTTTCACTTGTACGTATACAAAAGACTTTCTCGCTCATGCAGATCTGACGTGGTCCTCATGTGCTTTGACGTTGGTCGCCAGAGCTCTCTCGAAAACTGCCGCGAAATGTGGTACGGTCAAATCAAGCGCTTCTGCCCAAATACCCCAGTCATCTTGGTTGGCTGTAAAAATGACGTGAGGTTCATCTTGCACGACGAGCAGTACATCAATTACTGCAGGGAGAGGAGTCCCCTTGTCAGGTGCTCCTCGAACACTACAGAGTACGTATGTTTTGCATTCACATCAAAGCTATTGCACCCTTAGACAAGTACGCGAGAAGGACTTGGTGATGCCGGAGCAGGGCCGAGCAGTTGCTCGAGAGCTTGGCCTACCTTACTACGAGACGAGCGTGCTCACGTTCTTCGGCGTGAATGAGGTCTTCGAGAATGCCATCAGGGCGGCCCTTTGCGTCAGGAGACAGCAAAGCTTTTGGATGACCAATCTGAAGAAGGTTCTCCGACCGACCTTACAGGTAATTTGTGATACTTTACGCATTCAGTTACAAAATTTGTACCCGTCCTATCTGTACTCGTGCTCTCAGGAGCCGTTCTGTCCCCCCCGTCCAACCCTCCCCACTCCGGTGTGTCTGACCAGTCGCTTTGAGGGGGACCGAGGCCAGTTATACGACAACCAGCAGTTCACGGACGTCATCTTATTGTGCGGCTCAGTCGGATTCTCAGCTCACCGGTGAGGAGCCACTGCTTGACTATGGCTGTATCGCAGCCCAACTGTTGACAGAACAGAGCTTAACGGTGAATGTTTTGACGACGATGCAGATTCATGCTGTCTGCGGCCAGTGCTTTGTTGCGGCGCTTGCTCACCTCGGACCACACAGTGGAACCGACTCCAACCAGGAGCAACAGCGAAACGAGCCTGGTATGGACCTGAGCATCATCTTTCCATTTATATATAGAAAAACTTCCTACTGCATATTTTTCTCCCAGATGAGTTGCAGCCTTGGCTCTGCCGCCACATTTTGCGGCAGTGTCGACGACACCGAATGCCTCATCCCTCCTCAGCAGGCATCTGAAGGAAATAGCCCTTCCCGACCTTGTGGTCAAGCTCTTTGGGACCAAGCACAGCAACACCAGGCTCCGCCTAGATATCACGGACGCCGACGGAGGTCCACCTCGTTCCACCTCTCCCCCACCATGATGGGCCACTGGGCTGCACAAGAGAGAGATGGAATAGCAGAACAGACCAAGTCAGGCACTGCAGCTGGAATGTTCAAAGCCATCAGTCATCCCGCGATTCATTCACTTAGAGTGCAACAGGTATTTAGTGTACTCAAGCTGCATACGTACAAAGCCATGCATGCAAGTACTTACGTATGAACTGTCGAGCGTCCGGTTTTGATTGGCCGATGTGATGTCAGGATTGAGATTTGCTGAGAGCTCACCGAGCAAGGCTTTTCTGCATTAAAAATTTTCAGACACGAACATCTCTGCCTCTACTTGCCGACAAACCTTGATTACAGTTTTTTCCCTTCTATGCTATGGACTCTGCTCTGATCTACTGTACAGCTCAGCTTTCCAGTAGATGGGAGCAGAACAGAAAAAGAGGGAAGCTGCAACCTTGTTGCACTTTCGAGTGAAAACATGCAACTGGAGCAAAACAATGCTGAGAGAACGATTGGATACGGCCATGAATATCCACACACAGAGCACTTAGAACACTCAGAGAGGTCTGAAAACTGTAGTAACGTTAGAGCTAGATCTTAAAAGTAGTAT
>JAAUXU010076409.1_pt1 | contig 22139 bp, 22 predicted proteins | sample 7278151 | NCBI WGS metagenome assembly JAAUXU01 (sample SAMN14350113, study PRJNA611818) | marine sediment metagenome | isolation source: surface marine sediment (1.8m) | place: French Polynesia: Moorea | collected 2018-08 | reverse complement strand
GGGGGGGGGAACTATTTGACTACTGGTGCATCTTTACCATTTGGCATCAGGTAACAAACCTAAGATGCCCTCAGTTAAATTCCAAAATTTTCATTTTTTGACCTAGCCTAGTAAGTAACTTATTTATTCTTAGGCCTTTTACCAGGACATCAGGAGCATTTGGTTGCCAAACAAGAACACAAGAGCGATGGCAAATCCTGCCCAAAGTCCCTGCAGGACTTCCAAAAAGACCTCTTTGGACATCAACCCAAGGACAAAAACTCCGTAGAGGCAGCACAGCTGGGTAAAGAGCACAAACTGGGCGAATTGCCAAACCATGATGAAGCAGGCGGTCAAAAGGGTCAGCAAACCAATCTGAAATGCAAGCTGGTCATTGGTAGCGTTTGAGCAAAGGTGACGATCCGTCAGTTTCACCTTGAAGTATCTTTTCCGTCCGTCACCAGCTTTTTTACTTCTCAAAGTAAGAGTGACAACCAAGACCTGGGAGAGACACAATGGGTATCCGAAACTCTCCCGCAGTGGAGGAGACCACATTACTCGAGTAGCCTGAAAGAGAAACACACCAATCGCTTTTTTGTGACAACCTGTCGATGGAGCAACAGTTACTTCACCTGTATGTGATTAAAGAAGAAACACGCAACAGCAAAGATGCCACCAGCTATGGAATTGCTGTAAGAGGAATGAAAGCAAAGCTCGGTCTTAAGGACAATTTAACTCCAACTAAATGTTGTTCTACGGTACCTGAGCTCCGTGGTTAAGAGGAAGAGCGCAGTGACCGTGCTGCCGGCGAAGAGAAAGACTGAGCTCACGTAAAAGACTGCCTCGTCGCCCAGGCCGTCACAGCTACTGATGCTACTCAAGTTATTGCCCCGATTGACTTGCCAGCAAACCTTGGACTGGTATCCGACCAGGTCGGTCAGGTCCCGGTAGACGCGGAAGCAGGCGCCGAGAAGTACCTTAAAGGGGGGGACACATGAGACAGGGAGAGAGACAGTTTAGGGAAAAAACTAACTTCAGGGTAAAGGTTGAACCTCTCGAGTGTGTTGATGGTGGTAGGGTACTCGGTGAGGTTGTTGGCGTAGAGCTGCGACACGCCCGAGACGAAGCTTGGGGCTTCGACCACGGTCTTGTAGTAAGAATAGTACAGGGCCTGAAAGGGACACATTCTTAATAACACACCGCTAAGTCTAATACAACGTTCTACGCACCATCTCACTCTTGAAAGCCATCTCTCGTTCGATCGAGGACAGGTGGGAGAACTGCAGGTCTTTCTCGAAGGTTGCGCTAGTCGTCAACGTGTGCAAATAGCCCAGAATGAAAGCTGCAGAGAAATGTCATGAAATAAAGTTCTTTAAGTTAAGTAACATCGAACTTGCCCAGTAAAAAAACGGCCAGTTTCTTCATCAAAGACAGGTTTGCCAGGTTGCCGTCATAGATGTAGCAGAGTGTCTTCTTCTCCATGCCGTTCCTACTGTTCTTGGCCTTTCTCCAGACTGCCTTGTTCTTCACTGGCATGTTGAAGATCACAGGTTAAGTTCAACGTAAGCTTTCACGGGCGATATCAGACCTGTCAGTGTTAGCAACCTCGCTGCTACTGCTAGCTAGCGCTACCGGGTGGCGAGTGAATCACGGGGACGACATGCGCGCTGGGACTTTTGATACATATGACAGGTTCTGCAATGCTCGAGCTTTAAATTACTGTTTTGTGTTTAAGCCCCCCCCCCCCAAAAAAAAAGAAATATGTTGTTCATCCGCGGCTAAAATGTCTCCACAAAAGCAGTCGCTTAATATTGACACCGATTGAAAAGTAAAAACTCACACAAGTGTCACCAACAATAGTATATTGGAAATATGGGTAATTGTAGTAATCAGTCTCAAAGGCTTGCCTGTACTGAGCTGTAAATGAGGGTGTATCACACAATCCCAATTCCTGCTTTCTAAAGTCTTAGTAGGTTGGCCGAAGTCCCCTTTCTCTTTGCTGCGTTAGTGGACTCGACCTACATGACACCGGACCCCTCTACTTGTAGAACGTGTGGACTGATTGGTCACTGCCGAGCGGAACAGCGACTCAGAATTGCATTGGCTTGGACATACAGGACCAAGACTTGATTTGTAACCGGAAAGTGGCCAGTCAACCTCAACGCACAGAACGAATGTGCAATGGATATTTCTACAGGAAGAGTGTCGCACATGAGGATAACAGAAAAACTTTCTTTGTGGATTGTTGATAGTCTCCTCCTCACCGGGGTGACTTACAATATTAAGTGTCAGTCATTGTTGCTGCACTTATTGTGTGCAGGGTGGGGGCACCCAGCACACAAGTGTCCAGTTTACGATATGTCCCGCGTGTGGATGTTACATCCCCGGGGTTATTGCAGGAGAGGACTTTTTTTTGTTTTTACATATGTACACATTAAACTTGTGTAAACCAGCAAAAAAGCTAGCATCGAGCACTTTTCGGCTAGCCCGTTCACTCGTGGTTTGACCTCTGTAAGTCTTAGTCTAGACACAATTACAGTGTCTGCTTCCTCATGCCCATGACCTTACACATGTACACATAGCAACATGCTACACCCTTCAGGCTGTCTAGCTCGCCGGGTGGCTCGAATTTCAGCCAGCGGTCATCCCTTCCATCAAAAGGCCAAAGATGGCACTTTGTGAGGCCGGTTGGCCTCTGACGGAGGTCAGACCGACTCAAAAACATCTTGTGATGACTTCCACATCCACCCGCCGATCTCGTCGCTATCCATTGCACGCCGCAACCGTGCTAGAGAGACAACCAAAAGAAACCTGTTTTCTTTATACAGGATACCTCGAAGTCTGTTTCAAAGTCCGCTCAAGTCCTGCCAGGTTGATGTCAAGGCTCGTGATCCACTTCGAGGTCCTCCGAGGCTGTGGTTGAAGTCCGAGATCCACCCCGAATTCCGCTCAACTTAACTTAGAGTTTTGTTGTTTTGTATTTCGCACGCAACCATCCAGCAACAGGTGAGGTAGACAGCAAATCCATTTCTCCAAGCTGAGCAGCAATTTGGCTTGCTTCTTTGGCTCCAAGCCGAGCCCAGCTTGCTTGAACACTGCTTGTCCAGGGGCGACACACGCTTTGTTTTGTTTTGGCACTTCGCGTAGAGCGGGAGAGAGCAGGAGGGAGTTATCCATTATTGACTGGAAGGAAACTGGGGCCCCTGGGGACGAAGGGAGGTTGAGGAAAGGGAGACCCAAATTTCATTCTCTATTGAGGGGAGGAGCAGGGGGTGACACCCCCTCCCCCCCCCCTTGTCACTCTCCGGGGCCCTTTCCCTCCTCCTGGCCAAATTCAAGCCCCATCCGTTTGGCAGTCTCTGCGTCCATGGGTAGCAAAGATGTCTTGGCCACTAAAGAAGTAGATTCAAACTTTTGTATCCACGGATATATCCTGGACCATCGAGCATAGGACATTCCACACATTCGTTCGAATTATTTAGAAAAAAACCAGCCCAAATGAGACTGATATTGGCATTGCTTTTTTGTTCATGTTCTACCACAAAAAGGAGGAAAAGTGCAATAGTTCAGTGACGAAAGCTCAACACTAAACGTTGCTAAATACTGCTTAGCAAAGCTTGTGTCATTGAACAAGTGTTTTAGTTTAAAATATGGTTCACCGGAGCGTACACTAAATATCCGAAACAAATGTCTGCTCAGGTGCGCACGACAAAGCGGATCCTTGCTTCGGAACAATATTTATGTTTTTTGAACAGTCACATCAGCTATACTTTTGGCTCCCATTTTCTGTCCGTGGATTTTTTTTGCTCACTAACAACGACTAGAAAATAACTTGAGCCTTAAAATGATGGAGAGAGTGAAGAAAAGTTTTTTGGTTGGCGAAAAAAGAAGCAAAGTTTTCTCGCAAACGAATTTAACGGAGCCCTTAAACATTTTTTGGAAGGAATGAGTAAAAAAAGGGTTCGAGATTTCCAAAGGATCAGAGTCAAACCATGTCCGTTGCCTTTAGATTAACAGACTTAACCTGGTTAAATGACCATCGTATTCTTATGTTCAAATCTCCTCACGGGATGATTAACAAACTACTTTAGACTATTTTGCGAAGCTCAGCTTTAACTTGGGCTCAGCCTTGTCACAGGTGCTTTATTACGGGAGGATAAAAAGCTTTCTATGCTTGCTTACGCTCTGATGTGCAAACCTGACGTCCAATACAGTGGGATACTGATAGGAAGATCATCAATGGATGAGTCGACCAGATGGTTTAGTGCATCAAAAGTGGCGTCATTCAGTAGGCAGTTGGGATGGAGGGGTGACAGTTAGTTGCAATCAAGACAATCTCTTTGCCCTGGCTCAGGAGTGCAACACCAAAATCGTCGTCTGTCGGGAGACCGTAGGGATGCTTAAGACAAATGTACGCATGTGCCAGATTTTTGTAACTTTGTTTTCAACCCAAGCATTGCCAGGCACATAGTTCATAAAAGGACGATCACTCTTCTTATCTGGACTCCAAATGAGCAATTGTCTCCTCCAATCTTTGTGTGGCCTGCCTCATGATATCCTCTCCCAAGATCTCAACGCTACTGTAGCGGGTCCTCCCAAAGTCAAAGATATCATGGATGAAGCCAAGCACCTACAATTGGAAAGCATGGTGAGATGAGCTACAATATACAGCATTCAGTATCAATGAACTCTATGACTATGCGCAATTGGTGTTGGACTGTAACTTACCTGCCCCTTGAAGTATGACATAAGATTATGGAGTTCTTGATCTGGCCCAAAAAAACCCCATGCCAGAGTTGGAGTCAAGATCTCGGAGAGATCATAAAAACGGGCCTGCAAGGTTCAATCTATGATTATTGCAGGCTACTCTAGAATCATTATAATCTCTTTCACCTTAAAACCGTCTGCCACGACCATTGCCCTGCGCTTGGCCTTCAGAACACCCCAGATGGCTGTGCTGAGTGCAGACTCCTTAAAGCCATTGGAAAGCCATCGGTTGTGCATGACAGCGAGGACGCTGGATGGAGGCGATTCCAAATCCTATGAATACACAGTGCAGTGCAAGGAGGTTGTTTAGACTTCTGGATGCCTATGAGCAAAATTGTACTTACTTCAAAACTGTCTATGAGGAGATAATCCATGACAACATCATAAAAGTTAATGGATGGGACGTTCTTAGCTGCTAGCTCAACCTCCATGAGTTGGAGGCTATCAGGCTGAGCCAGATAGGCCATCAGATTGTCATAGGTGGACACAAAGTCCTTGCAGTCTCGGCCACTGCGAGCCAATAGAACAGAGAGCATATGGCGACCATTAATAATCCACCTGCAAGGAAAGAGTGTGACATCATAAAGAACAACATGTTGCGTATACAGGGCTGGCCACTTAAATCGATCAGCTGCAAAACAAACGAGCGCTGTGGCGCAGGAGATGCTGCATGCGTCAACAAGTCTGCAAAATAAAACAAAGGGAAGAAAGTGTATACAAGGCCTACTTATTTAACTTTAGACCTCAACTCGGTCTCCTCAGCCTCGACAAGGGCCTCGAGCCTAGATGCGAATGTCACCACCCCTTACGTACTTAACGTTAAGACTTCGCCAGGCAGCGCATATGCGCCACGCAAAGTGGGAAGTTTTGGCGCAGCCTCCAGGCATGCCACGCCTGATACTCTTTATTTTTAACTTCGCAATTCAAGTGGACAGCCATGTATGTATATAAAGCGTACTCACCATTTTTTTATTTCCTTGTCTGCCATAAGTCTCCCAAAAGCTTGCCTGAGGCAGTGGAGCTTGGCCAAGTACTCTGAGTCACTGTCACAACCAACAAACTGGGTTCTCAAAGTCCTGTAGGGAACACCAAACCTTTCAAGGTGGTCCAAGGCCTGAACATAGAGCGACTGTACAGGGTCGGCACTGCCTGTTGGTTACATGCCCACAGTTACTCATCCATGTTGCAAAAAGTTTAAGAACTACCGAAGCTGAAAGGTCACCTTGCAGGATGGACAGGTCCTCAAAGTCCGCAAGATCAGCAATTGTGTCTTGAGCAGACACAAATGACTCATTGTCGACACTGGAAACGCTCAGTAGGTGGTTTCTGGAACGCCCTGAGTCTTTTGCATCTCGTACATCATCAAATTCACGCATCTCCTAAGAGACCAAGAGAAAGTCATGTCTTTCATTTTACTGATTGAGATTTAGGCAGCTCACACCTGGACTCTCCGATGGACAGCTGCATTCTGATGGATGAAGAGTGTCTCGGCCTTTTCCTGCAAAACACATACAGATCACAAACATCCTCAAAAAATTACTTCCTCTACATGGAGTGGCACTGCCACACTTCTAAACTATGCTGACACTGTACTACTGTCCAAGTAGGGGGCTCTACCTGCACATGATAAGCTTCCTCTAAAAGGTTATCAAGGAGATGAGCAAAGTGACTCTCTTCTTTGGTTGTCAACTGTTTTGGCATCCCCTGACTTCCATTCTTCTTCGGCAAATAGGCCACTAGAGCATCTTCCCAGTAGGCAACCACAGTCTCAAGGGCCTCCATACCCATCAAGCCTAAGATCAGTCAAATTCACTGTATCATGCAAGAGTTAACAGGACACCTGAGTTGTTATGAATTTCAATTTTCTCTTTCACCTAGCTGCTGTGGAGTTAGTTCAGTGCCATCCACAAGAGTTGCTGCTGTGCCAACCGTAGATCCCAGGGAGTCCATGTCAGAGGTTGCCATGGATTGGCGCTGCAGCTCGGCCCAGTTGAATGAGTATGGAGAGCAACCTCGACGTAGGGATCCTGAGTACATGGGACAAGGTGCGCAGGTGTCAGTTCAACGAGTCTTATGATGTCCATGTGCAAAACAATAAAGTAGCATCCAGTGATTGTCTCCTCATCTACAAAACTCACCAGTCTCTGCAGCACCTGCTGGCGGCACTTTACTGCTCATGGAAGCCCGACGAGCCCTTCTAGCGGCTCGGATGCTGCGGCCAGGGTCACCTTCAACTCTTTCACGGCGACAGAGATGGGCAATGAAGTACAGAGCCACCCTGTAGGTGAACATGATCCATCAACAATGCTTTCCCAAGAAGTTTGGGGTGACATACCCTCCACCAGCCAGACTGCAGAGGAACACTTTTTGAGCGGAGTTGAGCTCACTGACTGTGGCTGACAAGGGAGGGAGCTGGCGAGCAACCTGGGACGTAGAGAAAAACAACCATAAACTCAATGTGGGGATCACATCAAACTTTGTTGTCACCTGTGATCCCAGCAGTTTGTTGGAGAACTCCGTCACCATGTTCATCGCCCCCTTGAAGGACCCCAGGTGTCTGGCACACTCCTTGTACGAGTAGTCTCGTAGAGGGTTCAAGGGGGCGTGGTGTTCCATCACATGTTAATTTCAAGTCACTTACGCTCATGTGTTTTCATTCCGGACAGGTCCTATTGATTGTTTTGCTTTGCAACTGTGCTGCGATGCAATGGGAGAGAAGCGGGAAATTTAATTCTCGTGAATGCTGCTACAGACGAATGCATCTTTGTACGCATGTATGCACGTACACTCGACATAAGTACGTACATGTGCTGTAGGCTAGGTAAAAGATTAAGATCTTGGAATCTGACTAAGTGCATCTAGGGTTTGTTAGCTAATGCTAAACAGTGTAGATGAAGTCAATTGGTTAAGATGTATTCTAATAGTTCAGATGTACGGGTTCTTTTTAGAGAAAAACCCTATCCTCTGCTGAGATAGTTTCTACGCACTACAGTGTGCAGTACTTGATGCTCAGCAAGTTCCAGCAGTCTTTACATCAGGTTAAGAGGGGACCTAAAAACTTATTTTTTCTGGAAAATTGACCCGACCTAATGTGCGGCCTAGGAACTTCATAAATAAGTAGTACTTAATGCTATGAAAGTACTGCTTAGTCTCTGTTGATGATGGCACATTGCTTTCATTTTGACTACTGCACATAACTATCCTATACTGGAAGCCCCACGCGTCCAGGTGAAAGACAGCGGCGTGCCACGGCACCACATGAAAGTCACATGTTCATTCGCAGCAGAGCAGTGTCTGGGACACTGAACCTATTACAATATGGTATTTATATCAGTGCTTCATGATTTAATTTCGCAATCAAGCGCAACCAAGACGATCAGTACATTCGGAACGTCTGCGCCAGCTTCTGGCGCTGGTCCAAAGCCGCTATAGACGAGGAGATGAATAGATTACTTTTTAGGTTGCCATATAGACCGTAAAAATATTTGTCACAACTATAAATTAAAACTGCACTACGCAGCGAGAAGTGATATTATTGAGTGAGCGATCATGGGACTGCCTGCGTTGTAGAGGCAGGCGGAAAAGTATGGGCAAAATACCCGATCAATCCAACGCAATGGGTTTTGATAGCCAAATCAGAAGCCTCACACAAAGATCCAAAAGATGACTTTAATACCAACTTACCTGAAGAAAATATGACATATAAGTAGTGTGTGTAAGAAGTAAAAGTAATGATTGCCATGTCAGTCCTTTGAGGCAAGGAATAAATTACTTTCCTTGGTTTATTTTCCATAGTTAACGAGAAATAAATCACCTAAACTTAAAGAACTCAGCTTCTGGACACTCATGTACAAACATTTCTTTCAAACCTTGTTTGCTGAGCAAAAAATACATATAGTAAGTGAAAAACGCGGTATCAAAGCGAGTTTTCACATATAGAATATCTGTTAAGCAAGCATTCATTTACTGATTATCATCAGTATCGATACATCTGTCACCTTACCTAGTTCATGTGCCAAAAGAGAGCTGTTTCTAGCCTGTGGCCCTACGAGGTGCCAAGGTATCACCGGGAGGCTCGAGTAGCACTTAAAAATATTTCGGCATAAGTAGTCGGCGTAAGTCAAGGAAGCTGCAGGCTTGTTTATTTTGTCCATCACTCCTCGATAAAGGAAAGTCAGCAGCCATAAAAAGATCAGAGATATACTCACGTCAAATTGGACCTTGGGCTTGACAACAGACGTGTGAACTTGACACTGACAATTGCAACATGAAATTATATCAACCGTCATATTTATTTTGTTAGAAACGTTTCCATGTTTTTATTTTATTTTTTTCATGGCTCTGACCTTTTTCGTCGGGCGAGCCGAAGTCATAAGCGAGCGAGTGATCTTTATGATCACTTCTGCCCTTTGCAGCCAAAGAAAATAAAGGAGGGAGAAATCTTTACCAAAGATTCGGCTGTTGGGACTGTACCGGCACGGCGGGTGTGACCACACGCACGCGTAAGACCAGGGGGGACAAGATTTTCACTACTACGGCAGTGTAGTGCACTTGACAACAGCCCTACCACAATACTACCCTACGATGGAGTGGCAGGCAGCGAGCGAGGGCAGGGACGAGACCAAAACAAGTGGCCTGAGCGAGTCACTGCCAGGTTGCGTGAGTAGGAAGATGCGACTTCCGAGACGGACGAGAAAATGCGACGAAAGAATGAGCGAGACAGCACTTAACATTAGATAACATATATATTTACAGATACATATTTACAAAAGCTGTTGGGATGGTGCAGAAACAGGTAGTCTAGTAGAGGAGTGATGAGTGTCTGAAACAAAGAAAATGCATGAAAGAAGGCCTAAAGAGGCCTAGCGCGTTCTTCTTCTCTCTTTTCTCTGGTCCTGTCCTGTCGATTCGCCGCGACGGCAAAGGGGAGAATACTCTCTTTTATTTTCTTTGTTTGCAGCCCATGAAGGTTTTGTTGAGTTAGGTTAGATGCTCCAAGTACCCAGCTTCGACGGTACTGTACCTCAGTGCATGTTGAGCAACCAAGCGCGAGAAGATGCTCTTTTGACCACTACTTCCTTTTCACTGGTGCACATGATGCTGACCAGTTATCTCGGATCGATGCTGATCTAGCAAGACGGCACAGACGAAGTTTCCACCTAGAGTTGGTCACATGACCCATCTTTTGCCATTCCGCTGTGGACCGAGCTAAAGTAGGATTTAACCGAGAAGAAAAACTTTTATTGTGTTCTTGTACGCTATAGGGAAGAGGAAGATGAATAAACTGGAAGAGGGTGATTGATAAGATGAATAAATCACGCCAGTTTCGGTTGCACCAGCTGGGACCAGCGATAGACTTCCTGCTTTTCTTCTGTTGGATCAGTCAGGAGCACAACTGAAGACTCTGGCAACAATTGTACCACCTGAGCCTTTCGCTCCTCTGACAGTCCTGGAGTAGAGTCAGGCAAGATGTCCAAGACTTTGTACAAGATTGTGGAGCCGATCGGAGGAGGGGAAGTCAACAGGGGTGAGGAGCACCCCTTCTTTCTGCCGCCAATGATAGGTGAGGCATTAGCGAGGCCCAACAGCTTGTCAAAGCCGTTCTTTTTATGACTGGTGGTGTCAAGTGTAGGATGAAGAGGAATCTGACTGTTGGACTGAAACGTTGGCTGATTTTCCTCGCCCAATAATACTTCCTCGCAAGACAATGGCGCACTGCTGGACTCCAGTCTTTTGGGCAGCAAGTCTGTCGCCTCAGATGGCAAGTAAACCTTGGGCGAACCATCCAGACTCTTCTGACCAGCAATCCTGTCACCAGTCGACAGCTCATCCACGTGCTGTTGTGGCGGCGGCGGTGGTGGTGGTGAAGAAGCTTTTGCCTTTTCAATAATTTCAGAACCAGAATCCCTCTTTCCCTCTTTGCTGTCAGGACTGTCACTGATCTTCTTGGTCACAATCGCATTCTTGTTTCTCGGTTTGCGTTTGCGCTTTCGTCTTCGCTTCTGGGGATTGTGAACTGCAGCAAGAGGTTTCGGAGCAGAATTCTGTGCTGTGCTCTTTTCCTCAGTGGAAGAACTGCTGTCTGAGCTACTTTCTGGAACGTTGGTCTTCTCGGGACTTTGTTTCTCAGGCAAACCATTTTTCCTTTCACACTGCGGCTCAACTTCATCATCACAGGAGGAATAAGACTCATCCTTCTCGATGCTTTCTGCTGGTCTCCTTTTTCTTTCCACAATAGGTACATCAGGAATGGAATCAATTTGCCTCTTACAAGTTTTTGTTCCAACTGGAGATCCATCATCATCATCAACAACCTTGGGATTCATTTCTGAATTCTCAGAATCCACTCTTACCTTGACGTTGTTGCTTTTTTTCTTCTTGGCAGCCTTCTTCCTTTTCCCAACCTCATCATTAACAGCCCTCTTTTTCACCAGGGTCTCCTCATCCGACCGGTGTTGCTGCTTTCTCTTTCTCTCCCTGCGGACCTTGGACAGCTTGACTTTGATGACATCGCCATTTCTCAGCACCCTAATGTTCTCCCATGAAGTCAAGCAAAAGGGCTCATCCAGGTAGAGGGTAATGACATCATCATTCTCACAGCAAAGGTATTCACTTCTCAGCTTATCCATGAGATCGCTGATGGTAAAGAAGGAATCAAGGGGCAAAAAAATCCAACGGTAGCGGGTGTGATCCGTCACAAAGTCTGATAAGTCCAGGCGGATTCTCAACCCCTCGCCCGACAAGGAGGACTCCATTTTTGCCATCAACTACCCCCAGTCCCAAGAAACAAAGTCGTCCGGAGGTGCCAGAGGTCGCTCAGTTCCTCACCGAGGCCTTTTTGGGATCGTATGGCATCACTGACATGGAGTCTTCGCCAACCCCGCAGAGTCCGCAGTCCATCCGGTACTCCTGATAGTCCTCTTCCACTCGAAACTCGTGTCGGTGGGTGGCTACTTTGTGTCCGCAGCTAGAGCATACGTGCACGTACGTTACAACTTCTTCGCAGTCGCCGTCTGCGCCCCTCTTGACGACGCTCCTTTCGACGGCCCTTAGCTCTCGGTTCCGGGTGAGGCAGCTGTGACAGCCGTCGAAGTTGGGAATGAGCGCGCCTGAATCCGAGCAGAGGCGTCCTCTGGTCAGCCCGGGATCCTTTAGGCAGTGACGGCACATTGAACAGAAAATAAAAGAAAACTGAACCGGACCAAGACTCCAACCTCGTTGTCGAGCTTGGTGCGCAACGTGACCCTTTACAACGAGGAATCGGCGGAGTTAGATGTTGCCACCAGAGGTCAACACTAACTGCGGTTCTTTAGGGCACCAGGCTCAGGGCAGCTCTACAGCTATGCTACGGATCTGCAGTGCGCTGATGCAGCTGAACAGACAGCCCAGGGGTCCATTGTAGTTTTACTTTGCGTGGCTGGCAGAGACGACAACTAGGTGACAAAGGTCCCTCCTCGTCCTCGATCCTGAGGTGCATGGCAACCCTGCATAACTTGATGCAGAGGACAGCAGCTGAGGCTGCTAAGTGAAGTGAGGTGTTATACTGTCAGTATAACAGCTCACTGGGTGAGTGTCTGCCAAAGAGAGGCTGGAGTCCCCAGCTTCCTCCTCCGAATTGTGAGGAATCCCTTCGAGGAGTCCTCGTACCTCTCCTCGGGGTTCTCCGCTCCTGGACGTTCGGCGACGGGTGAGATCCCGTCGGTCCAGGATGAAGCAGCAGCAAGAGTAAGTTCTTATTTGACTACTATCTTCGGCCTTTTTTCCTGACCTCCGAGATCACCGATCCGATCTTTGTAGCGCCCACCGCTATCGTCAATGGGAAAAGTCTCGTCGGGACCGGTTCAACTTGCTCCTCCTAGGCCTGGCCAAAACGTTACCCAATTACCGAGAGGAAAACAGCGAGCCTCAAGGAGAAAATGACAAAGGGCACAAGTGGAGCAAGGCCGAGATCGTCGAGAGGGCGACGGCACACATCAAGGCGCTGGAAGCCGCCAAGATGACGCCGGACATAATGAAGGCTGTCAGGAGGGTCAAAATCCAAAACAGGTGCTACGCACGGTTTCATTGTAGTTACGGCTCCTTAACCCTTACCTGCATAGGAAACTACGAGAATTGATTCGACGAGAGCTAAAGTTGACATTGGACGAAGCTGAGTTCAGGAGCCTCACGCTGGAGGAAATTCGGGAGGTCCTCAAGAAGCAAAAAGGTAAGGTCTATTGTTCCAGGCGGTCAAAATCATCCCAATCCATTGGGTCCCTTGTACAACCCCCCAAATATTTTGCCCCCACAGAAGCGGCAGGCGCCTTGAATGAAGTTACACCTGATTCGGCGACTGACCCATCTGGTGAGTCCTCCGTCGCTCCCGAGGTATTTGTGGCCGAGTTGGCGTCCACTGATGATCATTCCTACTCGCTGAAAGTCCAAACTCACGCTGAAATCGAAATTCAAGGAGAAGAGCCACAGGAAGAAGAGCCATCGCTTCAACAGCCAGAACAAAGATCTCCAACGCCTCCAGCAGCTCCTTTAGCTTCTACAGCTCCCACTTCTACAAATACTCAACCTATAATAATCCCGGTGATTCAACCACAGCAACCACTGGGCCAGCCACAGCTTGCTGCGGCTACCTTGGCTGCTCCGTTCATGTTGCCCTCGCAGACCGTGTTCCTGAGAGCGCTCCACCCTGCGGACAAATTGCCTCTGCCTCGACTCAGACCGGTAGTGTCGGCCACTAACGGGCCACCTGGAAAGCAGAAGGTAACAACTGGTTCTTCGCAAAAGGTGAGGAAGAGGAAGAAAAAGAAGAGCGAAAAGGCGGCCGAGAACAAGGAGGGGAGGTCGTTCTCTTTGTCAGATGTGACTCGGGTTGATTCGGCTTTGCCAGAGACAATCCTGGCTTCTGAGGAAGCTCTGGATGAAGATGAGGATGAGGTAGAAACCATAGACCTTACAGAGGAATCTGGACAAACGGTAAAGAACAAAGCTGTTGAGGATAGTGGTGGAAAACCATCAACACCCACTCAGCCGTTGACAATGGAGGGGAAGACATCATCGGTTATGCAGCGCGTCATCGCTTCAAACTCTTCCTCTCCTACGAGGACAGGCAAGAGGTCGTCTTCGTCAAATACTGGATCGTCAACAAATAAAAGCAGCTACAGCATCGCTGCTCTCTGTCAGATCTCCGTCAACATTGACTCGGCCTCTGTGGGCTCTCCAGGCGTTATCAGCCTGGCCTCCGAGGCTGCTTCTCCGACAGGAACACCAGCTTCCAACACGCCGACGCCCCCCATGAGCAGTAAGAGTGATCCTGCTACGACTGCTCCGGCTGTTGCGACTGCTCTGCCTGTTGCGCCTGCCCCGGCTGCTTCGACTACCCCGGCTGTTGCGCCTGCCCCGGCTCCTGCGGCTGCTCCGGCTGCTGCGATTGCCCCAGCTGCTGCGACTGCTCCGGCAACGGTTATGGCTCCGGCCATGGCCCCGGTGACGGCTCCGACAACGGCTTCGACAACGGTTTCAGCTGCGGTCCCAGCCACGGCGGCGCCTGGTCAGAAGGAGCCCTCTACAGCTACGACGCCAATCGTAAAAACACCAGCCCTCCCCAATCCACAGGCTGCGAAGGATCGACAGCAGCAGCTAGGAGAGGCTCTGATGGCCAAGACTTCAAGATCTCAAAGTCCCGAGAGGACAAAGGTTATACAAGATCTCTCCCCTTCTAAGTCTAGTCGCACAGAAGAAGAGAAAGCCCCAGTTTCCAAGTTTGGAGATTTGTCCAACACCAATGGTAACAAATCTGCCGTCGAGAAAGACCAGAGCCCGTCCAAGTCATTCCTCACCAATTTCCCTGTAGTACCCACTCAGTCCGAGACTTGCAGAGCGAATGCTTCTAAACGAGTCACGGTCGCTACCGCTCCCTCAGACTCTTCCGTCACGATTAGTTCATCAACAGTGGGTGCCATAACAATCGATAATACTTCCTCCAAAAGAGTTCCGCTTAGCACGAGCAACAAACAATCCTCGGAGAAAGCTTCTGCCTCTTCCATTTCTGCCAAAAAGGTGTCAGATCTCTCTGTTTACGACTTCAAGGAGGATCACCAGGCCGTGATATCTGGCAGGCTCTTTCCGAAGTCTCCGACAAAGCAACAACCTCAAGAGAGCAAAACTTGTGCCGCAGCAACAATTGCAACTAGTGTTATTGACCCACAGCTCCAACAACAAGCTTCTCCAATCTTACCGAGGAAGGCTGTCTCAACCACTAGTAGTGCACATTCAACCAGAATATCGACGTCTTCATCTTCTACCTCTTCAAAGGGTCCCAAGACGTCTTCAACACACTTCTACGACTCCACAACTCAGCTTCACCCCCCGCCTCCTCCGATATCGAGCCAGTTTCACCACCACTTCTCTTCTCATTATCCGGCTCTGTCGACCAGTACGACTGCAGCAGCCGCGGCTGCTGCCGCGGCCGCTGGTGGTGGAGGAGGACAGCTGTATCCTCACCACCATCAGCATCAAGGCCTATCCGCAGCCGCATTTCCTCCTGCTGCAGTGGCGGCGACGACAGAGTCACCAAATTTTCAGGCAAACTACGCCGCCAACCAGCATTATCACCACCACCACAGCTCTCACCACCACAGTACGAGGTATTACGACTACCAACAGCAGCCACAGCAGAATGTGTTCAGGCAACAGCAGGCTGCTGCTGGTGGTGGCTATTATCCTGGCGCCGCCGCCGCTGCCGTGGTCCCTATGAGACACCATTACCCGCATCCTGCGGCTGCAGCGGCTGCTGCAGCCGCTGCTCAATACAGGGGTCCGCCGGCAGGGGCAGCGACCTATGCCGGGCAAGAGAACAACAGCAAGTCATCCGACAGGAAGGTGTCGAGGTACGTGAAGCAAGCTGTAGTCACCAGTAATTGACTGCACGAGATCCCACATTGCAGGAGCCATCAGCAGACGCCGTATGACTCAAGCAATCGGTCCAAAAGTGGAAGCATGACGACGACAGCCTTGGGAAGCGGAGATGTCAACCAAATGCAGTGTCACCTCGTACAAAACGAGCAGGTAGGCGCAGTCTTTGGGGACAATTGCCAACGTGTTGGTTAAAATGAGGTTATTTTAGGGCAAGGTTTTCTCAGTCACTCACCTGGTAAGTACGAAGCACCAGCAGTTGCAACAGCAGCAACAGCAGATCTCCGGCGGCAGCGGGAGGAAGACGTCAAAGAGGTCTGCCCCTACCAGTTCGGCCGTCGGCGCCGCCAGTAACAAGAACTCGGTCAAACAGCCGAGGGTAGAAAACTCCGGACAGAAAGAATCCAAAGATGAAGGTATCAAGAGGCAGCCCAGCAAGGCACAGAGAAATAGCTCCAGGTGAGTACGGAATACGTTATAGACAACTCACTTGCCCAGATAGTGCATCATTGAGCTCTGTTCGAACAGGAGTAAGGTGAAGGCGCCATACTCAGCTGAGTCCTTGCTCTCGGCCGCCGCCTTCACCATGGAACCTCCTTCGTCCACCTACACGGAGCACGCTTTAGAAACGACTACGGCTGCAGTAGGAAGCAGCAGCCAAAGCAAAGGTAGTTGGGGTTCAGAAGGTCTTCCATTCACCTCTTCCTCTTCCACTTCCCCGGCATCCGCGGCCGCGGCTGCGGGAGGCGGCAGCATCTTTGGCTCCGATCTGGCGACGCTGGACTTTTCGGCGGCACTTTTCGGACACGACGCGCCTTCCATGTCCATGGCCGCCAATCCTGGAGCTGCCAGGGGCTATACGAGTCAGCAGCAGCACTTGCCGAACCAGCATCAGAACATGGGGACTAATAAGAGGCCGCCGTCGTTAGAGAACTGCCAGGTGCAGCAACAGCTGTCCAGAGGCCACCATCAGCACCATCATCCCCAGCCGTCAATTACTCCTCATCAGCAAGATTACCTTGGCGGCAGCGGCATTTTCGACAACAACTTCTTCCCCTTGCCCACCATTACACCTCCAAACGTTGATGATCCCTACGGGGGCTTCAACAATGTCTATCCGCCTCCCCCGCTGCCACCACCACCGAGGCAAAGTTATGCCAAACATCCGCATCAGCAACAGCAGCACGTCCAACAGCAGCAACAGATGGTGGTGACATCCTCAGTCACCAACTTCAACTTGAGCACCATCTTCCCTGAGATGACCACTGGCGGAGGCGGCGGTGGCGGCGAAAAGGCACCCAACTTGAAGCAGCTGGTTCCCAACAACAGCGGGAGCAGCAACAACGAAGCGACAACGACATCCACACAGGCGGGAGGATCTTCTGCGGCAGCAACGTCTGCCACGGCGGCGGCGGCATCGCATGGCCTGCCAATCTTGGGCAGCGGAAACCACGCAGCTCCATCGACAGGACCCGCGCCAGTTACAACAGTCGCCCATCAGGTAAATCAGTGATCAATTTTGAATCATTCATTTATCCTCCTTTAGCTGACTAAACTAGATGCTGCTTTGTTGCATTAGAGAGATCACCTGATCTTGAAATTGCAGCTCAGCAGATAATTTTCCCCTTGTGTTACAATCTTACTACTATCCTAGAGCTCTGTCTACTACTGGAGAATGCTGGTCGGGTAGATCTGCCTGACCTCAAAGGGGCTGAACAGATACATTCCAAGCAAATAGTTTACTATCTTGCACTAAGCAACTTGCACTATCTCCTTCCAGATGGGATTGGGCTCAGTCCCGCCTCCTTTCCCACCCACCGCCGGTTTTGGTCCAGGACTGAACTTTCAACTACCGGAGCAGCAGTGATAGTACCTGTTGGAGCTGCCAAATACGGGCTTTCACCTATTTATGAATCAAGAAATAAAAACTTCACTCAGCTTCATTGACCGAGGAGCCAGCGGTCATGTACGTGGCATTTTTTTATACGTCGGACTTCTGAGGCCTTGTAATCGGACACTGTTTTTAGTTGTGATCAGAGTGATCAGAGAGAACAGAACACATGCTGGTTTTGGCCTTGAATTGGCCAGGTTTCTTACCTGGTTCTTCTGATGACTTCTTTTGCCACAGTATGTACATGATTTAATGTGGAAATAGTACAAGGCGGTGTTCTGAGAAACATGGTTAACGACAAGGCATGTATTTCCACTCTCTAGTTTACTTGTGCGAAGACATCCGAAGTGCATATTAGGCTATACCAAACAATGAATATTTTAAAATTTTGCTGGCTGCTTCAGAAGTTTGTTACCCAATGCCAAGTGGTGATGATGTAGTCAAATGTTTTAAAAAAATGACTCCTCTCTTGCAATAAAGTTTTACTACATAGGTTCAGTACGTAACAGGGTGACTTTCTATACACAGTGGAACCTCTCTGTAGGAATCTTCTGTACGCATAAGCATTTGCACAATCACGAAATTGCTCATCCTGTTCAACGAAAAGCACTTTTCGAACGACTTCTATTGTTTTCATGTCAGCTGACCACCTACACGGGGCAAACCACAAACATGTCCTGAGAGTTGTCCTGTGATCCCCACCCACTTTTATGTGGGAGGGGTTGAGTGCATGGCGAACAAAAGATCTTGATCAGCGTGGCTTTTTAAGCTTGTTGTTATTAATGTTCTCAAACTGCTTCAACGAATGTCCATCACTGTTTTTTGAGTCCTTTAGGTTGTGTCACAGTAAAAGTAGACTTCACTCTCCTTCGGGATCTGAACATCTCTCTTGAAGTGCTTATGATTTGCCTTGTGTTATTAAAGACATGAAAAACCAAGAGATTGCTTGGAAAGATATAAAGAGAGAAATCCAGTCTAATAGTTGTCATTCAGCATCACAAGAAGAGATGTCCCCGTTCAGTTTTGAGGCCCTGCTCTGCCGGAGCAAGAAAGTCCTACTGTGCAAACGCATGCGTATCAAATACCTGGAATGAGAGCCTTGAATTGAATGAATGTCTGTTTCCCCCCCCCTCCCCTTTCGTTGAGCCACCCCTGTTCCCGCTGTATAAGCTCGACCTCTGTGCGTGTGGTGTCCTCGTGCTGCACTTGGTGCAGTCATGTGACGCTTCTGCTCGCTCACCTCAGCGGGACGGGCACGTTTTCTTGCCCTCCTTCCCCCAAAATTGCATCAGCAGCAATTTCAAGGCACGTTGTTGGGACGAGGAAGGAGACGTTGAGTAAGTCTCGCGCAATACGAGAGGAGGGAGAGCAGAGGACAAGAGAGCAGAGGAGGAGAGAAGCTTTTGCCTTCGAAAGTAGGGGTGGGTCAAAGCTCGAAAGGCAAAGAAGGATCGAGCTGGGGGTTAGGAAAGCTACTGCCAACTTGGGGTCAAAGCTGAAGATTGCAGCTGGGGCAGGCCTCGGTAGCAAAGCTTGACTGGGCCTTCAAGCTCCATTACTTTTGATCAAAAAGTCGATTGCGGTGAAAACCGCTTATTGGACTCACCTGGAGTCTGGATAATTTGTTTGCATTAAGCGGATGAGTGAGCCACAGGCTGGGAATTTCAAAGTTAGTACAATTGACTGCTACTGGCGGGTTCCACTGTATTGTAAATGGGGATACATGGGTGGGATTAACTTTTCTACCGTTGGTGGATTTCATGCATTTCCAAACTACACCATAAACCGTCTCTTCTCCTGCACAGGCAAATCTGTGAGACTCTTTTGTTCTTTTGAATGAAAAAGCTCCTTTAAGGTGCAGGCTGACTCCTTGCAGACCAGCGAACAACCGAGACTTCTCATCCCTTGAGTTTCGGCAGTCCAAGCCTTGTCTCCGTCAAACTTTTTGACCAAGCTTGAGCCCTACTTGGCTTGAGCCCTGCTCGGCTTGGCCCAAGCTTGGGCCAACTTCTACCCCCTCCAGGCGTCACCCCAGCTCTACCACAGGAGGAGAAAGGAAGAGAAATGACGAAAGCAACATCAGCGCTCTCTTTCTCTCTTTCTGCTGCCCTCTAGACGTCCTAGAGAAAGCCAGGAGACGTAGAAAGCCGGCTTCAGCTCAAACTTTAGTCCAAAGCTAGCAAGGACTTCGGAGAGAGATCATTTGGGTAAGTTCCGTGGGCTTCCACATGTAAAATCTGGCTGTTGTTGTTGTTGCTACTGTTGCTGCTGCTGGCGTTGCCGTTGCCGTTGCCGCTACAACCGGCGCAACAGTCGCTGCGCGCCTTCACTCACACGTGCCTTTCTCTGTTATCTCGTATTTCAAACAAGATCAGTGTAAAATTACGCTGAAGACCCCGAATTGGAGCGCAGGAGCACTACTTAGTTGTCTGCACAGTCGTCTAAGCTAGAACGGCGATCTATTGGAGCACACAACTAGAAATTGGCCGGGCCGGGTAATTCTTTTCCATTCCCTATCTCTATGTGTCCGTCTGTATATCTGTCTGTTTGTTCGTCTCTCTGACTCTCGCTCCTTGACACAGTCAGGCCAAACAGACATTGCCCAAGTGCTGAGAGAGCAAGAAGACGAGTTCAGCTCCTATGAGAGAGGAGAAGAAGCATCAGACTTGAAGTGATCGAGAGCATCAAGACAAAAGTTTTCTTTTGTTGTTGTGTCGAGGACGAATCAGGACGTTTTTAAGAAGGTAAATAAGCATCTTGTTACTCGGCCGGACAGCGACTTTACCATCTTTTCTTCTACACTGTCCAATGGGGAACCTTTACGGGCACAAAGTCAGTTCGTTGAAATGTGTGCAACGTGCACACCAAAGATGGCTGCTCAGATCAGATTGTGAACAGATTTAAAACAAGCAAGATGCTAAAATCCTCATTATTGTTTAACGGGTTCCCCACTAGTCACACCGGTTTTCTCGTGTTCTTGTTCTTCTCCCTCCTCAGTATATGTAGAGGCAGACGTTTCAGTTTCAGGCCCACTGACGTAGCCGTCATCATCACGTGACAGCTTTTGAGCAAGTTGCAGTTGCCGTCCTTTTTGTCGCTGCTGTCACTGTTGCTACTCACTCCGACTTTCCATCATCTTACGCAAGCACAAAAGTGAGAAAGTTGCTCTTACGTTTTGGGCGCAAGAAAAAAGTACAACCAGATTACGCATTTGCGGAGGAGATTCACAGTCAGCTCACGTGAGTTTGAGATGCAGGATTTCGGAAAGTTTTTAGCTCTGACCTTCTGTTTTTTGTCCACTGTCTACGCAGCGTTAGCAGAGTCAAAAAGTCAAGGGAACAGCCCAATAACCCTTTCTTTCTCGGCGTCTATCTCCGAGCCAGGCTCTCCATGTTACGTCACTGTAGGACAGTGCAGGAAGTGGTCGAAAGGTGTCAGTTTGGCCCAAAATCAAGGTGCGATCAACTGCACATGTTGCGAAAGTTTCCTCCCACCCCCTTCTTCGTGGAGATTTTTGCCAGGTTCACATTGTGTCCGTGCATCATCCATCTCGATCGAGCTGGCCGCCTTCAGTTTGTCCTCGGCCATGGACGTGATCTCGGCCGCAAAAGTCGATTCTGTGGAACTTTTTTTGCCTTGAGCTGCTGTCAATACCCGTATTTGTGCTTGGAAAGACGAATGAGATTTGCAGCGCATCTGGAGTTGAGATTTTCCAGTGTCCCAGGGTGGTCCTGAAAATGCCTCCTTAGCTCCATCAAGCATGAATCGTGTGTTCAGGGTCTTGCAGCTACAGCCGAAATTTATCAATCTGATGAAAAAAACGCAAAATATTACTTTCACTGCCGTCTGTAGTCGATGCCTTCTTGAAATCTGCCAGAGTGTATGATTTTTCAGCCCAAATAACCTATGTCACTTGCACCATGAGAGGTGCTACTGGCCCGGTCATCAACATCATTTTGTTACTTTGACTGCATTTACCAAAATCAGGCCCTCCACCCACCTGACACAGTGTGGCGGTTTTAGGAGAACTTCATTTGGAAGCTGTTAAAGAGCTCAGTAGTCAAATTTTGGGCAGGGACAACAAAAAGCTCATTTCATCCTTTTTGCTCCAAAAAATTTAGTGAATAAGACTTTAAAGCGAAACCAAGTTTACATGGTTGGGGACCACCTGAAAGGCCTAGAAGATAAGAAAAGGTACATGCACCCAAACCCATAGTGCATCAATGCGATGTCAGTGTTTTTTGCACAGCAGTCATGAAACTGTTAATACTACGCCCTTGACACTAAATCGCTTCTTTAGACAACTCGCACTGCATGTGAATTCATGCTTTGCCAGGCAGGGAAAACAGGCTAGAACGTATTGGACTAGACTAAGAATCAACGATTTAGACAATAGTAGCATCGCATCAGGCTGAAAAGCATCTGAACGCGCTACAAGTAGCCAGAAAGGTCGTGAATGACTTGTCTTAGCCAAGAGACAGCTATATACAGACCTTGGCGTAAGTAATTTCAGTGAGGGGAAACTGAGTGTCTAGACTGCGTGGAGTCATTTTTGAGTGGAATTTTTGCATGGAACGAATCCTCCAGACAGTGGCCC
>JAAUXU010162959.1_pt1 | contig 22163 bp, 15 predicted proteins | sample 7278151 | NCBI WGS metagenome assembly JAAUXU01 (sample SAMN14350113, study PRJNA611818) | marine sediment metagenome | isolation source: surface marine sediment (1.8m) | place: French Polynesia: Moorea | collected 2018-08 | reverse complement strand
TTGCACAGGGTGAGTTTGTGTATAAAAAGAAGTAAAGATGTACTAGTTTTGTAATGGATTGGGGGCAATTTCTGTCTCTATTTTCCGTGTTGTGTATCTAATGAGAGTAATAATTTCTGTAGTTTTTTTGTACCTGGTGTTTTGTCTCTAAGAAGCCAAAGTCTCCAATAGGCATGTCTCTATTAAGCATGTTTCACTGTACCTCGTACAATAACGTGATCTTATTTCTTTTTCCTGTCAAAATTTGGACTTGAGTTAATTTCTGTGTTTCGATAGACGTCGGCTTCCAGGACACTTTCAGAGATTTTTGGTTCATGAGACTGCAGCATAAAAATGCAATTTTTTTAATAAAAATTCCACTCCACGAAGTACAAATTTTGCAATGAGAATAAGAAAAGTTATATATTGGTCTCTTGTTCAGAAGGTCCTCCTCGGTGAATAAAATTTGAAATTGAGACTCCTTGGAATCACAGTTCAAGAAACCCTCTGTTCTGGGCCGACTTTGCATAGCTGTGGCCCATTTTTGGGAGGAGCAGGCAAAAAAGTGTTGGACTCAGGTTCCATTTTGCATCAAGCCCCACACAGATACCAATGGTGCATATTCCAAAGAGACCAAAATCACCGACAATGCGCAATTGTAAAACTGTTCGTCCCAAAAGTATACATAGCCCTGAGGGCGATCACTCGCCTACGGTGAAAAAGATTTCCAGCGTCTTCTGACTTAGCAGTCAACGTCCCTCAGATCGTGTGATCAATTTAACATGAGTATGGGTTCATAGGATAGTCCTTGTAATGCGGCCTCGACCTTGGCCTCGGCGCGGCCTCTAAAGGCCCTCCGGATGTGTCTTTTTATGTAAGACATCCCCTGTGGCGAGACTAACCTACAAAGCTTGTGGGTCATCGCTGATGTCAATTCGAATGAGAGTTTTTGTCGTTGGACTTTTCCAGTCTTGAGAGTGCGTTGAAGTGTGCCAAGACACAACCAAAGGAGGCGGGCACAGAAGCGGTCAGCGCCGTCCTAATCGCACTGCACGATAAAGGTCAACCCCAAGGGAAATCCGGTTACGTCCAAGTCACTGTTTGCTACATTTCTCTCGTCTAAACGGTGCCAAAGTTTGATAAAAAAAACCATCTCTGGGTGGAGCAAAGAAAAATAGACTTTTCCGTACCAATGGAACGGTCCTGTAGGATTATTTTGCTTCGTGCTTAGAAGCATTTATAAGAGACGCTGTATGGGAATTTACAACCCTCGGCGCAAGTGATTTCCATGGGGAAGAGATTGGTGGATCTGCTAAAGTGGAGCGTTTGGGAGTTGGATTTCAGCTTGATCTCGGTCAATGAGACACAGAAGATTGAGAAAATAACTTGTACTTTGTGACTGTGCCCATTTTGACGCTGGAGCGCTCAAAATACACAGCATCCGCGCCAAAGAGCCTCATTTTTCACCTTATCTGGGTGTTTTTGGGGGGGCAAAACTGCCCAAAACTTTCATGGGGCACACAACCCTCGGGCCCCCCAAATGCCCTACCCCCACAAGTGCTCTGGCACATGGAAATCCGTGGTTTGGGCCCGAAATCAGTAGAAGCTCTGGGTTGAGTAAGAAAGGAAGAATGAATAAGTGAGGGAATCAAGCCTCAAGCTCATAGAGCCGGCCCAAAATGGCTTCTAGGCCTTGAGCTTCGAGCCTGGCTCAACTCTATCACTAGAATGGCGGAAACAGACAAGAATGAACTCACCCGAGCCACGTTTTTTGGCACCGCAGTCCACCTGTAGTGGTGGTGGAATCTTCCCCCAAAATTTTTAGGGCGGAAACACAGCAATTTTCCGCAGAAAATTTTGGGCCATTTTACCCCAAAAAATCACGCGGAAAAGGTGAAAAATGAGGCTCTTTGGTGCGGATCCTTCTATGATTCTGTGCATTTTGAGCGTTTTAACATCAGTCACATAGTATAACGTATTTGCTCAAGCTCCTGTCTCAGTGACTGATTTCAGGCGCAGATTCCACATCAGAACCTGTCACAGCAGCGTTCGCGGCCCATTTTCTCTCTAGGAAAGTACTTACGCCAAGGACCGAACAATAGGTTGTAGCTCAGGAGGGGTATTTTAGTCACTTTCCACTGTGCTGACGCCAGCTTGTATGGGCGTTGACATTACTGTTGAATATTTCTGTGTGAGGCCTTGAAAGGGGCCTTTTTTCAGCATGATCTCGTATAGGACTGACTAATCTTTAGCTCGAAGGCTGGCAACCGGATGAAAAATGCAACACCTTAGACGCAGGCACCAAAGACCAGGCCTAAGTTACAATTACTTCGTAGCAGAGGGAGAGAGAAGCAAATAATTTTGCCTCATTATTGTTTCGCAAACGAGTGAAGGAAGGGCCTGCAATTAACATCGATTTTCGTGTACTCACGTTGTGCAGCCAAACGATCTTGTACACCTCGGGGCTGGCCTTGATCTTGCAGTCGAAGTAGACGTGATTGCCCTCTGAAATCTTGCTGGGTTCCAGGCTGGTGCCCAAGCTGAGGTGGACGATGGGCGCGTCTTGGGGAGGAGAGGTGATTGTTATTCATATTCAACCACCGCTGTAGGATGCACAACAACTTACGGTGGATCAGGAGCTTCCACTTGTCCTCCAACGCAGTGTTGGCGATCTCGGTGTTCTCCGCCCTGCACGTGACGGTCTTGCCCTGGTCGGAGGGCTTGGGGACCAGGACGAAGGTGGACAAAGACACGTTGCCGCGATCCACAATCTGCAATTTTTTTTTTTGAGAAAAAACTGCACCAAGCCTGCGAACACGTTGATCATTGGTGTTCTCGTGAGAAGAATCTGGAATTCCATTCAAGGCGAGAAATCGAATATTCGAAGTGCAAAAAGACCGGGTGACACTCGCTAATTTTGCGGACCAGGAGAGTGGCTGAGGAGATCTCCAGTCGGAGATTTTAGCGTAGTCAAGCAGGTCTTAAATCAGCTCTCTGCACGCAATCGCATTCACTATTGGAATTCCTTTTTTTTCTTCCCTGAGAGAGAGAGAGAGAGAGAAAATAGATATGCAGCTCTCTGGAGGGGAAGACCTTGACAGGATTTGACTTTTGCACTCAGATACTTGTTAAAAAATATGCAAATTTTTATACCTCTGTACGACTTACAGGTCTGTTTTTTTTTAGCACATGATTTCCTCTTTTTCTCCAGGTACTTTCCATTGTGCAAGGACTTTCGAGGACCCAGTCTTGGCTTCACTTAACTGTCATGAATCATCTCTCTCTGCATTGTGCTCACTTTACTATGAATAAACTGAGTATACTGTAATCACAAGTGCTATTTTCCTTCCTTTCACACCACCACAGACAATGTAAAATGAATGTGCCCTCAAGAAGTACAAGCCCCTTATGATTTAGGGTAGAAATTTTGAGGAAAGTTATAATTTCATGTAGTGAATTATAGCTAACGTTATGTTATCTAGACTCGGTCTCTCTTCCATTCTCTGCCATGGTCCCATACTTACTCCCCACCCGGAGGAAAGGATGGAGACAAGATAAAACAGTAAATATTTCAGATATTTCGACCAACTTTGATGTAACCAATTTATGTCATAGTCATGGAATAACAGAGGTGCCAGCATAAAAATCAACTAGCTTTTTGTTCTCTCTCTTCTCATTTCTCACCTTTGACTGCGTCTTGTCGATCCCGACGAACTTGCCGTTCTTGTACCAGGTGATGACCGCGGCCGGCCTCGACCCGGTGGCCGCGCACTCGAGCGTGTACTTCTTTCCGGCGGAGAGAGGACCCCGATCGTTCGTGATCTTCACTTGCGACGGTCGAACTGCAAAGAGAGGTGTCATACATGATCGCCAGTGAGGACCATTTCACCCCCACCCCCAGCATTTCTCAGTCAGACACCCTGAAGTGAGAAACGTTTCAATGAAATGGACCAGGCCTTTGCAGTCTTTCCTCGCACGTTTTCCAGAGAGAGAGAGAGAAAAGTTTGTCAAAGGTAAAGTTTGCCAAAGAAAAGCAGCAGAGTGAAAAGGCGAATTCGGTTAGGAAAAACTTCACCTGCTCCTTTTAAGTGAGCGCGCGTGTACACCACAATGCCCGACTCGCGCGCACACACACGCAGCTTCACGCACACGCGCACAACTCTTTCAGTTTAGCAGACTTGGTCGTGTGAAGCCTGGCGGAATCTGCCCCTCGTTGCGTCCGCAGCATCATTCGTGGCTCACACGGTGCTCAGAGCAAGGGAATCGAGGAGAAAAGGCAACAACAAAAGGCTTTTTCTCTCACCCAGCCAATATTAATGAACTAAACTCTGGATGTGCGTGCATGTGTGTGTGTGTGCGTGCGCGCGCGCATCATTAGCTCAGCTTTTGAGCCATACAAAATTTTCCGAAAAAGATCCGCGATTTTCGCAGTGCTTGAATCAGAAGTGGCGAAATAAAGGCCAAAGATGGATGCTTCTGCATGGGAAAGAAAAGGCTATGAGCAGAGATCATTCTACGTCCGCCAGGCCTTTCAAGGTCATCGCCACGTTGGGGAAAACTTGATTTTTCACTCCCGAAGCTTTTATTTGCTCTCTCTTATCTCCGTGCGTGCGTGTGCGTATAATATACTGTGTTTCTTCTTTCTTTATGCTGCTTTAAGCATACACACATGAGGTTCGACTAACGTATTTTATGCTGTGCCTGTGGCTGTCACTCAAACGGATTTATTTAATCCGGGCCCAGTCAGGGAGTTCCACAGTCCTGAGGGGGGAATTTAGAGTCTGCTTCTTCGTCTTTTTTTTTTCTTTTTTGCTCAAGCGATGACAGAAAAGTTCGGAATTTTAAGCGAATTACAAAGATGTCGTCAGGGAAGAGTGACTAAAACTGGCATTTTGGCACCCACATTTGAGGTCGATGGTGACGTCGGCTCTGGCAGGCAGGGAGATGTCGTTGTTCTTGGCCTGGCAACTGATCCTCGCGCCCAAGTCGGTCCTGGTCACCTTGGGCAGGGTCAACGTGTTCTGGACGGTCTCGCGGTACGTGGACTCGTACGTCGAGTCCAGGAGATGACTGTCACGCCACCAGGTCACTTCAGGTAAGGGATCTCCTGAGGAAAACATGAGAAAGAAAGGGTTCTACTTTCATTGCACAGGGTGACCCAAGATGGATTGCAACTCAAGTCTGACCAGTGTGGTGATGTCCAACTCATAATAGCACATAACTCACGTCACCTGAGCAGATTCTCTCAGCTTGCGCTGATGAATAAGCACAACTTCACGTACAGGGTGGACCAAGAAGGCCTCCAACGCATTTCAATGGTGGAAAGCAGTATCAAGACTATCCTGAGAAAGCCAAGATACAGAAGTTGTTGATCTGCAACTCTTTTTTTTGAAGCTGGAGCCCCCTCAACATACACACACTGGTTCTCCTCGGTCACTCTTACCTCCTGAGGTGATGCACTTGAGCACGATGACCTCCCCAACCATGTAGGGGCCGACCAAGCCCGAGGCCTCGTGGCCAGACTCGTTGTAGATGGTGGGCGTGGAAGGGGGCACTGGAGAGAGGACAAAAGAAGACCCCGTCAAACGTCCGAACATTTGGCAAATTAATGTTGTTGTGAAAGGCAGTAATTCAATACGCCCATTAGGCAAATGGGTGCCCGAAAATTGGGCAGGTGACTCCTCGTGCCCTGCTCATCTGCATGTTGTTGTTCTTCCGGCAATTATCTCTCTCTCATTCTTCCACGCAGGTGTGTGTGTGTGTGTGTGTGTGTGTGTGTGTGTGTGTGTGTACGACATGCTGCCTCTCGTCTCTGTTCACCCCTCTCACTTAGCACCCATTCCGTTTTCGTGCTCCTGAGTTCGCCCCTCATTTCTGCGCCTCATTTTCTAGCCCTCTGTCTCTTAATTGTTTCACTTTCTTACCCGTTTTTTCCCTCCCGTGCTCAGCTAATGATCTCTACTTTCTTCGTCTGTGATCTTTGAGCTCCATGAAAGCATTTCCCATTTTTTTCCGTTAAGGGTTTTCTTCTTCTCCATCTTATTTGCTGACCCATTGACCACCGGAATACACATATTTTTTTTGCTACACTTGCAGAAAAGTTGCTCGCTTTTTTTGCTGCTCACACGATGTTGCTGTCACTCCCAGGTGCGGCCGGGGACTGTAAAGGAGGTTCACACTGTACAGTGTGTGCAGAACACGTTTTTAAAGGCTCATCTCTGGCATTATCATAAGGGAAGGAAAACAGCTGCTGTCACGTCTCCAGTGTGAAGAGACTCCAAAATGATGCTCTATCATGGTCTCCTAAAACATTGTACAACTTTCGGCCTACTCAATCATAGAGATTAAAAGTTTGAAAGCAAAAGCGCTTGTTTTCTCTCTGTCTGTCTGTCTCAGTGTGCGCGCGCGTGCAAGAGTGTGAATGTTCCATCGAGCTTTTGTTGCATCACGCTGTGCAGTGTGAGGCTCGAAAGTGGGCGTGTATGTGGGGGGGGGCTCTTTGCGGCACGCACGTCCCTTGCCCGCGGCATCAACAGCCCCCTGACGAACGTCGAGGGGGAATGGCAAAGTTTGGAAAGGCTCTCCGAACTGGGCCGGGCCTTTTATCTCCACCACCCAGTCAGTCAGATACAAATGAGTGAGGAATTCTGCGCATTTCGCTCTGTTGAAGCGATTTTTGTCATCATCTGACTGGGAAGAAGTGACTTATGCACATTTCATATTCTTTTGCCATGCACAAGAGTCTTTTGTTGAAGCTCCGCAATGCAGCAATTCTGATATTGCATCGGCTGTTGCGCTCTCTCCGCCACAACTGTGACTTGATCTTCCCCTAGGACGCCCATACCAGGTCCTGGAACGTCCCCGCATATAGGAGTCCATGACTTGCGACGACGCACGTAAATTATAGCCGAGCAAATAGCCAATAAGCAGGTGAAAGCACGCAGTCACCCGGTGAAATTCCTTCAGGAACTATCAAATTACACGCCAGACAAGATGCTGAATCATAGTGCGGTGTGAAATATATAATATTTAATAAGAATACTGGCGGGAAATGTGCTTTGGCCCGGCATTCCTCATCCCCTTGAAGAAGTATGGACGATTTTTGTTCGGGGGATTTCCAGATTTAGGCAATTTGCATTCCCCATCATGAGCCACGTCAGCGTTTTCCTTGCTCGCAGTGCATAAAGCTTTTATCAACGTCTTGATTTTATGCTTCCTGCTCAATAAAACTTTATGATAAGTAAGACATGACAATAACGGACTTCTGGGCTGTGAAAGACTTGGGCAAGAGTAGCGAGAGCCGCCCAAAAGAGCCTGCGTTCTTGGGGCTCTATTTCTCTGCATAATTGCATGGAATTAACGGACTGCCCCAAGTGAATCAACACGAGAGGAAACTCGAGCGCGGTGGAGTGGGCGAATCCAGCAGCTCCCAATTTGTTTGCTGCACTTCAGAGATGCATTTTCATGCAAATTGCAGTCAGGAATGCAACGACTCGACTTTGGCTGGCAAAACTCGGTAGTAATGACACTTGACGTACACAAGCACGTCTTGTGAGTGTTTGTGCGTGAAGCTCTGCGTCTCTGCATGTTTGTGAAGCCCTGTGTGTGTGTGTGTGTGTGTAGCACTCGTGCGCATGGACGCGTGTGTGGGTGCAAAAAGCGGAGCGACAACAACGTCTTGGACCAAAGGAGTCTCTTACCGATGACCGTCAGATTCAAATGGCTGTTTCGAGTGGGCGCCGTCTTGAAGTCCACCCTGCAGCGGTAGATCCCGGCCTCCTCGCGGGCGATCCTCTTCACGGTCAGGGCCGACGGCGAGGAGTAGGACGAAGAAGACACCGCCGGAGACCCGGGGCTCACCCTGAAGTAGGCACGGCCGCCGAAGCCGCCCACCTCGTCGCTCCATCTGCGGCCGCCGACGCCGCTGACACGCGTGTCGTAACTGGAAAGCGAAAGGATGTACACAAAGTCAACACACGATGCATATTAAACGCGTCATCTGACAACAGATACATGCGGTGAGGCAAACATTGTTTTTGCGATTAAAATTTGCAGCTTTTTTGGTCTTAAAGAAAAAAATCCCCCCCCCCCCTTGTGGTGCAGCTTTCTTTTAACGGAGCTTTTATGACATCATGCACCCAGCTGAATTTGTAAAAGGGGAAAAATTGAGAATCTGTCCTTCAAACTTTCATTCTTTTAAAAATGTTGGGTTTATGTTATATTTAAGGCCACACTAGCGCAATTGTCACACACTGCCAAAAACTGCATCAGGCTGACAGACACATTTTAAGCCCTAAACTAAGACAGTTTTCATATATTTTGGCAAAAAAATTGCAGTGAAAGTCGTCCTAAGACGATGCATTCTGGAACATTTATTTGCCCGCTCCCCGCTCCCAACTCTCAGCCGGGATTGTTAGGAAGAGAAATATACATTTATAATAAGTCTGGAGTCTGTTTGTTCACTTGATGGATTTTGCACACTCGCTTTGCTCACAGTAGCTGTTTATAGCAGACCCTTTTAGATGAGTCAGCAGCAAATGTGTTTTCTTTAACAGGCCAATTTGCATCGCATCCACTCACTGTCTGGATCCGGCTGCTTTTTCCACGCTCCATAAAGCCCGTGGAAGACCCTACCGGAGTCCCTGCCCGCCCGCCCGCCCGCCCGCCCGCCGGCCCCGCCGGCCCAGACTCTGCACTGCCAGTTCTACACGAGTCGAAGGAAAATGTGGTAATGTGATGATAATGTCCAGAAATGGGAGGGAAGGGAGGAGATAAGGGAAACAGATTGGAAGAATGTGCGTCCTCCTGCCGCCTTCCTCAGCAGCAAAGGCTGGCCTGGCCTTGACTACGTGGCTGGATGGCCTTGTCTCAACGTGGCCTTATCTTGACGCTGCTGCTGCCGGACAAAATTTCAAGTATTTCAGAGTAGAAGTTAGTCTTTTTTTCCAATGTGCATCCATCTTTTTAATGCCTTGATCTCTTCGCTGCATTCGTGCTTGCGTGGAGGAAGCGGCGAATACCATAAATCTGGCTTTCCACTGTACAGAAGCCTCTTTCTGCTTGTCTCTCACACAACTTTCTTAATGAAAAACTACTCAAATTTCGTGTGAAGCAGAAGAAAAGGTCTCATTTTTTCTATTTTGCCTCGGTCATCCGGCCTTTAAGCCGCAGCTTTCTGCCTAGCTGGATATTAAGCGGAAAATAGCAGAGTTAGTGCGGAATTTTAGGAGAGCAGAAGTATAAAAAGGAGCTCGGAGGAAATAGGCACCTCTCAAGCGGTGGCGAAAGACAATTTTTCCAGATATTCACCCGCAAAAACATAGCAAAAAGGATTCCCCCCTTCCAATAACGGGCCATGAATTGTTCATGAGGTGGCGAAATGAAGCTTCTTGAGGCAAAAAAAGGTGGCATAATAATTTTCGCAATCAATAAGTTGCGAATTACTTCTTGTGTTTCTCCTTTGTATAGGAGAGACAGAAAAAGAACTCAATTAATTACTGGACGAGCGTCCAAGGGCGCAAAAAACTCTAATAATTGTGACGCACACGACAGCTTGGCAGACGTTGGCATCTGGAGATGCACGATGGCAAACCTGGACTTGTCATCCTGGGCTTGTCCCTCGCACCCTTATTTTGTGTACTTTCGGTAACTTCTTTGGGCATCTTTCCAAGCAGACCCTTGCGCTGCCCGCCTTCATCATTAGCAGACGCCAAGTGCTCCTTCGACCGCGTGTTTGACATGTTCAACGGCGTCAGGTCCGATTCGTGCAGCCACAGAATCGGTTCACCGGTCCGACTGCGGCGGGTCCGGCACGTGCACACAGCACGGCGCGTAGTAAACGAGCGAATTCATAACCACGCTCCGCTATATATAGCTCACACTGTGCTCACCGACGTCAAAGCACCAAGGCTCACCTGTAGATGGGCTCCCCCTCGTCCTGTCTGTACCAGAGCACCAGGAGGAGCTTCTCCTCGGGGTTCGGCGGGGTGATGTCGCACGGCAGCTCGGTGGGGAGGCCCTCCACGGCCTCCACCGTCTGAATGGCAGCGGGAACTGCAGGGAGCAAGAGGGAGATCAAGTCAAGACAAAAATCATGGAGCCTAATGAAATCTTTCCCCTTGAGCCTCATCATTATTATGCCGATGACTTCAATCAGACTAAATTATTCATGGTTAGCATGAGGGCAAGGGTTGATTCCCCTCAAAAGATGGGAATCACGAGTGATATCACAGGAGGGAATTCTACATTTCACTGTATGACTCCTTCCCAACGAACTTCCAGTTAGCGCAGTAAACGTTGAGGGACTTCTCTTAGTTTCATTTGCTTAGTTTTAGTTGCTTCATCCTTGTTTACATCATGCATGCCTATTTTTTTTTCTCCCTGAGGACCGCGTTGCACTCGACCAACGCGTCCTCCTGCACCCGCGACGCAGACTTTGTGCCAGCGGACGCCGACCTTAAGGTTCTTGGCCTCTTTATTGAGAATAATGAAGTTAACGCCAGTGAAGAAGAAGAAGAAGAAGAAGGGGGAGAAGAAGAAGAAGACAACATAATCATTATGCAAATGAGAAATTCTGGCTCCGAAACGTCCTGAAATTTGGTAGAGAGAGAGAGAAGTGGAAAAATGGCCAATGCTTCTTCCCATTTTTCACGGAAAGGGCGTCCTCACCTTTACCCATTTGCCCGAGTCACGACTTTTGAGTACGGAAGACGTGGCCAAAATTTCGGGGCGGGGGAGGGGGTTCTTTTTCGGGTGAGTGCGGAAATTCTGTAATGTGTCAAGATGTCGTCGATATCGTGTCTGCCTGTCAAATAGCTGTTATCGTCGTCGTTGGACGGGAAAAAAATTCACACATTTTCACGAAATTTACCTTACTTTTATTTCTGCTTTTTTTTCTTTTTTTCTTTCTTCTCCAACGTCCTTGAATGTTTGGGAAATCTGGAGCAGATGTGACACGTCAGTCACTCTGTCAGTCTCCCCCCCCTCTCAATAGACACGCAGAGGGAAAAGTTGACACATGACCAATGCTATCACATTATGGATAGCTGAGGAGAGCAAATTTGCACTCCAATTTCTGGTCGAGAAGCTTTATGAAGACCGAGGAGGAAGTGCTTAATAACGTGGATGGCGTGATAAAGAGGCAGCTGGGCCTGAGGTGGCGGCCTCTGCAGTCTTCACCCCTCTCATTATGCAATATCGCAGAGGCTAATTAAGGAAGAAGTTGGAAAATTTTATGTTAGTGTTGTTTCCAGCCTCCCACACAGTTTTCTTTTGTTCCAGCCCCCCCTCCTCCCCCAAGTAAGGCCCCCCCCCTCCAGTCAGGCCCTGCTTCCCTTTAAAATATGCACAGGAGGGCGGTGTTTTTCAAGGGAAATCACGAGCTGAGGGGGGAAAAAGGCCGCAATTATATGCATTTTTTCGCAAAGAGGCTTCTGACATGCTTCACTTTCTTGCTTGACTGTTGGTAAAAGGCCCATTAGCGCGCTTCATACGTCATCACAACGGGGTCAGAAGTCTTTACCCCCTCCGTCAGGACGCCCACACTGCTCTTTATGCTAATGTGAAGGCAGGCATAAGCAATACATAATAAAGTATGGGCTAAAGCCCCGGGGCTAAATCAAGGTGGATTCAGTGGGATCCTATTTTGAATACGTGGGTGGAAACAGATAAATGTTTGAGTGTCTCACTCAGAGGTTGGCAGACGAAACCAGCTAAAAATGTTTCTGCCCCGTTGATATCACGCTGTTTTTTTCTATCACCGCTCTTGTTGTTGAACTGAAGCCTCCCCAGTACTGAAGCTTTGACATACGATCTGCGATCCATTCTGTGTTTTTATATTCTTTCTTTGGTTGGCGCAGGAGGCGCGCATTAATTTTTCGTCGTATTCTCCGAGAAAACTTTGTCCTCTCCCCCCCGATCAATAACGTCAAACGAGGTGGGCTCATTGTAGGCCCGACCCAGATTAATCGAGCGCGTGCACTCTATCTCTGTCTCTCCGCGCGCGCTCGCGCGAGCAATTGAATAATAAATAATCTGGGAAAACGAACAAGGCAGTTAATCAACGTTGGCATTAATTTTGCTCAGGTTTCAGCTTCGTCCCGTCCAGTTAAGTTTCATATTATTGTTGTTGTTATCATCGCTCATACATTATTGCACTGCTTCCCCCGGGCTCGATGCCCCAGGGTTGAGGGAGGCTCTGCTGCGATGCCCACGAACAGGGGCTGATTGATTATTGGAGAGGCCATCAATTATTCACGCGGTTGTTGCACTTGTCAATTTCCCAGTCAACTGAGACTTTTTCCGCCGCCAGAGGCAAGGCCAGGAAGTACAAGGAGGCCTCCGAGACGGCCGAGGTCGTGACTTTCCCCGAGAGAGAGAGAGAGAAGCGAGATTTGGGAGGACGCGAGCTTTCCGCAAAGATTTCATCTGTCTCCACGACTCCGTCCTCCACTGGGCTGCGAGGACGCCGTTGTCGTCCGAGGACTCAACGTTGCGGCACTTCTGGCCGGTTGCAGAGTGGCATTTAGCAGTACTTATCGCTAATGATAGAGGCCCATAACACCTCTAATGCGTGACATTGGAGCTCGTGCGTGACAAAAGGAGAGAGAGAGAGCGAAATCAACTGCGTATACATTTGCACCTAATTGACCCTTGAGTATTTGCCTGCCTGTGTGTGTGGGTGCACAGGTGAAGAGAACGGGCATGATTGAGAGACCGGAGTTATGCACGATCATGTCAAAGTTGTTGTTGTTGTCGTCGTCGTTGTTGTTGCTGCTGCTGCTGCTGCTGAAGTTTTTTGGCACCCGCTCGCTCTCCTCCCTATTTGGTCGCCGTGACATAAAAGTGAGTGATTTATTGGCTCCAACTCGACAAAACACGACAGACTCAGCTTCGCTGAATTTAACTTTAAGGACTTTTAAGGACGTCTCAGGTTGGGCGGATCAGCATTTGCGAATTTCTCCACGCGCCTTCTTCGTCTCTAACATCTTCCCCGGTTCCTGAATTGCAAATTTCTTGCAAATTTTCCAGCGTTTTCTCGTCAAACGTCATCCCGCGGAAACAGATCTTCAGCCCCTTGCTGTAGAAATTGCCAATTTCTTGCAAATTCTCGTGCGTTTCCCCCCCTCAAGGAGGGAATCGGTGTCTGGCCCATTTGTGACACTCTTCCCACTTCAGTTAATCCCACATGGGAAAACTTTTTGTGTCCGTGAGGGATCAATATCATTTTCTGGCGAAGAAAAAGTGGTGGGAATTTGGACTTTTTTGTGCTTGTCACTTCCGCTAATGATTCCAAATGTGCGACCGAGATCAAAGAGATACCAGAGGAGCTTTTGGGCTCTATAGAATAATCCTGGGCTCTACGTAATAACAATAATAAAAGTATAATGATCCATACAGCATCGTGTGGGGGAAATCAGCAATCGCACAGAGCAGGGATGAGGCTTACAAATGATTCTTTCCCCCGCAGTCAGCGTGACCTTGTTCCATCTTCCTCTGTCAAGATTCTCCCAGGATCACAGTGGCGCCCGCGTATGGCGAGAGTTGTCAGCAGTGCGAGTTGAGGACACTGCCGTTCTTGGCCCCCCTCACCTCGTCCTACGGGGTTTTCTCTGCCGGCGTAAGTCTGGGGTGTCACCAGCTCGAGTACCTGACGTGCACGAGCCTGGAGGCAGCGCTGCCTTTGATCGCTGTTGGTCGTGCCACCGTCGGCGCCGACGTCGCCGCGGCCCTTGTCGAGGGCGCGGGTATAAGCGGGGACCACGGTAATGGTTTTCTTTGCCTCGATCAGACAACAACGACAAAAAAAGAAGCCCAGCCAAAACAAGTGGCTCTTTTTTGGGAAGGGGCGAACGATAACGTTGTCCAACTTTGTCAGGCTCGTGACTGTCGTCAATTGGACCTGGCATCGGGAATCGATTCCTTTTACGCAAATTGCATGCAAGGATGGACGGATTAACAAGGCTGCAAATCGCTGTCAAAGGCTACCCAAAGTTCCCCAGGAGAGGCTTCTTGGGCCGCTCAATGTTGACCTGCGCCAAGTCTGAAACATGGTTTTGAGCAGCCCAGGCCAGGGGAAGTAATGGGGGAGGGGGAGGCCGTGGGTCTATTTCAGGTCGGCCCCAAAAGAATTATCGGGCTGTGCTTGCAGTGGGAGGCATAAAAATGCAACAGACTGGCTAAATGGGCTTTGAGGGCGCGTTTGCAATGGCTCCACTTCTCTGCACAGATGGGCGACCGTCGACTAAGGTCAGGCTTGCCAGGCCTGCCGAGCCTGCCAAGCTGTATTATGACGTGCTCGTACAGTGTGTGCCCAGAAGACACTTTATTTTTGACTCATGCTCCGGGCAGCGCAGCAAGGAAGAAAGAAAGAAAGAAGGAAAGAAAGAAAGAAAGAAAGAAAGTAGCCTTCTTGTATTCTGGATACCTTTCCTGGAAAATGGGGCCAAACTGGTGGAGGCCACAGCGCAAATGCGAAATATATTGTTGTCCCTTTCCCACACTCAGAGAGAGAACTGGGCACAATAGGCCTAGCTAGGCCTGGTAGAGCTTCAAGGCCCAGCCCAAATCCCTATCTCTCTCCGTGTGTCCATAAAGTCAAGGTAGCCTAATATTTGCCTCCTGCATGACTTTACATCGTGCTTTATGAGCTATAAAGGAACTCGATAAAGTAAGTCGGGTCTCATTACTAAGGTATTCCACTTTGCCTGGAATTCCGGCCTTAAGAAAGTCGGAATTTCCTCAACAAAAGGATAGAGCCAATAACGATTTAATGTTTGCTCTATACTGCAGATACTACGGTTAAACATCTGCCTTCCTTGTTGTAGAGCAAACATCATTTTCTTCGGAAAGTTTTTTATCTGTGCTTTCTAGGGGGGAAAAAAGCCCTGGCAGCTCGCATAAAGGGTCTTTTCCTCTGGAAAGTTTCTTTTCGAAACGTTCATGGCGACAATTCTGAAAGTTAATGACCCTTGTGCAGGTGGAGAGAGAGAAAAAAGTATTGAAACATGGTTTATATACCAAATCTTCCAACAAGACGTGTCCACTTTCGAGCTTACAAGATTTGCTAATGCTACAGCAGAAATTGCACCTGGTCAATACAGGGTGAGTCTGATTCAGCTGCCCGCTGAAACTGACTGGTGACGTCACCACTCGGGCATCGAAAGCTGCGAGATCGGCCAAGCAATGGAGATGACTCAAGTTGGAGTGGAAAGAAAAAGTGCTTTTGTGCTACGAGTACGTGCATTGTTTAAAAATGTGATACATGTTGCGAGCCACAGTTCGTGCAAGCAGAGCCTCGACCTTGCCGCTGAAGTCGAGCCTGGCGCAGCAGTGCACGCTCCGTCAGCGCCAGAGGCAACGAGGCCAGAGGCGGGAGACCAAATGTGGTGCACCCTGTAGGTCCTGAGTGTGCTGCACGTACGTGAGGAGAGAGATTCTTTCCTGCACGCAACCTCGCGAGGACGCAAACAAAAGTGAAGGCTTCTCCGCACAATAAGAAGACATCATTAAATGTTCAAGACTGGCAAATGCTTTGACAAAAAAAGGACCTCTGTTACCGTGTGAGGCAAGAACAATGTGGAAGAAAATGAGTCGAGTTGCGTTTGAATTGATCCAGCCCTTGGCAGTTCTCCGTTGTAGTTGTTTTTAATCCTCTTTCACTTGTTTGAGGTGAGGATCACACATGTAACATAGGATCGAGAGAAAGAGAGGTGTTTTTACCTTACTGGAAATGTGGGAAAGGAAAATGAGAATCTTTTGATCACACTGTAATACTACTCAGAAGGGAGAAAAAGAATGGCTTTGCCACCTACAGAGTGCCTGGAAAGTCTAGGTGGAGCTCAGACGTGGACCATGAACGTCTTGACCCCTGAGTCACCCTGTAGCTTCGTGTCAGACGGTCAAGTTAGGCGAAGAAAAACAATTTTTCCCCCCTCTCGAGGGAGGAGGTAGTCTTGGAAGGTCTTTTCCAGGAAAGAAATTCTCAGTGGGAGGAACAAAATGTCTCACTGGCCTTTACTTCTTGGCGTTGTTGATCGCAAGGTCATTGCAGCAGCAGGTGCGTCTAAAGGGGTCCTTGGGAGGGGTCAGTCTAGAAAGAAAAGGGACCCCCCCCTGTGATCACATATGAGCCCCCTGTTCTTGACAATGTCATGCTAGGCAGCAGCAGCAGCTGTGCAACCACCTGGAAAATGAAATGGATCCATCACCACCTAGAAGGAGGGCGAGGAGAGGCCCTTGCCAGTCCTGGAGTGATCACCTCTTTCTCCTATTGTCTTACCTGACTGCACGGTGGACACGACCGAGATGACCCCCAGCGTTCCCAACGGCTCCAGGATCAAGGAGGTGAGCAAAAGAAGCTCGATTTGGCACATCTCCTCCTACTTCTTGGGTTCCCTGGACGATGGGGAGACTTCAGCAACACCTGCGTCTCTTCAGGCCTTGGTCGTCTGACCAAAAACTGCTCCTTCCGTAAAGTCTTTATCCCCTCCTGCAGGAAAATGAAGCAATTTATTAGCCAGGATATTGGGTGCTTTATGGTTCACGTAAAATGGTCACATAAGAGGGGGGCATAATTGGGAAAGTTCCCGCTTAAGGCCCGCTCAGACTATGCATATTAGTCACACTTCCAAAAACTTTCTCATTGATGTGGGACGGAGGAGCGGACACACTCCACTGCAGTCTTTTCCACACATGTTGTCGCGGTCACTTAGATATTTATGTCGTCCGCACCTTGCAAAGGCCCCAGAAGGCCAGGAAAACTCACTGCATCTCTCACACCAATTGGGAGGGGGGGGGGGAAGGAGAGATAGCAAATTTGCATGCGGATCTGCATGGAGATCTACGAGAGATTCGAGCAGACGTCGGCCCACAAGGTGTGAACAAGCACGAGCAAACGGGGTGGCTTTGAAAAGAAAAAAAAATGAAAAATGGCCCAACTTTTTGGCTGCATCTCTCTCATCTATTAAAGGAGTGTGCAGATCTGCATGGGGATTCGTGCATGTGTCGGATAGGGTGGAGGCCCCAAAAGGTTTGCAATTGTGGGGGGGGGGGGGCCGGAGCAAATGAAAAATGACCCCCACTTTTTCAAAACAGGTTGTTTGACTGCAGCTTTCTTGAAAATGACCTTGAATAATTTGCCAGTAAACAAACTCTTGGAACTTGAAGAAGTATTGATCTTGTAGAGTGCTAAAAAATTGGAGGGGATCACGACCGACCTCGGCCTGTGGATCAATGCTGGGAGGGTGACTGAAATGGATGAAAAGAATCCCTCTCTCGTCAGGGTTCCCCCTGAGCAGCTCCTCCACTTCTTTTAGCCTCGTCGTTGCATCAATCACTGAGCAGCCTTCAAGTCTCTACGGGCCTTGACACTTTCTCAGTGATGGAGGTGGATTCAGACAAGTTTAGCTGGCAGCAGCAGTGATCAGTGATCACTTCTCTCATCCTGACTCTGGACACCTGCTGTCTCTCCCAACCGTTTTCTTTTCTGGCTCACAGAGACCAAGGCCATTGTGAAGGCCATGACACTTCAGCCTGGAGTCAGTGGTGTCAAACGTTTCTTTCAGGCTCCGGGAGAAAAACTGCCACAAAAATGTTGGCCACAAAATTTCACTTACATTCTCTCAGGGTGGCAAATTTGAGCAAAAAATTGCTCGTGACAAAAAAGTCTTCTTCTATTTTTTTATTAGTCACCCTGTAAACACTACGCACGTGTAAAACTCCCCTTTTTACCCCTGCCTGCCTTCCCTCATCCCCATAAAGAAAGTACTGGTACCACCCTTTTGCAGACTAGATAAATCTCTTTTCATCCTGCAGGAAAATTTTGGGGGACCCAAAAATTATTTTTCCAGGATGAATCCTTCTCATATCGGTTTCTTCGAGGTCAAAAGCAACCTCACTTATAGCATAAAGTTGACTTTGAAAGAGCCCCAGAAGTGTCCTCCCCCCCTTCCCGTCTCTTTTTACTTGGCCAATCTCTGTTTGTTCAACTTTGCCAGCATTTTTATGGAGGAGGCTGAAAATTAAAATGTCCCCTGAATGGGCCAGAAAAGTGGGTCACCTCAAAAATGGGCGGGGGTTATATAAAATGGGTGAGGGGAAGAAGAGTCTACGCACAGTATTTCACATATTGGAAAGAAATAGAGTGAATGGCTTTTTCTCGGCCGGAGTCACCTTGACATTATTTCCTTAAGGCCCGGTTTTCCCGGGGCTGAAATTGAATAAGCTCACTTTATGGGACAAGAAAAGAGTTAACGAAGAATATTTCCCCCTCACGGACCCGCGCAGCAATGTAAATCGAGGATCAAATGGAGGAAAAAGCAAATGGAGAAAATGAATCCGATGGAATTTTGCCCATAACTCCGGAAAGGCCTTCCTGACTCAGGTCCTTCCCCCCCTTTTTTTTAAAATTAGGCCCTGTAAAAACACTCTGCAAAGTTTTCTACCAAAACACGCACTTGGAGGCCCCTTTTTTCCCTCCCCCCCCCCCAAACAAACACTCCAATGTTTCCCGCACTTGGCGCAATTTCGTTCGACGCAATGATTTTAAGGATGTCCCTCCAGGCCTATCACACACCCACCCAAAAAATATTGGGTGTTTGTTTTTTCTCGGGGAAAACACTTTGCGGAGAAAGAGACAAACTAAATGATGGCCTTTGACTAGGCACAATGTTCACAGCTGAGCAAAGAATCTTCTTTACCCTGAGCAAATTTAGATAAGATAGTTCTGGAGGATGTAGGACTAGGAAAGTGTGACATGTACTTACTGTATAAGCTAAAGCAACATTTGCTGTATGAGCTGACTGGAGAAAAGTGATTTCAGACAACTGGAATCTCGTTGGAAAGAGTTTAGAAATTGGACGAAATCAATGTGGAAGAAAGTCTTTCTTTTTACGTTCTTCAGATTGACCCGACGTGGCTAAAGGCCTCATTGCTCAGTCTGTGTAGGCCTCACAAAGGCTTGGCACAATCCGTTGGTAAAAGGAGACTCAAAATTTTCATTTGGAGAAAAAAATTGAAAATCGGACTAAAACTAAGCGAGCTCTGTCCTTTTAAAGTTGAAAGTCTTGAATCGACCTTGTGGGGCTTTTTTTGTTGTCTCAATTCATGCGGGAAATTGCATGTACTTATTCAGAAAAGTCCGTTGGCTTCTTCTTTGGAGTAGCTGCGTCAAGCCCGTGTGGTGGGGCTGCTTCTGCTTCACCCTGTAGCGTTATCCTTGCACTGCTGCGTGCTTAACGCGACAATAATATTGAAAGTGTGCACTTTCAAAATTTGCTATAGGTCACCCTGTGACGCCAAAGGCTGCACGTGCTCGTATCCACTGAGCTTCTCAGTGTCGACTAAGAGAGGACTCGCACGCCATTTCTTACGAGTTGCACAAGTGTGCGCTACAGGGTGGACGGAGAGCAATGGAACCCTCCTCTGCCCACCTCCACACAGCCAGAGATTGTAGACATGACAAAAGTTGACACCCTGTAGGGCAGAGTCGAGGGCTGAGAATATGAACAGCATGTACGACTGGTTGAATGACAGTAGAAGTAATTTAACCGTCCTTTTAAGTGAAAAGCATCAACACAGCATAAATGCTATATATACACAATGAGAGCCCAAAGTCACTCACCAACAAACATCTGTCAACGACACAACTTCAATTTCTCACTTCTGAAAGAAGGAGTTAACCCAAACCCCTCCACTGTTTGTTTGTTTGGTTGTTTTTAACCCGAGTCGGTTGTCACTTACGGCAAAGTTTTGGTCCCCCAACTCTTCTTCTTCCCCCTCCCCCGTCCCCCCCCTTGCACTGAACAATGAACACGTCTTCCAGCACTTTCACCAGCACAATCGCGGTTGAGTCGAAGGATCTTTCCTCTCTCTCTCTCTCTCTCAGCACACCTTTTTTTCATTGCCACGAGAACTGTTGGAAGTTGCTCTTTTGGAAGCTTGGTGCACACTACTCAAGCAAGAAGAGAGAGGCGGACGGGGCCGTCGAGCACGCGCGCGGGCACGCACGCGTCCAACGGCGTTTGGCCGCGCGAGACGCCGGCGGAGGCGTTGGCGACGCCGGCGGGGGAGTCGACGGCGGAGGCGCCGAAGGAGACGAAGGCACCGACAAAAAAAAAGTCTTAAAGTTGTCGCAAAATATCTGGCAAAGTGCATTTTTTTTTTACACCTCAAAAGGGTATTTGAGGACTCTCTCGGGCGTTCGTGAGAAGGGAAAATTGACAGTGTGGAAGTTCTGACGGAATTTTCTTCACCAACTTATTTCTGCCCACCTCAAGAGAAATGAGATCAGCTTTTTCCTTTCAAGTTACTTCTAAGTAAACATCAAGTTTCCCTTTTTTTACTTTCGTCCCCGGCTGACTCGACTCTTTTGTGTCACAAAAGCTCAATCATTACAGGGTGAAGAAGTAAAAAACGTCGCTTCTTGCTGAGGCATCAGCTGCGGGATGAGGGGAAAAGTACTTTCCTGATGAGTGCCTCAGACGATCGCCACGTGTGCACATGTTTAAGCCTCACACTGTGCTAAGTAAGTACTTTCTGAAGAAAGCACCTCTTTTTGCTGCCGACTCATGCATCAATCAGAGTTTCCATGTTTAAAAAAAATAGCTCAAAGAAAAGTCACTTTTTTGCTCGAGTCAGACAACTTAAGGAGTATCATGTTTCTGGACAGCCTCCCTCTGTCTTGCACTCGACCAGACAATTCCCTGGGGCAGGACTAGAAAAAGCAGCCCAGGAATTCAAGACCCGCTCCCTTTTTTGTCAGGCAGAGTTTGTTGTGTCTTCCATCCCGCCTTTCTGACGTTTGCACGGCCAATTGACACTCACAACTCTCGGCTTACAAACTGGGGAATTTGCTTGCAAATTTGCAGGCGAATTTGCCGGCAAGTCGCGAGCAATTGGAACGAGCCGGGGAATTTCTCCCGCGAATTTCTTGGCGAATCTGCCGGCGGTGGAGACGTGAAGTGGAACTGGCAAACTGTCCTAAAAGGACTGAAGTAGGCCCTTAAAATAGGCCTGATTGGAATATTATTGTTATTTTCTCCTCCAAAGTTGAAGTCTATTTTTCTTTTCCTTCAAACTTTCCTCTGCAGCCTTCAATGGCATTGAATTACATAGCTGCCCCCATTGTTTTGACCCCCTCCCCTGAAATACGCGGACGAGTTCAGTGTCCCGTTTACCCCTGGGAAAGATGGGGGAAAATGAGTTGTGTAGAAAATGTTTTTCCGGCCAAAATGTTTCTCGTCACCGAGGACGAAGCCGCTGCTGTCTCTACCAGACACGAGGTTATTCACGTACACTTTTTTTTCTTGCTTTGCTATGTATACACAATTAAGATAAAAGTTTTCTGGCAATTGGCTGGGGCGATGTCGTCGACACACCTGCGATGATGGATGGACGACGAGTGCAGTTTGAGTGAGGGAAAAAAACCGACGAGAAAGCGTTCGTGGCGGCTCACACGGTGCTGCTGCCTCTGTCATCACTTCATTAAAGGGGGTATCATTCCCTCCCTCTCCCCTGGAGTGGAGAATGATTTCCTCCAACCAAAACAAAACAAAAGTGCAAGAGAATTTAGCACCCTGAGATTGATTTCGGTGCGTTTGCAGGCATCTTTTCCTGGCTTTCGCCTGGCCGAATCCAGGCTCACAGCGTGTGTCACAAAAGGAGACTCAGTAGTTTTGACTCACACGGTAAACACGCGGTGATTGCTGCAATCCCTCCAAGTGCATCTTTAACGACGACGACGACGTCAGCAGAGTCAGACAATTGGTGAGAGATGCTCTAGAGTCAAAAACAAGAAGATTATTGAAGAAGAGTTTGCCATCCCCAGGAAGGTGACACCCCCCTCCCCTCCCAAGCACCCTGTTTTCGCCTACTGTCGCTGACACCGCAAAGAGCTTGAGAGTCGTCGGATTAAGACATCAACTTTATTGACTCGACAGGGTTAGAGCGACTCTGGAAAGAGCATTGAAAGTATATTACTTAGAAAGTATGTTTTTTCTCATGTCACATGCAAAACTTGAAGGAGAACGAGACCACTGCTTAAATTAGCGTCTTGCTAAGGAAATATCATGACTTTTCTGCATTAGTGGGTCAGCTTTGGTGATGCACCATTTCTTCCACTAGAGGGCGCAGTTTGAAGTCAGGAAGGAAGGGCGGTCTCATGGGAGGATGGCAACTGTGCCAGG
>JAAUXU010153703.1_pt1 | contig 22197 bp, 13 predicted proteins | sample 7278151 | NCBI WGS metagenome assembly JAAUXU01 (sample SAMN14350113, study PRJNA611818) | marine sediment metagenome | isolation source: surface marine sediment (1.8m) | place: French Polynesia: Moorea | collected 2018-08 | reverse complement strand
GCCCGGGTACCACCGGATATAGTAACAACTCGCACATAGTGACAGCTTTGGCTCGTCCCAATTGCGTCACTTTAAGCGGGGCCTACTGTAGTCCAGTCGGTCAATAAGTCCCCTTTCTCCGGGTCATGAGTGACGCACAATCAGGCTTTCACTGAAGTCACAATCCCAAGTGCCAAGCAATAAGCGGCGGCAGCTGTAGCAGATTATTGCAGCGTCCCTGAAATCAAGTTTTCGCACATCGAATTGAGGCAAGCCCTAAACTTAATTTTCTGGCTCAAATTCCAACTTGTTTTCCTAAGAAAAAAGGGGTCGGGGGCAAAAAATTTAAGCTGTGTAAAAATAACAGATGAAGGATGAGAAAACTTAAGTCCCGGGTGATCAAATCATGCTCCAAAAGGCTTTGCTCGAGACATTTCCAACTCGAGTTGATTCGACCTCGAGCATCTAAGACTTTTTAACACTCAAGCTTATTTCTTTCCTGCGTTCGTGAGGTTGAGAGCGTCCTCAGAGCACCCGCCGAAGGTAGAGGTGCATCAAAGAGGAGTTTCCCGAGCCTCGAGCCAAGCCGAGCCCAAGATTTTGGACAGCAAGCCGAGCCTCGGCTAGATACAGCTGTAATGTTTGATGACTCACGGAGGTTTGAGCTTCAGAAATGGGCTCGAGCTAGCTTTGGGCGAGTCGAGTTTAGAGCGATGAGCTGGAGTCGCGTCAACAGTTCGAAGACATCGCTACAGTTTTGTGCTATTGAGCTCGTGGGCGCTGAAAAAAATCTGCTGGAGTGTCTCACAGCTGAGCTCAGCTGCGCAAAAGTTTCTGTTTTTTTTTTATTTGTTTTGTTCTTGCTCCTCATGCGTGACTTGACTAAGTCAAAGGCTTGACTGTAGGCCTTAAGTTTAGAAATGCCCGCTTCGAGATCAATCAGGCCTTCCGTATCACTCCATGTTGGCAAACTTTTCCTCTTCCACTCCCGCTCCGTCAGGTCCAAGTCCGTCAACAGTCCGCCCGTGACGTCACAATCGGCCATGATCAGCGCCGTCTCCCTCCCAGGCCGCTCCGCCATGTCCAGGGAGAGCAACTACCGCAGGGACAGCGAGAGTCAGGACGACGACGACGACGACCTCAGTGAGGACGACTACGACGAGTTCTTCGACTGCAGGGAGAACCTCGACGACGAAACTGCCTCACTCGCCAAGTGGAGCTCCATGGAGCTCGTGGCAGCAGGGGCGGAAGAAGCAGGGGGCAGAAAGGCCGAGGACCAGCCAGAGAACCACCAGCACAAACAACCGCACCAACACAGACAGGATCAGCAACAGCAGCTCAAGGAGCCCCATGTCACGTTCAGGCGGGTGCAGTCCCTGCGGGAATCGGTGCTGCAGCACGGGTGAGCCAATCATGAATGAGTTTCTTTAGAGCAACCCTTGACAAGTGCGGGCCACAATTTTGATTTTGGGGGGAAAAGCTCGGCCCGGCCCGACCAGAACCTATGACTTCCGAACTGGACGAGCCGGGCCGGCGAACTGCTGAGGCCGGGCTGATGTCCAACACCACGCTGAACTGATGCTCGCACAGAGTTGAAACTTTCACTTTGTATATCTTCATTTGTATCGACCTCGAAATCTTAGTAATTTAGATGATGGAAATTGGACTTCATCTTTCATCATTACACTACTTTTTAGAAGAATAAGCAAAATTGTCCCGCTGGTCGCACATTTTTCTTGAAATTTCATTTTCTTACTATGGAACTTTTGGCAGGCCTTTCGAGTAGTGACATTTCTTTAAATCGGTCCTTACTGTAATAGCATAACATTTGAAAAAATGTAATAATGATAGCTCTCATTGTAATTTAGTCATATCAGGCTAAGGAGGAATCGAGGGCCTTTCAAGACTGTCCTCCACATTGTCACAGACACACTTTCAGCCCTTGAAAATGTAAGCAACTGACTTGACTTGTGCAGCTGCCTAAAGAAATAAAAAAAGCATATTTGTTAGTCCAGCAATGAAAAATTTGAATATAAATATTGGACTGGGATGAAAAGGGGTCAGTTTGGAATATGGGTGCAACTCTGTGTGCACCTGCAGTTTGTTACCTGAGGTCAAACGATCAAAATGCAGTCACAGACTTTTTTTTTAAAAAAAAAAAAAGAAAAAAATGTAAATTTTAACCCTGCCCCACGAGGGCTTGAGCTTTGTGGCACAAGGCAATGAAGAACAAAACAACTGTTCGGACTGTTAAGGCTTCAGGGTAAGCATGAGAGCCCTACTTTTGCAAATTTACAGTGCTTCTATGCGGCGCGTGAACTTAACTAGGGACGATCACATCATACTTTTAACTTTTACTGACGTAACAACCGTATGTGGCACCGCTACAAACTTTTAAATACTGTGAGGCAAAGCTTTAAAAAGCACCTCTTCTCATTTTCATATGACTACAAAGTCTTCAAATAACATTTACTAACGATTTTTACTAGTCCATAGGGAAAACCAATCTTTAGTCTAGTCAAAAAAGTATAGCGGCATGCATGAATCATACTTTTCAGACCGTAGAAAAGGACTCTTCTTTTCATTTGCAAACAATTGGATGCTTCTAGGGAGTTACGACTAGTGAGTAATTGATTACTTTTTTATGGTAATGAGCTCATGGCAATTCGTTAGTTCTCAAAGAGTCATGTAAAAAGCCCTGATTTTTGGCCTCGAATCAGTGCATTTTTCGTTTGGAACTTGTTTAAGTTTTTATCAAAGATTCCGAGGTCAAGTCATGACCGACTTGTCAGTCTTTGCTCTCTCGTGACCGACACAAGGACATGCTCGACGTACGCTAACCGATGCTTTGTTCGGTCTCCCCCAGCTCCCCTGACCGTCGATGCTATCCGCTCACCGCCACCCCGGCCAGCCGCCTGGCCTCAGCCCCGCTGGGCGGCGGGCCCTCCCTAAGCTCCACCATCTCCGCCGCGTCCGCCGCCACCGACGACCTGTTTTCTTGCCCCACCACCGTACTCTTCCTGGTGGCTCACGGCGGCAGCGTGCTCGACCTCGACATGGAGGCGTCGGTGCGCAAGTCCGACGTAAACACGTTCAGGGGAGCGCTTGAGTCCGTGATGCGCACGCACTACCCGGCCATGGTGGGCCACGTCGCCGTCAAGTGCGTGCCCTGCCCGGCCGTGTGCGCCGAGGCGCTCGCCGTCCTCTCCAGTCTGAGCCCCTACAGGTAAGCGTCAATCTCCAACAACGTTAATAACGTTAAGCTTATATTCTCAAAATGTAAGTCCACTTCTGCCTTATACCTGTCCACTAAAGTGCGGCCACTTTCACAATACGGCATCCAAAGGAGCAGCTTATGTAGAACAATGAAGTGAACAATGGAACACACAATACAGTTTAATTATTCCACATTTAACAAGAGCACATTTGCAGCAGCATGATGAAAAAGCACAGTGCAGTATCTGAACTGACATGTTTTTTCTGCGCAATTTCCGTCTCACATCTGTGAGTTAATTTGCCATCATTTGACTCGGCCAACAAGGTCATGGTCCACTTGCCATCAGAAGTCACGAGGCCCTTCAAGGTCATGTGACTTTTCCTCAAGAGGAGCAACTTGCAGTTCCTCAGCAAAACTCAATTCTTTCATGCAGAAAAGCATCTCTATGCAGTGCGAAGCCACAAATATCCTACATCTGGAGGCGTCCGAGCCAAAGTTCACATCCAGAGTTGCAAATAACGCGATTTATTTACCTCTCACTGTTCTCTGGCAGTGGATTAGTAGTCATTCATGAAAGGCTTGCTTGAATCTTTCCTTGACAGCATCAAAGGTGTCAGCTCTTTTTTTCTGCCACCCAGACCATGTACAGCACCATCCAGGCTGCCAAGGCCCAGCCAACGTTGCTCCGTTGAGACTGTCTTTTTGAGTCAGCCAATGCCTTGTAACAGCCTTAAAAAAAAGTATGTTTAACTCGTCCAACTGTGGCAGGTCCCTTCAGGGGACTTGTCAGAACTGTCACAATCATTTTTTTTTTTGGGGGGGGGGACTCTTTCCCTCCGGGTCCACCCCTCCCTGTGAGTACGCTTCAGTGAGGATGAATTCTGTGGTAGCCACGTGTTGCAAGGCATCACGACTTCTTTTTGCTCGTCTCTGCTTCAGCCTTTGGCCGTCCAGGCCCACGAACGGAAAAGCAGTATGCGAGAGAGAAAAAAGGCTGCGATGCTGTTATTGTGAGCATTTTTGGCACTGAGCCCAAAGACCTCCCCCCAAGATTAACTTTGGACACTGCTCGCTGTTGCTGCTGCTGCTGACAAATGCTCTCCATGTATGGGCGAATCTCTCCTCCCTGCAGCTGAGCTGGGTGGGTCGAAGCAGTGGTGGCACCACGTGTATGTACATACGTGCCCATAACAATGAGCGCGCCCACGCGCCCACGCGCCCATTATTTTTTTTTTTTGGGGGGGGGGGGCTGTTGCAGGCTGGCGCCATTAATCACATACACGTGGCTCTTGTCAGAGCTGCATAATCATGACGGCGGCGACGCTTTGGAGCTCACGAGGGAAAAGTCAAGAGTTTTCTTCTGGAGATTTCCCTCTTTTTGCTCACCCCGTTAACTCTGTAGGCTTTGGAGAGACAAAAGCCCTTGTCTGCCTTCAGACGTTTGGTATTATGCATTTGTCAGGCCCCGTCAGGCCTGCATTGTGATGCCCACAGCATTGAAGGTTTGCCTGGCCTCAGGATTCTTCCACCAGAATGCATGCAGCACGTCCGCTGCATCATGCATTTACCACCCAACAGGTTACTGACTGCTGAAGTATAGGCTGCATCGGAGTGTAGAGAAGGGATCGCTTCAGTGTGGCAAATACATACCGAGCACGCAAAAATCCTTTAGACTGTGTTTCTGCAGTGCTTTCACAGGTGTATGAGAGAAGCACCTTGAGAGTTTCCCCCAGGTCTGGGCACAATGAGATGCTGGACAATGGGTCCAGACGAGTGTTCTCTCAACCTATTGGCAACTCTCCTGGACTGGACTTGTTGCTTTCACCTGCGCAGGTCAATTGCACAGATTGCATCCAGCTGTTGCTCTCTGCCTGTGTGTCTAACTCTGACTTGTGCTTCAAGCTCAAGTTGCTGCCTTGACCCCAATGCTAGAAGATGGAATGATGTGGGACGCGGGCCAAGAGTGCTTGAGCCTGGTCACGATGCCGAGAGCATATTCTCATTCAAGTATCTCTGGCATCAAAGAACGTGTGTCCACCCGTGGAAGGAGATTTAACATTGATTTTGAATAGAACCGTGACCTCAAAAGGCGCAGAGGAAAGTGAAAAAAGCTTAAAAAATAGGAGAAAGTTTCTCCCTCAACACTCGGAAAAACTGACCGAAAAACGGGGGGAAAACTATTTTTATGTATTTGTACTCGTATCTAAGTCTTGTGGAAAACTAGAAAAAAGTCCCCAACTTTTAAGTCTTGATTCCCTGTAGAGAAAGTCTCGCTTTTTTCACCGCAATATTTCTCCTTCTTCTCTTTCGCTCAAGTTCACAGATGACTCTCTTACCTGATCTCTGGGGCGAATGCGACCTTCAGCTGCTAGACCCAGGACCCGCACTTGAGGGTGTTGTCCACCGTCAGCGGGTTCGGTCACGCGTGCTAGAGGCTCTTGCAATCCCCCTTCATGAGATGTGATATTTTCAGTACCATCACTAGTATTCGGGAGGGTTGGGTTACCCAGGGATCACCTAATGTGCAGAGAGAAGTTTGCACTAACTAAATGGGTTTTTTTTTCTGGAGGGGGGAGGAGTGAGGCCTGCCCATTGTTGACAGCACAGGGTGGGGTCTGATTGCCATTCAGTTTTCACTTCATCGGTAGGGTAGGCAGGTCCTAGAGAGAATGCAGTAGTTACGCAGTTCACAGGCCCTAAGACGTTGATAGTTGTTGGATATTTGGAAATTCCAAATATTGAACATCTACAGGAAATTTCAAACAAATTTTCCAGCGTGTTCGAACAGTACCAGAACCGAAATGAGCTGCCAGTTCCATGTGTACCAAGCTGGCAACATGTATTTTTGAGGAATTTTTCCCTCTTTGTGTCGAACACCAAAAGTATTTCAGATAAAATTTGAGAAAGATGTGGGCATCAAGGGTGTTGTCAGACAAGGAAGACCTGAATTTTATGACAAAAAGTCGTGCTGTAAAGAAAAAAGATCTTTCCGCTGTCGAAATGTTTGATCTGCAGAACCAAACATAAGACATGTATTTAATTTGTCCGGACCTTTTTTGGGATCTCCTGACTCTCGAGTCGTGCACTCGTGTTCAAAGACATGCAGGAAAATTAACTCTGCCAGATGCATTTATGCATTTCTGCCAATGTTGCATTGCCGATGCAGCCACCACAATTCAGGCCTCTATGGCAAGACTTTGCTATACACTCAGGTCTCCTCACTTATGATGCATTCATCTTTGAGCTTCTTAAGGTGAATTTCTCTCTAGTTGGCGTTCAGAGAACACGTTTCAAGTGTTTATAACACGAAGTCTACTGTAAACTCGACAGCCTGAGTCACTTAATCTTTTTATGACAACAGAACCTCAGTCAGCTCCCAAAATGTTAACAATGAAGGCTGAAGTCATGTTTGGAAGCGAGATGCATCCTCGATACGTTAACGCCGTGAGGCTCACTCTGCAGTCGGAGGAGGGGGAGGAGATCCTCTTGACCAGGAACATGCTGTGTGGGCCAGATGCGGCCGCACTGTAGCCAAATGTGATGATGGCCCCAGGGAACACTGTTCGTGGCAGGCTTCTTTATATTGCGTGGAAATAAATTTTATAGTTTCCTCCACGACGTTTCACTGGGTGACCGGGTCAACCCGGGTCAATCCCCTGGACCCTCTTTGGAGAATCGGTCGAGGTGTCAGAGGGATTTCGCCTCACTCTGTATCAGGGGAGGTTGTTCTTACCCTCGACCCATCGTGTGTACTTTTTGTAGTACGTGGCCTCTTGTTCCATAAATTATAACTTTGCTGACGTCAGAGAAAATGGGCAGATTTGGGGCCTGTCCCTCAGACTCTAATGGGTGGGTAAGAACTGGCTCCATTTCGTGTTGAAAGGGACTGCAGGATCTTAATCACACCCACTGTACTGTGTGCGTTGTCCTTCAGCAATTCAGCGCCTGCCGTGATCACATCTATTATATATATATATATATATATATATCACTGGTCAAGCTGCAGATTCGCTATATTCATATTCTTCTCTCTAAGGGCATCACACACAGACAGACAGACAGACAGACAACGTTTGGCAGCAATTTCATGGCCCACACGTGGTGCGTGCAAACTTCGGTGATGAAGCCCTGGCGAAAAGGAGCTGAACCATTTTTGCAGCACTGTCCAGCACACTAACTGTGACTGTTAATCTTTGCTGGAAGCTCCCTCGTCCGTACTTACCCTGGGCTTGCGTCCAGATTTTGCAAAGCAAGAAACATGGATGGATTAGCTTATTTCGTCTTATTTCCCCTGGGGAAAAGTGTTTCCTCCGAATAAGTGAGCGGGAGGGATGTGAGCGCACGTACGTAGGTGCGGTGCCAGTGGACGTGGTACGGATGAGAGCACTGAGAAGCGCGCAGCTGGCGCTGTGAGCACTGAGCTTCTCCGGTGTCTGGAGGGGCACGAGGTAATAGAGCCTTTGTTCTCCTGTGTCCATTCACTTTGGGGATTCCGTCAAGCCCAATGTTGGGACCATTTTCACGCAATGCCGACTTTTCGCTCTTGTCTCCGGGAGGTTCTCGCCGTAATTGCATCCCACCTTTTCACGGCCGTGGCTGTCTGCTAAATATCCCCCTCTTAATGATGTCATTCTTCTGTTGAGGCGGTATTTTACTTTGGGGATCATTTTATGGGTGATATCACCCAAAAGATCTAGCCTTTCTTAATGATACATGTTCTTAATGTACTTTCCTTCAGTTAATGACAGCAACTGAGGGACGAAAGGGGTGTGCCCGATTTTTTTTTCTTTTTAGATATTATGAATAGTTTACTGCACTGTTTACGAACTGCCCCCTTTATCGTTTGAAATCATTTCAGGTGAAAACCTCTTACAGCAGTCCTAAATTGCTAAAATGACTTGTAACTTTAAAGAAGCTCACTTTTCTGTTTATGTCCCCGGGGATCTCATCTGAGCCCCAAATTACATAGCCAGAGAGATAAAAATTCTGTTAATATACCAGAGGCTGTAAAGCAGAGAATATGGTACATTTTTCTCTGTGAGAAGTTGACGTCTTCAGTGTTCATTCCCTCCGGGTGTGCACAAACAAAGTGCCACAAGTTATTTTAGTCTGTTGTTCCAGGGAGAGATGAATTTCGTGCTTGCAACTGGATGCTGAGTGCGCAATGAAGCCTTCGTTACCCCCATCAGTCGTCGTTAACTTGCAGCTGTCGTAGCCCTTCTTGTGCCAAAGGCTTCCAGACGCGTTGGTAGCGCGAGGTCTCCCAGGACTTAGGATAATCCATGAGCGAGAGAGACTCAAGAAGGCTGCTAAGTTACTTTTGGCAAGTCTCTCTAGCTTAAGCATGATGACTCGAGTCCTTAACTCGTTCGAGGAGGAATTGTGACAGAGACGCAGTTCTTGTGTGTCACATTTAACGTCACTTGTGAGATTCCGAGAGCGATGCCGCCAGTCGGGATGGGCAACTAAGTCCAGACGACGGGGTGTCACAAATTTCCCAACCGAGGGGGGCCAGGGGGGGAGCAGAGCCAGGTCGTATGCGTCTGTTCCCAGTCACGTATGTGCGGTGCACCGGGCTGAAGGGCGTGTCCTCGTGACGTCACTGGCAGTACTTATAACATACTTGACACCAAAGAAGGGTTTTTTTTTGGGGGTGGGTGGGTGGGTGGGGGGTTCTGAGTCCCCTAGTGCGTGAATAAGCATAAGCGGAGGTCATGGGACTGTCGTGGGGTGGTCGGGGAAGCAACATATACTACTCGTGAGTTCCAGCACTGATCTTTTAACCTAAAGAACAGAAATGTGGTTGTCAGAATGCGACTCTCCTACGGAGTGTTCTGTTTGCTTATATTAGTCACAGATGAGTGAGCCTGAGCAGAAGCTCTGTAAGAAAACTTTTAACCCTCTTAGTTTTGCGGACTTTTGCTAGTTTGGCCTTAAAGACATGGTAGTGAGTGCTCGTACTTGAACGGTCTTCGGCCGACTAATGATGCTTCATTCTTTTGGCAGAGTTACTGAAGCAAATCAAAACTAGCAAGTGCTGGTAACTCTAGCACTATTCTTTTTGTTCAAGCCGTGTACGAAAAACTTTCTACCTCAGCTATACACGCTGACGCATCCAGTGAGCAAAAAGTCCTCTCTTTCTGTCACTCAGCATCAGGGATGCCCAAATGTTGGAGCATTTTGGGTGCCTTACAACACACTGACAAGAAAAGGGAAACCTTGAAAAAAATGTGGGGAAGGCATCAACTGCGTCACCCCCGGTACGTACGTACGTACAAGTATGAGCAGGCAGCGTTGGACTCGTGCGCGCCGTCCTGCTGCACCATGAACACGACGGAGGCGACGTGCAAGGTCTGGGGTGTGGCTTTCACGCAGCTCTACTCAGTTGTTCTCTCATGTGACATCCAACGAAGCCGATCTTTTTTTCCTACGGCTTTATAAGGAGATTCGGCCTTTTGGGGGAGGCTCTTCTTATTGGAAAATCTTTTCCTGTCCTCCTGCTCAGGTGAAAATATCGTATGTGTCAGCGTCTTCTAAGCCGACTGCCGCAAGGTCCATATTCTCGCTGTATACTCACAGTACATAGAGGAGTCTCAGGGGGGGAAAAGGACTTGGAGAAAGGCTTAACGAACTCGGCATTGAATGCGTTTCCCCCCTCCCCATTTTCCGGATGTGCACACCACATCCACAGCAGTGGGGGAAAAGGCTACAAAGAAGAGCGAACCTGTGGCTGTTCCCAATCATCACCGACTTACGTCCTTCAAGACCGTGAAATCGATGTCTGAGTGACTTTTTTTTGTTCTCTCGTGCTTTACAGCTTCGACGTCAGCCCCATCTTCCCGGCCGACAACCACCAGGAGTTCTTCGGCGTGTCCCACGACCACTTGCCCGTCGGCACCATTCCGCTGTTGGCTGTTTCCTCCTCCTCGGCATACGCTCAGGCGGTGGGGGAGTTCATCAAGAGAGCCAACCAGGCGTTCTCGAGCTTTCTGTCATCGGAGGAAGGCAGAGGCTTCTTCGGACAGGTTTGTGAGCGTGAAATTGTCTCACCACTTCAATCCCCCTCATGTATATTTTATGCAAATCGTATAATGATATATTTTATGTTGGGCAGGTTGTTCTAATCGGTGATTCAGTTGGCGCCATCATGGCGTTCGACGCCGTGTGCAGCAGCAGCAGTGTGGGCGGCAGTTCTTGCTCAACGGCGAATTGCGGAGCGGATGGCGGCTTCGGTCAGCAGCAGCAGCAACAACAACAACAGCAAAAGCGACAGCAACGGGCATCGTCGTCAGAAGGCAGCCTTAACGCCGGCGAAGGTCGACAACAACTTGACGAAGGTAACCGAGAGCACCTTTCTCTCGTCCCCTTTCCGTGAAAGAAGTACGTAGCCAAGTCCAGCTTTCCCCCTCTCCTTAAAGGTCACCCTCGCATCCTGCCCACTTCGGCGACCTCCTTGACCTCGACGAGTCGTTGCTGCTCGACCTCATCCACCGGCGGCTCGCAAGAGCTGCTGAGCGAAAGGCATCCCCAGCATCACGACGTCTGGAGTCAAGAAGACCATTCAGTGCTGGAGACTCCTCGATTGGAATTCGAAGTGTCCGACTTCTTCGCTTTTGGCAGCCCTCTTGGTTTCGTGCTTGCATTTAGGAAAATCCAACAGGTTCGTAGCTGTTTCTGCCACGTCTCCGCCTCCCCAACCCTTCGGGGTGGGCCTGACAACAAACAAACAAACAGACAGACAAACAAAGCTGTTTCAGACTCAGTTTGATCTCATCCGAAACCTCTCATCGCCGTCTCCTCCTCGGTCCCGACACCCTTCTTCTTCGTCCAGCATTCCTCGTCCGTCCGTCCAGCAGCTGTACAACCTGTTCCATCCGACCGACCCCTTGGCCTGCAGGGTAGAGCCGCTGCTCTCCGCGAAGTTCTCCAGAGTGCCGCCCATCAATGTACCCAGGTAAGGACTCGCACAGGCATACACACATCGACTTTAAAAGCGTGTCTACGTATCTCTTTCATCTACGTAGATATCAGAAGTATCCAATGGGTGACGGTGCCAGCCTGTCTCTCATCGAGTTCATCCAGGCCAACCCCAGTCTCTTCGCTGCCTCCGAGGCCAACAGCAGGCCTACCACACCAGGTGAGAAGAGGCCTGTGGTGTCCGTCATGTCCTCGCGCTATTCTTGCTTGTAACGGCTGGAGGAAGCTTGGCCATAGTTGAGAGAGATCACGTTCGTTTCTCCCCGGGCGTGCAGTGCGTACACCGGGTGTCCGGTCGGCTTGGCCGCAGTCCATAAAGGGCACGAACCGACCGAGCCCGACCAGATGGCGCGTGGCTTTGACAGGCCGCCTCCCCGCGATCCTGGACTGCAACCGAAAGCCTTGCCTAAGCACAGGCCTAAGCACAGGCCTAAGCACAGGACTAAGCACAGGACTAAGCACAGGCCTAAGCACAGGCCTAAGCACAGGCCTAAGCACAGGACTAAGCACAGGCCTAAGCACAGGACTAAGCACAGGCCTAAGCACAGGACTAAGCACAGGACTAAGCACAGGACTAAGCACAGGACTAAGCACAGGACTAAGCACAGGCCTTCTCCAAGTCACCTGAGCCTTTAAACACGTGCAACGCTCAGTGTTTCGTCTGTAGCACGCACCAGAGAGCTCGTCCGCATGTCCCAACGGTGTGGCAAACTTTTCCCAGCAGAGATATTTGCTGTGATTGGCAAGTCTCTCGCCTTGAACTGGTAGCTTTCAGAAGAGAGGAATTGCAAGCAAAAAGACGGTTCAAAGGAGAGCGCCAAGAGGCGAAAAGTAAACTTTTGGCCCATTGGCCAGATTCAGTGTGATATTTCTTGGAAGAAAACAGAAAGTACCAGAAGGTTCGGTGCCTTTTTCACTCATTGCTGGCGCAGAGGCTGAAGTGCCAAAGTCCTGTAGCACGTGTCAAAAGTTCTCTATGCAAGAAAGTTTCTCTGTAAAATTTCAACTCCTCCCCAGTGTCTTTGGGCGCACCCGAAAGGCAGATATAGAGTCTACTCATTTGGAAAGACCCCCCCAAAGCGAGTGAAAGTTATAGGGGAAGAGGGAATAGTAGATAGTGGAAACTGTTTCTTCTCAGTCCGTACGCCAATGCCAAGGGAGCCTTTACTGTAGAGAAGGTGACGTACCTGGATATGCGTAGTATATCTACATATATTAAGAAACTTTGTAGTGGGACGAAATTGAAAAATACAGCGCGTTGGCTTTGCCCCACTGCAGGCACAGTTTTGTAATCATGGTGTACGAAGCCAGCAACACACTTGGTTCAATTCTACATCCTTTTTGAAAAGTACTGTGTCCGCTGAAATTGAAAAAAAAATAGGTTTTTAATGCTTGCCCTGACTGGCCTTATGTTGTAAAGCCATAGGGGGCAGGGTTAAAAATGAAAAAAAGTCTTTGCCTACGACCTTGGGCAACCAAGCCCAAGTGCACTCGATCAAATTCCAAACTTGACCCCTTTTCGACCTCGCTTTTAATGTCTCCATGATACACATGCACGTGTTTGTACGCGCATCCACGGACGTGAGGGTGTGCACTTGTATGCTGAGCGCGTACGGGTCTTTGAAGAGGTGCCAGTATTACAACCAGGCATACGTTTAAGGGCCTATAACAGCACAATATGAAATTGCTGGAGATAAAGTAGTGGCCTCAACCTTTCTGTGAAGTTACAGGCTTTTTTATTTATCCTGCGAGCTTCAAAGAAGCGCATGGCTGTATGTATATCCTAACAGTATTATTATACATGCGAGTGTGTTACATGCGCGTACATACGTATAAGTGCATGAGGGGCTTCCTCTTCTTCCTGGAGGGAAAGTTTTCGTGTTATAGACTATTTCTTCATCTCGCCTACCGGTGGCAAGCCAAAGAAGCCTTAAGAATTTTCGCTGTTGTGTGATATTCTTCCACTTGCTTCTACCTAAGACTGCTTTGACTCAGTCTGGCAGCTTTGAGCGCGTGCGGTGCGAAGACCTATTGGCAGTGGCAGTTGAATCCCTTTGTCTTGCGTGCCTGAAGCCAGCAGCATCGTTACCCACACAAGCAAGCAAACAAACAAACAAGCTCTGTAGTGCGCGCACAGGCACACGCACACACAAGGAGTGTTAGCTACAGACAACGCACTCAGCTTTCTCTGCCTTTTCATCATGCCACCTTTGTGCCTTCGCCGGAGTCAATGCAGAAATGAAACTGCGGGAAAAAAGGAGAATTGGAAAACTTTTAGGATATTTGCACGTCAGAAACCCCTTGAGGAAACAGTGGAACATTCCCAAAGGAAGTTATCTATCTTTCCATCTATCTGTTCAGTAACATTTCTCATGAACACTACAGGCTCGCCTAGACATGTTCGTACTGTGATGAATGCTGAGTCAGTAGAAAGAAAAAGGCCTGAACAACAACATGACGATGCTCATCTGTTCTGTCAATCTCATTGCGTACAGGGAGACACTCTGATAATGAGTCCGTGGCCTCCTCCTCGCTGACGTGCGACCACCAGATGCACGCGATCTCAGTGCTGAGGCCCAAGTGGTGGGGCTGTCGCCGCCTGGACTACGCGCTCTACTGCCCGGAGGGGCTGTCCAACTTCCCCACCAACTCGCTACCGCACCTGTTCCATTCCAGCTACTGGGAGAGCGCAGACGTCATCTCTTTCGTCCTCCGGCAGGTGGTGAGGCCCGGCATGGGCTCGACCATGACGCCCGTGACCAACAGCAACGCAAAGGTCGCGTCGTCGCTCTTTCTGGGAGCAGACGGATTCGCTCCGGAGAGGCCGAGGGAGAAGTGGATCAAGAAGAGGACGTCCGTCAAGATCAGGTAGGTGCCTACGCCGCAGTTGAACGTGCCTACGTGCCCACTGCACTTTAGTTATGAGCAGGTGAATATTACGTGTGTATTATAGGAAAAGAGTCACTACTGAAGCATCAAGGCCAGAGAGAGCCTTTTGCAGCAAGGGACTCTCTCGGTAAAAGATTTCTATGACCACCAGAAGTTCTTGAACTCATTTCGAACTCTTCTGTTGCACTTTTTTTTTCTGACTCACGCTGCATAAAGTTAGATGTGTTCTCTACCGTCTCTACGAAATAAAATGTGTCGTACAGGAACGGCGCTGCTAATCACCGAGCCAACGACGTCATCGTCAAGGAGGGCAACTCCCAGAATGTCGTGGGTCGCTTCGCCTACGGCCTCCTCGACATGTCCGCCCTCACCGGAGAGCGGGTGGACATCTACGTGCAGAGGGCGGACACGGGCGACTGGCACCTGGTTGCTATGGAAATTACGGACAGGTAGGTCGCGTTGGGGGAACCAAGGCAAGAAGGAAAGAACGGATGAATGAATGAAAGTGTCCTTCTTCTCTTGCCCCAATCCCTATGTGCTGTATGCACGCACATACAGTTGCAGACTAAAAGTAGGCCAACCTCAGGAATGCAAGTTAAAGGTAAACTTCTACTCTTATTCACTTCTTAGAGATAACTTTTTCAGTTATAAACCATTCAGTCGATGTCATTCAATCATTCATAACGTTTGATCGGTTAGAGCTACAGAAGAAGTTGACCTCTCTATGAAAATACTGGACTCTTCTCTACAACAGAGCTTTTATACACTCTAGGAAGACTCATTTCTTCACAATATTGATGTTTCTACAGCGCTTTGTCTTGGGCAGGACAAAATCCCCCAGAAAAAGTGTCACTGGACTCCAGCCGTTTGCATGGGAAGTGACAGAAGCAAAAGTCTGCAATTTACTACTTTTTCTAGCAAGCAATGAGGAGGTGTCCGTGCACAGCAGGTCCAGACTGTCTGCTTTAACACTTCTGACGTCACGTTAAGTTTGTACGTAAATGCAAGGTACTTTCCCTAATGTAGGCCAGATGGACTTTAAAATCAAATATCCGGCAACTCTGATGAGTTGAGGGAGATTTCAAAGGCTTGAACTGCTGACTCAGACGGTGGATTGATCAAAAGAGGAGTCATCAACAAAGCCCGCATCTTGTGCAAGATGTTGACACTCGTCAAGACGTCCCACTAGAGTGACTCAGAAAGCGTTCTTTAATATTGTACCTTATTCATTGGTACGGGGAAAACGTGACCACAAAGTAAGTAGCTTGTGGACATGATGTGTGTTTTGCTGTTTGTCATGGTGGAAAGATGGAGTCTTGGCAAAAAAGATGGGTCACTTAGGTCCAAGTATAGACTTCATGTCATATTTCTTTTACAAGAGAGCTGCTACGAAAAATTGCTATGTGTAATATTTGACGAGATACTTGGCTTCAAAGACTCAGAGAGAGTACCTGACAGCATAAGGCTATGTCAAAAAGTTAGGTTTGTTACTTCAATCCAACTAGTGATGACGTCAGATAGTTTCTATGTGCTCGAGCTCTGTTGTGCCAAAAAACAACTCTCGTAGTTAATAAAGTAACTCAAGGAGGGATACAAACAATGATTATTTATTCATTCCCAATAGACCAGAACGGATTCAAGTGGGGTCTTGCATCAAGTATAGATTAGTTGAGAGACCCAATAGATATTGTTGACCTTCCAGAATGTGCAGGAATCAACAGAATGTAAATGCTTTCAGGATTGCCTGGATGTTAAGAAAAAAATTAAAACCTTCCTCGCCATCATAAACTACATGTTCTATATCTGAAGACTCTGCTGTCCCAGCCAGTGTACCTCTTTGCGGTACATACAGTTAGCTGAATCCCCCCCTCCACTTGAGTGTGTATCTAATGTATATTTCTTACGTAGTATCTATCAGCTTCATATCTACGCCTGATTTCATGAGTTGCATCTCCTGTACACGCAGACACGGCCGAGTGTCCCACACCCTGGAGAATCCGCTCCCCTATGGCGTCCACGCTGTGCGAATGGTGGTCCGTGGCGATCACTCCATGCTCCACTGCCACCTGGCGGTCGTCCCGCCAAAGACCGAGACCGTCGTCTTCTCCATCGACGGGAGCTTCGCTGCTTCAGTGTCGGTCACTGGAAAAGACCCCAAGGTTCGTAACACGTACCCGGTGAGGAAGATCGTGTCTGATTCTTCTCTTCCACGACTCATGTCCACAACTATGCGGGATAAGTAGCTTTTGGCGTTTCTTTGGTCCAAAACTTGACCAAATTCGCTGAACCAGTCTAGTAAATAGAATTTTTTTCATATAGTCTAATAACTGAGCATTTTTGGACTCAGCAGCCGCGAATTCAGGACCTGGATTCTTCCCTCAAACTATATATATATAAACATGGTCTCCACCTTAGGTGAAGGCCGGAGCTGTGGACGTCGTCCGACATTGGCAGGAGCTTGGCTACCTGATCGTGTACGTGACTGGCCGACCTGACATGCAGCTGCAGAAAGTCGTCTCCTGGTTGGCCCAGCACAACTTTCCCCACGGGATGGTCTCATTCGCCGACGGACTTTCCACAGATCCGCTCAGACATAAGGCAGATTTCCTCAGATCTCTGGCTACTGAGCAGGAAATCATAGTGCACAGGTTGGTCTTTCTATTATAGATACGGTAGACGTACGTATATCCCAGTTCCCCCAGCCTATATTGCCCACAATGCTCTTTCTCTCTCCTTGTCTGTCGCAGGGCGTACGGCAGCGCCAAGGACGTGTCCGTGTACGCCTCGGCCTTGAGCCTTTCCCCCGCGGAGATCTACGTGGTGGGGCGCGCCGGTCGCCGCGCCGCGGCCGCCGCGACGCCGCTCTCCGACGGCTACGCCGAGCACCTGGCGCGACTGACGGCCCATGGCGGATCGCGGCCGGCACGCGGAAACGCCCGCATGGTGTTGCCCAAGGGCAGCTTCGGACTCCCCGGGCAGAACTATCCGGCGCAAGACGGCGGAGGTAGCGGTGGCAGCGGTGCCAGCGGCGGGAGCGGTGGCGGCGGCGGTGGCCCCACCTGCTCCACCTCCGGCCACCAGCCGCTGGGTCGTCGTCGGACCATGAGGTCGTCCGCGGCCGCCGCCGCCAAGCGGACGCCGTCAGTCATCAGCCAGGAGCAGCAGCAAGTGAAGGCCAACCAAGACAGTGAGTAGGAGCCAATTTTTGCGCGAGAAACAAACACGTTGCCAATTTTTGCAGCATGCAACAGCGGAACCTGACTTTCAGGACTGCCAGCTAAAGCTGTGCCTGGCGCTAACTTGCACATGAGCACCTAACAGGACTCCTTCTGACTCTGCTGCCTTGTGCTTCATCATTTGAGGCCCATTTTATGTTCTGCTCAACTGCCTCTTATGTACCTTGATGAAAATCATGGTGCTTTTCCTCTGTTCCTTCAAGCTTGAAGATTTTGAGCTGGGTTTTTGCTCTTTACCTCCGGCTGCTTTAGAGCTGTGGCGCACTTTTTTGTACCTCCTTGCGCACTTAAAGGCTTTAAACAAAGACGTCGTAGTTTATGAGACGACGCATTCGAAGACGTTGTTTTTCCCGCCAGCTTCTTCAGTGCCAAGAAGTTTCAATCTTGTTCCTTTCCTTTATTTGAATGGCTGAGCTTGATATCACTTGGAGCTTTTTCGCCGATTTTGTGTGTAATCCTGTTCTCCATTTCCCCCCTTTTTTTAGATGGCATCAAAATATATTTGAAGCCCGACTGTGGGTTTAGACAGAGGCTCAGTTTCTGAGCGAGCGTGAGAGAGAGAGTAAAACCTTTGTGTACGTACGTATGTAGCTGAAGTGAGTAAATGTTATCTCTGTAAAGCCACCGTTTTGCACTCACCTCCTGCCTCTCCACACTCTCGTGGTCACCGGGTGTGCGTACAGGGTGACCCAGAGATGTGGAAAGTGTTGCCACCCTGCATGGATTTCAGCTATTCGTTTTCTCGGGGGAGCCACAAGGTTTCCTTTGGTGTCACCGGCTTTCTACCACATCGTGTGTTTTGTGTATGGTCTTGGTCACTACCTCGCAAAATCTTGTGAAATGGCCCGTGCACAGTGAAAGCCCAAACTTTCTCCACTATTTTCCCCACCATATTTTTCTGGAGTTTCGCTCGGGGTCCCTCGTGTCTTCTATGGTCTCAGCTCTCTCTTGATCCCCATTTTGCCTTTGGCGAGGAGAAAATGGCAGCTCTTTTTTTCTAGCCATTCTTGTCAACGTCTTTCTCAGATGCCTCTTAGTTGAGCACCAGCTCAAGTGCTCATCTGACAAAAGAGCAAAGACCAGAGAAGACAGAGTTGCTGAAATCCAGGCAGTTCAAAATCTGCAGGACCTCCGGGACACCCTGTACATTTCGTAGTTGTCTAGCAAATGACGTGCACCTCATCCTAGAGCAGTTGACGTCGTATGTACGTGTATTTACTGCACGTGTGAATGTGAGCAGTAGTGTGCAGTACAGTGGTATCCAGATAAGTCCGGACTGACTTCAAAGTGAACTCCGACTGCTCTCCACACACATATTTGGTGGCAGAGACTCTTGTGCAGCCAGAGACTGAGTCTGTGAACAGGCTCGATGCCGACAAGGCCAAGTCAGTGGTGGGCGGCGGGGACGACGAAGGCGTCTTCGTCGTTGGCAGGCTGAGCATCCCTGACTCGCTGCCTCCACTGCCTTGGAAGTGGAGCCGGACCAGGCCTTTCTACAAAGTCTCCATGGTTCAGTGATGCAACAGAAACAGTCCGGATTCATCTCCATCACCCTGTATTCCCACAGTTGTGTTTTACTCCACGCATATTTTAGTGTAAGAGCTGAATCAAAACAGGTCTTGGTCCAGTGAAACCTGGGAAAGCCCAAGGCACTCAAGCCTAATGCATAAGTGTATTATCCAGACGATCCTTTTTGGACCGGGTGACTCAATTTTGTTACCTCTTAAGTGACTGCTGGTGACGATAACTGCGAGTTCACCCGATTGAAGTGCCCACAACTTTCAAGGTACAAAAAGGTAAAACATACAAAAAGTGGTGGGCCTCAAAGTATTGGGTCTGGTAGACAAATGGACCAATTTCTTTTGCTACGGGTAAAACGCCCGTAGTAAGCCTGTGGGATCGATCGGGTCGACATCGAATATCGTGCGTGATATTAGTAGAGTATCGAATATCGCATTTCAGCAAACTCACGCTAACTCTTATCCCAGCGATGTCACATAGAAACTGGCAGCTGTCCTTCATTGAAATCCCTGCGGCCCTTGAGTCGATCCTGTAAGGGCTGAGAAGATATAGTGTCGTCCTCACGTAGTTAACACACTACAACATGTCGTATATTAATGCGTTAAAATGATACAAAAAAAACATAAAGTGCGGTAATAGCTACTCATGTAGTGATAAGTTGCATCGATCTGGAACATCCATTTCGGTCTCGACGCATCAAACATTGTCATTCGTATCAGTTTCTCGATGTGCAGCCAGCAACCTGAACAACTCCTCGGCCGCAGTCAGGAAAAAGGCCCAAGTTCCCTGCAACACCCCGTACACGACTTGTCACAAACGGTTGAATGAAGAAAGTCAAGGTCGCACGTACATTTTGCGATCGAGTGGATCAACAGCAGCCTTGTTCTGGGGTCAACCTCAAAGATTTTGGCTGAAAGTTGCAGAACGCAGTCGGATCCAGAACATGACCTCTCCGGGCCGAGACTGCTTTGTCATGTCACGCCAATGCAGTGCAGCAGAACGCAGTAGGCCCGGAGAGGCCTATTTTGGTGAGTGTGACAAGTACTGAGGAGAAAAGAGATGATGAGACGGTCCATGAAATACACAGGACCCTGACTTCACTGTTTTCATTCATTCTGGTGCATGACTACAGCAGTTTGGTCTGCAGTCGAGTCTGGCAAAGGCTGTCTGCACCCTGGACCCTTGCCGGACTTCCCAGCATGGTGAAGAGGATGTACATGTATATTAGATGTGCTAGTTGAAAAAATATCACTTTTGCTCTGGCATGGAACTCGGCTTTAGGCATGGAGTACTTGCTTGGTCCAGAGCCACTCCAGTGCAGCGGGCAGATTTCGAACTCGAGCCAGTGACCATCAGTAAGCATTTACTCTTGTTTGGGCGGGAAATTTGAATTCGGCTAACGTCAGATGATCTCCTATTCAGTAGATTCTAATTTGCCGCCAAAGCATGTGTAAGCGCTTTGCCAGGTGACCTCGTGGAGCAGAGATGATGGCCATAATATTCCAGATGTTCAAAATTTTCAAATGAAAACACCAGGAATCGGATTAACTTTTAGTCATCTAGTGACATTTACAGCTCGCTAGTATTGTAATTACAGCCCTTGCGTGGGGCTCGACGAACCCACGATTTCTCGCATTGCTTCAGTTCTTCTCTCAGAAAGCCCGAAGGATCATGGATTTTGTAATGCTCAAAGCTGACGAATCGTGTCTGCTCTAATGAAGGATGGGCCCGTTCATGCTGGCGAGACCCCTTTGCTCTACAGCTGAAATGTCCTCGGCCACGCAGGTCCTCTTACGAGCTCATGATCGATTCATGTGTTTTGCAACTGCTTTTGCTAAGCCCTGGAGGAGCACCAGGTTAGAAATTTGAGCCATGCTGAGCAGACTCCATAGTTGTGACTGAACCAAGACCTAATTCTTGAAAAAACAAACATAGCAAGAACGAGCCACTTACAAGAGTGATATCTTTATATCCGAAGGATTAGAACCCCGATATATCAATTCAAGGAAAAAGTACCCCTTCGATGTAGCCTACTACTTTTCATTCATAAGCATAGTTATAGATGTACCCCGTAAACGTATTATATTTGATGAAATAAGCCTCACCAGTCATGATCTTATCCGGTGGGCACTCTCATCTCAGGTAGTTTAAGAGAAAACTGTTACAGGCATAGGCACAAGTGTACAGTGTATCATATAAGTGCATTGTGCACAGAAATGGACCATGACTTACCATGGAATCTTATTCAATCATCCAAAGAACTTCTTTATGTGCCAGGTTAGTAGGACCTCTGTGAATGACAAATGCTTTCATTGTTTGTGTCCACCCTGTATGTTCTGCATTGTTGCTGCTGAGACTTATTTCGAAGGAGGCGACGAAACTTGACCGAGATAACAGAAAATCATAATAATGACTTGGATTAAAGGAAAGTTGACTCGGTCTGTGACAAAGATGTTAGTGCCAGCCACGAACAAGTCCGTGTTCTGGCGTGAAAGTAATACTGTGTCCTTGCATGGAAAGTAGTCGTCGTCTACCTGTGACCCCCACCCTTCCACCGCATCGACATGTCCATGACTTTGACCGCTGCTGTCTTACTTGCATTCACCAGCAGAGCTTCGGTCACTGACAGGACTTTCTGGCCCTGGTAGCGCTAGAGGCACCCCCTCCCCCCTGGAGAACTGTGTCAGGGACTTGATGAGTGTCTGGCAACGTCGACGTCTTAAGTGTGCGTAGTTCTTCTGTGCAGTCAACGATTCGATTCCCTTTGTTTGCACATGTCTCGTCAGCGATCTTATTGCGCCAAAACCAAGATTGTCCAACATCTGAAGGCTGCTCAAGAAGTGCTTGAGCAGCCTTGGTCGTCCTTCAGTGCTGGAAAAAGTCCGTGCAGTGGACGACGCTTGTGCCATTTTTGGCCGTCAAGTCTGCATCCATCAGGAAAGGACCTTCTGGTTGGGTGCAGGCCATTTGGACTGATGTGAGCGTCTGACCGGTATAAGCGTCATCCACTGTAATGCATTTTGCAGATTTGAGACAGAGCAGAAGAAAATCTAAAAAAACCGCTCGTTAATCTAATTTTTAGCTTTATACAAACCACTTAAATTTCTGTACTTCCCGACGAAACAAAAGGACAGGAAATTGAGCTAAAATTGAAGGTACAGTGGTCACCGCTTACACCGACACCCTTGGGATCGGGAGAAACTGTCTTAATATATTTGGAGTGTCTTTATATGCGGAGTGTCTTTATATGCGGAGTGTCTTTATATGCGGAGTGTCTTTATATCCGGAGTGTCTTTATATCCGGAGTGTCTTTATATCCGGAGTGTCTTTATATCCGGAGTGTCTTTATATCCGGAGGGTCGTTATATCCGGAGGATC
>JAAUXU010180314.1_pt1 | contig 22198 bp, 16 predicted proteins | sample 7278151 | NCBI WGS metagenome assembly JAAUXU01 (sample SAMN14350113, study PRJNA611818) | marine sediment metagenome | isolation source: surface marine sediment (1.8m) | place: French Polynesia: Moorea | collected 2018-08 | reverse complement strand
GGGCAGCCTTGACATTGACCCTGTGTACTCAATATTGTGTCCCAGGATCACATGTACACATTCCACATCAAAATCCCACCTCAACATGTTTCAGTACAGCATATGAGGTGCTGTCAAGCCCGACGCAATTACTTACAGGAAGCACTGTATATTGAAGCCACAGCCATCCTTGACACTCCTCATGTACTTGGTAGACGCAAGTGCTTTTCAAAAAAAATTGCCGGTCAGTACTTGTTCGGTTTTGGACGTACATAGTTAGTTGGTTTCGGTTTTCGGATATCGATTTTTTTGGGGCAGCCAAGAATAAAATTGAAAAGGACGGAATTCTACTCATTGACATTGTTCATACTTCAAATCTTGTCAAATTTAGTCATGTTTGGACACATTGTCAACAACTAGACTGGTACGTTTTGCTGAGACTACAACGTCTAATTCTCCACATGGACACTAATAGAGTTATAGAGGTAGTAGGTGTCAGCGTGAGGATACTGCACATGTCTACTGCAAGGACATCTAATTATAGTGGGCGTGCCATAATTTCCAGGACGCCGTAAAAAAAGCTATGGTGAGGGGTATGGAAGACGTATGAGTGTTGTTAGTGAGGTACCAGTTAACAGACAATTAGGTGCCTAATGATGGTAGATGTAACCACATAAGTATAGAAGGTATTTGTTTCTCAAACACGCATCGATGACAGCCCTGACACGGTTCTTGAATGACACACAGATCTTGCCGATGTAGTCCTCGGAGATTTTGTCCTAGCTCTCCTGGACTGCGTGCGTCACGCTGTTGCTGTAGCACCGGGGGTAGCTGAGGCCTCCTGCCTGTATATGCCCCCTCAAGTCAATAGAGTTCAGGTTGGGTGATGATGGTGGCCACATGTCTTTCGAACAGAACTCCTGACCCAGATGGCTCTCCAGATGGTCCTCCACGGCTTGGTACAATAGTGGGCAGGTGGGCCGTCCTTCTCAATGCCATCGATGTCATTGTGGGCAGGGAAAGCCTTACAGACCAGGCACGACGTGCACTTGTTCCCATCCACTGACTTGTCATGCCAGTGAGTGTGTGAGAGAGGGAGCTTTTTGCCATTATTCATGATTCAGTGTCCTTGCCTTTCTGGGATGCTTGTACTTGAGGTTGGGGTTGGCAGCCTTGGTCCGTGTGGTCACATAGCAGTCATGCCTCCTCAGGCTGAGGTGCTGTCTGACTGTGAAGTCTTTCTTATCACTACAAACGAGCTCTTCGCTGTGGAGGCCCTGCTTCAAATACAACTCCATCTTCTTGCCCCTTTCTACGTGCTTGGCCCTGTGTGCTGATGTCAAGACCTTCTTAGGTCTGACTGCACCAGGCGTCTTATCGTTTTCTCGGCCCACACTTTGCTCCCTGGCAAGTGGGCGTTGCGACATTGATGTCTGGCTCTCAATTTGACATGCACGCCTTAGCCGCCTTTGTGTCTGTCCTTATTGACCTGGGCCTGAGGATTCAGGGGAAGGTCTCCTCATAGACCGTCTTGACCGTGAAGACCATGGACCTGGCCATGTCAAAGCACTTTGCAGAATCAACAGACCAATCGCTCGAAAACTTTTTGCCTCACGTCAGACATTTTGTTGCAGCCCCACTAAACTGACCAGACTTGTTTGTTTTTTGTGCCAAATTGCAGTTTCAGTGGAGCAGGCTTTATCACGGAACACTTGATCTTGCAGCTCGCTCCTCCGTACAACACTGCCCAAGTCCTGGGTCCCATAAGCTTCCGTATGAAGCACAGCCACCAACCTTGATCGTGCACAGCAGAATACGTATGCGTGCAGCTGTTGTATCAGACTACAGTGCTTGCCGTAAATAATGTCGCTTGGTACAAATCGTTGTGCTATGCTTAGAGGGATAATTGTAAGGTCGAATTTAAGGTTGGAATGTGTGATGGAGAGCGTCAGACATGAGATCCCGCAGTTTTGTAAAGTTTCAGGCTCTCATTGTTATTGTAGAGCACTTTAAGTGTGGTGAGTTGACTAGAGCACCATGCCAATTGCTGCCAAAATTCGATGTTTTTGACCACTTTTTCCAAAGTGAAAGTGGCTGAAATTTTCTGGGGGGCTCTCGCCACCTCACTTTCAGGGGGGGTTTCGCCCCTCCCCCCGACTCCCCTTGGTGTCACGCTAGGCCGCAAAAACACTACGTAAGACTAAATACGACTAAGGGCCCGGAAAGGTTGAGAGATACTGGGCTGACTAGGCTGAAATGGCCACGATCCTCTGGAGCCGCCGGTGCAGAAAGGAACAATAGTGGTGCACGTTCTCTCTTTCTCTCTCTCTCGCCTTAGTCTTACGTAGTTTTTTGCGGCCTAGCATGATGCCAGGGGGGAGGCAAAGTCCCCCAAAAGTGGGGTGGCGGGAGCCCCCCGAAAATGTCAGCCACTTTCACTTTGAAAAAGTGGTCAAAAACATCGAATTTCGGCAGTAACCGGTACGGTGCTCTTGTCCACTCACCACACTTAAAGAGCTCTAGTGCCTGAACAAGCACTCAACACAGTGACCTTGTGTACCGAAAGTGTTGTCGCAGTGTCTAAATAATCAATTACATGTCGAAATTCCACTCAAAACCATCCCCAGGCTGCGTCTGACATCGATATGTACCAAGTGACATTATTTACGGCAAGTACTGTATAAAGTTCTGCTCCCCAATGTCGAACAGACCTGGATTTTTCGTGCCTTTCTAACCCAACTAAATCTCCCAGATATTGCTTCTTTCCGCACCATCTGGTCAGGTTTTTAGACGACTTTTAAGCCCCATTCAACATGCAATTCGCTTAATCGTGCAACTCTTCCCCATCCCAAACGAGCGCGCTTAAGCGTATTCCTCTCCATAATTTACGAGTACGTAGTCGAATAAAAAAATCCCGCGTAATTTTAACGTTGAGGAGTCAAAAAATGCTTCATCAACAATAATTCCTGAGAATTATGGCGCCCCCGGTAGTGCAAAGTGAGTTTAGAGCCACACTATGCGGAGAGAGAGAGAGAAAAGACGGCGCGAAAGTTAAGAGCAAAAAAAGGCGAAATGCCGTGCGATGCGCCCAGGACTCATGCCAAATTGCATCTCAAATTTTGGCACTGCTCAACCAAACAAATCCCTCGCAGCTGCTCCGCCAGACACCACTGCAAAGAAGCCGCTGCTGGAGGACCCTCCATTCAAGTACCGCCCCGGGGCGTCAGAAGAAATCTAGGAAGTTTTCATCCTGACAGTCTACATACTGTATCATTACCATACAGCGCGCGTTATGTCAGTGCTGCCACTACTACTACATGCCATACACGGGCTCCAACGCCGAGTGGAGTGTCCCATCCATCTTCCCTCCTAATGCTCACGCTCCCTGAAGCTGTGGTTGCACAAGTGCGAAAGTTGCAGCAGCATGCGAAGCAACCCTAGGGCGACTCCTTCGCCCAGTGCAATGCAGAGTTGCACGTGACTGCCCAGCCACTCGCGTCGTCTGTAGACGGGCAACAAGGTGCGTCTGAAGTGCCCCTTTTTGCTCAAATATCTGTCAGTGTCATCGCGCCCTTAGTGAGAAATATGACGCCGCTTTCCCCGGCATTAAGATAGGTTTTTTGCCTCGTAACAATAAGAAATAACGGAGGGCTTTCTTTACATTTTCTGCCTTAATAGCAGGCCTTTTTTTCCCTCCTAAGTGGCAGGTTCATCCAATTTTAGCACGGTGTTTGTCGCTATGTACTAATAATGGGTCTTACCCTTCTCCCCCAACCCTCCTTCTACACACTTGCATTAAGAAAGTTTCAACATAAGCGTGACAACTTTTCTCTGGTCCTCTTTTTCCCCTCTAGTGGTTCTCAACTGCAAGAGGTTGGCAACTCTATAGATCTGTGTATTTTTAGGTACAGCGGACTTGATGGGCCTGATGCAGTCGAGTTTCAGCAAGCTTCGGTGTGACATCAAAAAATGTGCATGCACAAGTACTTTTCATTCGGGCGTGCAGGTTACAAGTTTTACAGCGTGCCCAAGAAGTAGCTTCGCGTTGACACTCCCTACATTAATCCAATTTTTCCTCAAAGCAAGGAATGCCAATGAAAAAAAAAACCAAAATACACAAGAAGGCTTAACTTGGCAGCACAGCAAATCTTTCAGACTTGCTGTCCTTGGGAACAGTGTCCTTGAAAACTACATCTTGCTGTATATGGTTAGTTCTCAACACTTTTAGAAGTATTCAATGAAGCTGAAATGGCAGCTGATATGCCGCTCTTTTTATATCCAAAAATGCCTTTGAATTCATCAGAGAATGAATGAAATCGTACTATCTTTTTTAGGACTTTGTGTGATTTGGGATAGTCGCATTTTTTTCCTGCAACCCTGGTACATTTGTATTTTTGAACTAGAGTACTGACCTCTGCACTTTACAGCCCGCGGTCAGTACATAAGCCTGTACAAAAGATTTTGCATCATGCTGTCAGTACATCAAGGAGGCCGTACCGTAGTTTTCGTCTCGACCTCCTAAGCACAGTGTGCGGACTTAAAATTTGCAGCAAAGTAGCAGTGGAATCACATGATCAAGAACGTCAAGGGGAACAAGGTCGACATATTTTTATTCATATTGTAAACCATCCTTTCCGAGCACCAAACACTCTTGATGATGGTAGGGACATTGACGCCAGCGCCAGTCAAAACAGCTATCCTGTTGCTCTTCTCTATCGTCACAAGGCACATGGTAGCGGGGATTTTCGTAAACAATACATAAAGGGCAACTCACTCAACGTCTGAGGTACAAAAATATGAAAAAAAAGAATTGTTCTGGACGATGTAAGACATGTCAAAGTTACTACAAATTTTAAGTCCGCACGCTGTGCAGGCTTAGTGAATGCAAAATAGACAATCTGGCGTTAAAACTTGAAAAGCGTTGTTCTTTGAAAAAGAAAGGCCATTTTTAAAACGTCAGTGCAACTGGCTCATTTTTTCAGGCGCAAATAATGGAGCTACACACCATTTTCTATGGAAAGAATTTCTTACGCACCTCTAGGACACATCCAAGGAGAGCAACAAGAAATTCAGGGTTGCCACTTTCAACTCACAGGGGTTACTCACTGGGATTGCATCTGTTGAAAGGAATTAACCTTGTCATGCTTATAGGGGCAGGTGCGAAGGAACTTATTGAATAAGTTCGAAGGTTTCACTCCAAATGATGCCCACTTTCACTTATCACAAACTGTAGTCTAGGCCTAAACTGTACACAGGCCTCCTCTGCTGCAGTCTGGGCCTAAACTGCAGACAGGCCTTCTCTACTACAATCTGGGCCAACGCTGCCATAGCGTGTGCCTCTCTAACTGCATTCATCATTGACTCCACTTTTGCTGATTTGGTTGGTCTTTCTTTCCACTTCACCCGTCTAAAAAAAAGGCACAAGCTTTCAAATCAAGTGAAGATGGTCGTGTCCCAGAGATGCAATTTCCCCTGCTTTGACTTGAGCCAGTAGTGGACGAGGCTCGAGGTGTGTGCAGGAGAACTGCTCTGTTGAAAACGTCATGATGCTTCTGCAGTCAACTGCCTTTTTCATCCAAGGAACAATCTTCTCTTGCGAAATTGGTAGGTAGGCCTACTTTGTCACAGTCTCACACTTTCGGAAAAGCGTGGGTGAAGGTGCGCTGTTACTGTTGCCGGAGCCAAGTGGCTGGATTTGTGCCTCTCATGGCAACAGGACCGTCCTCTTGGTCTTGGGCAAGCCAGTGGTCGTTGCGGGAGTGGACAGACACCGTCCACTCCAAAGTTTTCTCATCTGACAGGAAGAGAAACCTTCTTAGCAAATTCAGCAATTGCCGAGACCTCTCATGCTGCTTCTGTAGTCAAAAAGTGGCTGACTTTGACAGCACAGGACTTTTAGGGCAAATCTTCATGAATGGTATCCCACATGACGCCCTGTCACTGATTGGAGGCTGAATTTTCATCAGTGTCAGCCTGCAGGTCTGCAGGAAAGTCCTAATCCGACTGGCTGTCCGAGCCCCTGGCGTGCTCCCTCCTCTCAGGGGGCTTCATCGCCCTCCTGGAACTTTTGTGCCAGTATTAAGATCATCATTGAAAGCACAAAGCCGCAATGACGTCTTTCCGCCATCGATGGCTCCATCATGCAATCACAACTGGCACTGATAATTTATAAAAAAATAGTTATTTATCAAAGATCAAAAATAGCAGATGGCGAATGAGAAAACGAGACTCCATAGCAATAATGACTATTGAAGTTTTCGAGGTCTGTTTCCGAAGATTCTGACCAGAACCATGCAATCCTCGGTCAGATGTGACGTCCTCAAACGACAAGCAGGGATAGTTAAGAGGCCAGCACCGTCCAAAGCAAACCCTGTCGTGGCCCTTGTGAGGGCGACCTCCTGCGAGGAGTACAGCTACTGGACAGTCATGGATATGGCACAGACAGGCCTGATTTTGATCTGTGGAAAATAAAAATGGGTCTTCTGAGCAAGTTTAGTAACGTGCTGCAAGAGGACATTTCTGTTGTGCAACAGTTCACATTCCATCGAGCGAATCTAAAGTATCACATTAATGCTCGAGCCACCTAAGCTTTAAAGAGAGGAATGTTTATGAAAAACTCGTAATAAATAAAAACGGCGATGATCATTGGTTCTGAATTTGCCCAGTGTCATTAGAAGGAGCAAAAACTCAGCTTCAATTTGGTACCAAGTAATATTAAACATCTCTGAGAAAGGAACAAGTCAAAATCTAGGTGGTGATGTGCAATAAAGGTATGATACCAGCATACGACTAACGAATACATAGCACTTCCCAAATTTTCTTTAGGTCACATCTCTCAACTCTGTGGACATCCCTTTTGATGTGATCGAAGAGTCCTCTCACTTCCTCATCTGAGATCTCTCTTAGGCACTCTCTGATCCTCCTCATGAGCTGGTTGCAACTTTTGGCCTCCCAATTTCTATCGTATACTTTGCTCGAGCACAATCGCCAAAATGGCCAAGCTTGACCAGATGGACAAGCAGGCCATTATCACAGATTTCTATCTCAAACTCCAAGAAAAAGACAAGTCTTTCACAGTCCAACACTTTTCATGCATTGGAATCCGCCCAACCTCCATATGCACTGACATCAAAAGAATTGAGCCAGCCACATTGTCATTGTGATGTCCCTGGTTGCCCTTTTAAAGAGGAACTTATAATACAAAATTGGCAATCGCCAATTTAAAGCTTCTACTCTATGTACTCCTACTAATGGAGTACTAAGGCTTCTTCTAAATGTGCTCCTTCTATTGGCATTGGGCATGTTTAGATTAAATAACAATTTCTAAGACCCATGCCTCAGAAATGTCCTTCATATTTCTCACATTTCATTAACATACCTTACTTTGGTCTTGTCATGGACACCTCAGCCTTAAGCTAGCCTCGCTCTCCTCCACCTATGCTAAAAATCCTCAGGTTGCCCAAGATTCACGGCTGCAGGTGGCTCGAACCTAAACCTTTTCTTACTTTCACCAAATGTTGATGGCCGAGAAGCTTATTACCAGACCCTTTCTGTTCTTTGCTTGTGAATCAGGGCTGTTGCTTTGAGACTACTGAGAGCCTCAGTTTACTTTTTTCCTAGTTGTGCTGTTGAGACAAAAAGCTTTCAGAAGAAGCACTGATTCTTGACTGGGCGTCATATTAATGGGGGCAAGGATGAGCTCCACCTATGAGCAGTTGTAAGGTGGAGCACAGTGAAGCCAGCTCAAGTGGCAAGGCTGAAGTGTCAGTGAATGTGGACAACCGACCCAAAATGTGCACTTATAGCACTTCACTGAATAGAGTTAAAAATATTAAGAAAACTGACATTCATAGTTCCACGTGACAAAGCTAGTTAATCTGTCAGACTGATTGAACTCTGTATCCTAGGGACAAAAACTGGGAACTTTTGATTGCATCCTGTATGCACTTAAGATTATTTAACCTTCTGAAGTTTTGGAATATTTCTTAGGCCCTCTCATCATTACCACTGGAAATGGTCGATTACCCCAAATGGGGTAATTACCCACCGGTGTAATGCATCACTGCAGGGTGCTACCACCTGATCCTAGCTGTGTGAAGAACAGCGAACCTGACCAAATGGGCCAAAATACGGAGTTGCCATGTAGGCTGGTCCTGTTCAACCAAAGTACTTTTTGTTTATGTCACACCAGACATATTCAAACAATCCGTTTCCACCGAACTCGGGTTACTGGAAGCCCACCATCTCGATGCTCGACTCTACTGCATTTGTCCGTCTTGGAAACGTCTGGGTTTTTATATCAGGTGGTCGTAAATCAGGCCCGCCCACCCAAAACGAGGCTTTCCCTTAGCCGGGTTTGGAAGCCTCGTGAAGAAGAAACCGAAAATAGCTTCGTTTTCCAGTAGGGAAAGGAGGCTGACCATTGGTATGTGTACCATTGATGATGGATGTTGTTTCTCATGCATATGCCTCAGATAGGACTTATCGGGGATCAAATATTCACTACACCGTGGACGACTGATGTAAGACTTGCGTACTGCATTCATTGGATATGGTCTTATATCAAGAGTTAATAATTGAGGTTCTACAAAAGAAAGTTATCATTGGTCAGCCGTGGAAACTTGTGCAGCTTAGAGAAGTACATGTTGAGTATCCTGGAGTTTGCCATCACAAGTTTGCCACAGTCAACTGTTTTTCTTTCACTTCATTGTTTCATTGAAGCTACGCTGGCGAAAATCATCTCCTAGCTGAAAGTCCTTGGCATTGCTGAGATAGTTTGGCTCAAATAAAACTATGATCAAGGAAATATTCTGACAGTTTCTTTTCCCAAACCATAAACGCGTAATTATGCCCTAACACACACTCCTGGATAATTTTACTGGGACGACAAGGCTGAAAAAATGCACATGTTGCACCTCTTAGTTATGTCTGTTTAGCACGTGAGTGTTGCACCCATCTTTTTTGAGCACCCACCCACCCCTGCTCAAAAAGGTGAGGCGCATAAAGCCTCCCCCTGGTGATTCTGATCCCGAATGCACTTGCACAAGTGTCTGAGGGTGTGACGACGACAGTTGGGACTTGAGCAGCTGACACAGACGCGGTAAATCTCTTACGTGTCGATGACAAAGAGCAGCGCGTATCGACTCCAGTGCCTGTCGCAGGCCTCGGAAATGGGCCTGTCTGTCCCATTATTAGTGAAATGACAGTTTGATCTGGTCCAGTCTTCTACGTGCCTCACAATTGTTTCAGCATGAGTATCTAATATCAGTCGTCCACTGTGCTACAGAAGATTAGGGAAATGCATGCAGAACTGCCAGTGCTAATCGCAGCCGCAGTACATGCGATTATGGTACACAGAAGGAAAGATGTGTGCAAATGTTTTTTGTTTCAAGGTCACAAAATACTTATTTGGCGGTCATAAAAAGCGCAATATCATTCCCACAGGAACATGGTGTAGTACGAGATGGCAGAGATAACAGCACGTGCACGTGCTCTGCACCTTCAGTACATGTACAGTGCTCGCCAGAACTGGAGTGTCGATTTCAAATGCTTGGCGCCTTCCTGAGGTTTCATGAATTTACAAAAGATCCCCACGGGTAGGAGAACGATCATCAGTATAAGCAACAATAAGAAAGGCATTTCTCCACTTTGAAATCAACAAAGATCAATAGTAGCAAAATTGCCTGGGAGGTGAAGATGCCGACCATTTTCTGTCAATGCAACTTTGGCAAGAGTCTGACAAGGCACCAAATTCAGATTGCTAGCAGCTTTAGCTTTAAAAGATCAACACATTGTAATAACAAATGAACAAGAATTGCTGAAGTTACGCCACATTTGCCACCAGTTTTACTGCTTCAGCAGTGGTAGAAGGCCAGCAAAATAAGTGAGACTGAGGAAGTGCATCAGTTGTGAGGGCAAATATTTTCAGTTGATAAATTGATTAAAAATTTCTAGTTTTTTCTTCATTAATCTAGCGAAGTGTGGAGTTCAAGTTAAATGTTCTTCATCTGTTACCAGCAGGATGAGACAAATTGAATCTAAAATGGTTTAGGTACCGTACCATAACAGGAAGGTGAAACAAAAAGGCAACTTTGTTCCTGCATATCTCCTGCACTGAATGATTAAAAATACTTTGCACGGACTTATTCAAAGGGGAAGGAGTGCATCGACACCTTGAAAGCAAAAAAGATTGCTCATATTGAAAAAAAACCCTGGAAAGTGTTATTCTGAAATGAATGAGATCCAAGGTGTTGGCAGTAACATGAAGGTGAACAGTCTATAACTCAAGTATGAACAGGATAAAAAGTTCATAAAAGTGACAAATCTTCATTTCTTCCGTTTTCTAAGCATCATTTTGCCATCCTGAATGTGTTCCACAGCCTCCAAAAGTTGCTCTTCAGTGTAATTGACTCGTAATTTGGAAGACATGGTTTGTTGCTGTTGACTGTTGACTGTAGTTCACCTTTGAGATAGCTGTTGTTCCTAGTTCTGAGATCAAATGTTCACCTTCAAATTATCTAGAGAATACCTTCATGTTTCAGAAAGAAGATCCAGTAATGAAGGGGCTTCTCAATGAAAATTGAAACTTCCTTTGCCAAAGCATAATTTCTTTCCTTATGATTGCATATTAAAGAATTCAATAAAAAGTGTTGACAAATCTACTTAAGAAACTGGAAAGTTCTACTGGGCTACCCATCAGAAGCAAATTTTCATTTCGTTGTATGGCTCCCTGAAGGAACAAGTGCATGCAGAAAAAAAAGAATTTCCTCATCAAATTGGTGCTAAAAAGTGACCTGGTACATCAAAAGGGAATGAAAGACTTTCTGATCAAATGTATTCAAGCACCATGACCTATGACTGCTAAAAAGTTGCTGTTCACCTTCATGTTATCGTCTGTGCACCTTAGGGGGAATGTTCACCTCCATGTTAGGACACGGTACTCAAGTAATTCGAAGTTGACCAGCTGCTTCTGGCGGACCCTGTAACACAGTAGAGTTGGGCTAGGGCCTTAGGCCTGAGTCCAGCCCAATGCCTGTTTCTTGAAATATGTCTGAGACCCAGAAAAATTCCAAGTCTAGCCCACCTCCAGTTAGCAAAGAGCAACACTCAGATTGTGAGAGTGACAATGGACCTGTCGTGTTGGACATGTCTTTGCTTGCATGGTGTACTGTACTGTATCATTCTCTATGACCCTCTCACTTCGTTTCTATCAGGAAAATCTTGTTTGAAACGAGAAGTGATCACCTGGATGTTGAGTGGAATACTTAACAATCTAGCTGTTGTTTGAGAGACACCATAGTGATGACCACCCTACTTGTTACTTGTCCATCACCATCGACAATACATTCCAGATGAACGTAAAGGTGGGCTTCTTCGTGAGGAGCTTACAGTCATGGAGTGGAAAGGACGTGCAGCCGAGCTAGACAAACTTGCTGGCATGATGATAAGACCTGTTTTTGACCAACCTGCAGATGAGAACCATATGATTAGTCCAGGCACCAAGGTAGCCGAATAGCCCATTCAGCATCATAGTAAAGCCTTACATCCATCTTGTCACTAATCATTCATGTCCTTAACATGTGTATACTAAACCCTAATCTTTAAGTTCCAGAATTATACTAAGAACAACTGTCCTGAATGGCTTTGTGATCTTACTCAGCTCAATGGGGTAGCTTTCAGGTCTTAGTGCTTTATCCCTAGATCGATAGCTCAGTGGTTCGAGCCCGTGCGAATTAGCTGTTAGGTTCAATCTTAGAAACCTAAAAGGGCAAGGTCAGATTTTGACTGCAGGAACATTCAACTTTGTCCTGGTCTGACCTCGCTTGTGTTCGTTGTCGTAAAGACACAGATGCTTTTCTGCCTTCAATCAACTCTTCATTTAAACCAGTTTGTTTTCTCACTAATGCTGGAGTGCGTCTGGAAAAGTCTGCTACGAGTCGAGTAGGACCAAAATATGACTAGTGTTCATACTGATAACATAGATGAAAGTTCAAGAATTGCATTTTCCCCACTCAGGAGATGCTGAATGATTCGTGGCTCTATACTCATCCTTTGACGAATCTGAGAGTCTGGGCCGCTCCTGGCCCGGGCCTGCCAGCCCGAAGCCCGAGAAGAATTGGCCCATGCCCATCTCAACCGCAGAGAACTCTCCTGCCACTTGTTCAAGAAGCTTAAGTCTTCACTGCGTGAAAAGCAGTGACATAATCTATCCAATATACTTGTGATGCAAGCAAGTGACAGTTGTTGCATGACTTTGTGGGAGGCAAATTTTTATATTAAAGCAATAATGCAAGCATTGCTGGACAATGTGCACGAGGAGGGCATAATAGGGCACCGCCTGGGACCTTTCAGTGCGCGGCCAGCTTTGCCACGGTCAACTTTTTGACAAAGAAATCTGCATATGCAAATGAGGCTTAGCCGAAAATAAAAGGTCATCTCGCTCGAATTCCCCTTCTGTGTTAACGTGGTTTTATATTCACTGTAGTAGGTAAATGTGGGGCGAAAGCAATATCGACCATGGCTAAACGTAACTCCCGGAATTTCGTGTAGCACCAGAAGTCCTTCCTCTACGTGATGATGTGATAAACGCGGGGTTACATAGAACATAAACTTTCAGAACATACGGTTCTTTTACGTGCACTTAAGAAGTGTGCAATCTTCTGAGGTATGCAAATATAGCTGACAGGAATAGCATTTAGGCAGCTTAAGGCACTAATTCTTAAGAGATCTTTGTACTACGGAAGCAGTATTTCTGTGCCGTACAGGGTAGCTGGAAAAAAACGGTGCCAGACCAGGTAAAAGGCACTGGCCTAAATTATTCATCAACGGTCCCCACTATTTATGCGGCCCGAGAAATCCGGATATGCCGAGCAAGTGCAAACACATTCTTCAAAACTGCAGTTGACCTTTAAAATTTTATTACACATCCTTCATTCCAAAATGGTGGATCGTGCAATACCGGGCAACTAGCCTTTGGCCGTCGAACTTCCATGAGTTCCACGAGTGCCAGGCAAACTCAGAAGTTCAAGTGCCTGTGCCACGTCTTGGCCAGGTTGCCATACTTCTATAGGATTGCAAACTTCCCTAGGGTGGTGCCGCACTTCCTTCCCTCGTCCATGATGTTGCTCGCGTCTGTTGTGTGAGCTGAAGAGCAATCGTCTCTGACCGGTGCTGGAGGGTTTGCCCAAACAAAATCGGTCTAATCCGGGTGGATGTATCATCTTCCCTGACCTAACCTGGCCTGTGACAATGCATATTAGCAAAGTGGGTGGAATGGGTAGTCATTGTAGGCACATAATTACCCATCCTGTACTTCACACAAACTACGACGGTCCATTCAAAATAGCTGTGGGCTTTGATGGTGAAAGATCCTCCACTCTGTTCGATTTCGTTACTTCAACCGTGTTCCACACCTGTTTCATTTTAAACAAAGTTCCGAACACAACAAGTATATGTAACCGTCATCATTAATATTGATGCTCCTCCTCCATGCTAAGAACTCCTTGATCCAAACTGCAAGAATAAAAAAGCACCCCGTATAAGGTGCTTCAGCAGCAGCAGCAAATTTCATTCCTGCCCTGAGTGTTTCATTTCGACATCTCCCTCTTAGTCCAATGGCAGACAAAGTGAAAAAATACGTGCAGACTTTTCCTCTGCTTCTTTGTTCTCTGTCATACTCGACAGCGAGAGCAAAAAAGTTAGGGCAAAGATCAAAACATAGAACAGACTGGCCTGCGAGGTTGTTTATGCAGAATCAACTTCTCCCTGTCCAATCCATGCAGATTATATTTGGTCTTGTAACAGTTCCCCCCCCCCCCCGCCCTGTTCAAGCATATCCTGAACATGTTTGTTCATTGCAACCGAGTCTGTTGACTCCTTGATGTCCACTGGGGCATGAATGTTGTTCAGGGTGCGTCTTATTAGGCATGGATTGACCCCCTCCAAGGAGTCCCAGTCAGACAAAGACTTACAGGACACTGCAAACCCGGGCTTTTTGTGCTGGACAGAAAAAAAACCCCGCAGCCTTGACATTGCTTAGATGAGGCGCGAGAACAAATAAAGGAAAAATACGAATAGCGAATGCATTCGGCTCGACAAGTGTCAAGTCCTGGCAATCCCTGCTGAGGCTTTTGACGGCGTGTCACGGGCGCCGTCACTAAAACTACCAGATTTTTTCACCACCTTCGGATGCGAGCAATTCAACGTTCTCGAGAGCGCCAAGCTCTTGAAGAGATGAGTCGATCGAATGTCGAAGAACATTGTTAGGAGAAATGTTAGAATAAGAATTGTGCCCTGCAGACAACGGAAGCTTTTTTCAGCATGAGAGTCGCTCCACCCACTGTGTTACCTTGACAGACAACGGCGGAAAAGCTGGGTTTTTTTTTCTGTTGTTGTTACATTTGTACTTTTAGCGATACTTTTCAACCTCGATTCGACAGTTCGTCTCACCCTCTTTCGTGTCACCTCAGTTCGTCTCAAGGGGATCTGTCTCAGTGCAGTCATGTTTCCCGTCTTATGACATGTTTTGTTTCATAACATGCATTGTGTCAATGATGCTCAATGATCTGTTCACCAAAGCATCTTGCTTCAGTCTATCTACTACCTGAAGAGCCGTCATGGCCCTCCATTCTGAGAAATGGCTATGTTCAGTTGGTCCCTGAACAACTTTTGCGTGGTCCTCTGTTGTCCACATCGCAGCAAAGCAATGAGGCTGCTGAGAACACCTCCATTGTTTCCCTATACTTGTAGTCTGGTATTGGTTGTACCTGCAGCCATAAAGAATGAGACTGGGATTTCCCTGTTCCGTGGGAATGAGCTCCATGATGTAATTGGTGGCACTTGGTACTTGATACAGGAGGCTTAAAGGATCAGACAGGATTCAAAGGTGTCCAGCAAGGACTTTTTCCAGGACCCTGGGGCTCTTACTCTCACTTTCGCTCTCGGTGTTCTCACTCTCAATGCTCTGGCTCTCACTCTTGCTGTCAATTGAAGTTGAGACGAACCCATTGTTGGTGAGACGAACCAAGCTGAGACAAATAAGTTGGGACGAAAGTGAGGAAATCTTGGTTGAGATGAATCATCCTGAACCGAAAGTGGCTGAGATGAAGGAAAATGAGTCGTACTGTCGGGACACGTACAAACTCAACCTCTTGGGGTAGTCCTTAAGAAAGCAGTCGTTGAGAGGTGTCGTGACCTCTTCTCGATTGGCCTCGTTCGAAACATTTCATGACCATGACACAAAGTAGATGAAGTACATACGTATTCCATTTCGAAGCAAGTTAGAGTCTATTTGCCAAATGTCAAACCTCAATTGGCAAACCATGATTTTGCATGTCGGGAAAGTCTTTCCGCTGTCACCGTGGCTGCAATGACGTCGTTCGCACTAGTGATTGTTGATAGACTCGAGCAGCAACAGTTTTCATCCGAAAAGAACACTAGTATGTGAGAAATTTTCATACGGGCACGCCGGTATTGCAGTCACGTAAGCAGAATAGCCAAAAATTGCACCTGTAATGCATAATGGATATCACGATTGTATAATAATATTAAATGACTACATGCATAATTAAGACTGTTGACGTCTTGCGAGTGTTCCATAAGCGAGGTCCTCGATACGATTTGATCGTATTTGTTCATAGACTTGTGTCATTCGGCTTATTTGTGCAAGTTGACTGTTAAGTCTTGGCGTGCCTGCAGTCGATGCCCAGTTAAATCATGGTATGCTGACGGAGATAAGGTAAGACCAGAAACCTCCGGTGTACCAGGAGGGAGTCGTACCGGCACGACGAACACTTATGCCTAACAAGTATACGAATAGCCATAAAGCCTTTTCAATGATTGCTCTAGCAAGCTAATTCACTTAGTGTATGGAAAATACTTTCTGAAATCACTGTATCGAGTTCCGCAAAAGTAACGTCAGGAGGCCTCGTACCTTGCCCGTGTCCATCATCCAGATGGGTCTTGATGAAGTTATACATGGGATACCATTGTGAGGCTTCTTGTTCGAGGTATCTAGTCAAATCTTGGCTCAAACACCCACCAGAATGTCTGCAACTTCAAGAAGATCTTTACACTGCGGCGAATTGACATTCTGATCCTTGAAAGCTTCCTTTTTATTGTTGTTATTTATGATGCTCGATACCCAAATTTGAGAGCGGAAATGTAGTAGATGGGGTCGGGTTACCACGCGTGGGAGGCTTTGGTGATCTGGTAGCCCACACACCGGTGCAGCGCCGGGACGGCAGCCACTCTACCCCAGTGGAATCCGGTTTGCTATGCCGTCCACATGGCAGAGCTGGTCTGTGACACATCCTAGCCTTGTTTTTGTCTTGACAGGACGACAAAGTAAAGCACAAGATTCAAAGCATCTTCAGCGGTCCTTCACTTTCTGGGAAGATTATCAGAGATCATACAGGAACAGTTCCGAGGGTGTTTTAGTTCTATTAAAAATGCTACTGGATAACTCCTGGGACATTTTACACTGTGCAGTGGAGTGATTGCTGAGTACAGCACTCCAGAAGCCAGAAAAACCTGCTCCTCAGCTGATAAAAGTTGAAAAAAGATCCTTCTTGAATGAGTTGGCACACCTTCAAAAAGTTCACAAAGTGGCATTTTGCCCAAATTTCGCATATTCCAGCACTGTGGATTCATTCGGCAGTACTGAATCGTCGTATTCACGCACAATATGGGACAGAATTGTCCAGACAGTCTGAAAAAACTTAGCCTTTGCAAAGAAGTCGCAAGCATGTTTTTGAAGGACTAAGAAGTATTAAAGTTATTCCCTACTCATTGCAGGATTTTCGTGGACAATTGCACACAAAAAATGTTAGCCTTAAAAGAGAAATTGAGCTATGAGACAAAATTGGTCGTGACGTGACAAAAAAAATTTCAAATTCAAAAAAATTGACCTTTTCAATATTGCACCGACAATTTCCCCTGTTTGCACTCTTGAAAAGTTTAGTACTTTTAAGTTATTTCCTTCACTCTTGGCAGATTTGTGAAATTTAAGGCCGGCGCTGATTGTTCTGTCTAGGTAGTAGTGCTTGTCTTCCGGAAATTTGCAACCCCTGACGAGAAACTTTATGAATCCTGCAACTATATGGACCCTTTTCGCAACGCTGAAAAGCTTAAAAACGTCGTAGTTTACATCGTATATTACTTACCTTTCCTTTGTGAGAATTCCCCATTAAGGGCTGCACTGACGCGGGAAAAATTATTTCTGCGTACCATTCTTGTATCGTTTATTTCAGTCCGCTCAAATAATTCTTTCATTCACTGAACACTAATGCAAGTGGATGCACCCACCCAATGATATAGTCGAGTATCGAGAGCTTTGAAAGATCGAGTGCTCGAGTCAAGTAGGAGGAAATATCTACCTGAGTACTCGAATTCAAAACCTCATTTTTGTCCCTACATCCGGAGTCGCTTCACCCACTGCTTGTGCAGTCAGCAAACAGGATTAGTCACTAATTCCAGTGCCAATTTGTTGTGCAGAACCATAATAATCACGGATTCTGTCGACGAAAATAGGATTTAAGAGTGTCCAATAGGGAGAAAAAGTTTGTTTTTATGCATATAGAGGGATTGTAGAAAGGCTAAAAGTCTGCCCTCCAGGAGACGTCAGATGTTATCTGCTGAACAGCTGATTTTTCTCGTTCTTTAGGAGTGCTGTTCTAAGCAGTCTTTTCACTAGTGAAAGGGAGCAAGACAGAAATTAGCAAATGAGTCGTGCCGAGTCGACAACAGGTTAGGGATGGTGTAAGTCAAGAATGACTCATTCAAGCCCAATTGTTGAGTCTCACACTTCCTGACTGAGTAGGGTGGATTGGAGAGCCGAATGGGAGGACGTGGACTGATTCTTCTTGTTGTTCATATACTTCATTGACTACATGGTCGTCCTGGGCGGCTGTTCTGAAGAATGAGGCGAGTTTGGACCTTGGCCAGCAGTGGGCCTCATAGGCCTAGTGCATCCACTGGCGAGCGTCTGCCTAGGTTAGATAGATTAGGAGCACGCGTATTTCGAGTCGATTCCCTCCCACTTTTGGCTCATGTCTAGAAGGAGACAACAGTGGTCGTGCTATTTACAATACTCAGTCCACAGTACAGTCTCACTCGGACTTGGAAGTCGGCGCTAGAAATAGACGGATTTCTTTCAGCGCCTGCGGGCTCTGAGCTCTAGGGGATGGGTTCGAGCTACGTATTTGGGAGATATGAGCCACGAGCCAACGGCTCGAAGACATCCCTTAAGCTCGAGACAAAATCAGGTGTTGTCTCGTCCAGCCCCCAGTTGTCGACGAATCATGGTCACGGGCCGGCCCGACTCATTTTGACTCATCTATGTGCGAGTCGAGTGGGCTTGTTTCCCACCCGCACTGTATCCATCTCGCTAAAGATGTAGAATGTCTTGGCTGTTTTTTTCTTGAGGGTTGCTTTCGAGAGAGATTGTAAATTGTATGTTGGAACTTTAGCATCCATCATTCTCTCAAGGCACTTTCGCGAAACCGAAAGTTTTTGTGTCTCAGTTACCTAATGTTTAGAAAGAGAGGGAGAGAGAATGAACTTGGGAGGTCTTTTCGCAAAAGCAAACAAAAATAGATCCTTTTCGGTGTCGCACGCAAGGTCAACATCCTCGTCGTCCTCGTCATCATCTGTGCCCTCAGCATCCTCGACGTCACTTGGTATTCTCGTTTCTTATCCGTGCCACCAACATGCTCAGTGTCACCGTTTGCATCCTCCTCGTCATCCTGATTCACTTTCAGCAATACTTCCCTCTTCTTCGTCTCTATGCAACCATTTTTTTTTTTTAAAAAAAAGGCCTCTAAAATCATGCTTTGCACAAAAATGCCTGATTTTCAAAATTCCACGACGAGCATAAAGATGGTCGTTTTGACTCTAAAAATATGATTCTGTAGCCTTTGCTGCCGAGAAAAAAAAAACCCTCAGCATTTTCCGGCGATTCTTTTTGAGTCACTCAGTAGTGCTGAATTAGGCTGCTCGAGAAACGATGAAAATGGATCCTCTCGACTAATGGGCGCTCGCTTACGAGTGCCCATGCCCATTTCTCATGCCCTGGAAGTGCCCATCATGCAAGATTGCCGTGGATCTACGGAGAAGTGTCCATCTGAGAGAATAGAGATATGATTAGGCCATGGAGGGGAGCGGGAACAGACAGTGCCGAAATACCTTTTCTGCGCCGTCTCGGAGCGACCTGCGAGTCCTCGGCGCCGTCCAGGCCTTGTGCGTCTGGGTGACGCACGTGCTGTTGAGATCGTGCTCCGGATCGTAGAAGACAAGAGAGAGAGAGAGGATTTCAAAAGTTTTATTAGGAGCCGAAGAAGGATGCGTGGGCTGGCATCAACTTTGCTTAAAAGGGGCGTTTGCAGCACTTTGTGCCTATGTAGGGATATCCTCGGCCTATGGTACTGCAGTGCAGTGCAGTGCAGTGCATCGCAGCAGAGCATGAGCGGGGTGCGTAAGATGCTGTACGTGAGCAGCAAAGTTTTTTTTTTTGGGGGGGGGGAGGGCAAGTCCTCGAGTGACTCTCCACTGGTGCCCTCTAGAGACACCCTTGCCATTCTCCTCTGTCAGTATTTACCAAGGCAAAGTGACGAAGAGAAATTTGTCCAGACAGACAGACGCACACGGACACTGTGGACAGCAACACTGAGCTGCTATTGCACAGTCCGATCTATATATAGTGTCCTCAGTTTTCAAAGTGTCAGCCTCGGATCCCTCGAAAGTTGGAGACTCCCAACGTGTGAGGTGAAAGAAAAGCGTCGCTGTAGAAGTATGAGAATAATGAGCATTTCCAACCTCGGATAAGTTTTCAACTACCAAGTGGGGTCCGAAGCCGCCAGCCTTGACAAAGACAAAGAGTCCTGGCACCTTGGACAACACGACGAGGAAATTGTTGGGATCCATCCAAGGGTGTCTTCCTGCATTACCAAATGTTGGGAGCTGACTACGGCTTCACCGTGCAGTTTGGTATTAGTACACTGAGAGTGGCGAAAAGTCACCACAATCTCGCAGTTGTTTCCGGTCACTAAGTTTTTCTCACTTTCCACTAATCTTAGTACGACTTAAAATAAGAAGACTACTGAAAAGTCTTAGCCCTGGAATTTGAAGCACGTGGCTGATCGTCCAAAGAAAAACCAACGTACCAAAAAAGCAACTCGATTTCCATTTCACCAGGTAACTTTCTTGACGAAAAATAATCTGCACATAGATGAAAAAAGAGTGATAAATTTAAAAGCAAATTCTACACTTTTGGCATGCCAAAAAGTCATAACATGCCAAAATGCTCGTGCTACAAAGGAACAAGTGACTGTGTGCAAAAAGCAGTGTAATGAACTTAGTCCCTACTTTTAAAATACACACAAATTGTTCATTTGGCATTGGTAAAAAAATAATGACTTTCAGAACAGTCCTTAATAAAAACCAAAAAGTAAGTTCTTACTAGTCACCGTCCGGACTTACCCCTGTTGTCACTCGCATGACTGTACAGGCCTACTATGAAGGAGAACGGTTCATTACAGCGGCGTTTGCATCCCAGAATAAGGGTGTCAGTCACTTCCGCCCGCTGCATACGCACATGCGTAGCGATTTAAGCCACCTGCTGAAATATATTTTCTGCTGAAGGCGTGCAGCAACAGTGCCATAAGCGTTATTAAGAATGAGACAGGAGATATTTCTTTCTTCCGCCAAGCACAAACAGCTCATAGTTTCCGCCATAGTTGCTTTATGGTCATAATTCTTAGACTGAATATCCACACTTGGGCCCCTGCACAGCTGAGCCACACTCTCGACTGCGTCAAGGACAGCGACATTCTTGTCTGACGACGTGTCCAGCCTGGCCCTGGTCAGGATTGCGGCCAAGTGTGGACGCTCCCTAAGACAGCTATGGCAATTCGCCCTTCATTCTTACCGCCTTTCCTTTCTCTTCCTCTTCCAGATACGACATCGTCAAGGAAAAGTCTGCGAAGAAGAACAAGAAGGCAGAAGCAGAGGAGGAAAAAAAAGTCTGATCGTTTGCGATCCTTCCCTTTTTACTCTCCCAAGCCGTAAATCGTGCCTCAAAGAATTGGCCCTGACTCGACCAGCTCAACTTTGCTGTAAAGAGAAAAACATCCTACAACAATCCGTGCAGTGAGCGCCTCTTAACAGTGCGTCAACCTCCACACGTGCCAAATAATGCAGCTGACAACTGCGGATGGGTAAGAAGAAGGGGGGAGGGGGGGAGGACGTGGAGTCCACCGTAGGAGCCACAAACAAATGCCCGACGGATATTGATATACAATTCTGACGCTGTTGTTGTTAGGGGGAAGAAAGGATAAGGTAAATCAGCCTTGAGGATGAGGCAGGGAGGTCAGGCTGTTACGCGAAGGCCGCTGTAGCCGGCGGCCGCTGTTGTCTTTTGACCTCGAACGACCTCGCCTAGGCCTTTTCATCAGACAGGAGGGGGGGGGGGAAATTGCCTACTCGCTATCGAAAGAGGCCGAAAGTGATTGCTGTTGTTTCGCTGTGCCATAAATTTCAAAACACACACGCGCAACAATAATAAATATGAAGAGACAAAGATTCAGTTGTTCCGCTGCCTCGTCTACCGGAGAAGAACTCAGTACTGAAGGTGCATTTAGAACTGCGGCCAGAAGACCAGGGTGACGACGATCGATCAAGCTACGTTGTTGTCGTTGGGACGCACACGAGTGAGTAGTGCCAATCTGGTGTGGCCACGTCTCGAGCATACTTTGCACTCGTTTGTCCACACGTGGACCCACCGCCCCAGGTGCGGGAAGCTCTCGCTCGGGAGGGTGGACAACTTGATGAAAGTCGACTTCTGGAAGTCACGACGTTGCCTTGATCCCGGTAATCCCATCGATGGCTCTCTTAGTCATCCACGGACTCCCCGATTATGTACGCCTCCATGGACTTGACATGCGTGCAACATGTTTCGAACGTCCTGCACTGACTTTGAAAGGCTGCACCGCAGCTGCTGCGGGGCTGCTTTTTGCTGCTGTTGCAATTTTAGCTTTTCAAACTTTCATTTCTGCGCAAAAAGTTGCAGATCCTAAAATATTAAAACTTCTCTGAGTGTGACCGTTGTACTATGTTCATCAAGAATTTGTCTCTGTGCGCTTTCAAGTATCTGGCATCTCTGTTCTCTTGACCATTTTGCTCTTCCACTCTTCTTCATCCGCAAGATTTGGACAACATCAGTGAG
>JAAUXU010177740.1_pt1 | contig 22206 bp, 25 predicted proteins | sample 7278151 | NCBI WGS metagenome assembly JAAUXU01 (sample SAMN14350113, study PRJNA611818) | marine sediment metagenome | isolation source: surface marine sediment (1.8m) | place: French Polynesia: Moorea | collected 2018-08 | reverse complement strand
TCGCACAAATTTGCTTCAAAGTGTTTCATCCTTCACTGCAAGGGGGTAGTGGTGGTTTCGTACAGTCATTTCATGGATGTCAAGAGGGTTTTTACCCCCCCCCCCAGCACACACAAGCCAGAGAACAGTGAAAGAGGAGGAATTTCATGCATGTATTTTTTGGCCCCTTCCCTTTGTCTCCAAATAAAATTGTCCGGTGGAGTCTGATACACATAATTTCACGCATTATCAATGAACAAAAGTTGTCTGGTCGAGTCAGCGCACGTAATTTCACGCATTGTCTAAAGACAACGTTGTCTGATAGACGAAATGTCACTGGTGCTCTATTAATAGAAGTTGTCTGGTCGGGTCTAATGCACGTGATGTCATCAATAGAAGATGTCTGATCGAGGGCGGTGACACGCGGTATCCCTTGGCTTTTATTAAAGCTGCGTCTGGTTGAGTCGGATTCACCAACACTATTCCATCTATTTATAGGAGCAGTCTGATCCAGTCAGATTGACTCACTTTCGCGTGTCTGGTCGAGTCAGACTCACGAGACATCACTCGTGTCCTCCCAGTCTCCGAGTGCAGCTCGTCTGGTGGAGTGAGATCCAGAGGTCGTCTGCTGCACTGCTCATGTCTGGTCGAGTGAGCTACATGTGATCTCACTCGGATTGGTGCTAAGTGCTGCATGTCGATGTGACGCAGTAAAGACATCATTTATTCTCCTGTAAACACTCACACATCATAAGAGCAAGAAGGAAAAAAAAAAGCAATCTCATTGAGTGATGCGATGATCTGCAGGACTGCGATTCAATCTACATCAGATGTGTCTGACGAGATCGCGTGTAATCAATACACTTATGGACGTCGTTTCAGCCTTAAAACAACTGTGCTTAAGTCTGACAGAAGCAGCAAAAATGTGCTGACTCTAACAGTAAATACAGTCGAATCCCGATGACACCACGTGATTATTTCGTTTTCAGGTCACACAGTCGAGTCTCCATTTAACGCACGGTCCCGTCAGAAGGGTAGTGGAACTCGGGACGTGGAGATTCGACTGTCAGATACTCGAAAATCGAGTGGAGAAAGGGCGGAACCCGAAAATAGAAAAAAAATGGGCCAAAATTTCGGTTTCTTTCTTCCCCCTCCCATTTTTTTAAAAAAGCTCTTAAGGGATCTCCATTGAGACCTCGCCCATTATGTACTCATGTGTCCACGTGTCATTGGTCTCCTTAGGGAGCGGTTACGCTTTTTCCCGTCCGACTGCGCGGTCGACGAAGCGGGCAAATGCGTCCAGGTCAACTCGGCCCTGTTCAGCTGCATCTGCATCCAGGGCAAATTCGGCCGAGTAGCTTTGAAACGATTCAGTCGAGTCCCATCAGATGGAGTAAAAGGGACATCGTTTATAACTGTTGAACGACCCAAACAGATAAGGATCTCTCACATTCCGCTCGTGCACGCACTGATTTTTTTATCTCCTGACCGTGTGAGTCAGAAAAAAGGCCGCTGCACCAATGCGGACCAGGACCGTGTGTCTTACTCATGACTCACACTGCAACGTGTATCACGGGGTGGCTTTTTTTTGGCCTCTGAGCAGCTGCAAAAGTGCCTCTCGTAAAGGTGCGCTCACACCAGCAGAATTTGCACAGAATTCCCGAATGCTTGCATATTCGAGCAGATTTTTTCATTCGGAACTCGAGTTTGAACCCTATAAAAAAAGGCCACCGTGTATTACAGGTGTGGCAAGGGGCTTTTTGTAGTTAGGATCAAAGCTGAAACACTCACTAGTGACATTGTTGTGTAAATCATCCGAGTCAATTAGCACTCATTACACGTATTTTTAGTTCATGAAAAGACAAGACAGACAGAAAATCTCTCAATTAGGTCCTCCTTTGAAGCCTCTAATTATTGGAGTCTGAAGTCTTTGAGACGTCTAATTTTTCGACTTTGGGGTTCTTTTGAAGATCAAATTTTTCCAGCTTGAGGTCTTTTGATGTTCTTTTAAGGTCAGATGGATGAGTTTGAAATGTCTTAATGCATAATTGCTCAAGTTCGATGTGCTTTTAAGGTCCAACGGATGAGTTTGAGGTGTTTGAAAGCCCAATTCTTCGAGTTTGAACTGTGTTACTGTCCAATGGCCCGAGTTTGATGTGTTTTTGAGGTCAAACGGATGAGTTTGAGGGCCCAATTGTCGGAGTTTAAGGCGCACTTTGCTCTGCCTGCCATTTCTGCTGTTGCAAGCGCGCCCTCAGTGCACAAATAGTCGGCCCAGACGAAGCAAAAGCAGTGAGAGCGCAACTTTTGATCAGCGCTGAACACATGCGTTGCCTGCGCTCCCCCCATTTGTGAAGTGGCCCTTGACAGACTGCATGCGTGTGTGCCAGTGCGGGGCGGGGTGAGCGCTGAGAACAAGACAAGGGGGACATAAATATACCCCGGCCATTTTCACCCCTTCTCCTCGTGTGCGACTGAGCGTGAACGTTGACAAATGTGCATTAGCGCTTTTTTTGCTCTCTCTCTTCAGAAAGAGAATATGCAAAGAGAAATGATGGCCCAGAAGGGAAAAAAAAAATCTAAACTTGGGAATATTTTTTTGCTGTCAATGTTGTGTTCTTTGTTTTTTTAGTTTGCACTTTTTCTGACCCTCTGTTTTTATTGCCCTCTCGATGTACGAACAAGTCCCCGATCAAGAGGATCAAGAGGACGCCTTCAGGTTCTTACTCGAGGTTGAATTTGACCTCGCTATCCCTGCGTACAGGGTGTCCCACGCAGATCTTTCGGGAGTTGCCGCAGCTTCGGAGGGTCGTACCTGGACACCCCGTACGTGCCTTAGTCCACCTTGGAGCTGATGTACGTGCGCACCACTACAACCTGTGGGCGGTCGCAGAACCCGCCTGGACACCCTGTATGTGTGCCTGGTGGATCTGATGCACGAGCTCTAGTTACAGCCTCGAAGAGGGCGCAGAAAGCGTCTGGACACCCTGTGTGTATGTGCCTTAACGAGATGGCCCTGGAGTAGCACGTGTGTCAAGGCGATAGAGAACTCGACCAGACACTTGCTCCCCCCCCCTCCCCCCTCCACTTGGTCGTCGTCGGGGAGTGGGGCCTGGCCGGCTGGCCTCGGCCGAGTCCTTCTTGACGCTGCGGACGTGTCTGGGCGAGGCAGTTCCACGGTCGTTTGCACAAAGTGGATGGGAGCAAATGCTTTGTGCAGCTGAATTCCAATTCTTCCTCTCCTTCTCCCCCCTTTTGGAAAAATTGTCCCCGAATTTCCTATCTGTCTCAATGGCCTTTGGACCCTGCGAACGAAGGAGAAAATGGGCTTTTCCGACCCCCCAAAAAACCGTTTTTGGGCAGCCTTTTTTTCCCCTGTGAATTTCTTTTTTTCCCCGAGAAATGAATGACGCAGTGTTGTCATTTTTCTCCCCCTCTCACACCTTGTACATCCACTCCACTGTGTCTTAAACCGGCGTCGTCAAAGAGACCGCCCAAAAAGGGAATATCTGGGCAGCATCTGTAACAAAACCTGCCCAAAAACAACAGCAACAACAACGGAGCACCCAACTTTCCCTGATAGCATAAAAAAACTTTGCTTTCCATCCCCTCATTCTGGAAAGCTCATTGTTCTTTATGTAGTGGCTCCAGGAGCTGATAAAATGGCTGGAAATTCTCTGGCCAGAATAGCAAAACTTTTGCGGGGGGAATCTCGAGAGCAGGGACGAAATTGGGGTCTAGGGCCCATTTTGAAGACAACTCGTTCGAACGACCACGTACACGTGCTGTAGTAAGATTAGTCGACTCACGCAGTGTGAACCAATTTCTTCCTCCTACATGGCCAAGACTGTGCAAAGGCAGCGTTTGCACGGACAAGTTCGTCCTCTCGTGGCTGGCCACGTTCACGAGGCCGAGGTTCATGGACGTGCAGTTCATCGTTCTGGCGGTGCGCGACGCCATCCAGGAGCAAAACCTAACTTTGCTTCTTGACCTCAACGACCAAGATCTGTATGAAAATGACATTGCTGTAAGAGCTATAATCAACAAAATTTTATCCATGCATAAACATGAGCACTCTCACTGCATCTGTTTCCATCTCCTCCAGGTATTCATGCAAATTTTGGGGCTTTCTTGATCCAACCTTGGCTGTGATGGATCAAAAGCATCCTCCATATGATTGAAAACAAATGTCATTCTGTCTGTGTACTGATGGCCTTAAAAATAGCCCACGCCAACTCTACAGTGCTGAATATATTATCATTTTAGTATGTTATGTCTGGAAAGTAGTTCCTGGAAGACTAAAAGTCACATCGATTTCTAGTGTTTTCACTAGCAAATTTTTGACGTCTGAAAAATTGTAGCAATTTGGCTCCTCCATGGTGTCGCGCACTTTTATGTATACTTGATATTGGAGTAGTTCTTCTTATGTTTACTCTATGTGAATGTAGTTCTTGTGCATACCTAACGTGAATGAACATACCTAATGTGTGTAGCTCTTGTGGAGGTCGTGACGGCGAACGCACTTGTGTAGTTGTTGTGTGTGCAACAGCCTCTGTCCTCCGTCCCTTAAGCGGCCTCTTCGGCCTCGTGCAGCCGACTTTGACAGAAGGCTGACTGTGTTGTAATGGCTCCAGGATCACTTTTTGTCAATGTGTACGCAGGCATCTTGGCCGGGAATTCCCATGCATCTGGGAATAAGCGCTCAAGTAGGATGTGGGAAGTGTTAGAGAGGGGAGAAACTTTCTTGATGGAGTAGATATTGCAGCTTCCCCACTCCATCTTCGTGCAGGAGCGAAATTTTTCGGGGAAAAAAAGCGATCTAAAGTGTATAACAATATAAGAGCAGCAGCAGCTGCTGACACCTCTAGAGAGAGAGAGAAAAAAGCTTTGTTTCCAGACCGTGAGAGGCCAAAAATGTGCCTGGGTGTGGCCGAAATTGGCCTCATCCTGTTACATTTCTTACTGCTTACTTTTTTGCACCCGAGGCCAAGTAAGGAAGGCTCCGTTGAGGAAAAGATTTGCACTTTCATTAACCGTTATAAGCCCAATATGACACGCATGAGCTCTATTCATTTCCCTCTTTTTTTTGCAGCAGCACCTGGAGGGGGGGGGACGAGTTCACCCCTGGGTCATACGTAGGCGCAGGGGGGAGGAGAGGGGGGGGCGATGAACCATGGAGAATGTGATCAAAGCCATTTTGATTTGTGTGCGTCGAGCCCCGAATATGGATCCAACCGACTATGTACATAAAGAGGGTGTCATACACACGTCTGACTTTTGCCAGCTGGTTGGCTTCTTCAGTGTTTGCCTACAGCGTGTGTCGAAAAAAATAGAAAAAACACACCAGCGAAACAAGGCGCGTCCACTCGTGAGGTCGTGTGAGGAAGAAAAAAAAACCCGCCCCGGTTGTCGTGTCCGTGGAGCGAAACCGTGGCAAATGTTCGAGTTCTTTGTGGCTCAGGTTGTTTTTGTTCGCTCCCAAAAGGAGGGGTGCTATCATCAACCATCACTATTCAAACATTGGAGCTGGCGAGAGCGAGAGAAAAAAGAACTCGGGCGTTTATGAGTATTCAGTATTCCAGACCTCCCGGACAAGTCTGTCTCGAATTATTGGCTCTGACGCTAATTAACTGCCATTATGTCATTAAGGTCCTTTTCAGACAGATAGGGAGTCCGCGCAAAGCCTGAATTATAAGGCTGAGACTGCAGCAGTATCGATTTCTGTTCGCACTAAATGATATTACAACACTTCCTCCATTTTATTCGTGTCCCCAGGGCTCTCTTTTCCCTCTATCTGAAGGGTGGAAGTTGTAGCATTCCCATTTTTCATTAGGTTTAGTACACTTCTTGAGCCCAAGGGTAAGGGAGGGTTTAGGTGTGGTCGTTCTCTGGCTCTGCCTGAGATCGATACCAGCTCAGGGCTTGGAACAGGGGAGAAAATGCCACCAGAGGGGGAAAAGTGGGGGAAAAAAGAAAACGACCGAGAAGGTGATTGGAGCTGGAGGAAGCTGAGTTCATACAACAGTAGATTGATACAAATGACTGGTCTATGTGTGTGTGTAGAGAGAGAGAGAGAGAAATATGCTTTGGCCACACTTGGGCAAGAACAGGTGTAGGGGTTACAGGTACTCAAGAGGCTCGAGTCATCGTGCACCGCCCGATGCACTTCTAACTCGGCAAAAATTCCAGCTTTTGTGGCACTTCATCATAAATGTCACGTTTTTCCTCCTCTACCTCGTCCAGGAGGCTTTTTTTTGCCTCATTCTACTCAGAAGAACAAGGAAAAAAAGTGCATCCAACGTTGTAGTAGCAGAGAAGACTCCGGCTGGCCAGAAGAGTCAGGATCATCCAACTCCTGCACAAACACAAGAGTTTTCAGCGTAACGATTTCCAGTGGAGGAGGAACAAAAAAAAAGTTTGGGCAGAAATCGATACTCACTTTTGGGGCGTCGCTTCTGCTGCTGCGATTTTGGACGCGTGCAGCGCGTGACAAAGGAGGGAATGACAGCAAAAGTGGTGCAGAGCGAGCAGCGCTGACAAAGGCTGTGCGTGGCCTTTGGACGACCTTGAGCCAGGGACCTGGCCAAGTCCAAGTCCTCAACAGGTCCGTCGACGATCCCTTGGTTTGGCGCCCCGTAGTTGGGGTCGACGATCTGGTACTCGTTTCTGACCCGCCTCCTCTTCATGCACAAGTCAAGAGACCCGCATGTCTGAGTCACGGATCACCCGCTTGCTTGCACGCATCAGGAGCCCCAGAACCAGATGGGATCACACATTTGCCACTGCAAATCTGACTCAAGTGTGTACGCATCGAAATTCGGTTCCAGACAGGGGGGCAAAGATTGGCAAAAGATTGCCAGAGATTGGCAAAGATCTATCTAGGCTCAGACCTGTTCTACCGCGGCTTTTTGCACGTTGCAGACTGAAGCATAAAGCGAATTTCTCAGAAAAAGAACCTTTTGAGCGGGTGAAAAGAACCTTGCCCAGATCGATGGCTTCAACTTCAGCATGAAGTATGACATCTCCAACCTGTCAGACTGGACTTGCAGTGGCTGCTGGGTGTCGCAGAGAACATGCGGGTCTCACTGCTTATCTCCGGAGTGCTTCTGCACGATCTCAACACCTGCACATGTGAGTCAAGCCAATATTTGGGGTGTGCGAAACTTTTTGCATGGTCTGGAGAAAGTGTTGACCTCTGAGGGGGGATTTGCTTTGATTGCCAGCTTTGGTGCAGACATCTGAAAAGTGTTGGCATCAAAAATCAGCCCAAGCTTTGGTGTCTCCATTCTGGGTTATGCAATCCAATTAAGTGTGGACACAAAGTCCATTGAGCGGCTGCAGCGTGAAAATTGCTCGATGAAAGCTCAAAGATACAAATGCACTCAGAACAAAGCAGACAAAGGATGCGTTTGTAGCTCAGAACACTTTTGTTCTCGGGGTCGTTACAAAACTGCTGTTGTTGCATTGTTGGCATTTCGAGACGTGATTTTCTGCTCTGTGCACGCGCGCACGCACGTGGACGCGCGCACGCGCGCCAACCACCAGGGTCTGGACGCACGCGCGCGCCCAGCGTCACACACACACACACGCACAGAATCGATATTTGACCGGGGAAAAATTCTCTCCCTTCCATGTGCGAAGAATGTGTCAAGTTAACCGGGATGGACAGCTGCAGGTTCGGAACTGGCACGCGCCGCCGGGCCGGAGCAACACGCACAACTCGTTCGGGTACAGGGTGGTCCAAAAGGGAGGCTTCCAACAGCGGATGCCACGAAGGCCACACGTTCGTGGCCGAACATGATAGCGGACGCTACCCAAATCTGAGACAACATCCTTGTACAGGGTGGGGGAAAGTTGGACTCTGCCACAGCAGACTTGTCCTACTATTATCCCGTGACGCTATTGAGTTGCCAACTGCTGCTCCCTCAGTCCGAGGCTAGCAACGCTCATTCATGCACAGGGTGGTCCAAAATTAGGCTTTGTTATGATGGATCCGGACGTACCACGTGAATACTTTCAATATGTTACAACGCTCTCCTCAGAGTTGCCATCTGGTCAACCAATCACCCTGTACCAGGCGAGGCATCAATTAGTGATGCAGAGCAAAAAAAAATGTGTAGCCTCGAGCAAAGTCATCACTTACAAGTCATTTATGAAGTTCTTTCTTCTCGACCAAGTCAGACAAGCTCTGCCTGGAGTCCAGAGTCATGTTCGTCCACGACTGCAGCGGCAGATGGATCAGGGATCGCTGATGGCAACAGCCAACGCCACGGGAGACCTCGCAGGAAGCCACACAAAAAAGCGGGCGCTTGGAAAAAGAAATGCCTACAGAGTCCGCAACTTTTGGCCCCTTTTTCCTTTCAAGCGGTTTACACGGGCACAATTTTTGTCTGGTGTGAACCCTGCCTTTTTTTTAGGGCGGGGGAGGGGGGGGGAGAAGTTTGGTTCAACTTTTTCTTTTTTCTCTCTCTCACTTCTTTGTCCTGGGTCTTAATCACAGGGGTTGGGGTTGGTGGTGGAGGTGGGGATGAAGTTGCTTTAAAGCTTCAGCTTCCATAGTTTGTGGTTGAAAAAAAAAAAAAAGCTTTTGCAGATCCACAAACCCTTTATCAGGTGACACAATGAGACTCGAGAGGTGATTGGGAAGTCTATGGCTGACATAAATAACAGAGGGGAGACCCAGACACACACGCACAACGGCGGACTCGGCCGGACAAAAGTGTGTGCGGCGAGTGCCGGTTCTGAACAGCTGATTCGGGCGCGTGGGGCGGTAGTGTCTGCTTCTGTCTCGTCGAGTGGGCGCGCGTAAATATGCGCTGAAGCCATCTGCACGTTTCTATGATGAGACAGTCGCCATTTATAGTCTTCATGAGCCATAAATAGCACAGCTTCTAAAATGTTAACATTTCTTGGTGTTTTTTGCATGTGAGACCAAGCAAAAAATGTCTGAATGAGTGAGCAGAACTGTTTCTCTTCTCGAGCTTCGTGTCAGAGGTCATTACAGATGTGACAAAGTGTGAGCAAAGTCCTGACCTTGAAAGAAAAAAAAAACTGATGAAGGAGGGAAAATTCTTATCTTTTTCTCATTTTTTGTCAAATTTCTTCTCCGCACAAACACCCGCAGAGAATATTGAGCAGACAATTGGTGCTGGCGTTGAACAAGTTCCACTCACACCTGAGGAGCATCACAAACAGTAGGTTGAGGGCGTGGAGGGGGAGGAAGGACGGGCGGGCGCCGCTGACAGACCTGTAATTTTCTTGTCTCAAAGCTTAAGCAAAGCTTTGCCAGATGATAACTCTAGCAGACATGATCGAGGCGGAGGAGGAGGAACAAAAAATAGGACGACGAAACTGTGTAATCTACAAAACAGTGTTTTAGAGCCAAGCTCCAAAGATCAGTTCCATCCACCCAAGCTCTGGATTTGGGTTCCCTGTTCAGTTCCACCAAAGGTGTGGATCAAGGTTCCTTGATTCGTTCAAGGCAAGGGAACCGCACTAATCACTGATCTGAAGGGGGAGAATCCAAGTTCTGAGCAATGTTGCTCTCCAAGTTGCTCTGTATTTCCACACAAGTTCTTGAAGCTCACTGACTGAGTTGCAGCCAACTACAATGCTACATTTGTTCAGCCTGGAGCACGTTGCAGTTTACTTTTAGGAGCAGCATTTCCTTGAAATTTTCTACCTGGCTGATCAAACTTTGCCACAGACGTGGACTGTTGTAGTTTTTGAAAATCCCCTCAATGACATAGCTGAGAACTTGGTTCAAGTTCACTTTCGTACAAGCTGAGGAAGTTTGGAACTTCTCGATCCTGCCAATCACCTCTTCACAACATTGAGGGGGCTCTAGTGACTTACATAGACAGGATCTCCATGTACAGAGATTCAATTTCTATTTTCAAGCTCTACACTTTTTTGTCGGCGGAGAATGATTGTGAGGAAAGTCTTTCAATCTAAGAAAGTGGCACGAGACAGACAGACAGACAGACTAATGTGTTGCTGCAACAACTTGTTCCAGATCAATCTCATGTTCCACTAAAGCCTGACCTGACCTCAGCTTGCGTACCCCCACCCTGTACCCGTTCATTTGTCTGCGATCCAGCTTCTGCTGGCGTGCCAATTTTCATTGAGCGTCTCTCCCGACCTTGTGCAGTCCCAAGGCAGCTCCAGGCATTCCTGGCTCGGCCTGCAAAATTGTGGCAATGGGACTGAGATCCGCAACATCCTCATTCGCGCCCACCAAATTGCGAGGGAGGCACAAAATTCGTTAGGACGGAGAAAATTGGGGCCCAGATTTGAAAGAAAATTCGGCTTTGGCCTCAGCAGCGACATGAAGAAAATTGTTATCGGTAGACGAAGGAATTTTAGTTGAAGAATCTCAACAATTTACTCTTTTTTTTTTCAATTGTTATTGCCGAACTTTTTGGCCTCAAAACGAACACATTGCAGCTAGATTTAGGTCCGTTTTCTCTCTCTCGATTCCTATCATCCAATCTTTGCCCCCCCTCCGAAACATCTTCCAAGGTATATCTTTTCTTTAGCTTTTTCTGCCTTAAGTTCCGAGGTCTGTTTATCGGAGTTTGGAATCAGAAGTCAAAAAAGTGACCGAGACGCTGTAATTCTCACTATTCATGCGGAAGATATTAAGCACAAGCCAAGATCTGATCTGGGAGCTCCTATTTTTCTTCCTTTCTCCAGAACCAACGGTCCAGATTGATGGATTTTGCACTGAAGAAGAAGCTTCTTCTTCCCCGATGTTTATCTGAATTAGCCAAGTCAGCTGGAGACGAATGTGGGGGCGAAACAGAGACATTTTTCAGCTGAAAAACCAATCAGGTAGGTTCATAATGACCCTGTCTTACCTGATGATTTGTCAAGAGAGCTCAAGTTCGCATTGTTGTTATTTAACTTATTTTCCAGCTGTCACGCGAAGTGAAAAATCTCCGCAACAATGAAGCAGCCAAGTTAAGAGCAGCTACAAAGAGACTGAACGACCGAAAAGGTGAGAAAAATGAGTGGATATTTGCATGGGGTGACAGAGAGAACATTTAACGCCCTCAAGCTGATACAGGGTGGTCCAATCTGTTACACCCACGGGGGGGAGGGAGGGTATTTGACAAGACCTTTTAGCAAAATGTTCAATATTGACGCTGCTCATTGGACAGGGTGGCCAAGCAGTCATCTTGCAGGTGACTTGGGCAAAGAAAAGTCGATCACAACATGGAACTGAAGGTGAGCACGTGGGACAAACAAGGCCCAAGGAGGCCTTGGAATTGGAGTCTTTCAAAATTTCTGCCATTTTTTCACCCCACCTGGACCGCGTACGTCAAGTAGCGGACCGTGTCCACCTGGACGATCTCGTGTCTGTCCTACCTGAGATGGATCCGACCAGAGTCATGGAGACGACCAAGGAGACTGGGAAAGCTGCACCCATCTTGGAAGAGGAGTTACAGCTCAGCAAACTTTGACGCGGCCCAGAAAAGCCGCAGTTTCATTCACATAACTTGACTTTTTTTTCTGCTACGTCTTCCTCTCACTGCACTTCTTATCTTCTTCTGGCTGTCAGGGTCATATTTAGACTTGACACAATGTAAACTTCCTTCCTGCCGCGATCTTTATTGCCAGGACTGGACTTTTTCTTCTCCGCACACAAAAATCCTCCGTCGGTCACACCAGAAAAGACAAAAAATCAACACGAGTCCTTGGAAAGTCCTTGACTTTCCGGATCCATCCTGAAAGAGAAGTCCTTAATGACGAGGACCCAAACCTGATGACTTTAGCAGGAGGAAGCAGTGAAGCAACGGTTTCTTCTTCCTCTCCAGCCTGAGCTTGAACACGACGTTGCTCCCGCGCCGACTCCACCTTGACTGACTCGTCGTCGTCGTCGTCGTCGTCGTCGTCGTCGTCGTCGCTGGACGCGCGCGCGCCCGGCGCGTCCGCGCGCGCCTGCCTGAGCTTGTCCATCGGCCTGGAGGCGCGCAAACGCCGGTTAAGGGCGAGAGTGAGAGAGAGTGCGTAAAAAAGAGGCTTTTGTCCCTGGTCCCTTGGGGGTGCAAAGCCAACGTAAAGCCTGAGGATATGTGTACGTGTGAAGAGAGAGACTTTTATCGGGGCCCCCAATATCTTTTCTTGCCTGCCGCCATATTATAGCTTGACTTTTTTCTTCCAGGCGCACGGGTAATTCTTATACACGACGGACATGCATTATACGAGGCCTAAGACTGGGGAGGGCCAAGACTCCAGGGAACGGAGATTTCCAACAACTTATCCTGGAGAAGCTACTAGCAAGGATAAAACAGTTCCGCGCAAAGGCTTTTACGATATTTTTTAAACCCTTCCCTTGCTGCACCAAGGTGTAACAACTTTCAGCAGCAGCTGATGCAGTAAAATTCTACTCCCTCCTGATCCCCCCAAAATTTCACCATGTTTTCATTATGACGAGGGGTGCGAGATCATTGTCCAACAGCTGCAACATTGAAGTCTGACGATATTAGCATCAACAGTCAAGGATTGTCAACTTTCTGGCTGCCCACATCCAACAAGGTTACATGGGGAAGACGGCGTGGAACACCGAGGTGGAGGCGTGGAGCACCAGGGAGAAGGTCCCGAACATGAGGGCGAGGGAGCGGAACGCCTATTTGAAGGCGCAGAACATGAATAAGAAGGCGGAGAATGTCAAGGAGACGGTGCAGAACATCATCAAGAAGACGCAGAACACGAAGGTGAGGGCATAGAACTCCAGGGAGAAGGTGCAGAACATCAGGGAGAGGAAGCAGAACATTTGGATAAGAAGGCCAAGACCATGAATAAGAAGGCGCGGAATACCAAGGAGACGGTGCAGAACATCATCAAGAAGACGCAGAACACGAAGGTGAAGGCATAGAACTCCAGGGAGAAGGTGCAGAACATCACAGCGAGGGAGCAGAACATTTTGACAAGAAGGCTGAATAAGAAGGCGCAGAACACCAAGGAGACGGTGCAGAACATCAGGGCGAGAGAGCGGAACATCTATTAGAAGGCGCAGAACACCATCAAGAAGGTGCAGAACATCATCAAGAAGGTGCAGAACATCATCAAGAAGACGCAGGACATCGGGGAGAAGGCGTAGAACAATAGGAGGAAGGCACAGGAGATCGCTTAGAAGACAAAAAACGCTAAGGAGAAGGCGCAGGACATCAGGAGGATGGTCTTGAAATGAGAGGTCTTGGTGTTCCTGATGGTGGGACCAACGTTTGTCCCGTTACCGAAAACAGTATCTATGGAAGTATCACTGTCAAACGTGAGCCAGAGAAAAAGACGCAAGCCATACAAGTAAGAGACCCCCGGATTTGGAGCGCACAAAAAAATCTGTGCTGTATTGTTAAGGGCGCATTGACCCAGTTGAAGATTTGTCGCCGGTGTCGCTTAAGCGCGAGGCCAAAAATGCGCCCGGATGAAGCTTCCCTCAGCGCTGCTCGTTGTCGGGGCTTCTGCGCCCTCTTTCTCACTGCTCTTCTTAATCTCCTGCACACAGAATCCGATCGTTGGCGTTGACGTAATAAAGAAATTAAGGCGCAGCCACTGGAACTAATAATTTCAACGAGTAACAAAAGAATATGTGAGAGAAGAGCAGCATTCATGAATTCGTTGATTGCTGGCTTGTTACGTCCTCACCACAAGAAAGTGTCACGTGCGTCGTACGTGAGTGGGTAATATCGTAGATCACAAGTTTGTTTATTGCTACTTAATGTTGACCAGAGAAGCATCACGTATTAAATAATGAATTACAATCTGGCTTATGAGTCGACATTATATGAGTTAAAATAGGGGGCGATATTTTAAAATTGAAATCTGACATAAAGTTTGCGTTGAAATATTCAGCGAGGATACAACGAGCAAAGTCTAACACATGACCTAACCGAGCCTTAAGGCAGTTCAATGTCGTTAACGAGGAAGATGATATTTATTTGGATTCAAGCTTTACGAATTATTTCATAAGTTAACCTTACGTGTCGGTGGATCTCTCAGGTCTCCTCCTCGGCCACCTCCTGTAGCAGGAGTTGAACCGCGTCCCACAACGTGGGGACGGAAGGCCACGTTGCTGATCCAGGCCTACTGCTTAACGTTGGGGATCAGTGTGAAGTAGGAGAGGTGCGCAAAACAACCACTCTGCCCTTACCTCTGCCGCGTAGAGGCAAAGTGATTGTAGCGAATGCTTTTGGGCAAGCATAAAGGCTTTTCAAGGCTTTACTCAATGGCCTTGGGCTGAGGCGTAACCTTCTCTTGCCGGATCTGCATGCCTAAATACAGTAAAGTCACCATTCAACGGCAATTTTGCTCCTCCTCACCAACTTTTCACTCTGCTTCTCCAGTAGAGAAGTCTGGACTCAATGGAGAAACTCCATGTAACGTTTGCTGCTGACTGAAAGATTCGTCAAATATAGGCTTTACTGTAGCAATGACTTCCCTTTAGGTGGGTCAGTTTGACACCTTCCTGACCGCGGATTGATCAGGTAATCTTAGACGCTCAGTGTCAATGTTCTGCAATACTAAACAAACTTTAGATTGACATTTCTTCCCCAGTCTCACTTAGCTGTATTATATGTATCACCAGTAAATAACACTTAACAAACGTTCGATTCACAGTCCCGATTTCTCCGACCGACGACGCCTCAGGACTAAGGACAAGTCAAAGTATGACATCGTGTCATGACCTGAGCAGCAGGACAAGTAACTACAAGCACTTAATCTATATAAACTAAGATCGAGCAATTTTCAATTGAGGATTATAACACTACTTTCCTCGAAGCCCGCAGAAACACAAGAAGCCCGGGAAACAGGTTGAATGCGGACAATTTCATACACAAAACCCGGCTTAATGTGTAAGAACCTGGTCATTTTTACCTTAGCTACATTTCTGTTCTCGTTTAGCTTAAGTCGTGAACGCTCATTTAACCTTTGGCACGCGTTTAATCTGGGCACAACGAAGTTAGTTTAAGACATTTGCTGATTTATCCATTTCTGAGCCAAGACTGAAGATTTTTTTTGGTCACTAGTGCTGATTTGGCCATTTCTGCGAAGAAAAAGTCAGTTTTATGGCCTTCAAAAAGGCCTTAGACAGGAAGTTTTGCTGCTTTGGGACGACTAAGCACAGCTGTCGTGCTGTCCACATCATGTGTGACGCGATCGAGCTTTTATTTGTCCTTCCTCCTACGGGGTCGTTCAAAAAAATGTGGGATTCTCGCTTTAGAGAAGCTGCCGGTCCTGATCGAGCCGTCCCTGGACTTGGGGTACCTGGGGGCCTCGACAATGGCCTGGCTGCCAAGGCCTACTTTGGCCACTACTCACTTCACCAGCTCCAACTTCTTTGTTGGGTTTGGCACCGGAAGTGACCTGAATGTGTCTTGCTCCTGATATTAATCTGGTTGAAGAGAAACAACTTCCGGATCTATCTGAACGAGTCTCCACAGTGTGAGTAAAGAAAAATGTCTGATGGGGTTGCATAAATGAGGGAGGCAGATGAAATAACCAGGGGTACGAGAGATTTCATAAGAATTGCGAAGTATGAGGGAGCACCGGGTTTTTCTCCCCTCCAAATAAGTGCAATTACAGCAGCTGAGGTCACTTTTAGCTTTATTTTTAGAACACTTGCTTGACACGAACATATTTGAATAAAGCAAAATTTACTGTGATGTTAAGTACAGCGGTGGCACAAACGCGCTGCAGCACTTGGGACATAGCATACATGTGCAAATGCAGGTCCTGAGTGGGGGCATCTTTTTTCGCCACTCTTTACTCCATGGCTCTGAAGAGCTCCTCAGCACTCGGGATGTCTGTGTCCGCCGTGGTCAGCATCTGCTTGTAGGGCGCGTCCGTCTCGATCTCGTTGCCACTCACCTCCAAGGGGATTAAGGCATCCTTGCTGCTTGGGGTATTTACAGAGGCATCAGCGGTCTCTGACGCATCCTTGTCTTCTGGCTGTCTGCCGGCTTCTCGCAGCCTTTTTCTTTTTCTGGACGCATACAAGTTGTTCCTTTTCCTCTTTAGTGCCTTCTCCCTGGAAAGTAGAAGAGACAGTCTTTAAAAGTGTTCCAAGTCCTTAAATAAGGCTTCACTTCTTCCCTCTACTACACACTAAATCCAACAATCAGTATGTGCTACAAGCCTGGCACTGGACACGTCCATGGCCGTGGCCACCTTGTACAAGGACAACATCTCAGTCTGTGCAACTTTCATGAACTGCGCTAGAGAGAAAGCCTTTTCTCCTTTGCTGAGCTTCCCCTGGTGACCCAGGACACCCCAATGGCTGCCACCATTGTTTACATGCTCGTGCCAGAGAAGATCAAGAAGCTCTTTCTCTGCCTCTTTCATTAAGCTCAGCTGTCACAGAAACACCAAACAAGCAACTAATAAAAGCTGAGATTCAAAACTTTCCAAAAACAAACCTCACTCCTATGAACATCTACTCGGCAAAATAAGAGTAGATTAAGGTGCTTTCAACTTTTTGCTCGGGAGTTGGCAGCAGTCTGAGCCTCACCTGTTGCCAATGACAATGTAACGGAATTCACTCATCAGTGACTTTCCAAATCTGATTGAATGTGATAGTGACGGTGACTAAATTTCGTCATAATGTGTTGCGTACACAGGCAACTGCGCCATTTCGCAGCCATAGAGATAGCAACAAGGCGAAAGCCCCGATTTCAACGACGATTTCATGACAGCTGTTGTGCGGGTGTCATTCCAACACGTCCTCACCTCTCCCACTTCTCCCTCTTCTTGTCCCTGCGCCTCTCCATGAGCTCCTCGTAGCCTACGACTTCCTCGCAGGAGTCGTCGGACTCCTCCTGGTTGCCCCTGTTCTTGCCATACACATCCCAGTGGCGAGTCTGAGTCTTGCGGGCGAACAACTTTGGGCGGCTTTTGCGCTTCTCCTCATCTTTTGCCCTCTGAAAGGAGAGTCAGTCATAAAATTGGTGTCAGCTGAAAAATGGCAGCTCTGCCCAATTACCCACAATAGTGCCAAAAATTTGTGTGCCACAAGGGCAGCTCTTCTTTGGTGCCAAAACTTTAAATCTGCTAGATCCGAGCTATGTACGTAACAGATGTTCAGCACTTGCTGACTGCGCTGCATACCTGCTCCTGGTCAAGCTTCTCCTTCAGCTCTTTCTTGGCCTGGCTCATCAGGTTGTCTAAGTTGAGGACTGGCACTGGATGTCTCACGGAGTTGATCCTCTGCTGAGCTTTCTGAGCAAGGGTCTCTGAGCGCTTGCGGTTGCGGTACGACTGCAAGGCCTGGCGCCGCTTCATGCGGGACAACGCGCCCTTGGCCAACTGGAGCTGGCGCATCTTCGACTGCACCAAGTCGATCAACTGCGAGGAAAACATTTAGTCATACACGTGTGAGACAATTGAGGTGAAGTCTTCAGTCTCAGACACCTGGTAGACCGAAAGCTGCCATCACGTGCTTAAGACGTGTGCAGTGCACCTACAGGGGGTAGCAAGAGGCACTGCCCTCAACATTTTGCAAAAGCAGACTTTTTGACGCAAAGTTTTGGTTAGGGAGGTCTATAAAAAGTTGGTGGGAGTCTACAAAAAAGGGAGTCGAAACAAGTGTGTGTTGTGTTATGCAATATGATTGGCTAAATCACGTTTCCTATGTGTCAAACCCCACTAAATTGTCTGAATCAGCTGTGCAGGCCAGCTCGAAGTTTGCTAAATTTATACCATATACTAAAAATGTTGCGTTGGAACGGAAGCTCTGATTTACAAAATGTTTTTGGGAATAATCAATGTGCTGCATTTTCCTCTAGGGTGCGTCATCATTAGGGTATAGTTCAGTTCAAGCTTGACTCCACTTGAAACTTTCAACTCAAACCAGCCGGACCCATTGAAACTCAATATTGGATTGCCTCAAAATTTTGGGCTGGAGATCCTTTCCAATCCCATTGCCTCGTCTCCCTTGCCGTGGCATTTCTATTACCCATTCCTCAAACACTGCACATGTCTCGTGTGTTGCACTTACCACAGAAACTCTCCTTTGCAGGTCCTTGGCTGGAGGCAAGCAATAGTTGTGATCCGCAGCCACGTACGCTTTTGAGTGCTGAAGCTTTATAGCAATGATCCCCTTCTGCACCTCCACCAAGCTCTTCTCATTCTTTATACGGTTGTACCGTTGCATGGGACTCTCATAAAACGGCTGGAAGTATAAAGGAACTTGTCGTTTTTGCTTTTTCGGTAGTTCCACCAACTTACGTTGAATATTGGGGCTGGGGCATTGGGTTTCGGGTCAGGCAGAAATCCAGCCCCTGGATACCCCTTGACCACCCTCTTCAAGTGACCGTCACAGAAGATATTGACGATTGGCATTTCACGGAGCTTCACATAGCATTTCTTCAGGCCAAACTGTTGTACCTGAGGAAGAATAGTCAGTGAGAACCTTGTAAGTAACCTTGAAAGGCCACTCAATTTTGCCTTAATCAGTTTTTTGGGCAGTGACCAAGAACACACGTCAACCTTATGGTGGACAGACATCTATAGAACTAGACCAGCACCCAGGGGGGCAAAAACTCAGCTGCAAAAAAAACCGTTGGTTCACAATGCAATATCAACCATGAAGCAACAGTAGCACACTTGCAAGTAATCGGAATTTTTTACATGTGTGGGTTGTGTTATACCTCAAAATTAATATTTCACTCTGTCCCAGATTCCCTCTGTCATCGCACTGACTGAAGTGAACGATGACTCTTAAATCACAACACAGCTCGCTGTAACAGTTGGACAATGTTAAATATTTTCAACCTCTCGAGTCCTTATATCCCTCAGTGACCACACTGAGCAGCCACTGAGTCTCACAGTTGTTTTGGTAAGGCTTCTAAAAAGCATCACTGTCAATTTCAAGACTTTCTACCTTGCCAAAGAGGCAGAGTTGAGGTATTACTCCTACCTACAGTTCAAAGCTGATATGGGGTCGATCAACAATCTAAGACCAAAGCTGTCATTCAGACACTGAAATAGCAAACAAGTTGTGCTAGCCTCCCAGTTTTGCTCTCCCTTGCCGAGGAGCTGGTCTAATTCTATGTTAGATGACTGTGCTGAGGTGCCTTCCCTGCCAAAGAGTACTCATTTCAAAAATAAGTACACACCAAGCAAACATGGGAAGGTTGAGGTTTTTCAAAGTATGCTTACCTGTGAGCTTGTGGGCTTAAGCAGTCCTGCATAATCATGGCCTACATGTCCCCAGTCTTCACTGTGCCCAGTCAAAAAGAGGCCATCAGGTCCCACTCCCAAACCCTGTCCAATTTCTAGTCTCCTTCCATCTTTTTCCTCCTCTCCAAGCAAAGCAGCACCATAACCCTTCTCCACCCTCTGCCACACGCCAGGCCCTACCTTGGTGAGACTGCGGCGGCCACGCTTTCGACGAATGGACTTTGTGATGGACCTATATTTAAAAAAAAGAAATGTTACAGAACAAGGTCAAGAGCAGAATTAAAAAGGCCTGTCTGATTAAATAGGCCATAGCTTGACAATTTTGGGAAGGATCAGCTCTGACCTCTTCAAGACCTACATCGAGAAGGGGTCAGCACCTCCAGTCAGCTATTGGGATCAACCTTCTGTGCAAGATTCCAGCTATGCCTGTGGCTAATGCTGCCCAGAGACGTGGAACGATTCTACATGATAGAAGAGAGAGCCCAATTTCAGAATCACACAGGCTTACACCCCATCCCACCCCACCCTAGTGGAGGTCGGGTCCATGCATGCGTTGCAGCCAAATGGATTCCCTCAAGCACCTACGAGTTTGAGGTAGGGATCGTAGTAGTTATGGCTATATAGTCGGGTGCCTTGATAGAATCACATTTACTTGGTGAAGTTGGACCACCTTTGGGCTTCACAGCTACACACGATCCAAAGCGGTCAGTCAGGGGAATGACCAGACAGATGAATGACGCCATGGGGGTAAATTATCATGGATGACTTCAGAATAAAAGCTCCAGGCTGTGTGCACAGCATGGCTAAGGGATGGGGGTATCCAGGTTTCGTTACCAGTGCCTACGTCGGTAAAACATGACAATGCTCACTGAAAGAAGCGCAATTCATTTCATCTCAAATGCATGAGTTCCCTGGGGAGAAAGTGTGCTACCTCTTGAGATAGTGGAATTTACAAGTGCTCAAGTTTCTGCAGCAGTCAGCTCGGCAAAACCTAAACTAACCAAAATCAACCCAAGTTAAATTCGGCTAGGCTAGGTTAGGTTGAGCAGCTTCAGGGGCTGCGTCACCCACGTTCACACCTGCTTCGATGGTGGCACATTGTTCTGGCACTTCAGGAGAAATTCAGCAGATGTGCTGGAGTGGCTCGCAGAAGTAACAGGAATAACACACTTTGCATTTATAGTAAAAAATACTTAATAAAAGTTGGATGGAAGGTCATCATCCTGAGCTATAAGGCCCAGCACACAATTGCAGAACTTCATCACATTAAAGTTTCCGACAGAATTGTAACATGCTTGACTAACCCTTGTACCAACGCTCCCTCCAAAAAATTGGATCTATATAGTGCCGTGAAACTGGTTTTGCATAGGCATGCACAAATGAATCACTTCGCACCATGTGCCATAATGTGGATTCTAAGGTAGATTTCGTACATGAAAGTATAAAGCTGCTAGAGTTTTTAAGAGTTCTGATTCTTGGTTGTGACACTGAGAGGGAGGTGCTCTGAAAATCTTGAGAGAGTCACACACCTTCACCAATACCACTCCTTAGATGATAAGACTTTGGGTGACAAGGCTGAAGCTATTTAACCCAACCTAAATGGGCCCAGCCTACCCTAAGCCAGTTCAACCAAACTCCTTTTAGGTTAAATTGAATTGGTCGCTATGGGACTCTAGTGTTGAATTCTTTTCCAGGAAAAGCAGCCTCCAATATCCAATTCATAGTTTTGGTGGTGGAAGGGACTGGCGTCAAATGTCCCCCATGCCTGCGAAGCATCCCTGGACTAAACCCTTGTGACACAAAAGTTGCAAAACGGCAAAATTGGTGCTCCATTCATTAGTTGCCAAGCAATTGGTTCTAATGAATTCTGGAGGTACTTTTAGGTCAGAACAGGAATTGAATGTGCAGGATAAAAACAAGCAATATGTCCACAACTGTCCCTGTAAGACCTATCTTTTACATTGTCTCACTCATTTGCCAAATAAAAGCCATGTAAAGAGGAAATCAAGGGGTAGCAATTATTTTTCACTTGCATACATTTAGCTCAGATCCTCAGGTCAGACCATCTGCTCCACTCAAAGAGAAGACCTGAGTGTACAAATGGTACTTGTGCCCACCATTCAGCTGGGTCTTATAGTGACCAAGTCTTCATTTACCACACAGTCACGCATTATGCTTTGTTGTGGGGCCATAAGAAGGAGGTAATTGTTGACAGAAGTGAAAAAGTGGGGTTAAAGCTAATGCAACCCTTACTGGGCATAGGACAACTCACTCTGGATAGTTGAATATGGTTGGACAGGCCGTGGGCTGCAGCCTCTTGGTGCCTCCGAAGGAGACGAAGCACCTTTTTTCAAAGTGATCGGAGCAGACGAAGGTGTACTTGGACGGCTCCCAGTCCGCCCAGCGACAGTTGCGGATCCAAATCTTCCGGAGGTACTTATTCTTGACCGGAAATCTGCAAAATTTCGGTTAGGTTTTGCTTCAGTGTTTCGATATCCTGGCAATTCCTACTTATGGAAGGTGACGCCGGTCTCCCTGATCTTGTGGCTGCTGCGGTTCCTGCAGTTGTAGGCGCAACACTGCCTCGTCATCCTGGACGACGCTGTTACTTTTGCCTTCAAGCAAGATCCAGTCAACTGACGCTGAAGTGAACCTAGCACAGCAAACGCAACGCAAGAATTGTCGCTGGATTCAGTGCGGAGGCAGCTGACCCCGCTTCAGCAATCGACGGAACCATGCAGTCAAGTACTCGCGCAACCTCTCACCCTCAAAAGAGATCCCCGGCGTTACCTGAGGACTTTCCCCCGGCTAGTCCCTTTTCCCCCAATATCTCCACAGTCGTCCAAGTCCTCCCTGATGTCGAGGATTTGCCTCGTGTTGGGTCCTGAGCTGCACCCTCTTTGTGGCAACCCTGACCGTTCCGGTTCTGTCCTCCCCACAGAGCAATAGAGTGCGCATAGGGCCGTTGACGCTGCCTAGCTGGACAGGGGGGGGGAGCGTAACGTGCGGCAGACTCAGAGTCAGCTGTTGAAGAACTGTAAACAG
>JAAUXU010145181.1_pt1 | contig 22209 bp, 24 predicted proteins | sample 7278151 | NCBI WGS metagenome assembly JAAUXU01 (sample SAMN14350113, study PRJNA611818) | marine sediment metagenome | isolation source: surface marine sediment (1.8m) | place: French Polynesia: Moorea | collected 2018-08 | reverse complement strand
CCCCTCAACCCACCCCAAAAAAATTTAACGTTCGTCTGCACGTTTAAGCAACGAGAAGGTTCGTTGCGCATGTCGGACTTGGTCATGTACAGCCTGTCCACGTCATCGGGGCAAGTTTTCCGACTTAAGCAAGGCTACTTTTGGGTCTGACTAACTCGGATTTAGTCTAGGAAAGCCTAATGATTGGCAAGCCCAACAGCAGTTTGGTATTGGGAAATTGAAAGATGCAGTCAACTTAAGATTATGTGAAGAAGGCTGCCTGCCCTTCACACTAAGGACAGCTATTTCCTCTTCTATGCCAAGTCTCATGCAATGGCTTGACACCGAGTGGCCCCACGACTTGGACAGACCGCATGGTGGATCACGCTACAAGACTTGTGCTCGGTCACACTCAAACCAGGCTGCTGGATCGTTTCAGGGAGGAATGGGAGGAGAAAGTCGTCAATGCAAAATCAACAGCTTCATACGCTTCTCGATAAATCAAGTAAAAAGTTGGTTCACATGCTCTCCATGGCTTTTTTACCCCCAACGCCCCAAAAATCCCAGCTCCCAGCGACGTGCTCATTTTCCCAGGTTCTCCAGCATACGGGAGAGGCAGGAGGGGGGTAAAAAATTATTCCTAAAACATGTAAAAATGGGAGAAGAATGCTGCATAGTGGGTATTGTTTGAGCCAAAAATGCGACACATCGCTGGAGAGAGACCTCAATGGACCTTCTCATTCAATCGCGTTCAGGTGGCTGTCGCATATTCTACGCGTATATAAGGGGTCATGCACACAAAGCAGAAAGCCTTATTGATAGTGGAAGCCCTCGGGCGGTGGCGGCGGCCGCTGCCGCTGTCGCTGCCGCTGTCGCTGCCGCTGTCGCTGCCGCTGCTGCTCAATCGGTGCATTGAAAGGAGTTTTTTCCCGTGTTTGGCGGAAAAGAGAGACCCGCACTATTCCCTCTTTTTACGTAGGAGCCCCATTCTTTACACATAGGCTGATTTTCTCTCGATCCCTCCTCTCCTGTTGAATCGCTAATGATCTCTTCATTGTGTCGTGCACTTTAGGGAAGAGGAAGGGACATTTTTAGGGAAAAAAATATTCTTGCTGGAGTCTGGGAAACTTGGCCCGACAATGGCGGACAAATTCTCCACGTTTTCTGAGCGTTTATACACACAGAGACTTGGGAATGAATCTTTTGAGATCTTTTCTTCTTCTTCTTCTCTAAGAGGGACAGACAGATACGTAAGGCTGGCTACATGCGAACCAATGATTCCTTCTCCTATCCCCTTTTCTCTATTCATGGAAATTTGATCAACCTCTTTTTCTCCCCTTTTTGTGACAAAACCCTAACCGGATTTTCGGGCGCGGCGAGCAGAATTTCTTCTTCTTCTTCCGCCCTCACTCTTGCAGTGCAGACTCCATCCACATCAGTATGGTGATGATCCCGTGACACAAGTTTGGGACGAAGTTCTCCAGCCCAGAGCAACGCAGCTCCAGCGGCTGGAATTCATCCTTGACGCAGGTCGCAATGTGAAAGCCCAGCAATTGATCCTGGATTGTCTGCCAAGTTCTACCCTTCTGGATCATGTTCGTTCTTCCCAGACTTTTGTGAGAAAATCCACCTGCCCAGTGAGCTGGATGGATAGTTTTGGGTAACAACCACCCTCTCCACACACCCTCCTCCTTTCAGGACACAATGTGAGGCGGCAAATTTTTTTTCGCTCTCCCTCCCATACTTATATTCTGAATGTGCAATGAGGCGGGGGATTATGCAGATTCCGCCCCCGGCCGGAGCAAGGTACTACTGCCTATCCACCGCAGACATCCTGCCGAGTAGAACACCCACTCACGCCGGGAAGGATCGGGCTGTTCATGATGAGTTCATACGCAGAATCAGGACTGCAATGACTGAAGAGCACTGGGTCAGTTCAGTGTCAAGTCGTGTTTACACACACGAGTAAACAATAACACTCGTCTGGGCAACGAGGACATCACAATTGGCATCGCATCGCTACTTCAACTGCTTGTAGTTTGGACGAAACGTGTGCTAAGACAACTGGACTAACATCAGCAGTAAGCAGGGACCTTATACTTAACTTAAGTTGCACACGCAAAACGTGACTGTTAGTGCCAGTTAACTTGTTTTACAAAAAAGAGCGGCTAAATGCAACTTATTTTATAAAAAAAGAGCGGCTAAAGGTGATCGGGGTGGGGTTGGCAGGTTCCTTTTACACCAGCTAAAGGTATGACACACAAATGGAGGGGAAAGTAAAGACTTAATACTTCACTTCCATGAACTTCTTAAGGTGAGTCACTTAAAGAAGTAAGGACATTTTAAAACGACAGTCACGGCAACTGGTTAAGTTCGGGAGTACCAGCTTATTATTGGAGAACTGCATAAGCCTGGAAGGTGATTGGTACAAAAGCCTTTTGCAGAGCAACTGATGTTACCTTCTGATCGTGCAACATCTCACTCTCATACTTCTTGCACCTGTGCCGTCTTGCACCAAGTGCTGTCTTGTTTATGTTTTTTGCTTACTGTATTAACTGATATCTTTTTACTCAATTTTGAGTCAGAGGCATTGGTAGCATCAAAATTCCCTTTCAATCGATCCCAATATGGCTTCATATGATGCTCAAACAGTGGAGCTACACACATTTTCCATATGACGCTAATTCTTGTGCACCGTCCGTACTGCGTGTGCTACACGTACGTTTGGACGTAATGGAGAAAAAGACAATTCGACCGCTAGATGGCGGGAGCATGAGGAGAAATTATGACTGCTCCTCTGGCGGCCGAGTCATAAAGGGAGCGGGGGAGGAATAATGGTAAAACCAGAGAGAAGAGAGAGTAAGAACACGCTTCCTTTATACCCTCGCCCTTCGAATGTGGGACGCAAAGTCCACAGCTGAATCAGCTGCCACTAAGCCCCAATTGGTGACCAGCGTGACCAGTCTGCTGGTGACCAGCGTGATCAGTCTGCTGGTGACCAGCGTGATCAGTCTACATACGGTGTACAGTGTACAATGGCCCGCTTACAGTGCTTGGCACCATTTAGGGCTCAGTGGCAGCTGATTCAGCTGTGGACTTCGCGTCCTACGTTCGATCATAAAGCAAGCGCGTTCTTCTCTCTTTTCTCTGGGTAAACTGTCAGCTGCACAACGTTGAACTCTCTAGAGTTGCCAGAGGGCTTCACCAATTATTCATGGTGGCCACATGCCTACATGTGTGGCAGTTGTTCCAGGATGAGAAAATCTAACCTAAAATGTGCACGCTCTCTAACCTGATTTGCTTTGGGAACACAGGAATCAAGTGATCAACTTCAGTGGAAAATTCAGAAGTAGTTGAAAACTGACTGCTCGCCTTCTTGGGGTCGTACATCTGAATGGTGTGCAGCTGACGGTTTTACCTTTATTCCTCCCCTAAGCCCAATAAAGGAAAACATAAACAAAAACATTAGGACGTGGACGAAAAAACGTCTTCAAGGAATAGCGTCAATAATTTGTTGACAACAGCCCGGAATAAGTGGACAATGTCCCTTGAGAGCGCACAGGGATCTTTTTTGTCGTTGGTGCAGACTCTGGACTCATCTGTCACCCGCGAGCACTTCTTCCGCTGGCTGCGGGAGAACCTGGACGAGGCAGAAGCTGCCTCCGGGGGAGATGGAGTCGCCCATGCAACTCTTGTCGAGGCCAGAAGAAACCTGAGCGTCATCGCCCAGGACCTTCGGTGGGCTAATAGACTGATTTTTAGATATCAGTCACGAATAATCGACACACTCATCAATGGAGTGCGTGCGTGTGACCGCGCGCACGTGTGTCGACCTATACTAATCTGTTTACCTCCACCTAAAGCGAACAACTATCTTTATTCAACTTTTTTCAACTATCTTTAGGTTCAGACTTCCAGCTCCTGAGTCAGTTTTGCCCTCAGAGACCGTAACCTACCCTCCTGGATTGAGCAGGCTAAACTCCATTTATCTGGACGCCTTCCTCTACGACGAAGAAGACGGGGACAAGCTAGTGGAAGAGGGAAAGCTCACCAGGGCCTTCTGCAGGGACTGCGGCTCTAAGAACACGGAGATGCTGGGTAAGTTCCAGCTGGCAACTGAAGCTATTTGTACGCTCTTGCGACCAAATCTGAGTTTTTGGCCCAGAATTCGTCACCCCTTCCATATCGCAGCCGCTGCTGGAGCGCCTCTTCGCTCGGATGTTGCCGCCTTTGGCCAACCGCTGCGTCCTGAGCATTGGCTGCAGGTTCGGAGCTGTCCTCTTCGGTGCAGCACTGTTCTCGCAGGTAGGCATGCACAAATGGCGTCTTAGCTGAGCTTGAACAAGAGGATTTTTTGGTGTGCGCACCAATCGTAACACTTTTAGCTGACGGTGCCAGTACTCAAGTTATGGTAGACAAGCCCAGCAGTTGGTTCTCATGTTTTGCAGGCGTCCAGCATCATCGGTGTGGAGCGTAACGCCGACTTGTCGCGCATCTGCGCCGAGGCCATTGCACGCCATGGACTCGACTCGGGCGGAAGGGTAAAAGTGATCTGCGCCGAATTGACGACTCTCCCTGAAATGGTGTCCCAAGCTAACGTCGTGGTGCTGGACAGCACCTTTGAGTGGTTCTGTGGACCCGACCCATCCACGGAGGAGCGCGTGTGGGCATTCTTGAAGGCTCATCTCTCGCCAGGAACAATCGTGGCCGTTGCACTTGCACCTCAGGGCTCGTCGAGCAAGTTGCTGGTTCGTGCAGTACATGTGCACGCATAGGAGTAGCGGTGGTTGCATCACGTCGGTGGAACGTGATCAGCAGTCACTATTCAATGTCCCCGTACTACGTACATGCTAGCCACACACGAGTACCAGTATAAAGACCTCGTAAAATTTGAAGGGTCTTGAGGAACATGAGAAGGTCATTGAGGTCTTCTTTTCAAGGTCACTGAGGAAAGGATACATTAATCGCTCTAGTCAACATATCACAAAGCTTAATAATGTGTGTCGCTGCAAATGGTCGTCATTTTGAGCTTCTGCTGTACAAGCAATTACACGTGATAAAATTATTCCCTAATGACCCAATATCTGCGCCTTGACATAAGCCCTGGCTAGAAAAAAATCGCATGCCACATGCAATTTTTTCGTACAAATTGAACTTTTTATGGAAAAATCGCTCTGTGTGTAGCGCAGACCTCCGATGTCTGAATTACATTCTACTTTCAGGCAGACGTCTCCGTGCTCGACTGGATGATGGAGCTGAACCCTGCCTTGGAGGAGGAGGATGACTTCGGAGTGACATCGGATGACTCCAGTGATATTCATATTTATCAAGTGAAACCTAAGTAGTATGACCAAGTGAAACCTAAAGTTGTACGAATTGTTTGCTCGAGGAAAAAAGACCGTGAAAGTACGCGTAACACACAACTACCTTCGCATTCTGGTTGAAGTCGTACGTCAAAGACACGAATCTCATGTTCTTTGGCTGCCAAACAGATCGATTTTTTTCATCTTGCTTAGTTATTTCGATTTTTTTGCCTCTCGCTCAGTGGGCATTCTCAAGGTTAAGCCTTTTCCTTGCGAGAAAACCACAGATGAATCACGCACATACGAGCTTCCTGTCGATGCATCGCGCGTGAAATTATGGGGCGCATTAAAAGTTACTTAAGGCATATTTTATGCCATGTTTAAGCCCTAAGTACACTGTCTTATAAGCAACAGCATGAACTCTTAAGGTTGCGATTTGACAGGCGCTGGCTGCGCAATAATGCCTTTCAGTAAGTGCGTGAGTGGATTGCGAGACGTATAGACAGGAGGAAAATAGTTACTACATAGTAACAAACTCGTGTTCATGCATTGTTATGAAACTACCTGTCCGGATGAAAAAATCTCCCGACGAGAAGGGGCCTGTCCACATTGGTTGCCCATGAGGGTGTGGCCGCCAGAGGCCTGACGAAGTTGGCGGCTTTTTTTTCTAGGGACGGAGAGACAGGGTTCATCTTCTCCTTGTCATTAGCTTGTACAGGGTGATCCACATTTATTGTCCCTTGCAAATGTGCATTCTCTCGAAAGGTTACATAGAGATGAAAGATAGTTTTTGCTATGAAATGGAAGTAATGTTTTTAGAAGCACTTTGTCGACAACTTCGTCAGACCTGTGCAAGTCAAACAGCAAAAAGGTGTCCAGAAGTCAAGACAGGTCTCGCCTCTCCTCCAATGAAATGGAGGAGGTTGCAAAACAAGAAGGGGAATCAGTTGCACTCTAATTTTCCAGTAGGATGAAGACAGAGCATAAAATGAGATAGATGCTGGTAGCCCCACAAATGAAGGGTTCCCCAGGACTGACATTTAAAGATACTTTTTCTTACAGTTCAAAAGTGAGGTTATGTCTCATACTGCGTATCTTCCTTATGAACTGAAATGCACTTTCTAGGTATGAAACAATCCATAAAAGGGGTCCCGATTCAGCTTCATCTGCTGTGTCTAAAAGGATTCGGAGCAAGCTGAATTTCTTTGATTTTTAAGAGAAATTTACTGCGGTATGGGAATAGGGTCTGCATTTGCTGCTCAAGTGAATCTTACTTCTTCTCAAGACCAGAAACACTCCATGAAGAACGCGTCGATAGGCACCTAAATATGGGCCTCCCTGTACTCCAGTTGTCTTCCCGGGCGCCGGAGTGAATGTGCACATGTCTGTGACGCCTATAAAAGGCCCATCTTCACATTGCATCCCGCACCTGTCATCTGTACCTCTAAGCATCCACGATGAAGCTGGTGAGTAACTTCTGAACTTTTCTTAGTATCTGCAACTACAATTGTTGTATTGACAGCTCGTTCTTCTTCTCCTCGTCGCCGTTGCCTGGGCTGAGTCGGAAGCTGACCCCGGCTACCTGGTGCGGAGAGCTTATGTGAGATATCCCTACTTGTACGGATATCCCTACGGGCGCAATTTACTGAGATATCGCCTTCAGTAAGCTATTTTTGCAACAATACAAACCTTCGTTTGATTGTTGAGTATCACTGTTCTCTTGACCACAGCAAGCGCAGTGCAGAAGGTGAAGCTTATCCGGACGCTGAACCGGCGGCTGAACCTGAGGCTGACCCGGAGGCTGATCCCAGTTATCTGTACGGCGGAGTGTACGGCTACTACGGCTATCCTTCCTACGGCTACGGCTACAGACGCTACGGCTACTATCGCCCAGCCTACTACGGATACTATGGATACTACGGCTAAAGACAAGGATGGGACCTCATACAACTACTCAGTGAAGTTCATGGCGTCATACATACATACTTCCACGACCAAGAGTGCCTTAAGATGTGCAAAATGTAACCCGTCCACGTCTATTCCTCGTGCAAAGATCGCGGATACGCGTGCTAGATGGTTTGAAAAGAAAATATAGAAATGCGCAGCACAAGACAAAAATCAGTCTAAAAGGACTCATTGGCTTGTGTCTGGAGGAAGGGGGTTCTCCTGCTGTAGAAAGACAGAATTCAACCTAAATGTGCTCCATACGGTTAAGATAGCCTTGGTGTGGAGGTCCTTGCACCGGGCCGTGCAGTCCACCCTAGAAGGAAGAAATGCAGAGGAAGAGCACACCTCGTACTTGCGGCAGTTCTCAGAGGTGCGATTCCAGAACCAGGCTACCTGAAATGTGGATTCAGTGTGGGATGCTGTAGTTCTTGTGGGTGACTCTACCGCTTTTCATCAGTTTCCCGGGACAGTCATTTACACCGTCCAAAACTTGGTAGCGTCGGAAACAGAGCTTGTACAGTAGTGCAGATGTCGCTTCGACCTCTCTTTTAAACCCTGACTTGTTGTACTTTGCTGCCGTCAACAACTTGGTCACGGATAGTACGAACCAGTCACACTCGATCTGGCAGCTCTCCAGACTGGTGAAGACATTGTCGGAGTGAGCGCAGAAGTTGGATCATACAGATTATGGAAGATGAATTTCATAAGTTCCTTGCTCACAGGTCTGAGAAATATCAAACTATCGAGATGAGATCGCTCTAACTTATTGCAGGAATGAGACTGCTGATTGTGCAAGCAGTCGCACACTGATCAACTACAGCAAAAGATCGTATGAGATTGCCTTCTTGAGAGCTTTGACAAAGTCCTCGATCCCTGTGAAATGACCAAGCCAAATATGGAGTGTCAGAGCAGCTTCCATCGGAAAGTGGAGCTTGCACACTCTTGTGTCTGCACGAAACTTGGTAGATGATTGAGAGAAACTTCAGCACAAGCAATCTCTGCATGACATTAAAAAAATGATAGCTTCGTCTCTCGCCGCCAATAAAAATGACACTTTGGAATCTTTTTCAGTCAACTTCTTTATTGCCAGCCATATCCTACAATTTATGACAATTTATGAAAATGAACCTCTACATACAGTACGTACTACACAGGACATCTAACTATAGTTGTTCGAGGAGCGACACAATTTTATGTACGGTACGGTCACAGGTAGAAAAATACTATTCTCTTTAATATGCCACATTATTTCAACGCGCCGAATATGATAGAGATCGAACGTTACTATTTTACATAAGAGATGCAAGAGTTTCTTTTTTCTTATTTACATCGTGTGCTCAGAAGACGTGAACATGTACATATACGAGAAAACTGCTGACATTCTTAAGAATTAATTGTGACATAAACTTGCTATGTACAATTCTATAGCAGTGGTTGAAGGTTGCCTACGTGCAATGACAACATATACATGCATGGTGGAAAAAGGATTCCGTGATAATCCACAGACATCACTAGTAATACAAAGGCTTTCTTCCTTGATCATGTAGGTCAGTCTTGGATGAAGAGGAAGACTGATGACGACCGCACTGGCGGTAGGAGCACAACATACTTTTCGCGTATCTCAGAGACTGAGAACGTTGTTGTTGTTGTTGTTGTTGTTTGGAGTCTTACCTCTTTTGCTCCTCTTCTTCAGGTCCGCACTTTTCCCAGCCGCCAGCAGGGTCATCTCAGACGGTGGCGCCTGGAGCGGTGGGGAATTCATTGGCGGCGGTGGCGGCGGCTCAGTCGCAGCAAGGATTGCTGCAGCATGTGCATGCGCGGCTGCCGTACGTGCGCGCGTGCGATGCAGGTGCGATGCGGCCGAGGAGGAAGTAGAGTAATGACGCATCGTGGGATAAAATGCCGGCCTCGCCCTTAAGACCCTCACTGTCGTCGTCACCCCTTCGACGTTGTTGCTCTTCTTCTTCCTGCTCAGCTTCTCCGGCGTGCAGAGAGCCTTGACCACCGGCTGGTGCTGCTGCAGGTGGTGGTCAGGTCTTCGTCTTGTGGGCGTAGCGTGCACCGAGTTGATCGGCGTTGACTCCTTGCTGCTGCTGTGAGAGCGCTTGGCATGGAACCGCGCCGACGAGGCAGAAACGCTGAGATTCTTGGCGCTGTTCAGCGAAGAAGGCGAGCTATGATGATGCTTTGACGACGAAGACTTTTTCTCTCCTCCAGACAATGGAGGCAAAACGTTGTGTCTGCCCAAGCGCCTGTGTCTGGTCGAAGAAGACGAAGCTGAGGTCAACGCCACCACGATGGGTGATAGCGAATGGTCGGAGCTGACAGTTGCCGAGGAACCTTTGCTCGTCGTTGGGGTTGTGCTGTTGTTGTTATTCTTCTCAATGGAGGTGTTGTCATGCGGCTGTCGGATATTTTCTGCTGTGGCCCCGACGACCACCGCCTGCAGTCATCTCACCGCATTGGCTTTTCTGCTACTGGACGATTTAGAGGCGGCGGCCGCGGCCTTAATAGACCTGCAGGAATTAAAGGATTAGAGGAGACAGGCGTTGATATGCTGAAAAAAGAGGATTATTTTTCAAAAGGTCGGAACAAAAACTACCTTTCAGCCTTTGAGGCCGCCTGTCGTCTTGTCGAAGTCCTCTGCTGCTGGGGCTGCTCCAAAAGAATACCTTCGGTTGGCACAGACTTTACTCTAGAGTGGTGATAGAGATGATCTTGCTGCTTTAACTGCCTCAGCCTCTCTACAGGATGACCCCCCAGGGACTGACTCTGTTTGCGGGCTTTGATCTTATTGAGCCTGTCTCCCTGGGTCAGTCGCGCTTTGTTGTTGGCCGCGTTGCCGTTGCTCAAGTCTTCCTCGTTCGTCTTGCCATCTTCATCTTCATTTTGGTTGACTACATCATCATAGCCTTCTTCATCTTCATTATCCGGTGATGGCAGAGGGGTGAAGGGGTTTCCGTTGTTTTCGTCTTCTTCCTCTCTGAGCTTGATGTTCTCCACCTTGCTGACGATCTTGGTAAATGTATCGCCGCCGGCGTTGCTGCCGCCGTGCTTCTTCTCGGTAAGAACTTTTTTCAGCTTGAGGCTGTAGAGCGGATACCGGCACTTGGCATTCAGAAGAGACTTCTCCTTGTGCGCACGTCTGGAAATCAGTGCACAACTACAGTCTTGCCTTTAAACAGTCAGCACGTACCCGTGCAATATGGTCAATTCGTCATAGTCATACCTGTATTGGTCTCCCTGTAGCCACATTTCTGCTTGCTTTTCTTCCATCCAGTCCTGCTGGTGTCCAATGATGGAGCCTGGTCGGCAGATGCGGAGCCACGCGATCGTTTCCAGCGCAGTCCAGCGCCAATGCTTCATAATGTAACAACCTGGGCAACGTTATAACGGGTTGGTTCGTTAGTGCTGCAGCTTGCAACGTGTAAACCTAACTGATCGTAAGATTCAGCATAATGGTTGATCAGAAAGCCTACAAGTAGGCCCATAATTTTTAGAGGGCACTTGGTTGGTCAGACTATGTGGAAGTTTTTGCAAGTATCTACCTATGAGCGAGCCCGTCCGCCCGAGTCCGGCCTTGCAGTGGACGGCGACGCCACCAGGCGTGGACTCGCATACCTCGAGGAACCTCTGCAGGATGTCGTCAGAAGGGGTGCTGCCGTCGGTAAAGAAGAGGTCCTCGTGCTGAAAACCGCCTCTGACGAAGCGCTTGGCGTCGTAGATCTTCTTGTTGAGTCTGACGATGGTGGTGACTCCATGAAGACTGAAGTAGTCGAAGTAGGCTTCCGGTGCATGGAGAGGATAGCCGTTATCGATGCGAGATTGGGCGTGAGGGCCACAAAAGGCCAAGAATTTTTGAGGCACCAACCAGTTAAAGTCCCCGTTCTGGACCTATGGTGAGGATTGTCGTACATATGTTGTTCGCGCCACAGAACGAGGAGTACTTCCAAGACAGTACATACCTTCTCATAATGCTCGTACTCCAGAGCATCGAAGTCATTGAAGTCAAAGAACCCTGCCTCTTTGGCCTTTTTAATGGCACGCAGGCAATTCACGATGGTGATGGTGTAAACTGAGACTCCAAAGGAAGCATCGCGAAAAGGAACAAAAGGGGGATTGGCACCACCTTCCAAAGGCCGAAATGCTTCTTCGGGGCTCTAAGAAGTTTGAAGACATTGAAGCATCGTCAAGATGATTAACAATTGCACATGCAAACACATTTTGCGCTGTCCTCGTAACAGACCTGGTCCAGATAGATGACGGCGTAGGACGCTATGAGGTAGGCTGCGTTGGCTCTTTTCTGCGGGTCTGTGGTAGTGTAGTGGACGATCTTCTTCTTGGCGAGGGTATAAGAGCGCAACTTTTTGTTAAGCTTGCGGCAGTAGCGACACAGCATAGACAGGTTGAGAGGGCCGAAGTCTGCGTAGAAGTTCTCGTATACGAGCTCCTCGTCAACAGAGAAATAGTGCGTGTTGGGCGTCGACTTGGGCCTGACCGTGGTCTTCAGTGTCACGAAGTACAGGCGGTCCGGAATGTACTCGGACGCGCACACCAGCACGTCCGAATGATCGCCCTCCATACTGAAGCACAATCACAAAAGCATGTCAGAAAAGTCAGTGACTTCGTCACTCTAAATAACTTGACATAACGGAGACACAGTGAAAAGACTACGTCATGACGCTATCACTGAGGCCTCATGACATCCCCGTGAAGTGAAACATTTGTTAGCTCAGCGCTGTACAGCTCAGGGCTGGCAGTGGAGGGCCTCCTCACGGACTTGCGATCCCCGAAGATTTACTCATCAACAGACTGGCTACTTACAACCGGCTTATTGACTCGAAGTCCGCTGCTTTGGTGGAGTCCCCTCCAGAAGTAGATAATGGGCTAATCGCCTATTCTGGTCTTCTCCTACGTGGGCACACGATTTCACTTCTTCTCGAAAGACGGATGGATGAGAGGCAAAAGAAGTGAGAGGAGAGAGATCATCTACCACCACTGCTTCGCCCTGGGGCCCCAGGACGCCGTTGCCTCCTACTGCCTCGTCCGCCCACGTAGTCGTGTACCAAGCATATTTGGCACATACATGAAGAGGGCGCTCTCCCTCCCGCTCACATGCACACACTTGCACATACGCGCGCGCGCTAGGCCTACTTGCCGCGCGTCTCGATCTTCTTACCTGGATCGTCTTCGACGGAATCAAAAATGGGTCCGGAGATTACCCTTCTTTCTGGAATTGCCCAGACCAGATGGTCGGTTCCACCCGCCCGGCGGAGGGAAGGATGGGAGGAATCTTTTTCAAGCGTAGACCTCCAAGAGAGCACTGCCACGGACTCGGTGTCGTCGTCGCCGACCTCGTCCGTCCTCGAGAGCTTTGGCCTCTTTGCCCGCCTTTTCGATTGTTTTGGTCGCTCTCCGCCTCGGCTTAACCTGGCATTAGCCTCTTTCCGCTCCGGTTGCGTCTGCCTGTCCTGGTCCTGTCATCGCATTTTGAAGCGAGTCGCTCCTCTCTCTCGCCCTTCTTAGCTGCGGCCAAGACCCCGAGGAGCTGCCACAGAGTGGAGCTACGACGTGGCCAAATCGACCAGCACGACTCTGACGTCTCCGACGACTCCGACGACTCCGACGTCGAGAGCACAAGTAGATGCACTCAAGAACTGTCAACAGCCTGTTAACCCCAAGACTACCATCATTGATGCCTTGAGGAGCCTCGGAAAATAAAGAAAAGGCTCATAATCTCAATTCGGACCAGTTACTCTAAGCCTCATAAGTTATTCCGGCCGGAGTCCTATGTCCAATGATGAGTCTGATATCGGTTGTAGACTGAAGCATAGACTACTTTATGCACACACAGAGTGGAACATCACCCCAAACTAAGCTGTACACTCCTCAGCACTGTTTCATGGTCTGATAAAGGCCTCATCCTCTCAGAAGTCAAGTCAACTTTGGCTTGTTTCGGAAATGTCACTGGTAACACGACGTATCCAATGCAGACAAATGGAAAGAAGAGATCATGATGTACTTTGAGACTGGCCTCCGTTTCGCCACGAAGATTCCTGGCCCTGGCCTCAAGACTCTCCGATGTTGGCGCACTTTCGCCTCGTCCGCACTCAGACATTTTAAGCCTGAGGTTTACAATGCTCAGCCTTGGAAATCCCAAATATAGTCTTCTAGTGCTGGTATGTACTTCCTGCCTTTTCCAGTACTTCCAACCTTTGGTTGCCTTCAAATTCACCCGTAGAAACTGAGAAATATCGTCAAGTCTTACTCATTGGTCTTATAACAACGTACCAACGGTTTCGTTAACTAAGTGCATTTTTAGTCCCATGGAAGGAGTCAGGCTTTTCAAGGCAAACTTTGGTTGAGTACACAACAGTGAAAAGTTTGCAGACAAAGTGATCCAAAAATATCAGTCATTTTGCAAGTTGTGGAAGCGATTTTCCGTCTACCAGAAGTGCGAAAAATCTTATGCTTCTTCTTCTGGCTTTGAATCGCCGCGAGTGGCAGCTCGGCCCAACTGTCTCCCGGCCGCGCGGCTGACTTGGCCTGCGGAGTCGCTCCAGCTGCGTCGCAGAAAATACACTGCTGAGAGGCTGCCAGATGGCGATGGAGGCAACGGGCGCGAACGAGATGTTCAGGGCGACTTCGGCCCAGTCATTGAGGGTTCTCAGCTCCTCCACCCTTACCGTGCGAGTAAAAGCTGTGCGCACATTTGTTTTTCTAAGGGAAGGTATTTTTGGTGAAGAGTCTTTGCAGCGTCTTTTTTTCGGCTTCGACGGCGTCGTCGACCGCGTCTTGTCCCTGTCGCAGTGCAGACTGAGAGGCCGACTTCTGTTCTGTCTCCTGCTTCTCGGTGCTCTGCTCGGCCTTCGTCCGAACGGCGACGGCCGACGCGAGCGGAGAAAGAAACTCAGCAGACTGCAGCGGATCCAAGAGTACAACTACAACCTACTCGACCAGACTGAGGAGGCGACAAAGTAGTGGACGCTGGACTTAGAGACGAGGAGAGAGCAAGGCGAATAGTCAGGACGATCCTCGGAACGTGGAGGATGTCTTTGGGCGGGCGGCCGACCTGGGAGCCGCCGCCGCCTGTGGCGGCGGTGGCGCCCTTCTTCGCGTGGTCGCCAGCGGAGCCTCCGAAGGTCGCGGCAGCAGGGGAATCTTTTTGAATGGATCCCGCGGGATTCTTCTCCTCGCCACAGCAGGCGCTTCAGCAACAATCGCGACAGTTTCTGGGAGGGTCGTCGACAACGACGACGGCGGCAGCCGCTGCGGCGGCAGCAGCCGCTGCAGCAGCCGCGGGTTCCCTACGCCACCAGTATCCCCATCCCCCAAACCTCAGGCAGCCGCAACAGCTGGGCATGCAGCAAGAGAGGGCTCCCTTGCCCCAGGTACGTCAGCATGACATGTAAAGCCACCGACATTTGATACTAGCAGAACCCCGCGTTTGCCCGGGTAATAATGGAGCTGATTTGAAAGGTTAAAGGAGGGTTTGTGGCATTTTGACTGACTCACACTATATTACAATGCCTTTTTTCGCCATGAGCCGTGCACGGACGAAACTGGGCTATGTGATTATAAGGTTTACTCACTGCGTATTATGCTTACCAGCACGAGAAGGCCACATAGATTTATTCTGTTCTTAATGTTAATTTTTAAAATGTTTAATTTTACATTCCAAAAAATGTATGGAAACCCTGGCAATGTGCAGAAGGGGGAATGTGCAGAACTGTACAATGAACATTGTTCCTTTGGCAATTAACAGTTGAGGTGAGGCTCTTGCAACGATCGAACTATGCATAACCAAGTGGATTTAGATTCTTCCTCCATTCCCACACGTGGCTTGGTTTCACCTGGCGAACCTTGTTCTATTTTTCTAAGAGTCCTGCCCCGGTGGGTAACGTAGGCCTCAACCTCGGACATGGACTAGAATCAGGCAGCTCTGTTGGAGTATGTGGAAATGGCATCCCTTTCCTCAATGGCAGTCTCCAGAGGGCTGATTTGGGATGTAGCCCAGGACAAGCCCTCTATTCCCTTTGCTCTATGCCTTAAATCTAAGGGGGCTCAGGGTCCATGAGTGTTGAGGGCAAACTGCTTGGATTAGGGTCCCTCTAGCATCAAATGGTTTTCCAGGTAATTCCGGACATGAATGTTGGCAAAGGGATCCCGCCTTGGTCCAGATGATATGTGGCCTGTTTTTAGAAACTTTTGAACTGAAATGCTTTTTATTACATATATGCATGCAGCATAGCAGTGTCAAGAGCTGTCATTCAAAGTACCCACCAATTTCAACAATGACATGCTCCATTCTGAGCGTAGAATGAGAGTCAATGAGACCTGAAATATGAATATGTGCTGACCACCGTGTCTTTGTCCAAATTTGGACAAGGAGCTCTTGCAACTGTTATTGGGATGATGAGTAGCATTGACCTCCCTCTTTAAGGTGCTCTACAGATATGATACCAGGGGTTCAGGTATAGTTTGGAGGTGGCCAAACATTATCTTCCTTAAAACTTTGCAATATCATTGTTCTGAGAAAAATAAAAAAATCAATGACCTACTTTGGAGTTCTGCCAGCACAAAGACCTCCACTAATGCACATTTTTATCATTTCTTTTGTCCATTTCACTTTTTTAAAGGGCAAAATGACTAATGTTCGATCATGCTTGCTTATTCTACTTGTTGCTCAAGTGCAGATCCATCATCACTTAAAAGTAAAGTCCTCTGATGCATGGGACTTGGCACAAGCCGTCTCAAGGATAGATCACATTGTACAGTTCGTGACATTGAGATCAGTGTTTGAGGGTGGTTGCCCCTTGAACCAGAAGAGTGAAACCTCTCCAACCACCATTCTTAAACCATGCTAGTAGTTCTGTGGGCTGGAGCACTGTCTTGCATGAAGGTGTAGGGCAGGTTTTGTCAGTTGGTCCTCAAGCCAAGACTGCCAAAAACCCCACTTGATTTGGCATTTTTATTTCCTTCTTACATGGTAAGCACCATAACTAATCTCATTGAAACAGCCGGGGCAGGTGGTATTATTTTTTTTGCATATGGGTAAGAAGCACATATTGACACAAGAGCGCGGGGTGATACAGGCATTCTTTGGCTCTCCTTGCATGCCATGCAAAAAATGCAAAAGCTTAACCTCATAGATAAACCTGACACAAACATGTCAGTAATGTTCACTGCTGCTCACCTCAAAAGGTTGGTCAACTTCTGAATTCTATCAGTTTCTTCATTTTGTTGCTTGGGTTCTTCGGGATTGACTAGTTTCAGTTTTTTCGGTTGATTAATTTTTGTAGTGCCAAGTTAGGACTGAAAAACCATCATTTAGTAGCCAAAATTTTAATTTTATTTAGCAATTCTTGCAAGTTGCTAGTGATCCATGAGGTTCCTCTTGTTAGAAGGTGGGAAGTGAGTAAAAACCCAGAAAATTGTAACTGTTAGAGACAGGGCATCTAGCATGGACTCTCAGGAAACAAATGAATCTGGCAGCTTCAACCTTCATAAACTTCCTCAACTTAGACAATGTAGACCTACCTGTCCTACATCTCTCCTTCTCTTCTGTCTTCTCAATCAAATGGGGACTACATATGAACAATGCCAAACCACCACCACTTCCACTTTTCAACATACCTTGTTACTCTCAAAATGTTGAGAGGCTGGTGGCTGTCATTACAACGGGGTCCAGACTAGTTACATGGCATTAAAAAGACATGAAAAACTTCTAAACACCTTGGAGTTCAGAAAGAATATACCATCAAAGGACAGAACAGACATTTGTCTTAAAGCTAGCACAAAATGGCAGTAAGGGGTTCCCACGTACAGCTGGGAGCATGGGAAAGAGGGCTTACTTCATTAAGTCGAAATTTTGGCAGGCATCCCAAATGACCTCTTTTACCACTTCCTGACTTTTCTTGATGGATTTCACTAAATCTTTTCTCTGACCCTCTTGATCTTAGGAGAGATCATTACTGTTTTGGGGTGGATACTGTCAGATGTCCTATCTGTTTCACAGTAATGTTTCAGTGTTGTTGATCACCCTGTACATAGTGGAGCTGTTCAAACACTTGGTGATGGTGCCATTGCATCCGTGTCATGGATGCCCTCAGTGGTCTGAATGATAAAATTGGCAGTTTCTTTTTGTTTGGAAGCCCTACCCTCGCTTTCAGGAAGGTACATATGCCCATTTTGGGGGGAAAATTCAAGGGGGGGGGGGTATGGCCTATGCCTGTTGGAAGTCATCTCGAACTTTAAAATCATCCTGTTCTGGTCACAAGTTCCATATGAAATGGGGCCACATTGAGTAGTAATATGTAGAAAAATACTTCTAGGTCTAAAATGTTCATAAAAATATCAACTGATACTTTTTTTTAGTAAATTTTGAGATATTGTTAGTCTACTTTTGCATTTTAGGAATAAAAGAAGGACTAGGAGGGAAACTGGATCTGAGATAGGTTAGGTTAATCTAGTCTAGCCCCGTGGTGGCAGCCTTTAGGGCTGCAGTATTTGTGACGAGAATCCAACCGACCTTCCTGATGTAGTCCCAAATCCCATGGTCGGGTGGGTTGAAATTTGGCAATGATGGAGGCCGATGATCCATCTTCAGAAGCCTGCCAGGTTTGTTTGACGCCCGTTCATGAGCCAGCACATGGCTGGCTCTTTGGACATGGTCAGAGACATTCTTGGCATTCATTCCTGCTTGAATGTCAGTGTCAGTGATCTGAAAGACTTCCGGACAGATATGGAAGAAAAAGTCAAATTTGCCATCTATGTTCATGCAGTCGACCTTTGTCGGATGTAATGGCATACCCCGTATAACGGCAGACTATTTTCGTTCCGAGGGTGCTGCTGTAAAAATGTTTGTTCACTACTTGTTACTCCAATCTGTTTGTTTAGAATTCATTGACGTCATGTCACATTTAGGTGAGGTTGGTTAAGTCAGAACTGTAGAAAGGGAGCACCAAGAATGACTACTTTTTCAAGTTTCCCTGCTTTTTACTTAACAAACACAGGCTTACCTATGTGTAAGTTCTCATGCAGTCTATCTGTGTAGACTCTACTCATGCAGCACTTGTCACCATGAATCTAAAGAAAGTCAACTTGGAAGGCAAAAATGAACACTTGCTCAGCTGAAAAAGAAGGAGATTAAAAAGTTTTAATTTTTACCAAAGCTTTTTGCACCGAAACCTTAAGGTAAGTTCAGTCAATTGGCTAATGCAAACTTAGCTTAGTCTTCTAGGCAAAGTTCAATCACACAAAATGTCACCTGACCCAATTGAATTTTTAACACATAGTATGAACACACGTCAGTGAAACTGTGCCTGTGTTGAGACAAAAAACAGTCTGTGACAGCAAGGGTGTTATCAGTGTTTACTACACTGGAACACGGATGAACAGGACTCAAACTTGAGTTGGGGAGAAACCATTCTTCTGAGGCAGTGGACGTTAATGTTAATAAGTTTCAGGTAAATGAGAAATGCCTGACTATGGAGACTTCGATGAACATGATGTCTTTTTTTGGCAAAGCAGGCTATTTTTTGGGAAATGGTGAAAATTTTTGTTGATTTAACTTGAATTAACCAGCTATAAATGGGAAATCTCTGCCACGTGGCCAAGAACGAAGAAAGGGGTCTTTAAGACAGGAGATATCGCTTGTCGATACAGGGAAAAGGTTAGGATGGTGCAGTTGGCTGATGTCAATCATTCTTAATTTTTGACAGGGTGTTCTACAGAAATGGTTTGCCCCACTCTCCCCTTCTTTAGACTCTACTTTAGAACCAAGCTGGTATGCACTCTTGCTCCAGGACCACCCATTTCCTCATCTCTCCTCAGTGGAGCAGATAAAGTAAACTAGCTTTTCCATGTAATTATCTCCATTAAATAATTGTTCTCAATTGCACACTGTATGGATTTAAGCAACCCCTTTCTCACAGTATAAACACTGCTGAGGTATTCGTTGGCGTTTGGAAGCTTATACTCAGCTGGGGTGGTATATACCAAATTCAGGAAGGGTAGCTGGCAAGGCCGTAGGCCTCGCCGATGTAGGTCATCGAGGGGTATGAAGTTTTTGGCGGGATGCCCACTGTGAAGCTTCTCGTGAAAAGCATCAAGTCAAATCTTGGCTCAAAATACCACCAAAATGTACCCAATGTATGTATTCATTCAGATATTTACATACAAGGATTTGATGATTGGACAGTGCACACGCCTGTGCAGTCCCAAGGCAGCGACACTTCTTTGTGGAACCTGGTATGAGGGGATTCAGAAACGCACTTGGAGAAGTTATTGAAAATGGCTGTCATTCTCTTCGAGGCAGAGTGGCAAAGAGGAGAGCTGAGCCCCTGGAAACCACAAGGACTTCAAGAAAAAAAGAAAATCCAAGCGAAAGTCTGGGTTGTCTTCCACAACTTTCTTCACTTGCATCCACTTGCAAATATGTCATTTAGTGGCAATGACCATGCAAAATCATTGTGACTGCATTGAAAGCGTTTTCAGAAAACTGAAGATTCTATGTCAAATTCTATGCACTGTGTGAAAGAAGCAATGCTAATATCCATTCAGTATACGAAAAAAATTAAGAGGGATCAAAATTTCCAACATCTCTAGAGCGCCCTGTTTGTCATCTAATACAAGGTTGTTTGTTCCTCAGGGTCTTGATTTAGCAACCTTGAGTGAACAGACTCTGGAAAGTCGTCCAAATCCTCCGTTTATCCGTGTGACCCCTTTATGAACAGGCGGCTAAATTGCGACCCTACACGACATTTATGTACAGGTGTTGGGACAAAAGCAGAGAATTTGCAGGGGCAAAACTGTTCTCGGCGTTCTTCTATTCATTGTTGGTGTGACAGTGAACTTGACCTGACCTAAATATAACAAACAAAAGCTAAAGAAGGTTTACACGTATAATATGTCATAAGCTACATTATGGGTCATGCCCTTTCAACTGCTTACAATAAAGTACGTTGGTATTTGTCACACCTATGACAAAATATTGTACACACAGAATTTCTCCGCGTCTGCAAGGTAGTTCCGCGAAATCATCCTCACATCCGTCGCTGAAGCACGACTTCTTCTGGAAGTGAACCATTTTTCTTACCCAGATGTTACTCTGAACTTTTAATTCCTTCCTTTATGTTTGAAAACTTGCAGTGTAAATGTACTTTTATTGCTTCTTTATTTAGGGTTCGAAACTGGTGACGTACATGAACCGTCCAAGCGGATTCCCGCCTTCGGCGTCATCTGTGGCCGGTGGCCACCAGCAACAACCGCGTTTCCTCCAGTATCAACAGCAGCAGAGTCTCGGGGACCCTTCCAAGGGACCACCTCATCACAATGCCTTCTCTGCAGCGGCCGTGTTGGCCCACACAAGCACCGCCAACAATCACTCCAACAATGGCACCGACCCCCTGAACAACGGCAGCGGCAGGATGAATGCATCAGGTCTGTCAGCAGTGCAGGACTTCGTACCAGGCGCTTCCGCTGCGGCCGGCGGAGGTCGATTAGCCGCGGCTGGAGCGGCTGGAGTGACTACTTCCCCCTTGCGCGGCCGCGTGTCCTCGCCGTCGACACTTACACCGCCTCAACAACAGCAGCCGCCGGCGTCTGGTGTCGCTCCGCCGCCAAACCCGTCTAGCCCACGCCATTCACCCACCCCCTCGAACGCCAGCAGTGATCGTATCACGGTAGCGGCGGCAGCCGCCGTGGCGGCAGCCGCTGCGGCTCAGCAGCAGCCTCCTAACGATGCTATCTCTGCTTACAGTGACGGGGGCACCACCTATTTCTACAATCCAGAGGACTTGGTAAGGCCGACCAAGCAAGGGACAAGAGAGATGACACAAAAAGTCCTAATCAAGCAGCAAAGTTAAGGGATGGTGTCACTAGTATTTCTCGGACTGGCTTGAACAAAATGCTTAAAATTCGTTTGCTTTTCACGATTGTCGATGCTTGTAAATGCTTCATTCGTTCATAAGATACCCAAGGTTATCTATACACTGAAGGATAGGCTGAAGGTTACTTTTGCGACCGTACTGCGGAATCTCCAACTATATCAGTCGTAAACTTTCATCATCATTATGTACTTTTTGCTTCTTGATGTTTTTGCAACTTATCTTTTCTCTTTTCGGCAGCATCAAGCAAGTGACATGAGCAACGGTGGCCCCCACATTGGCGGCGGTGCCACTCACGATGGCGCTGCAGGAAGCAGCGGGATTGTCCTGATGCCGGACTTTCAAAGCTACGCCGGCACCCCCAGCTCCATCACTAACATGAACGTGAGAGGCAACACTCCGGCGTTCATGCAGGACGAGCTCCGACTTGAGATTCTCAAGCGTCAGTACGTCAGTCTAGCTCAGGTAAAAACTGCAGATGAAGTGGCTTTCTTTACTGTGTACGCATGCCAGTAATTCGGCAGAACTCTGGAGTAATGAATTACTCTCATTAGGGTGATCCTGCTGGCTATCCCGGACTTCCGAGTGAAGTGGACAACTTTAGCCAATTGTGCCCTCTGGAGCCTCCTCCAGCCAGTCCTCACACCAAATCCAGCACGTTCGGCTATGTGACGTCTGTGTACAAGGCCTCGGATATGAAAACCGGAGCCCTCGTCGTGCTGAGACGCATCCATGGCTACAGACTGGTCAATACCAAGTGCATGACCCTGGTGGAGCAGTGGAAGAAGCTGGCGCATGCAAACCTCATCTCACTGAGACAGGTGATGTTCTGATAATGTCTAACCACTTACCTCATTTCAAGTACGGTTTCATTGCTTTCAGGTCTTCACCACCAAGTCGTTTGGTGACCACTCCATGGTGTTTGTGTACGACTACTATCCCGGAGCTGAGACGCTCATGGCGAAACACTTCAACTCGCCGTCTCAGGTTAACGCCGCCGCCGTCATGGATCCGTTCAGGTAGGATTTGTTGGCCATATGTGGCAGTCTATAAGCCTGGGGTTTTCAACGAGCCCTTTTAATTTGTAGTGG
>JAAUXU010058671.1_pt1 | contig 22213 bp, 24 predicted proteins | sample 7278151 | NCBI WGS metagenome assembly JAAUXU01 (sample SAMN14350113, study PRJNA611818) | marine sediment metagenome | isolation source: surface marine sediment (1.8m) | place: French Polynesia: Moorea | collected 2018-08 | reverse complement strand
CTTTTCTTCCTTCACTGACTGGTTGAGTTGGGGGAAACCCCTCCCTTTCAGTTGCAGATTGGCTAGGTACACTTTGTTGGTTCTAATCACTCTAATTCTTGTAAGATAACTTGTGTGTGTCCCCTCCAAGTAGAAGAATAAAGTATTTGTGTTGAACTAAACCCTCTGTGTTTCAAGTGATTGAGTAGTCTCAAAAGATCTCGGTCAGACGCTATTAGTCCTCCTAAACCTGGTCTATGTCTCTATTTGAGGCAAAGCTACCATGGTCAGAGGGTCTTCTCTGTACAGTCTAGTTTCCCTAGAACACACTTACGTATTTTTAGACATCAAGCCTGTAATTGGTTAGCGTCGATGCTACCTCAACATTCCGACGTAGAGAGAATTTTCTTCATTACTGCTTGCCAAAAAAAAGGGTTAAGTGCTTGCGTGCGCTCATTGAGTCGCAGAGTTACGTAGGTTCCGGGCAAGGCAACTGTTACAGCACTCAAAGACAATCGTCACACGTCATCAACCGAGGCCGGAATCTTAGATCAAAATGGGGAGACAAAAATTGAGTGGTAACGGTCACGTAGCAAACATTGAAGAATCAAGCAAAAAGTGCGTAAATTTAGAGGGAATTGAAAAACAAACAACCCTGCAGTAAGGCTTTTGTCACCTAATCTTCCGAGGTCCACGTACCCCAATGTACAAAGCGTGGAAATATGTTATTTGGGGCTAAAATAACGTAATTTTCGAGTGAATATTTAATGCTTCTGGGGTTATTGATGGCGAACAGTATGGAGGTTATGCTAATTCTGCGAAAGTTCGTGATTCAGGCTGAAAACAGGAAATTAATTGAAACATATTTTATGAGAAAACATAATTCTTCCGTTTAGTCATCAGGGGTGGTCTCGGTTGAAAGGCTACAAGGATCTATCACGTCCCATGTGGGACGTAAGCCATGAAAATGTGCACCACGTAAGGTACAGTGGGAGTCAACAAGAAATATGGACATACTGAGACACACAGGGTGCCTCAGACAAATCAGGAGGGCTTTTTGGGTAAGAAAGTCTCGGAGTTGGCTTGGTGGCACTCCACTGGTGAGCCACGTTCTTGGTCTGATTGTACAGGGTGGACTTGGAGTAAATGAGTCCATTTCATTGATCATTCGTTTGTTTCGACGCCTGATTTGACGGTCAAGTCTCAGTGGAGCTCGCAGTGCATCTCTACTTGTCAGTGACATTGATCTGGACGCAACTGGACAAGTTTGGCATTCATCTGAACCACCCTGTGCGACGGCGTGTGAGTGGATAGGGGAGATCAACGGGTCCAAGGGGAGATGGCCCGGGGGAAATGACCAAGAGACGTCAAGAGGAATAACACAGGTAGGGCAAAAGAGGTGTCAGAAAAAAAAGCTCGAAGGGTTGAAAGACCCCCCTAAAAGTGCCCCTCACACGTCATTTTTTTCACTCACACTGCACCAAAGCAGGTGGAGCAACCACCTGTGTGTGAAATTTATCTTAGTAGAAAGGCTTTTTTTTCCTTGCCAGGGGTGACAGGTGGCTTCTCTTGGATACGAAGCTGAACACACCTCTTTCTTCTTCTGCTATTCAAAAGTAAAGGCCCCAAAATTGATTTCTTAAAAATAGTAATAATGATGAAGCTTCGGTCTGTCTGTTGTCCGTCAGTATCCAAATCTTAGAAATCATTCGGCCGAACTCGACCAAAGGGATTGCTAAGAGGTGAAGAAACGATTTTAAGTTTTCAAATCTCCCATTTTTTCCCTGAAAACCAGCTTGGGTACCAAGTAGACTCCAGTTTTTGACTAATACGTCGAATTTCTTGTAGAATACAAATAAGATCAATGTCCCGAATTCGTATAGTAAAAAAAATCTTTCTTAGCTGGACCGGAATTGAAAAGCCCGCGAAAATGAGAGCCAAGGACTCTTCTCGGCTAGTGACAATAAAAGAGTGGTAGCCACAGCTCGACTTGACTGGAAAGAGCTTCCTTCCAACCGCTATCTGTCTGCTTGATGGAAGTATCTACACTACTACGTATGTTATACTCTAAGGTATGTTACATATATCCCTACTTTTCTGCCTGTGTCATGTTCTTCTGGGAGTGCGCAATGCGGACTTAAGATGTCTTCCTGCCCGACTTGGCAGAGAGAAATATTTAGCTCGGTGGTTGCAATATTGTCGAACAGTGCATGCATGTGGAGGTGGAGGCAGGGGCATCCTCACATCGAAGGGAGGTAAAGTATGTACAGACACTTTATGCAGACCTTATCTCAGGGAGGATGATTCCAATATCTGAGTAACGAGCGGCACAGGATACTGTGCATCAACAGTTATGACCTACTGGCTCTGGCACTTACTTGCTTAGTGACTAGGGATGGGTCGGGACGCAACTCGAGTCATTCTAGGCCGGGGATTCGGAACTGACCCAGTCGGTCCTGAGTCACAGTTGCATTCGACTCTTCCTACCTGACTCAACTTGTCAACTGTTCAGTGACTCTACGAGACAAACCTGTGAGCAAGATTGCGCACGTTTTTCCCACGAAAATATGAAGTAGACCAAGGTTTGCACTGTCTAAAGAGCCACGCCGACAAAGCTACGTATACTGAAGTATGACGAGACTCAGGCGGATCCTTGACCACTACCAACCCCAAGTCATACTTTGCCAGCCTCTTGAATCGAATTCAAAAGTCTCTGCGACCCCGGAGTTGAGTCGGATTGGGTTTCCCTCGACCCCGCCACATCACTAATGTTTACCCACTAGCACAGTGTGTCTATTGAAGCCTGACACTTAGGAGTGTTTACCCTATGATGTGAAAATAGTCTTTGTACTTTCAGCCAGAGTAACTTCCAAGTACACGTTGATTTATGCAAAATGTATCGCCGAAGCCGCGAATCTTGGCATTTCTCCTAAATCCCTGTCTAGTATGATCTCACCCCCAGTGCCTCTTCTTTCGCTGATGTCTCTCCAGCTGCCGGGCAGTGAAAAACGCTCGTTCGCACACGACACACGTGAAGTCCTCTGAAAAATAAGGTAATAAACCTTCAAGCTTTCCCTTAGGACGAAAAATCAACACTCCTGAGGCTCACTCAAGGAAGAATAGCCACAGACAACAAAGAGAGTGGCGAAAAAAAATGCCATTTGTTCATACTGAAATAAGCTGAAGACTTATTAGACGTGATGAGTGGCATTTTCGGAAACCCTTGTTTATGCTGATGCACGTAGCGCAGTCAGCGTCGCAGGCTGCACTGCGCGCTGGAAAATGCTGTGCATTGCAGCCGATGGCGGGAACTTCCAGCATCTTGTGATACAGTCAGAGATTATAACTGTAACCAAATCTCGACAAGTTACTGACTAACCTACACGCTGTAAAACGTCTGAGTCAGCTTTGACTCAAAAGTCAAAGAATTTGCATGCAAAAGACGCACGAAATGTGCTCATCTTACAGCACGAAACCTGCAGCTAATCTTTACATCATCGGTTAGAAGTTTCACGAGGAGATTTTGCAGGGGGGTTCATGCATATAAAACTGCATTAAAAGAGCTTTTAAATCCCATCAAGATGGTCAGGATTAGAGCATGGGGAAAGACTAAGAAATCTTTAGTTTTTTCATGTTAACGCAATCGCCCTTCAGCTCCTATTCTGTTTTTTTTCTTCTCCAGAAATGAGTCTGTCGGACTTGACATTTTAAGGTAGGTTTAGCCAGCATCAAAAGTGACCAAAAAATTTGTCGGCCTACTTTGTTTTGGGTAGGCCTCCAGGTCCTTGATCGGCGGCGCAGAAGCTACCCAAGGTAAAGCCTGGAGGGGCCTATCTGAAGACCAGATTGTGGGCCTGGTGAAGGCCGAAAAGGCTGTAATTTACACAGCCAAGCTGTTGGGGTATCTCCAAGACCGTGGTTCTCGCCTTGCCCAAAGGCCAACCGCCTTGGCTATCTGATGACATCAAGAACCAGATTGTGAAGGTCGGAAAGGCTGCAGTCGACCCCCTCCAAGCTGTTGTCCTCCATGTCAACCTTGAAGCAGTTGGGCAGGATCTACTGCTTTTCTTCCCACTCTGCACACAACATGCACAACCCATGGTGTATGGTGGAGTAAAGCTAAATAAAATCGCACTCTGTATGCGGTAGATCAATATGCAAGCACGGCGTTTCTCCGTGGCTTGCTTGATGCATTTCACATCGTCGCACGCCGTAGACTTGATCAACTGCTTTATTCTTATTATTTTCATTAGGCCTCCAAGGTCGAGGCCTACTGGCGTCCTCCTTCACTCCTTCACAAATCTCAGCTGCATTTTAATCAATTTTGCACGAAGCAGCAGCAGCGTAAGCTCACCCCATGATGAATCGTCGTCGTCGTCGTCGTCGTCGTCGTCGTCGTCGTCCTCGCCACTGTCCTCTTCGTCCTCTTCCGCCATCTCGTTGCTGGATTTCTCACCAGTTAGTCCGTTTCTGTCCTCCTCCTCCTCTTCCTCCTCTTTGTCCCCGTCCTCGGAGGTGCACAAGGACAGTCTGTCATAGCCTTTCTTGCTGCCCGGGGGATGAGCTCGGCCTCGTTTTGAACAACCTTTAGAACGAGTACAATACAATTTAGGTGTATATGATAAATTTAACGTAAGCCTTCACTGCTTTTTTGCAACTTTTGATCACATTATTAGGCAAGTGAAAAACTCCGGCGAGATTGGTGGAGGGAAGAATAATGAAGAACTTTGATAGAGTTTGTGCTTCTTGTTAGAGGAGCTTTAACGAAATCTTATTTTTTAATTTTTGTTTTTTTCCAGTTCTTGGTGCAAAGCTCCACAAAGAAGTCTGGCAGGAAAAAACCCTTCGCCCTCCTCGTATCAAGTACGTAAAAGTGCTTACTCATCCGAGTGAAGCTGATATATACATATAGCGCACACTTAGGTACCAATGCACACATCAGAGAGAAAAATAAGTAAACACAGCCAAATATTCCTGCGGTTTTGTCCTGCACTCCCAGTGCTTCACACGGCAGAGAAATCCCCCCCCTCCTTCTTGCCAAAAAGCTTTCACCAGAAAGTGCCACAGGCTTTTACGGAAAGTATACATACATGAGTATATATATACTTTCACGCACACGCCTAAGACGCATGAATGATGACCCTCAGCTGCTGTTGCATATGCTTAGTCCATCAAGCGACTCTTGCCTCCTAAATGCCCTTCATAGTGATGATGTTACTGATAAAAGGAACGATAATTGCTGGTCAAAGGGTGTTTGGCCAAAGATCACGTCTCAGACACATACGTGCTGCGTGCTCGTGTTTTCGTCTTTCTAAAGTGTGTTTTTGGGAAAAAGGAATTGTGCACAATAACATATCTATCTATTCCTGGCAACCCCCACTTGCCAGGCTGTGAAACCATATCCTACCGACCACCAAAGAGTTCCATTTGGTGGGAAATCGTGCTCTCTCTCTCTCTCTCTGGGTGTGTGAGTAGCTCTCGGTCTGTGCGTGTCGTCAAATCTGTTTCTACGTCTGTGCCAACATCATGATTCGACTTTTTTTCCCTTATTTCTGGCAACAAAGTTGAGGCATAACAGGTGGGAGAGGTTTGCTTAGGTCGTTAAAAAATACCTATGTGAATGGATGCATGTAGTGCACTCGGTTGAGCAAAAGTTTGCATGCAGTTATTAGGGGAAAAAACACGGCTATTCATAACGTTGTGAATGAATGCTTTTTCATTTGTCCTGCATTGCTGTGGCACCGATCTTGGCGTTAATGTGCGCATCGGAGAACAGAAAGTTTTTCGTCAGGTATAGGCAAACTTTTTTGGCTTCAACGTTATGTGTCTGCACTAAAAGGCTTCATTAAATTGCGGGAAAACGTGTCGTTTTGATATTTGGTTTTTGTACTAACTATAACCTTTTTGTACGAGGAAAAATGACTGCATCAGAGGTCGCGAAATTTGCCGCCTGACTGAATCAGAGGCTCTTTTAAAGAAAAACCATGCTGTTCTTCCTAAGATGGCGTAATAAATAGGCTAGTTCAATATGGTACTTTTTGGAAAATGACATTTTTTGGCCTGTGGCCAAAACACGAAGAATTTTTTTAAAACACATTTTGTTTTTAAGGGACATTTACCATGGGCACTTTTCACTCAAAGTTTTGTAACATACTGTATGTAGTAAGTGAAGTGCACACTTGTTATTGCACTTCTTTTTTCAGTCGTAACTTTTGACTGGATTGAGCCACAGAAGTGGTTGATCCTTCTAGGCAAAGCTAAGAAGTTCCTCTCAAAACTGAACTGATTTGCACTTTTGCTGTAGGAACACTAATTTTTTGACGATGCAGTCAAGTACTATGTAGTCAAATCTGCCAAAGTGGTTAATTTTGTATCGTAGAGTTTAAAGTGCCCGTAGGAAAAGGCACTGAAGAAAAAATGTCTCTTGCCAAATCTAGATATCTTGGCCAAAGGCCCATTTCCCCACACGAAGATGGGAACGTGAATTTTTTAAACTAGGCTTATAAGTAAGTAATACTTCGCTGAGCGGACGCCTGCAAAACCATCTGACCAGAGGATGGATGAAATCTTTGGTCTCTTCGAGGGTGGCGGGCGCGAGATCGAGGAGACCGAACACATCATGGGCATGGGCCAAAGGGCCCATCCTGAAGGCCTCATTCACAATGATCTCGACGACCGAGTGTGGTGGGCCCATTCAATTACTCAGTTCCACTTGATGACAGTGTGTAACACCTCCAGTCTCACGGCATTCGCCAGGATCTAAAACGCACTGCAGACACAGCGCGTAGACACTCACCACAGAAAAGGCCTATAGGCCTCCTCTGTATGCATATGGAGGCGTGAAGGAGAAAGGATTCTTTTTTGCTTACACGTCCAAACTGAGAATAAAAGCTCTCACTCACTCTACTCCACAGAGTTGACGTGAAACTACTCCTAAGACCTTTCCTGACGACCTAAAAACGTTTATTATCTTATGTTTTACCCAGATGGAAAGGGAAGGGGGAATTGCGAATCTTGAAAACAGTCAGATTAACTGCAGAAAAGAGGAAGGGAGGAAATGTGTTCGATCAATGGCTTCCGGGACACACTTTTGTCGTCCTCCCTCAGAGGTTGGACTCCAGGGACACGTTTCAGCTGAATATTTTAGTGTGTGTCACGTCTGAATGCGTCGCAGTGCTTTACAGCACATATGTACACGACATAAAGAAAAGAAGTCTTTGAAGTTCCCCTTAGGAGAGGTTCTCTCTCTGTCCTACTTGCACAGAGCACACATTTTGCACAGAGCTTAAAAGGTCGAAGAAATCCCAACTCACCTTGATCCTTTATCGTTTTCCGCTTGTCCGAAGACGACGAAGCAGACGACGACGTAAGCATGGTTGCGAAGACGGCGTTCTTGAGGGACCAGAACATGTTGTTCAGCACCTCGGACACCTTTCCTCGGGCGTTCTCGGACTCGCTGGCCAGGATCCGCCGGCTGGCGGTCGCGATGGTGGGGACCATCCGCACGGGACTCCTCTTGTTGTTGTTGTTGTTGTTGCTGCTGCTGCTGTTTCTGCCCTTGTCTGCTGACTCAATCAGGGGGTTTGGGGCGACCTGAGGAGGGGGAGGCCGACCGAGGGGAGAGAGGTCGTGGCCCGTCTGAGACCGTTGCTGTTGTCGCTGTTGCTGTTGCTGTTGCTGTTGTTGTTGTTGTTGTCGTTGCTGCTGCTGCTGCTGCTCCTCCTCCTCCTCCTCCTCCTCCTCTTGCTCTTGTTTGGCTACAGCCTCAAGATGTGGCGTAGCTGTCTTGGCCTCGACGAGGCTGGAGCATTCTTTTTGACATCGATAGGCAGGTCCCGACGTTTGACAAAGTTTGCTAGCGGAATTATTGCTGCCAACTTCGGTGAGGACACTTTGACAAGACTTGCCGCTGATGCTTGACTGGCTGGAGCCGATTTTTTCCATCTGGAGCACGGTGGTGGAGGCGTCGGCGTCCATGACCTGGCTGTTGCGACGTTCCCCGGGTGCCTGGAGAGGGTTGGACCTGATTGCCGGAGTCGACGTCGACTTCTTCAGCCGCTGCAGCGATTTTGCCGCCGCGCGGATCTCCCTGGCGATTGCAGCGCGCGGAAGCAGCTGCGCCTCTTGGAGCGGGTTCACCCTCAGCTTCGTCTCCCTGGTCACTGGCGACGGATTGGCTGGTTGCAGGGGGTTTTCTCTTAGGTGGCGGCGGCAGCGGACGTAGCATAATCTCTCGCCGTCGCCGTCGCTGTCGCCGTCGCCGTCGCCGCGGCTCTTGTCTTGCTTCCAGGCGGCCCTCATGACCCTCCTAGTGCACCTGTAAAGAGAATCGCACAGTCAGATGTGAGAAAACAGCAATTCGTCGCAGCAAAAAAAGATTCTGTATGAAGAGTCAGCTTGAAGGATTTAAATCTTACACAGAGACGCCGACCGGACTACAATATGTGATCTTGGCTTGAGTGGAGCACATCCAAAGCATGAAGAGGCCATCAACGAGGTTAAAGTAGGACATTTTGATCCTTTTTAAGACAAAAAACTATGTGGCAATAAAACCTCTCGAAGAATCTGCTTTAAGGATTAGATCTTTTCTTCCAATGCAGACGAATCCATCGCGTGTGTATCTGTATGGCAAAAAAAATTCATGCTCAGGAGGAGATTATTCTTATAGAGACGTTCCAGCATAAGCAGCAAAACAGTGGAACCTCTGAACGAGGAGCAGTTTAGGACCTTTGCTCCTTATCCCTGAGCAGAGACATCAATTTCACATTGGGACAGAGCAATTTCATGGGGCATTCGAACCCTTCCAGGTTCCAACAACGACCCCAGCATGGTGTGTTAATAGCCGACAGCACTTTTCACTCACACGAAAAGTATCCTCGGAGGATACGAAGCCTTGAGGTCGCTGTCTCTATTCCTCCCTGACAAAGTCTGATCTCTGGCAGTCCCTTAGTCCGACTGCGTCGGTAAGCAGGGACTTTGCACCCAATGCCAAGAGTCCATAGTCAAATGAAAACTGGACTCAGCCAGCGCGGTCTCCTCCACTCTGTGCTCGCCCACCCTCTTCTCCGGCTCCAACTACTCGAATGTGGCAAGAACAACATCGGGCCAAGAGAGAGTGAGAGAGAGAGAGAGAGAGAAAGCGAGAGAGAACCCTCTCTCCCACTTTTGAGAGGAGAAGAGGGCTTGTTGGCAAGACCTGAGATCAACAGGCAAGCCAGAATGTGACGATTACAAAACCTTGCAAAACCTTTGCAAGTGAGTGCAAAAAAATAGAGAGACACTGTCTCAACGTGTCCATTATCAGCACTGACTATGAGCGGGCTTTTTTCCCCTCACTGTGAGTCTACGCACACAAAACGTCCTCAGTTGCTTTTACGTGTTTTTTTTTCCCGCGTGGTGACAGCAAGTGGACATGGCAGGGCTGCTTCATGTCATGATGACGACGTCTTCCAAAGGATCTCTGTCGCATTAGGGCTGTCCCACTCGAGGGACGACGCTGTGGACGGTAGAGTTTTTTTTTTCTTTCAGGCCCATTTTCTGCGTCATGCATCTGCCAATGATTCGCGTGAATGCTTTGCTTATGAACAGAGTGATCTTATCTGGTGAAACGCTTAAAGTCACGCCCAAACTTTGTCGAGCAGGCAGGAAAATGTCGTCATTGTCGTGCATTTGTCACAACGACCTCGAGGCCTCTAGTACTGGGGCTCCACGTGACAGATCTGGAATCTGTGCAGAAATGAATCCAAAAGTGGCAAACAGTGAGCGTTTTAACTACCAATGACAACGCTTAAAATCACCTCTTCCCAACCGTGCAGTGCGGACCGAAAATGCCACAACGGTGGACAATTTGATATAGGCCCGACAGTTATTTCCGCAAGGTGAAACACGCTGTAGTCGCGGTCTCTGGTCTAAAACCAGTCCTTTGGACAGTGCTCGTCAAGATCCAGCATCATGAGATTATGCTCAGTGTCTGAATCACTGATTTCACGCGGAAGTTCTAATCGAAATTGATCCAGTTCAGCACGTGCGCCCAATTTCCCCGGGATCCCCTACACACCCTGCTGAAATATTTTTGGTTTCATGTTCATCAAGTGGATCAAACTAGTGTGCAAAAAGCAGTCAAAAATGGCCAATTTTAAAGCTTGACCTTGCCCTAGTGAGAAGAGGCTGGAACCCAAACCATCAATAGCATTTCTTTGTCCTTTTCTTCTAGATCAGCCAAGGGTAGGTGGTTCAAAGAGACTTGACTTGGAACCACTGTCAGCAGTTCTCATTTCAATCTAAAGCCTTCAAAATTGAATCTCTTCAAATGTCACATAGTGTCAAACTTTATCCTTGGAATACAGCAGCTTGCATTTCTCCTCTACAAATAAATCAGCACTGGAAAATTCAGGTAATAGGCAAAAAAAAGCTCAAATCTGTTAATACTAGGAGCATCAAAGAACTCATTTGACAGCCTAGCCATTGACTTTAGCCGGAACGTCACTTTGGTGACAACAGGTACAGTCTAATGTTGCTTTATACTGTACTAGCAGAGGTACGTGGCATTGCTCTGGTCATTATAAGACTCGCCGCAATACTGCCCACCAGCAAACTCGACCCTTGCTCAACATGTGCTTTGCACTCAACACAAAGCTGGTCTTGCCTCGACTCAAAGCTGATCTCACCCTCGAAGTTGATCTCGTCCTCGACGTTGACCGCTCCACACTTCACACTCACCATGCACTCCATGTGATCTGCATTCAGATCAGATCCATTTTGTTTTAAACTTTTGAAACTGGTTGATTCAGACACTCTTCATTCCCTCTCCAACTTAGTGATAGCAGCAGGCCATGAGTCTCCGGGTTGGGCCACAGTTTGGCTTGCCTGGTCTTCCCGGCTCAATGTCCACCCCTACTGACCTTCTTCTCTCCCCTCCTCTTGCCATAGAGGCGTTTTGCCTTGTGCTGACCATGCACTTCGCGCTGTCAAATCTGGTTGCTTCCTTGGCCCCTCACTTGCACTGGGGTGAGGAAGTTTACCCTCAGAACTGTCGAGGAACAGTCAGTTGTGCTTGCTTTTTTGTGATAAAAACTTCATTGACCCACCGGTTGATGAACCCATTCCTGCACCCGACCCGAGACCCTAACCCTGGCAGAAAGTGACCTGAAACATTCCTCCTGTCTTGCTGATTCAGGATATACATGGTCTTAGGAGTTGACATCCTACAGTTACCGTGTGAAAGCAAGACAAAAAATCAACTTTTCCTTGACGTACAGTCCTTGGTATAAAGATTGGCCGCAGCATGACTACAAGACCTGGTCTGCCTTCTCTCGCTGCTGCTGAGGATGATCTTGACTGCAAAGATCTGAACTGCCTCCTCTCACTACTTCGGAGTCCGATGAGGTGTGCATTCTCTTGCTACTGCTGAGGATGACCTGGTGTGCATTCTCTGTAAGCCTTGTGTCCTTGAGTCTTGATTTCAATACACGATAAAAAACCGAGATTTGCTGGGCAGCCTTGACAATGAACCTCCATACTGAACATTGTGCCTAAGTATCATATCTATGTGTTCGACTTCAAAATTCCAACTCAAAATGTCCCAGTGTAGCATATGAGTTGTAGTCATGCCCGCGGCTAATCTTTATGCCGAGGACTGTATAGGTATTCCCCCTGTCATGCTGATTCAGAATATATATGGTCTTTGGGGTTGACATCCTACGGTTATCGCGTGAAAACGGGCCAAAAAGCAACTTGTGCATGACATGTACAGACAGTGTAGAAAGCGCTGATTATAAAATTGCCTGTGCAATACAGTTCTTACTAAGGGTTGAGGTGGTACAAGCTGAGGAGTCCGTCGACTCGAGTGAACTGGAGCCTGAGCCAGATGAGCTTAGCTCTAATCTTCTTAAGCAAGGTGAAGACTAATACTTTTATGCCCCGCCATCAGTTTAATTTTTCTATTGCTGAATAACCACTGGTACAATACAATTATGACTAGGGAACACTCAAGAATTAAGAACATTTTTGTGGCTCATGGGACCATGACGAGCCGAGACAAGTGAGTCCTGAAAGAATGTCGGCTCGTCCAGCTTTGGAGCTACTGACCAACTCGGAACCACCCCCAACTCTGCATAAACTTCACGAGGGACGCCCATTGTACTTGACACCACTCTTTCATGCTCTGCGTGCCCCCAGAACCCCGACAAATCGACACTTTTTGGCCTCGACGTGGGCCTCGGTCCAGGCCTCTAAAAGCCTCTACATGAGTACAATCCACTTTGGATGCGTTTCAGCAGATAAGTGAGGAAACAGCCTTTGGAGAGAGGTCGCTGCTTAGATAATTCAACCGACGCTTTGAACACGTTCAGGCAATGTTTGGCGCCAGCCAGGGCGTAAGAAATTGCAGGATTTCGTATGGGAACACCTCCATTCCTTCATTATATCATTCTAACAGATGGCCGACGTTCAGACCCTCCCAGGAGTGATTATATTGCAGATGGGAGTAGCCAGAGTACGAGGGAGGGGGGGAAAAAGATAGAGTAAGCTGATCGAGCGAGAAAGTGAAGCTCGAGAAAGTTTAAAGAGATTTTTTATAACAGGCATTTACTGAGCGCAACAGATTCTTCACCATACGCACGAGCATCAAATTGGATTGTGTTGAGCACAGCGGCTTCCCACTTGCGAGAAGTGCAGTGTAGACGCACTGAAGAGAGCGCAAAAAAAATTGGCTTCTTAGTCAGTGTGGGGTTAATCTTAAGACTTTCGATTAATCTAATGAGCTTCTCAACTCCACGTTTGGTATCCTCAGTCATTCTTGGTTGAGAGACCAGAACAGCCAAAGTTAGGAAAACTTTATTATGGGACTCTAAATACTCATTCACACTGTGCTCAGTCTAAAGAAGAAAGGTATTAAGAAGGGTCCAATACATTACTGTCACATGCTAAAAGACCATTGTGAATTGTGGACGTGAGAGCCATTTCCTTTTTTGCAGGTCGGTTTTTTATTCAACACACCGTACGCGGACTTCAATTGCTCAACCCTTTTTTTTGCTTGTTTGTTTTCCTGGCATTGACTGGAAAACATCACGAGGTTCTTCAACGAGGCAACAACTTCAGACACTTCTTGTGTACGTACGCACTGCATGCACGTAGTAGACGGCTGATTGATGATGATGATGATGTGTGTGCGTGTGTGCGAGAGTGAGAGTGGGCCCATGTGTGTGAACCCCTGTGTGTGTGTGGGAGAGAGAGCAAGTGGGTGTGTGCGTGCGCGTGCGGGTGAGTGGGTGTCTCTGTGTGCGTTTGAGACTGCATGGGTGCATGAGCCCGTGTGTGCATGAGTGCGTGAGTGTGTGTGTGTGTGTGTGCAGTACAAGCCAAATACAGGTTAGTGGCGTGCACTGCGTATGCATTAATGCGGTGGTACTTGAGCTATGTAGGTTCCGGCCGGAGGAGGCGAGTACAAATACCTCGTCCATCATGCACTTCCAGTACAACTTGCACAAGCACGCGTTTATATATAATAATAATAATAATAATATGCACCATATGCTGTTATATATATATGTATTATATACAAGCATATTGTGTGTGCATGCGCAGGACAGTACTGTACGGGTCAGTGCTTGAAAGTCTGAATTTCGCTGTTGCCACAGACCAGGGACACCACGTAACATTGATGCTGGGCAGGGTTCTCCAAAAATCGAGTTTTCGAACTTTCTTTACTTCATTTTGTTCCTCCATCCAAGTCTCATGGGTTTTTTTACAACCGTACTTTCAATAGAAATGGCAACGCTAACTTTAACTTAGAGACCGCTTGTGCTAATTGTGGCTTCAACAGAAACGACCCAAATGAAAGTCCAACTCTGACTAATTTTTTCTTGTCCCAAATTCTTGCTTGCTCTTTATTCGCAGAACTCACAAGAAACTTTGTGACTGTGAAACATCCCGTTTTATGCACGCTCATGGGGGGTCTACGAAAAAAAGAAACCGAATTCGTCCTCTCCTTGAAGCAGAATTCGGAACTCGAATTTTCGGAAAAACAGCAGTTCCGGTCAACACTAATCCTGTTTATTCTATTAAGAATTGTGATTCCTGTCACGCATACGCCCGACAAATATCCCTAAGTGCATTCGCTACACACTCTCTGCTGCAGAAGAGTAGATTTTTATTCTTTTTCTACCCTGCTGTGTCTGATAAATGGGATCCATTGTTCGCAGGAAGATGTCTGCGTGGGTAAGAGGGAGAAGGGTAAAGCTAGAAGAAGGCTCTTTCACTTTCCAGCCGATTTTCTTCACATCCCACCACAAGCCAATGATTTGGGCCTCCCCCTCCCCCTCGCCCCCCCCCAAAAAAAAGGTGGACGAAGAAAGGGTAAAGGCCAAACTTTTTATCATGGATTGGCTCTCTCTTTCATCTCTCTCCTCCCCCCTCCAGGAACAGAGAGGAATGCACACATCTGGCGGGCAACTTTTTCAAGAACTTTATACACATGTGTCCATATATCTTCACGTACGCGGTAAATACACTTTATAAGGAGTCAAGATGAGGCAAGAGCTAATTAACTTGTGGACCCCATCTTCGCATCATCACCGGAGAGCAGGTAACTAATAATAAATGACTGAAGGAGGGAGGATCCTGCTGCAGAATGGCACAAAATTTTGTGTGCGTGCCAAGTTATCCCCAGGACGCAATTACTCATGGGAAAGAGGGACAAAAAGTCAGAGGTGCCATTCTTTTTCTTGGGAAAGCTCCCAGAGCATCAAACACCTGTTTATGTTGCTGTGTCGTATACCAGGTCTCTCGACAGCTGAAAGGGCAACATTTGTTGACTAAACTTCAGTGATGTCACAAGAGGGATAACTGGTAAAACTGTCAAACTTTTGTGGATGAAAATACTGCTTACCCAGGATTTGTCCAGGGTTGGTCGACCACAGAAGCTTTGCTTAAGCTTCAGCTGTCGACTAACCCTGGGTAAGCCGTATTTTCATAAAAAAAAACTCAAGACAGTTATCTTTTCTAGATGTAGTTCTGTCCGTGCCCCCCTTTTTGTCGACAAGCCCTCTTGTACAGCATGTCAGGAAGTGTATTACTTTGTAGGCTAGTACAGTGAAGCACAGTCCAGTCCAGTATATTTCATACTGTATTCAGTTACGTTTCACTACGTCGTTATAAAGATATATTGATCATTTCTATATAAGCACTTTTGAAAAAGCCTTCAGAGATCGTTTGATTCACCGCTATGTGTCCCCCAAAAGAGCAGACAATCTAGAAAAATATGCTAATTCTAGCTCAAGTAGTCGAACATGCGCCAATTGCACGAATGAGTAACTTGTGTGGCCTTTCACAACAACAGCATGGTTCTGTCTCCCTCCTCCGCACCGAAGGAAGTCTCCTGCTCTGCGTCCGCGGCTTCGCGCAACCTCCTCCTGATCCTGAGGAACTTCCTCCAGCGCTCCAGGTCTTGACTGAACATCCTCTCGAGCTCCTCGGGATTGAGAAGTTCCTCCTCGTCCATGAGGTCGTGGTCGTGGTCGTGGTCACCGGCTCCGCCGCCTCCGCCGCCGTCCTCGTCGTCAAAGTCCGACCAGTGCTCGTACTGGTCCTTGTGTTGTTCCAGCTGGATGGACGCGTCGAACAGGCGATCGCAAGTGTTGCAGCTGCAAGCCAAACATACGCAGACATCAGAATGAAAGAGATTCCTCTTCTTTAACTAATGTCAGAAGTCACGTAAGTTCCATCTTTTCACCTTAGGAACTGAAAGGAAACTTTGCCATAGGGGAAGAAATTTGCATGCAAAGCCCAAGTTTTCCTGAAGGGGCTGTCTAAATTAAATGATTGCTTCGGGGAGTTACACGGAGAAAAAGTCTGTCACAGAACCTCCCTTTCGTTGTCTAGGGACGTCTGTATCAAAATGACATTTTCATGCCCGCCGAAAGAGACAGAAGTTTTTGCAAAAGCCGAGACAATAAAACCGTCGCAATCAAACTTTTCTCCTCGGTTATTTTATGAGGTCGCCGGGGAAGAAAGGAGCTCAATGTGCAGGGTGAGGAGACTGTGACCAGCAGACAAATCACCAAAATCGACGAGAAAGTCGCCAAATTCTGCTACTGAAGAAAGCGTCGGCTGGAGGGCGCTCAGCCCGGCTGCTGCTGCTGCTCGTCGAGCAAAAATGAGAGACAGGCGGGTTTTCCTACTTACAGACTGCAATACTTCTTGTTCGGACAGTCAGTGTTGCCAGATTGTGAGAGTGATGAGGAACCAAGCGAGGGCAGAAGAACATCAACAAAAATCGAATGACTTCCTTAGCCCAAGTCAGGTTGGCCTTGGACCATGGAAAAAAATCGAGCCCTTGTGGCTTTTCATGGGAAGGGAAAGAAAGAGAGCCTAACTTATTATAACCCTAAACCTAATCTGAAACTAAACCTAACCGCCCAGGCTAATTCAAATGGTCTGCGTGCGAGTAGCCTAACTTACCATAGCCCTGTCTAACCCTGATTTAAAAAAACTGAACCTGAACCAGCCCAATCGGCCTCAAAGGTCGGAAGCTAAATCCAACTAGCTCCATGACAATTACTAACTTATTCTAGCCCTTCTCAAGTCCAATTGCAATAAGTCTACCCTGTCCTAGCCCTAAACAAGCCCAATTTTTATTAATCTAATCTAACCTAGCTCTAACCAAGCCCAATTGCAATTAATCTAACTATATCCTAGCCATACCTAAGCCTGATCTGAAAAAAAATCTGATTAGCCAAACTAGCCTCATCTTTCTACGTAAAGGAAAAATGACTTTCTGTCCTTGAATCACGTGACAATATCAACGCAAGGAAGGACAATGCCATACATATTTAAAATCAATATGAGGAGGAGTGGTTCTTAGGCCCCACTTTCTTCAGGTATGGGCCCGGGTTTGGGCGCAAGAGTGAGCTCACCGGCCAATGGGTTCCAAAAGTCGTGACTACAACTAGTAAGTCCAATCGACAGTTCCTGGGCATTTCTCAGATGTAAACTTCTTCATTTTAGTGGTAGTGGGGACCGAGGAGGCAAAGCAATCAAAAGTCAAGCGCCATCCTATTATGTTCATAATACTTTTAATATGCTAACTTATTGAGAAACTCTGCACACAGCTGCCGCTCCAACCAGAGCTTGGGATCATAGAAAAGAAATCAAGCAGCTGAACAGAGAAAGTCTGTGCATGAACCAGAGCACTATGTCCATCTCTCTGTGTCTCTGACATTTGGCAACACTGATGAGAGGTTGGTGCACCTATATTGCCCAGTTTCAAAAGTTACTATTATTATAATTATTTTCTAAATTATGATATAACCATTATTTTGAAGCACTGCCCAAATATGAGGAAAGTCCTTCCCATCTTGAAAACCTTGTTTTTGACACAATTGTTGCCACTGCTTGGCAATGTTGCTTTCGTGACAAAGTTTTAGGTAGACCTTCGACTTGAAGACTCTCTTATTGCATGTACTCAAACTCGTATTGAATAACTTCACTGCACCACTTTAGTCTGAAAGTTTTTCTCCCGGAGTGGGTGAGGACTTTTCGAATACCCATTAGAATGTCCGAAATCTGGGAGCCATAGAAAGCCTCTGACTAAACTGTGAAACACTGAATGTGCATGTGCAACCCCGTCCTCACCACCAGTGCCTCCTCTTCTGCTGGTGCCTCTCCAGGAGCCTGGGGGTGGAGAAGGCCCGCTCGCACACGTTGCAGGTGAGAGATTCGTCGTCTGCAAGTGAGGGAGGGGGAGACTTAGCAGTGGTGAAGGCGGCGGGATCCCCGTTATTTATGCCTGTGTCAAGTGCCAAATCGGCCAAAGCAGACACAATGTTGGCAAATTCCGGAGCGTCACAAAGAAAGGAGAAAAAAAACCGTGCTTCTCTCACCCCAGAAGCCCTCATAGCAGTCGCTGCTGCCGCCGTCGTCGCTGCAGTCGCTGTCCAAGTCCGTCTCAGCCAAGTCCATAAAGGTGTCGGGAGATGTCAGCAGGTCGCTGGGCGTGTTCGCGCCCGCCAGGTCGCCGACGTTGCCGTTCCCTCGACTGGCAGCTGGGGCGGCGGAGACCACCAGGGCCTCCCCCTCGTCCTCTTCCTCGTGGGTCCGCAGCTTATCGTATTGACGCCGGTTGACGTTGTTGCCTTGAAGAAGAAGAGATGATGCATTGTTGTACACGTAAAGGAATGCTTGAGATGGAGGATGACGGATTGTGGCATCTTGGTGAAAGCAAAAAAGTCTCCGGTGTCCTTCATCCTCCACGCCATTGCACTGCGGGCCTTTCCTGCCCCTCTGGGACTTCTTCTTATGAGTCACACTGTAATTGTGGAGCCAAAAAAGATCCCGCTACGGGCCACTTTTTCTGGGAAATTCCTGTCATCCGGCACCGGACTTCAACACTGACCAAGACTAACCCTGCTTTTGAAACTTTTTGAGGCTGGGCAAAAGACGGCCAAGATCTTCAGCCAGGAGCAGACTTTGCTGGCCCTCCAGAATTCAGACTCTCCTGCAGTAGAAAGTATAAAGTAGGGAATAAGATGACAAATTACCGGTACCAAAGGGGGCTGTTTGACCCTTAAAGGCTAGTGATGTCCCTCGGGCCCTTCATTTCCTTGGAAATCCAGTGGCCCGCGGGATATCCCAAGCCATTAGGGGTCAAAGAGCCCTACTTTTCACGCAGGTAATGGATAGTTTTACCCTATTCAAGAAGCTTCTTGCTCAGTACTGCGCTGGGACGCAAGGATATTCAGCAAAGCAAAAAATGATGACGTTTGGGTTTTAAATATCGACTTTGTGAGAAAAGTACAGCTTATGATCAGGGATGATCTTTTTCTTCATGCACTTAGGGTTGTCCTAACAAGCTGAAAGAGCACATGTGAGATAATTAAGGGAATTTACCCTTTGTCATCACGTTTAAGTCCACTTTTTCATTAAGTCATGTCAGTTATGAAAAGACTTGCTTGTGTGACGCCGGAGATTCTACAGTTCAAAATTGGCTTCCTGTGGACGTGCACTACAGTGCCTGCTTCTGGCCTGGTGGAAATGTGCGCAACTTCACCAGGAACCACACGAACAGAAAGTTCCCGAGGAAGATTCGCTTTAAAAACAAAACTTTTTGGGTCAGTGTCAATGGGGTCTTTAAACAAGAGTGTCCGAAGCTGACCTGGGAGGCCCTGACATTGCCTCCGCACTGCAAGCACGGACAGTTGGAGGCTCGACAGACAAATTGAGGTGAAAGCAGGGATTCAGAACTTCTCCCGCAGGGGCTTATTTGTGCACTCAGGTTATGGAATAACGCATAATGGTGATTTTAAAGTGAGTCCGTCTGAAACGGACCTGTGAATGGCATGAGCTCAAGAAAGTCTGTATTTGGTCCAAGTACAAGCTTGATCCGAGCTGGAAAAAAAGCCTCTTCTAGTCATGGAGCTTCAAGGTCGAGCTCAGCCCGACTCCATGCTTACGCGTCTAAGGAAGGAGCAGAACAGCAGAGCGAGCGTTCACTGTCATGATAAAGGAGCGTGTTAAGATGCAAATTTTTCAGCTCTACTTTCATGTCAACATGCCTAGAGATGATAGGTAATTGCGTAAGAGCCTTTCTACCTGCTAATTTACTGCAAAAAAGAATCTGACAGTTATGGCGCTTCAGAAGGTGACCAAATGTCTTTCATATCACAAGCCAGCACCTATTCAGTCAGAATTGAGTCAGGGCCCCTCAGAGTATCGGGATTCCTTTCCACTAATGTGAATATCACCTCATTTCATGCTGTAATTGTGGAGCTACACGTCAACTTCTGTGAGAAGCAAACGCACCCTGGTTTAGCCATTCACAGGTACTAAAGATGTGAGTGACTCCTGTTTTTCCCCAACTTCTGACCTTTACAGTACGTATTGGACAGCTGACTATATCGCATTTGGAAGTGAATGCCTTCGTAAATGTTCAAATAACATTAAGACATGAGTGAAGCTTTCTTTTAGTCAACTGTAGCCGCAGTCAACAGTAACAGTAGCCAACAATAGGCTATCTATATAGCCTTCATGAGTGTTCAAACAATGTTAAAAAATGAGAAGAACTTTCTTGTGTCAACTCCTGACCTTAAGCATTGCATATTGGACAGCTGGCAATGTAGCATTTGGAAGTGAATGCCCTCATGATTGTCCGAACAATATTAAGGCAGAAATAAAGTTTTCCTTTCATCAACTCCTGGCCTTTAAGAGTACATATTGGGCAGCAGGCTAAGTATACAGCCTTCACGATCGTTTAACCAACGTTAAGACATTAGTGAGACTGCTTCGTCGTTAACTGTTGACCTCAACTATTCTGCTGAGTACTGAATGTAGCTAGGCCAAAGTCCTTTGGAAGTAAGTGCATTCATCAGTGTGTTCATCTAACATTCCATGAAGTTTGCACTTTTTGCGTCAGTTTTCTTGCCCAACGTCCTTTGGTTGGTTGGCCAAATGATCATGGGGCTGATGCACAAGTGCTTAAGGGAAGGAGAGGAGCCTAATGAATGGCATCTCCGCCATTAAAAGTCCTGCCGGACCTGCCTCTTTGGCTCTGCCGAAACAGTTGCAGCCGGTCGTGTCATTTTCAGTCAACAATATTGCTTGAGGTAGAATGGAGGAATGAATGGATGAAGGAAGGAAGGAAGGAAGGAAGGAAGGAAGGCAGCAGTGGAGCTAATAAAAGCATGGGGCCTTAAAAGGGGCCTTCTCGAGGGGGGAGGGATAGGGCTTTATTGCTCATTATTGCACATCGGAGGGGGGACATAATGGCCCCGTCAAAATGCCAAACACCCCCTGTCCCCCCCCCTCTTTACGACGCTGATAATGGCCTCTTGTCCGATAAAGCGCGCAGACTACAACAGTGTCAGTTGGAAATGGAGATGGATGGAGTTTGTACTCAAACATTAGGAAGATGGGCACGTACTAGTGATGGAAGCAGGAGAAACACCATTTACCAGTGACGATGCAGTTGCCGTGGTGGTTATTGTTGTTCCTCCTGTCGTCGATGCACTCATGGGCGCCGTTTCTCTCCTTGCCGAGGGTGAACATGTTCTTGAGCGTGAAGACGACGCTGTAGAGGGCCCCTCTGAGGCCGCGGCGAGGCCTGGCCATCCCCGAGTGTGACGTCGGTAAATGTTGAGCACTGCTCATCTCCATATTGGGCTGCTGCCGCCGATGCTGCCGCCGCTCAGACGGCCTCTTACTGCTGCTGCTGCTGCTCCTCAGACTTCGCAGAGGGATGCAGTTCATACCTTGGGACTTTTTCCCTGGAAATTTGCTCTATTACGCGTGACTCCAAGGGTCTCTCTGACTGAGTAACAACACTCGTTGAAGGAGTCTCCAAGAGCGTCTCCGCTGTTGCTGCTGCTTCCTCGGAGAAAGTGAAGAGAGAGAGAGCGAAGGGCCCACTGGGCATAATTCTGCTCCTTCTCTCTCCTCCTCCTTTTCGACGTTTATGGAAATGTGCGAAAACGTCGGCCTTCCCAGAAGAAGCTGATGCTGCCTTATGCACGTTCTCTCTCTCTCTCTCTCTGTGGTGTCAACTTCTGCACAGCAGAAGCAGCACCAACCCAAGGCCTTCTCTTTTCTTCTTCTCTCTCTCTCTCTGTTGGGCTCTCTGCGAAAATCCACATCTGACCCTGCTGTTGTCAGCCGCAGCCAATTGAGAAAGTGGCGGAAAGAGCGAGAGAAAGTTGGTATGCATGTGTGCGTGTGTGTGTGTGTGTGTGTGTGTGTGGGTGTGTGTGTGGGTGGGTGGGTGGGCGTGATTGCTCGCTTACACACACCGGCAGAGGAGAAGAATGGCGCGGAGATGTCCAGCCATGACCTCTGAGGCTGTGTTTTTCAGGGAGAGAACCGTTCACCACCACTGGAGGGAGTTGGAGATGACGTTGCAGAATCCACAGACTTGCTTTTTTCCCTGAGGAAGGAGCAGTGGAAGCTCGAAATAGGAATCAGCTGGGAAGATTTGATTCCTGTTCTTCTAGCTAGGAAAAAAGTGGGCTTTGTCATGCTCTTACAAAGGTTACTCTTATGCAGAGACTCCACTGTGGTACGGGAAGTAGGGCAGATTGTGGCAGGAAAAGAAGTAATTGGATAAGTAACCATTATGATGGCAGCAAAAACAGAAATAGTACGTCAGTGGCTATGGTAGTGGTGATAACAGAAATCGTAAAAGCAGTGTCATAAGTGAAAAATGCGATGCTTAAGGCTGAAATAGTCAAAGTACTGTGTTAAAAGTGGT
>JAAUXU010146278.1_pt1 | contig 22216 bp, 19 predicted proteins | sample 7278151 | NCBI WGS metagenome assembly JAAUXU01 (sample SAMN14350113, study PRJNA611818) | marine sediment metagenome | isolation source: surface marine sediment (1.8m) | place: French Polynesia: Moorea | collected 2018-08 | reverse complement strand
ACTATGTTGATTGTGACGTAAACGCCAAAAAATTAGTGGATCTGGACCAAACTTGGCATGGACCTGTATTCTCAGGGTTGCCAGGTTGCTTCAAGTTTGGAGACCCCCCCAAATTAAAAAAAATGTCCCCCCCCCGAAAAAAAGGATGGAACCGATGACGTCAGACTTGGCCTTTTGAGGCCATTCAAAGGTGCAAATCAATATTGAGCTTTTTGCGTTGGTAAAAGTTTCTTTAACCCCATGAATGACCTCCAAGGGCATTGACTGCGCCAAGCACGTGGAATTAAGATAAGTATTTTATACAACACAATTGTATTACGTCATGTTAATATTTTCTTACCCTGCACCCGCTGCTTACACACTTGGTTGGTTCGCAAATGCCAATTTTAATTATTCAGCGCGGAACATTGGCGTTGAGCACTGCTATAGCTGGTGCAAGTCTCGTAAAAACTGCTTTACTTCTTGCACTTTTCACTCAAAGTTTCATACCATACTGTATTTTGTGAGGGTAGTGAACAGTTAGTTCTTTTTTCAGCCATAACAATTGACTTGATGGAGCTCCAGGAGTGGTTCACAACTCTATAAAGAGCTAAGAAGCTTCTTTAAAACTAAAGTCATAGAGCCCATTGGCTCTAGGACTGTTCACCTTCGTACAATATGGGATCAAAGCTCTAATAGAGTTTACGACTTAAAAGGTTTGTGAACACGAAAGTGATCTTAGAGCAAAAATGCATATCAGTTCAGGTTTAGAGTAGCTTCTTCGCTTTCCATAGAGGGATAAATCATTTTTGCAGCTCAATCCAGTCAAAAGTTATGGCTGATAAAAAAGGAATGTGCACTAAGCTTAGTTCTTACTACGTGGTAAAAAACTTTGAGTGAACAATGCACATAACGTTGGTCCTTCAGAAAAAGAAATGGCTTTGGTAACATCTAATAAATATTTTGATCAGAGGCCACCAACCCAGGCTGAAAAATTAAAATTTTCCCCAAAAAGTCCCTTTTCGAACTATCCTCAGTTACACAGACCCTGACTGACTCACCTAGCTTGAATCTGCGCACGTCTCTCAGGGGCTTCGTCTGCTCTTGTGTGACCGCGTTGCCATCCGTCTGGCTGGCCACGGACGCCACGGCCTGCAAGACCAAGGATACGAGACAGGCCAAGACCAAGGCCAACAGCAGCAGCTGGCAGGCGCGGCCAAAGTCCACGTTGAGAGGACGCAGCCTTCGAAAGCCGAGGAACAACGACACCCTCATGTCATCCTTCCTCATAGCAGTCCGTGGACTCGTGCCATGGACTCCTGAGCTGCTGGACGCGACTACGAGACGCTAACAGGAGTCTCAGGCGGATGCATGAGTGGATTTTTTTTGCAAGGTTTTCTCTTTCTCACGCTCTTCTTTGACAAAAATGTCGAGAGTTTTTCTGCGCCAAAAAAAAGTTGCTGCTTCTTCTGTAAATTCCAGCAACAAACGTTAATGTTCAGTTAGGTTTGGAGCAGCAGCGGCGGCAGCAGCAGCGGCAGCAGCGTCAAGGACGCGTCCGCCTCCACCCACGAAGACGCCGAAAAAAAAAAGATCTTCCTCCTCCTCTCCTTGAGCAGCTTGAGCAGCCGTGATGGCTCCGGTGGCTCCGGTGGCTGACGTAAGGTAGAGAAGAGACACACGAGCAACAAAGTAAGGTTCTAATCAACGGGCAGACCGCAGGTGAGCAGAGGGAGACGGGTTAGGGATGGACGGAGCCGGCCCGGCGGACGGACGGAGACGGACACGTGGACGGGGTAGGGGTGGACCGGGACTGCCTGGTCAACGGCTGAAAAAGAGCAGGGAGACTGGGTGTCACCTCTGCAAATGTAGTGCAGCGGACAGGGAGATTTGGTGGTTTTCTGGTCAAATTTGCTGACTGCGGGGCCAAACTTGGCCATGTCGTCAAATTACGTGACTTCCTCGGCAAATTAAATGACCATTACATGGTCAAGTTGGTGATCAGGCCGGTGGTGGCCGCACAAAGCGGCCAGATTGCGGAAAATTGGCGAGAAATTGCACATTGCAAGTGTTTCATTCATGACTCTGATACTTTTGTTGGGCCGTCTCAAAAATCTACACCGTAATTAGGAAGTCCTTGAAAGCAGAACAATAAAGTGTGCAAAATATGCCGCGTGCATACCACAAAAGGGTGAAATATGCGTCATCATGCCTGTGTGACTTAACAAAATCTTTCAAAACATTACATAGTTAAATGATAAAATGAACAAAAGTATGCAGAATGTGTAGTGAAGGTGCAAAAACTTTGCCTCACGGAGACTTGCCCATCCCTAGTCACGGTGGACCTGTTCAGGCCTTAAGCCAGCTACCAAAAAATTAATCTATTCTCAAATAGCCTAAGAAAGAAGAAATTTTCTTCTCTATTCGTTCGTGGTCATTTTGAGTGATATTACGCTCCTTTTGGCCCGAAGGATCAGGCCTCGAGGCCTCTTTTTTGTTTGTATGACGAGTCTATGGATTCGGACTCGAGGACTCCACTCTTGAAATCATGTTTGTTTTGCCGCTAATCCAAAGACTCGAGTCCGGTCGTCAAGGACTCGACTCCGGACTCCATGGTCGGCTTTCTTCGGGATGAAAAGTATTTTCGTGCTAATTTGGAGATTCACATTTAAAAAAGTGAGAAGTAAAGAACACATTTGTCCTTTCAACTTTTTATGACGAGCCCGTTGCTTTGCTTGTCTTTTTTTCTTTCTTTTTTTTTGAGGAGCTCATTTACCAAAATTTTGGAATTGGACTCGAGTCAGGACTCGCCCATTCCTTGAACAATGACTCGAAATTCGCTCTTCAGCAGCTTCGGCTTATATGTAAGAAATGTACTAGGGAAAAGGTGGCTCAAAACGTTCTGGCCCGCAACATCACTAAACATGCACATTCCTCTGTCTGCATCACGCAAAAATTCTTGTAATCAACACTCAGCTGGCAAAGTGTGTGCAAATATTGAACGATGATCAAAACGAACGGTCGAGCCTTGTGCATTGGCCGAAGATATAATACAAGTCTGTGATTGGCCAGGAACTAATGAAATACACAAAACTAATGAATAACTTGGGTCAGGACAACTTTTTAGGCCGCTCTACAATAAACAGATCTGGAACGTTGAGGGGAAGAAAGAAACTTTGTATCTTAGGTTTTTCGTTTCTTTCTCTGCTTTTTCAATACCACTTTTCAATTGTTCCATAGCCCATTTTTCAATCGTGCCCCTAACTTAGACTCTTTTTTTACGTAAACCTCCTCTGTTTCCTACTTACCCGACTTTTCTTCTACTTCACTGGTCTTCGGGCTGACTTCAGCACATCCCTACTGGGGGAGAATCTGTTCAAAACTAAGGCATAGCAGAAAGTATGACAAGACTCCAACAAGACTTTTGAGTGAGGCAAGCTGCGTCTTGGACGTCGTTGACGTCGTCGTCAACGACGGCGGCGACGTTGGCGTGCGCGGACGGCGCGCGCGCGCCGGCCAGCCAACCGTGAGCTGGAGTAGAGGTAGGTGAGACAGGTGCATCAGCATATTTTTCTTCTTTGCTGTTCTACAGACATGGGGAGGGGGGGGGGGGTGAGGCCCAAAAGAACCTGCTTCTCCTGATCAACTTTTACCTCACGGTGAAATTTGGGCGACCGGGGAGGGCGGGAGCGAGAGCAACATCGGGCAGGTCATGGAACGAGAGACGTGGGCAGGAAATGGGCACGGGTGAAGTCGCAATGACTCATTTTTGCAGCTTTATGAATTATTCATTGATTTGCAGCCAGAGACAAGTCAGGCAGAGAGAGGCCCACCCCGCTACATGGAAAGAGACAGGCCTTCGCCAGGCCTAATTGTGTCTAATCGTTGTGCAGTTCTTAAGGCGTCACAACTGCGGAACTTCAGGTGAACATTCGCATCCACGCATCTTCGTCACGTCTTCGGCTTTGTTCACGCTGCAACTGTTTGCAACCAAATAGCAGTTAGAGATTTTTCGCAGTCTCTTTTGTCTGACATCTTTGCCAAATATGTCAGCTTCTTTTTTGTCTCTACTTTTTTTGCCACCGTAGCAATTTGACTAAAGAGAGAAGAGGAGGGCGGAAAAAAAGGTCATCGTGGCAGTGGGTGAACTCGGGATATGTCACTGGAGGGGGGGGGGGTCACCCCACCCCGAACCCCCTCCTTCGTTTACCCTTGTTACCCCACCCCCTCTCTCCCTTCGGGCTGTGCACACAACGCCAAGAAGTATTGATAAAGCTGGTTGACAACAGGAAGAGGGACTTGTACACAACATGACAGACCTGCCTGCGTGTGTACAGGGTGGCCAAGAAGTCGCCTGACGACAACTCCAATGGTGACACGCTGGCGTGACCCCGACGACGTCCTCGAAGACCTTGAACGCGTCCTGGACAGATAAAGTCCCACTTCTAGGCCGAGGACGTCGCCAAGATCGTGTGTGATGTGTAGTGCGGAAATACTGGGCCTCCTCCTCAAGAGGTGCGCTCTGCATAATTTCATGTACATTCTGTATAACCCATAATATGAGCAGCCCTCAAATGACACGAGTGTTGCACATATTGTTGCTTACATCACAACCGTCCCTCTGGGATGCACTGTTGATCATATTTGGGTGTTGCTTACATAACAGATTTCACGGTTTTCAGCAGCCCGAGGTCTATATGGCAACAAAGAGTGCGTTAATATGGCAAACGTGGTCGGGTTACCATGACATATTTTCCTCTCTCTCTGGGCGAATATGGTGATAATTCATGACCAACGTCAATAGCGGACATTTTGAGAACTTCTTGGCCACCCTGAACAATAAACATGATGTGACGGAAAAGACCAGTTTGGTCCCTTTTTTGTAATACGCAATCATAAAAGGGAAAAGTCCACAATTAACGTCACTTTTTTGGTGCCCGCCAAGTTTTTTTTACTAAAAAAAACATTGATTCAACGCTTGCATAAATCAAAAAGCACAAGGACGAAGATGACTGAGACGATGGAGCTGATCCACAGTTGATAATGTTGTTGATGCACCTGAGGACATCCAAGACTGGCAGTGAGTGCATCGTTGCCTTGGTCACCTCGATGCGGGCGCGTAGCCCTCCTACATGTGGTTCCTGTATGTGTCGTTCCTGTGCGTGTGGTTCTTGTACGTGTCGTTCGAGAATATGCCGTTCCTGTATGTGTCGCTCCTGTGCGTGTGGTTCTTGTACGTGTCGTTCGAGCATATGTCGTTCCTGAGTGTGTCGTTCTGGTGGAGATGGCTCCTTTTTTGCGCTGTTCTGGTGTGTGCATATCCTTCTTGTACATGTCGTCCTTGTCCGTATTGTTCTTGCACATGTCGTTCTGGTGCGCGTCGTTCTTGCACATGTTGCGCTCTTCCTGCTTACGTGATCTTGGGTGAGGGAGCAAAGAGACAAAAAGCAGTTTTCATCACAAATGTCGCCAAAATGACGACTCCGGATGTCAGTACTACATTGGTGGTGAATCCCACAGCTGTGCAATTATTCTGCAAAATTGCACGTTTGGTTGCATGATTTGTTGTGCGTAAGAAAAAGAAAGCTTCAATTAAGATTGTTTTCTCACCGTGGATCCCGGCGAATTTGCAAGCAGTGCAAAAAGATGGCGCGGGAAGCACAAGATCAAGTCGTCGTTCCAAGTTCTACACACATATCGAGTATTTGCGACTGCTGAGTACAGAGCAAACCTAGGAAGTTGGACCCTTCCAGCAGAATTTTGGAACGTACCTCATTTGAAAGCTCTTGATGTCTACTTTCAGTGGAGTTTTTATGGACATTTCTTTCTGTTAATATGGTCATTCTGTCCAGTCGTGACCAGAGTGTTGACAGTGCATCCACAAGCGGGTACAGGGTGCTTCAAAGGGTCAGAGCTGAGCCCAAGTTGCTCACAAGCAGGTACAGGGTGCTTCAAAGAGTCAGAGCCTAAGTTGCGTAAATCACGTTGCATTCAGACTCCTCCACTGCGAGACAAAGGGTCAAACTGCCCACTCAAAAGGGTTGAACCGTTAATGGGCATCTTTGACTCTCAACATTGGTTTTGCGCGTCACCCACGGCAACAGCAGCAGCAGCAGCAGCAGCCGCAGCAACAACAACAACAACAACAACGGCAACAACAATCGATCAGCTGACTCTGAGCCCGTAGGCAGATTGCACAAACTGCAAAATTGTTCATTGTCACTAAACGAAGCGGTCACCTTCGCTTTAAGAACGCCCTCGGTTGTTTTTTTTACAACCGTTAGGCTATTATAGCCTTAAGTGCGATCAAAATCATCTTATATCTCTTATTTGGCTGGCAAATCCAATAATCTGAGAATGCACATTAAATCCTGTCGAGTTTCAGTCACCTCGGCTTCGGTTCAGGTGTTGCTGAGTTCTTAAGTCTGTTTTCTTGACCAACGTTTGAGTCACGATTGAGTACTTTTTATCGTGCTTTATTCATCGTTGCTGCAGTCCCAAACTGTGTTATTCTACAGATCTATAGAGTTTGAGTCATCTTGACGTTCTAACTTTTTAAGGTTTTTTCTCCAATCAATCCATCAATGCAAGCATCCATCAAGAACGTTGATCACCTCAAGCCTTCGCCGCTCAGCTTGGCCACAAAAGAGCCATTTCGCTAAATACCCCCAGGGTCGCACTAATCTGCTAATTGCACACCTTTTATACCTGGTGAAGTCCGAGCACAGCTTGAGCAACTTGGAGCCCGCTCCAAGCTTGGTTTTGGAGCCCGAGCTCGACCAGCTGTCCTCCGTTGTGAGGTACATACGACTTGGACCTTCTGGCAACCCTGCTGACGTTTTTTTCCTCTTCGTCGATCAGCACTTGAGTGATCGCATGCAAATTCCGTGACTCCGCTGATCTGACTTGTCAAAGGATGAAAAATTGTTTTTTCTTTGCTTGCAGTTGGGCGCGGTCTTCGACGCCATCGTGGGCGCGCTGACCTTGCTGGAGTTGGACTTGGTGAAGCAGCGGCAGAGTGAAATCGAGGCATTCACGTCACTGTTCGTAGGAACTGAGAGCAGCCGGCAAAAAGGTCCACAAATCACGCCTGATGTTGGCCAGATCGGCCGTATGAACTCAACGGCGGGATTCTGGAAGGCATTTTTGGTTGTTTGGTTAATGCAATCGGGAAATATTCCGGGACATAGAAACTGGGACATATTATGAGAGGGAGCATAAGAGCGAGAGCAGAAGGATGTTTGTTGTAGTGAGGCAAAACTTGCCAAGTGAATTTTGCATTGATTTGCAAATTGCCGCACGGCGCACGAGAGTTTTTGGCTGAGGTCTCGCCCTGCTGTCCTCGACCTCGGAGATCTCGTCCTCTGGCTTCCGACCTCGGCCAGTCTCCATAAGCGACCTCGGACACAGCCTCCGCAAGCAACCTCGGACAGTCTTCATCAGGCTCTCCACCCCTTGGCCCTCGGGTCGTCAAAGCCCTTGAGCTTCAGCGTCAAGTACTACTTGTCCAGGCAGACGTACATATACGGGGTGTACGGAAACGTATTTCCGGACCTGTTCACCGGATTCACGGAATTCGGTAAGCAGGGCAGCATTTAATGTAACGGAGCTTATTATATTAAGGTTTCCCTTGACAGTATGGTAAGCACCATGATTCAGCTCAGTAAAAAAGTTATGTTAAGTCCATTCGCACATGTTTCTGGACCCCCGGTAACCCGTACAAAACAGGGTGGATACAGTCTTGTCACCTGTCGACACGGACTGACTGGCCTGCATGGGACTGACCTTTAAAGTCTTGAAGCTGATACACACGGGCTCACCGGCACCAAATTGGATTGACTTGGGTGTCTTGACGCTGATGGACATAGCAATGACTTTTCGGTTCTATTTCTTCAAATTTCCTCATAATTTCACTGCTTTCTGTACTTTTTTCATTGTGTCTTCAATCTTTCCTGCACTTTACAATAAATATCCTAACTCTTAGGTCGCTTTGTTCGCTTTTAATCGAACACAAGCGGAAAGCCATGAATGGACTCACGAACCCTCTCCTGTTCTGATAAATATTTCACACGGACGGGATTAGCTATTGTGTTCATTCTTATATATATCCTAAGTTAGCAAGAGCCCAGGATGAACGACACAGTAAGCAAGAGGTGCCAATATTGGCAACAATGCCAAAATTGGAGCCAAATTGGGGCAAGAGCAGATTGCCTTTAAAATAACGTACTCAGCACTCGACATAACCCAGGCATTTTTAATGCTTGTTTCGAAGCTCTGGCGAGTTAGGAAAGAAAAGGAGAATTAATTCTTATGTGCTTTTTGAGCAGAATCTTATACTAAACGTAGGAAAACATCAACTTCTGCGAGTCGCACGAGCTTAGATATATATCAATGCCTGAAAGACACTCCTATGCCCAAAACTAACCCATGAACCTGGCATATTTTTTTTTGCAAAGCTTAGTTATGCCTGTGGGAGGGTGAAACTTTTGTTCATCACTGCAGTTCATGTTTTAGATCACAGGACAAAAAGCAGCATTGAAAATATGCTGAAATATCTGAAAAGTTATGACAGTTTTTGTGGTTGCAACTGTTGTCCTGATATGAACCTCAGCGCTGCACTGGACAGAGTAGAGTACATACGTCGCATGCTGGACACACACACACATGCAAATACAGCCATCGTGCTCTATATGATATACATCATAGAAAACATACAAGTACCTTTACAATCAGCAAGATGAACCTGACATCATGGCAGCAATCATCAGTTCATAGCTGTTTCTCTGATATTTTCAATGACTCCAATATCTGCCCAAAAGTCGTTTTTGGGGTTGATTTTTCGTACAGAAGGGTCTTAAAAAATTGTCACTTTCAACTCAGGTGTTGACAAAAGTAAGAAAATAGTTCCTTTTTTTCAGTGCCTGGTACAATAATCTGCGACTATACGGAAGAGGCCTCCATGGGCCTTCGTGGGCCTTCGTGGGCCTTCGTGGGCAGCTTCGGCGCCTCCATTTGGGACTTGGTCGGACTCCTCAGGGACGTAATCTCCGCAGGGAGAGAGACAAGAACGAAATAGATCTTCTTCCATCTGCAAAAAAATAAAAAGAGTGCAAAAAAAGAGAAAAAAATGGCAACCAAGACAAGCCCGGCCATGAAGTCCTTGGAAAATGTGTGAAAAAGTCGTCGACACAAGACTCATTTGCTTAAGTCTTTCCTGGCACTTTTTCAAGTGCCAAAAAAAGAGCCGGAATTTGCCAAAAACAGAATTTGCAGTCTAGCCAGTGGCAAAAAAATGTCTCACACGATCAGTCACAAATCTGTTGCTTCCTCTCCTGGCAAGGGGAGCAAAACAAAATTATTCTCAACAGGGTGGCGCAACAGTTCCCCGCCAAAGCCGCACTCGAAGGTGCCGTTGGTCATTCCAGTACTGGCTGGCCACCCTGTAACTGCGTGCGCCGCCAGCCTTCCGTGTGTCATCAACTCAACCGCCCGACAGCCTTTAGCTTAGTAGTTATGACACTCCAGATTATAGGTAAGTTTATTTGGGACACCCTGTGACTGAGAAGGCAACTTTTCTCGGTCTGTGGTTTTTTTGACAGGCTCAGAAAGCAGCAGAAGGAAAGAAAAAAAAAAGGCAAATTTCTGATTAATATCACTCTTTTGTCTCTCATTTTGGTCTTCTCGGTGCCAAAATTGTGTGCCAGAACTTGACTGAAGCCGTCGTCAAGTTTGCCATATTGCTTGTTTGCCAATTGTCATCCGGACGAGCAGGCATTCCTGAACAGAGTTCCTCTCATTCCGGTCACAGGAAGAAATATGCATGCAAATATGCATGGAGGAATAATACGCTTTATTCATTCATCAGCAGGCGGCATTGAGGAGAAAAAAAAAACGGTTTGAGGAAGCAACTGCGAAAAAAAGATTCGTTTGCCAAAGCGATTTTTTGGTTCTTTTTCATTTTTTTACCCCCCCCCCCTTTTTTTCTGTGATTTCGTACTATGTAGAGCGCACGCAACTCTGGCGTGCGCACACACTAGCTTGACCAGCTTTGACGGTCACTGACGCCACCCTGATCTCCATGGTCCCGTCCGTGCGCGCGTGCTCTTGCGCTCTGACGCATGCGCATGACGCGCGCGCGTGCGAGCGCGCACGCACAACGGAAGGAAGATTCGTTGACGCTCGGAAACAGTCTCCGGTGTGAATGAACCCGGTGAGGAACGACGGCAAGCTGACCCCGGGTGCGTCCGGTTCGTGCACCACAGGACTTCAAGCCCAAGTGGAACGAGGTATGCACGGACGAGTACACGGGCCTTAAGGAGGCGCACATTTCTGGGCGGGAAGACACAAGCGCGCCGAGCATTCGGAAGCAAAGTCTGTGGATGCGCTCAGTAAAGTATTCCCCAGCCCCTAAAAACACATTTTTAGTCTATGCTATGCATAGACATTTGTGGCCTTATATTGGTGACTATAGACGAAGGCCGTTTGCGGCCTTTGCATGTAGTTCTGCCAGCACCGTTCGGCATCACAACACACCTAGGCCTATTTGTGTGTGCGCCACACTTAGGCCTACTTGGGTGTGCGCCACACTTAGGCCTACTTGGGTGTGCGCCACACTTAGGCCTACTTGGGTGTGCGCCAGCCTGCATTGGACGGGTGTACAAGTGAAAACACACTTAAAAACTGTTCTTTGTGACTGAAGAGCAGAGGGTGTTTGAGGGAAGCATATTTTGACAGCTGCAATTGCCTCGACAGAGGTGATGGAAGCGCGCAAGCTAAGATATTATGTTGAAGTGAAGTTGCCACTCTGCTGTGAAATCACCTATATTTGCCAGAAAATGCGTTCTGCGGACAAATTTGGTTAAAGGACGACTTATGAAGGGGCAAATTCGTCCAAAGGTCCTTTCTGTGCTTTGGTGTCTGTCCAACCGACTTGATCGCCTCAGCAAGGGTAAATTGCAAATATTGACGCAAAAAGTTGCGCTCGCCAACTGCTACTTTACCGTCAACTTGCGGCGCAGACAGACAGAGGCCAGCATTGACGAAGATGGCTGCAAAGAGCTCAAGTCTCGTTATTCACGTGTGCTTTGCCGATTATTCTTCAAGAACTTGTGCCACAGCTGCTCTGGGCTGACGAGCGGCAAATTCGTCAGTTGAGCCCGCGTGCATCCTTCGATTTGCCGCCAGGTGTTGCTGGGTAAAGTGGATGGTACAACTAACTGCTTGTTCCACCGGGTGGCTCCAGACACCCTTGACACTCGCGCGGATCTGCCAGTGTAGCGTAAAGTGTGTCACGCTTTGCGGGACGCTCCGAATGTAAAGTGGGCAAAAGACTGCTCCATCTCCGTAAAGTGCGCAACCTGACTCAAGAGAACTTTACACTCGATTGCGACTCTGAACGCGGAGTAAAGTATGTCAAATCGCTGCATCGCCCACACTGTAAAGCATGTTTTTTTTGCGCTCGGCGGCCAAATCCCATCTCCATCGTGCAAAGCATTCGTCCACTTTGCACTCTCCTGGGTGTCAAGTGCTGTTGAGCTGCGTCCACGCCTTGGACCACAGACACGTGCGGCACTTGACACCCAGCGTTGCTGATCCACCCTGTACGCGTGCGGGAAGATCCACGCGTCTCTGGCGGAAAAGAACCTCTGTCAACTCTTCTCATTCATACGGTATCGCTCTTTTCAGGCCCTTTGAAGCCAGCGGAAAAAGGGTTGGAGGAAGCCAACGGTGTTTGAAGACGGAAGACGCTCTGACGCATTTTGTGTACCTGGCGCTGACGCTTCTGCCGGCGTCACATGGAGACGTTGCCGACGTTGCCGTCGTCGCCGGCGCCGGCGGCCGTGGACGTCGTCGTCGGTCAATCTTGACGGAGAACACAGACCCGGAAGAAGGAAGACAGGAAAATTGTGGGAACTGTGAAGAAGAAGCAGAAGAAGACGAAGGCAAATTAGCCGGCCGAGAGGAATTTGGGCGGCGTCAACAAGAACTCCTTTACGATGTCTTTCAGTGCCTCCGTCCGGAGTGTCTTGCTCTGGTTGCTCTGGTTCGTCGTCGTGGACGGACGCGGCCAGGCCGCCGCCGGCACGGGGGCCGTCGTCGGCCCCTGGACGAGTCCACTGGCACGACTCATGGCCCCCTTCAGGGCGCCCCTCAGGGCGCCCCCAAACGCTCCCAGTAGGAGACCCACGGACCGGCGGAAGCCCGACCCAGAGACCCAGGTGTCCAGGATCTTCCGAGGGTGGGACGTGGAGCCGCACGAGTTCCCCTGGATGGCCAAGATCAAGGTAAGGCTGCCGCTGAAGGGCGAGCAGATCAAGGCCGGGCTGGGGACGAAATCGGGTGATTGCTGAGTGGAAACCGGTCATTTCCTCGTCGAGTCGTCGACGGCGTCGAGCACTTCCTCCTCCGAGCTGCAGAACGATCTCATTTCACTCGTGTCTGGAGGCGTCGGCAACAACAAATAGCGCAGAGTCAATCTCCGTCGCACAAGCGACGGCGCGTCTGCTCAGTGCAGCAATCACCATGATCACTGCTGGGAGTGGCAACGTTGCCGCTGAAGGTCAGGGACGCTCAGACGGTACTTGCCACGAGGGTCAGGTCCTCAACACTGACGCCCGTATTGGTTAGAAAAGGTCCTTATTGAGAAGGAAGGTCCTTCATTCCGTGGAAAGGCTGTTATGGCAAGATGATCCCTGACCTTCACGACCTTCACGCCCAGGCTGACATTGTCAGTCAGGTCCTTAAGGTCCATGACCTTGGAGCGACTCGCAGGAGGCGTCTTCCATCAGAGTTGGGTCCCGCGCATTAAACTGCAGCGTGACCTCTGGAAGACCTGAGAGCAACGCCCGGAATGGTCGTTTCTCTTATCTGGGCGCCCGAGTCAAAGTGCCTTTTCGGCGCCGTCTTTATTGGCCATTCCTCCCTGAGGCCGGCGACCGGAGCTTCACAACCGGTCGAACGAGTTCGGGTGGATTTTTCGTGTTGTTCGTCTTTTCCTTCCTTGGTCTAGCCAGGCATGAGTTCGGCCTCCTCAGCCGGTCCATTCTTCTCCTGGCGACCTTCAACCGTGAGTCCTTCCCCCCCCCCCTCCCGACCCCCTGACCCCCTCCCACTCACCCTCCCCCTACCGCCAAAAAGCGCGTCTTCTCGAAATTGTTGCTGCTTCCAAGGCAATCGTCTGCCAGGCCGTGGAAGACGGGCTGAGCGCGCCACAACAGTGTGTCCGTGATAAAGAGGATCTTGAGCGTTTCCTTCATGCTCAACAAAGACTGCGGTGCTGACAAATGCAGCCTCATTCAATTGCAGCTCTGCTAGGAATGTGCGATCGAGTCAACTCCAGGCATTGGGGGAAATCCCTTTTATTCTCTTTAAGGTTCCAACTCGGTCAATCAGAGGTCTGGTTGTTTAATCATAACCGATCATTTTCATTCATTAGTGATGTCTTATGTGAAGAGAATCCAATTTTAAGCTTTTTGGAATTTGTCGATGAGGAATGAAGAATTGTGGCTTCAGAAACTTTTCCTCCCTACCTTGGGGGGGACTCCTCGAAAAAAACCCCACTAACAATAACTCCTAAATATGTAGTTTTTCATATACTTTGAGGACCAGAAGTATTTAGAAGCCTGAAAACAATGTCTGAGGATGAAAGACTCTGATGTCAAACACAGAAGAGCAGTCGGAATCGTTCCATTGACTCCCTTCTGAGTCAACTCCTTTTCTTGCGAGCCTTCGATTCGTTGGCAGAATCGCACATCCCTCGCTTCCCTCTCGTGGGCGCATCTCCTTGTGTGCAAATCTGCATGTGCAAGCGCATCTTTTCACACTATTAACACCAAAGCCACTTTTGCAAAGCTTCCTCAAAGCAGCCCAGACTAACTCAGGTCTGACGCACTTTAATAATCCTGCGAGGCCTCTTTTTTTTTCGCAACGTTTTGAGCCCCCGCGATGCATTCTGCACACGCAGTCGTGGCTCTTCAGCCTTCGTTCTCGAGCTTTGAATGGAGGAGAAAAAAGAATAATAAAAAGACAAATGTGCGTGACTGGTTTTTCTTTAAAAAACACTTTATGTTGCCACTCAGGACAAATCCTGCGCTGTCTGGCAGGATATCGCCTACATTGGCTCGATCGGGATCAATTCGAGATGGAACCAGCCGAAAGTGGGTCGAACCCGGTTCAGAGTCGATCCTTCAAGGATGAGACAAGTTGCTGAATTAAGCTAGATTAATCACAATAATTACAGGAAGTGCAAAGGCTCCAAGTTACACTCTATCATTGTTCACCGTGACTCGCTTAATGCCTATCCTACTCTTGCACACCTTGCTACACTTGATCCTGTGCAAGCTCCAGCATGATCTCGGTGGCCTCCGACCACTTTGTAGTTGGAACATGGGTCAAGACGGACTGATGACCAGCAGTGGGCCTGATAGGCCTAGTGACGGTGACGAACTCGGCCCCGGTGACTGAGACCCGGTTGTGCCCCGTGTCTGACATGCGCGCGGCCTCGTTCAGTCGTGACCACACCAAATAAATCAGTCAGAGCATCCGAAGTCGTCCGGTTCAGCCTCGTCCGCACGCGACCGAGACCGAAGTATTCGAGTCCGCCAACGTTGACTTTGAAGTGTTTTATAGAGACAAATACAGTGCACGTTTAGAGCGGACTGAAACAGAGGCACCAAAATTATAACCTTTTAAGATAAGTCTTCTGCATTCCCCCCCCCCCCTTCGTTTTTATTAATCTTTACTTCATACATTATAATTTATGGACGCGTGCCTTCAAGTTCGTTAGAGGCAGAACCAAAGAAATATGCGCTTGAGTCACGTAATCACTCATAAAAGGACCTTCGCCTTGGAAATCGTGTTTTGTGCTTGAGTCCAAAATTTTGAGGGGGTGCGAACAATTTTGAACAAACTGTATTGTTTTAAACAGAATGGCTGTTGTCAGACAATAACAGGTCCAGGATTTAGGCACGAGCACTTTATGAAAGCTGCAGGTGTCAGGTGCAAAAAAAATATTGTCCTTTTGTCATGCTCGTTTTTGTCGGTGCGAATAAACCTAAAATGCTGGCTTATGCTTAATAACACTTTAAAGGTTAACGAGGTTTTCCATTGAGGTTTTCCCCTCGACTCCCACATTTGCAGCACACAAATCCATCCTTTGGCGTGGGCCCATTTTTGAGGTGCCGACAAAAAAAAAACGTTCTCTGCCTCTGAAATTTGCCACTATTTTCCAAAATTTTCAAACAATAAGACTTTGCTCTTGGGTCCCAGATCTGCCCAGGCCAGGAGAGCAATTAAACCTGTGCAGATCAGCAATCGCCCAGGCTGACTGGCCTCCATAGGCCGCAAAAGGCAGCGATGGCAACCCTGGCCTCCACCTCCAAAATGATGAATACCACTTAACCGAAAGCAGAGTTTGAGAGGTTGCACTTGATCGATTTTTTCCCCCTGTCCCTCTCCACATTCCAGCTTGAGCAGTCCCAATGACCCCGACCAATCAGGTCACCTCCACGAACGCCGCCGAGGATGATTAGAGGCTTAAGTGCATTGGAGAAAACAGCCAGGAAAGGATGCAATGAGTGGACAAAAAAGAGAGAAAAAAATACCTCTTAACTGCAATTTTATTCGAAATTCGCCAGTTGCACCTGCTAAAAGGGTTGCACTCTCACCAAATGCAACTCCTTTTGTTCTAACGCTCCAGGCTCGTCTAAAAAGCTCCAGCGCAGACTTTTGTTTATTTGTCAATAAAGTTGAAAAATCTCTTTCTGCCTGACAGGGTGACTGCGCAAATTTCAGCACCAAGTAAATAGTTGGCAGAAGCAACAGAATTCGTTGCGTATCGACAGGATGCTGGCGGCGGAGGACGCATCAGTCATAATCCTCGTTCGTGATCCGGCCACTGGAATCCGGGGAAAAAAAAAACCTGGCCCAGAATTTGTTTCACCCTGTACTTTTCCCCCTTCCGCCCTGAGCCACCGACGCCTCTCCTGCTTAGCATTGAAGCAGAGGTGACGCAACAATTTGCGTATTAGATGCGCTTGGCCAAAGAGACCCGGTTGCGTCACAGCTCGGAGCCAACACGGCAACAACTGGACTAGAGGTGTGCAATCATTCGAAATAACCGAATCCTGGCCAATGTGGACGGACAACATTTCTGGATTTGGAAGCACCTTCGTTACCGGAAGGAGGCAACAACTACGACTTGATATCTGGAAAGAAAGAGCCTAATCTTTCTCTCGCAGACCTTCTTTCATAAAGTCCTACGCACTCGAGTTTCCGGCACAAAGTAGACAAAGATCAACTCCTCAGTCACAAAACCACGATGTAGTGAATTGTTACCAACTGATGGCACAATCCCAGTCGTAACCACAAGCGTCTCTTGCTCATTTTCAGACAAGTACAGTGAGCCCTGGATATAGTGACACAGTTTGGTCGAAGTGAGATCGTCACTATGACCAGGTTGTCACTGTACGCGGGTGTTAATCCTACAGGCAAGGCGCTGATTTTCAGCTGTAAATGAGAGTGAACAAGAGTGATGAGGACATTTTGAGCAGGAACAGTGAAGTTGAGGTTGTCGAGGAGGAGGAGGAACAGCACTGTTCAACCCACAAAGAATTGTCAGCCAAAGTTTTAGAAAGAGCCTTTGCCAAGGAGGGAAACCACCATTTTGTGCATCAAATCAACACTGAGTTGCAAAAGGTTGCTCTCAAGAGTGTGAAGCAAGTTTATGATAAGGAGTTATATTGTTGGAAAGGAAAGCTAGATAATAAAAAATTGTCATTATCCAAGTTGTCAAGATAGATTTATGCACATAAAAAAATGGTTCTGCAGCAATTTGTGGCCGTAGGCGGGATGTCACTTTATCCGGATGTCGCTATACCCGGGTCTCACTGTAGATTGATATTGCTAAGCAATCAATCGACAGGTGAGGAGCTGTGAATTAGCATGATGACACAACTTGAAGTCTTGACCATTTCCATACTACCTCATAGTGCTGGTGCAACAAAGCACTGGTGCTGGTGCCTGCCCCAATCGAGTGAACGTGACTGAAACACTGCACAAGCCTAAATGTGCCAGGATCTGCCTGCTGTTGCTGTGCATCCAGAGCGTCCTCACTTTCATGCGAGGCTGACTGAAGATTTTTACATTGCGCTGCCCCCTTTTTTTGCCTGCACTGATTAATTACAGCGTGACCTGCGCTGGACGCCACCGACTTAGCAGAGTGCCAAGGTCAGCTCAGCTCCATTAATGTCCGTCACTGCCTGCAGTAGAGATGGAGTCGTCCATGCATTGTTGGAGGTGTGATTAAGGGCGCACCCGAGATCAGTCACAAATGCAGTTTTCTTTCTCTCCCAATGGAGGATCTCAGATCTGAGCTTGATCTACTGGAGGCTTCTTGGACGCCGTCATTCAGGCCTGTGATAACTGACTAACACGAAATGTACGCTACTCACAGTGTCAGTGCTTCTGCCACGCATGCAGTGCAGTTGGTGGTGCAAAGTCATTGCTGCTTACAGCAATCGCACAAGCTACGGAGGTCCCCACTCCTATGCATATAGCGAGCGATACTCGACTGATATCGGCAATTTTCCCCAGGTCCAATTCGTGACTACACAGATTCTTCCCCGGCGACACCGACAATTTGGGGGATGAAAAAAAAGTCAATTTATTCGTGCCTTTTTTCCCCCGGGCACTAATTTCGCCACTATTTTCTCCCCGATTCGAAATGGACTCGAATGCTTCTATACAAACTGTGCTTCCAAAGGACAAGAATTTGGTTTTAACAGCTCCTGATCGAGCAGAGAAGTGAATCCTTAGTGGTCCAGAGGTTTTTCCCTAGCTCAGACCGCGTGCGGACAAAGAAAGATCTCTGGTCTGACGACGTCATTACTGGTAATGACGTCATTAGTCATGGGGTCACTGCTGGTGATGAGCCTCTTGAGCTGGGCATGAATTGCACTTCCACTGATGCCACCATGTGCAACTGATGCAATCTCTGAGATGTTAAAGACGTCGGCCAGGGTGTTCAGCAGCGCATGTCTCACTTAGCTGGTTGACAACTACACAGACACAAAGATCCTATCACACAGGGGAAGCGAAGGAGGCAACAGCGGTACAGGGTGGTCCAAAATCAAAGACGCTCTTCAGAAATGTTTGCAAAATTGGCTTTCTCACTAGGCTGCCAACAGTGAGAAAAGGTGTCAGCTACAGTAGCCTCCGATTAAAGTCGGGACGCCGAGGTTTTTATGCTGCTTACATTCCCATGACAATCATCAGGGCCAATCGTGATGTCAAGCACAAACACAACTTCCTCTTGATATGCGTAAACAGAAATGAATGGCTTTGACCACTGTGCAGTGGACTCCGGCCCGGAGGCGTAGTCATTGGACGTGGACGTGGACCTGACTCAGCAATCGGTAAAGCCTTTTCCGTCCCTAGGCCAGCACCATGCACAGCTAGAGTTTTACAAGTCTTTAATGCTGTAATACACTGTTGCCATGAAAAATGTGCATAATAGACTTGCTGAAGTCTTTGAATGTGTTTTATTTAACTCACTCAGTCAGGATGGGAAGGGGTTCCATACGATAACAATGGATCTACCATCATAAAGTCAATGCCACAGTCCAGCAACTACCACTTGAGGGAGGTCAGGTGTGAGTCTTACGTCAAGTTGGGTCAAATTGGCTGTCCAGTTGTTTGTTTGTGCAGTCTACATGATGAACTGCAGAGATTTGCAATGTGACGAATGTCCTTGGTTCTCCGTGTAGACTCGGCTCCACCACTAGCCTTGTTCAGCTACCTGTAGAGATTCAGCAATACTGCAGCTCTTCAATGAGGCAACAGCCAATCCTGCGGGTCGCATTGCCACTGGCAAGTGAACCAGCATCGCCGCCCTGGCCGAGGACATCCTCACCCCCATGCAGAACAATTGCATGATTGATGATCTGGATGAATGAGGAGAAGACACTTTAGTTCAGACAAACCATTCTCCAGAGTGATGACTGACACTTGGCTGGACACAGTGCTTGAAAGTTATAGACCCACAATTGTGGCTACGTAGGAGTCAGTTGTTTTTTTTTTCCCTTGATGGTGACAGTGACTCACTGCGTGATTGTTGCCAATATAGTAGGGTAGAGGTTGAATGATTGAAACTAAGGATTTGAAACCTGAATATGTACCTCATCTACATTGGTATTGCTTCATTTTTGCATGTTCAATGACGTCATTACCGAGAACTCTCCAAGCAGTGATGCCACATTGTCAGTGATGTTGACCCTGATGATGCCATTGATGCTCTCGACGTTGGGCAGGTCACCCACGAGGCGAGTGGTGTTGTTGGGAGTACCATGATTTACCTGAGGATTGTTCAGTCAGATCAGTCGGTCAAGACTTGAAACACTGGGAAGTAGTAGGAGAAGCACGAGAAGTGGGAGAGCAACATGAAGTTCCTGACCACCTGCGGGTTGTAATGCCCCAGCGCATTTGCGCAGTCGTTGCCCAGGTCGCCCGTCTCGTGCACATGGAAGCCATGCGTCAGGTTGGTCATGTTGCCCACATAAATGATGCCCTTGAGGTGTAGTTTTTCACCCATCTGGCGCAGGTGCACGATGCCTGTCACATTGCCTGAAGCCCCATGCAGGGCAGATAAAAGAGTAGATATATCATGGAGCTCTTATGTACATATTGCCACCTATCTATATAGCAACAAATTAAAGTACTTGGTATTTGCAATTCTTTGCAAGCTGCTAGGTCACACCTGTTGGATCTCCATGCAGATATAAACACACTTCAACTGCTGTGTTTCAGCTGCTGGAAAACTAACTAAGCAGGTTTAATTTGCAATTTTGACGCGAAATCCTTGCATCACGTAAAGGGCAGAGTCCTACGTGCTGATGATTTCTATATTGCATTTAGATTGAAGTCTTACAACAAATAAAACACGCACAAAGAGATAAAAAAAATGATATATCCCTGCATATACAGGGCGGAATGTATGGGCTGTTATTCATATCAGCGATAGATATTACAGTTACCACGAGTCAAAGTGAATGCGAATGCTTGATTATCTACTGAAATTGCCCTATTTGTCTGTCTGTCCATCCTGACATTGCTTTACCATGAGGCAAAGCGAATACTGGTAAACTCTGAGACGTCCAGGTGAGAGACAAAACATGAGCATGAGCAAAGTTCGTCTACAAATTTGTTATATTTCATGCAAACCCTTCTATATTTCATGCAAACCCTGTCGTATTTCAAGCAAACTGTTCTATATTTTCTGCTGAGTCCTGTGTATCTCACATCATTTCCAGAATGCTGAAAATATGACGTTTTCGTACTTCCCTCATTCAGTACATAATCAAGCATTCGCATTCACTTTGCGTCGTGTTAAAATTGCAACACTCAGGATGCTGTTTATTCATTCATAACTTTTGGCTTTCCCCTTGATGAAAAGCTGGATCTCTTTAAAAAACCCAACTTTTGCTGATCGATCACCCATTTTCTGACCATACACTTGAGAAGACTAAGCTGACCAACTAAGCTTTTCGGCAAAGGATGTCAACTTTTGACTGAATTGAGCTACAGACGTGATTCAACTCTCTACAGAGAACTGAGACGCTCCTCCAAGTCTTAAGTGAGGCCCACTTTCGCTTGAGAACCCCTCAATTTCTCAATTTTTGGCAACATTTCCGAAGTGTTGCATTTCACATGTGCCACACTGTATACGCAAGGGGGTGGTGGTGAGAGAGGGCCACTTGAGGAGGACATGGCAGTCATTACGGGTGGGACATACAATCCTTGGCGTAAAGATGAGCCGTGGGCATGACCACACCTCATGCGCTACACTCGGACATTTTGAGATGGAATTTTGATGTGGACAAGTAAACAAAACACATTGCATCAATAGTCCTGATCGCACTTGACTTTGGATTGGAGTCGAGGCTGAGAATTGCCGACTGTCGTCGATATGTTTTGTTTGCTTGTCGAGTCGTCACCCTCTCGCACCCTTTTGTGCTTTGTTCGCCCCCTCACAGAACCTAGCAACCTTTGGCCCAGACGATAGAGTTTTGCAAGGTCGCACATAGTGCTGGAGGACCCGGAGAGTCAAGCCTGGTGGAAATGATGGGCCAGGGGGCTGGGATTGTCCCATGAAAGTTTCAGTGCATTTCATCAACATTTGCCCCCTGAAAAAGCCAAATTTTCTGCCTCATTGGCGTGCCTCCCTCTCCAGTTGGTCATGTTTTGAGCATTCTAGCAGCAAAATGGGCAGCCCCGACAATGAAGCTCTGCACTGGACATTGTGCCTGAGTATCATAGCTACATGTTCCACATCAAAATTCCACCTCAAAATGTCCGAGTGTAGCGCGTGAGGTGTGGTCATGCCCGTGGCTAATCTTTACGGCAAGGACTGTAGAAGCTCAAAAAATGGTGGACTGTTGCATGGCAGATGGGTACTGCTTTTTTAGAGGATGTGGCTGATCTTGAGCTCGTTGAAAACACCAGATGATTCCCTTCAATGTTTGTCTATATAGCGATTTTCTTTCAGGTTGTGAGCAACAAAAAACGTTGTAGCTTAGTGTCGTACTTAAGCAACCTACCCTGTACTTGGACGGACTGATTGTTCACCGTTCGGTGCAGTGTCTATGAGCACATTACGATCACACAGAGCAAAGTACAAACAGGATGTATAAGTTTGACTTGCTTGGCCTTTGTGAATGATTGCATTAGCATTTCCCTTCATGTTGAAGCATAGATGGTGTCTTTCAACGGTTAAAGGAGGTCTGCAATGCGCAATGGAGTTTGAAGAAGTCGGCAAGTTTTTCAATATTGAATCATTCTTCTTACTGTTGAAAGTGTTTCCATAACTTGCAGCCAACGATTGAATGTCGATTGCACTCATTTACTACGTGCATCCCTGTGCAAAGTACGCGCATTTTCTCTACGAGTCATTTCTTGCGAAGAAGCAAACGTATATTTTTTAATTCTTGGCATGGGTTTTGGCGAGGATCTCCCACAATAGATCTGTGAGAGACCTTGAAATTGACCAAACACGAGGAAAAATGGACGCAGACACACTTGGATGAGATATCGGCAAGCACCTACAGCTCAGCACTCTAGTGCATTGGAGGTCTTTGTTATGTTATGAACTGGAGCGGTGTTTCCATAAGGAGAGTTTATTCATAACTGAAGAGAGGAGAGGAAAAGAGGGTGCAGGAGATGCTTAGCTTGGCTTGTGTAATGT
>JAAUXU010098084.1_pt1 | contig 22221 bp, 22 predicted proteins | sample 7278151 | NCBI WGS metagenome assembly JAAUXU01 (sample SAMN14350113, study PRJNA611818) | marine sediment metagenome | isolation source: surface marine sediment (1.8m) | place: French Polynesia: Moorea | collected 2018-08 | reverse complement strand
TGATTTAAGCTCTGAGTTCTACATCCCCGGGGGTCGTGGGGGTTTGTGTATGGTGCCCCCCCCCCCCCCCGCAATGTTCAAACTAAGCTCCTGCCACTTCTTTTGCCATCTACATGTGAGAATTTCATCTCGTGGGATGGCGTTACAGTACACTATACAAATGTGAAAGCACGGTAGACGCGGGGGAAGGGGGTACTTCCCCCTCCCCCCCCTCTTTTTTTTGCTCTGGATACAGCTCGCTGACCCCCCTCTTATTGTCTAAGGGAAGGGGTTGTTGAGTGAGGTGACTCCTCTGCCTGACACAGAATCAATCTCCTGCTGCTGTAACTGGAGAAAGTGATGGAGAGCTAAGAAAAAAAAACCGTGAAAAATTACATCTCAAAAATACACAACTCTGACACATAATTGAAAATTTCTCTGCCTGCTTCAACCTTTCGCCACGTTAATGGTGAGTTTGGCTGCTTCTGGGCATGAATTTGTTTGTTTGTGACTCCCCAAATGCACAAACGTGCAGAGAGTGGGAGAAAGAGGGTCAAGCCTCAGCTGGCAGTCGTGTGTGCTTTCACGTCTGTCCAAATTGACACGTCTTTCACTCCGAGTGCGCGCGCGCGTGTCAAAGCACTAGAAAGTTTTCCTCTGACATGACCCTGATGCTCCTGAGTGGTCAAGAAATAAAGGGGGAGCCAGAATTTCGGGTAGATTCACTTTAATAAATGGGTGGTGTCCAACGGGTGGATTTGTCGGTTAACAAACGCACGCGCTATGACTCCCAGGGGGGCTTTTCAGGTGTCAACTAAGTACTTGCTGGAGGTCACGGAGGAATTTCTCAGCGGGGAAAGTAACATCCTGTAGTTCTTATGAGCGGAAGACATGAAGTAGTGTGACTGACTAGAGGAATAACCAAACCTTCAGACAATGGGATGGAGAAAGAAGAGGCAAAGAAGGTCAACAAAATAGGGGTTTTGTGGGGAAGGTGGGGATGGAGACGGGGGGGTGGGGGTTCCACAAGTGAAAAAGTGGGGTGAGACGCAGGTCGGTTCACAGCTAGGGGGTGCCCAGCATGGACGACAATCTGAAGGGAATCGTCCTTGACTAGGAGGATCCTCCTTGTCTGAAAGACTTCCTCTCGTCTACGTGATTCTATGCCTGAATCCTGAATCCTCCTCACCTAGGTGAGTCCTCCTCACCTAGGTGAATCCTCCTCATCTAGGTGAGTCCTCCTCACCTAGGTGCATATCCCCCTCACCTAGGTGAATCCTCCTCATCTAGGTGAATCCTCCTCATCTAGATGAGTCCTCCTCATCTACTTGAGTCCTCCTCATCTAGGTGAGTCCTCCTCGTCTAGATGAGTCCTCCTCATCTACTTGAGTCCTCCTCATCTAGGTGAGTCCTCCTCATCTAGGTGAGTCCTCCTCATCTAGGTGAATCCTCCTCATCTAGGTGAATCCTCCTCATCTAGGTGAATCTTCCTCATCTACATGAGTCCTCCTTCACGAGGTTAATCTTTCTTATCGGCTAAATCCTCCTCGTCTAAAAGAACCTTCTTGTCCAAAAGAATCCTCCTTGTCTGGGTGAATCCTTATCATCTGGGATAATCCCCAAGTCTGGGTGAATCTCCCTTGTCTGAGAGTTTAGCTTTGTACCTCCTCAGTGAGGCATGTGAGGAAGTGTCTTGCGGGGAAGGAGACTAATCGAGAATGCGGTCTTCACCGGGGTGTGTCTGAGGGTGGCGTGGACCAACAACTTTGCAAGACCATATGAGCCTAGGAGTCGTTTTCTTTCATTGACTTCAGGCGGACTCAGAAGTCACTTCTGAGCACTTATCTTTGATCTTCATGACTGTCAGGACCAATTGTGATCATTGCACATCGCTTTTCTGCAAGACAGAGAAGTGCACCGGCCAACAGCAGGCCCAACAACCAACATGGGATGACGAACTTGATCCTTCAGATCTTGAGTCCTGGTCAAAATAGAGTGAGAGCCTTCGTATGGCCTTCCACTAGCCTCCCTCCTTGTCGGTGTTGTAGGAGGACCTGGAGCTCCAAGCGAGGTACATCGGGACGTCCACGAGGTCTCGTGGCCAACCAGGTGGTCACCAACGGACATTGCACCAGTCCATTGATAAAAGCTGCCACGGCAAAGCCGCCTGGATCACGGTCATGGTCTGCTTCAGTTTGGGCAAAAGTCTTGTAAAATTCATAGATCTGTTCGAATGACGCCTCTAACTTTGCCGGACGCGTACGAGTGTAAGTGGGACTGTCAGTGTGAGCAGGATCCCCATCTACGACGGAGAGATGCAACATTTCTGCCTCTGCTCGAGCTTTGGACAGGGTGGTGTCCAAGAACGAGCCGCTCTCCTCCCCCTGCCGGAGCTGCCCTTGTCTGTCCGGGCCACCCTGTACTTCGTACCCGCGAGTGTGCACACGCTGGCTTCCCCCAAAGTCTTATCGAATTACTCACAAAGCTTGCAAGCGATAGGGGTTCGATCCTGATAAGGGAAACCCTCATGAGGCATTCGCAGTTTTTCAGTTGTTGAGCGAAAAGCAAAAAAAATATCAGGGAAAACTTAGTCATGTCCGGCAGAGGAGAAGCTCACCAAGGAGACGGAGACGAAAAGAGGTAGAGAGACCTTCTTTTTTTACACGAATTTGGCAAATGAATGTGATTGCGCAGCTTATGCAACGAGTTGCGAAGTTGCCTCAAGCACGTCCGCACCAGCAGCTGCTTTGCCACTTTTCTGCACTACCTGCAAGAGGTTGTTGCGTTGAGGAAGCCTCTCCCAATCGAGTTATGGCCTCTCTGCGAATGAAAAATCCTCCTAACGTTTTTATTTTTCTGCCAAATTCCCTCTTTATTTCCCCGTAATTCGCGCTTAGACGAGGAGAAAGATTCTCTTATGCAGAAAGGAACAAAAAAGGTGCAGAAGTGATATTTTTCTTATCTCTTGCAGGGAGATGGCGGCGGCTGCTTTGGCGGCGGCCGCGGCGGCCGATCAGACCAAAACTCCTCACCACCAGAACGGCCAACCGCCTAACTACTCAGCACCCTTCCAACCGGCCGCAGCCTCAGACAAGTCTCAACCGGCGGCCGCGGCGGCCGCAGCCGCCCCCGCGGCCCCACAGCCGCAGGCGCAGACCCAGACTCAGCGAAATGCCGTGACGGCGGCGTCTCCTCGGCTGGACAGCGGCGTCGGCAGCTTGCCCGACCAGGACACGATCAAGATGTTCGTCGGCCAAGTTCCCCGGTCCATGGACGAGGGGGAACTCAGGGGGATGTTCGAGGACTTCGGCCCCGTCTACCAGATCAACGTCCTGCGTGATAAAGTCACTGGACAGAGCAAAGGTGGGCGATCATAGCAGCAGCATCATTTTGGGGGTGGTGTTTTGTGGTACACACGATGATGGGAATGCGAGCATTTTTCGCGGTACGCAAGTCAAGGGGGGGGGGCGAGACTTTCCCCTCAGGAACACGATTACTCAAATATTAGAAACTGAGCCTTAAGGGAGCGTTTACTCGTGCAAAAACGGGACGTGTTTGAGATGCCGATACTTTCACTTCTGCCATCCAACTCTTTTACAACGGTTAAACCCGCCTTAAGAGGTGTTTGAGGCTCCCTTTCTCTCCACCCTTTGATTACCCACGTCTTTGCCAGTCAATTTTTCACCCCTTTGACGTCATTTGATTCCCCCCCACCTTCACCACCCAACAACAGCACCGTGCGAGCAGCCTAAAAGGCTGCACTCGCTCATATTTCTGCCTCATACGACTGGATTGGTTTTCTTGGCAAGCTGACTCGTGTGTTCTCTCGTGCCAAGTCCCAGTGACTGGCAAAGCCCTATAAAATCCTCCAATTTCTGTCAATGCTTTTGCAGTCGGTTTTGGTGGGGGATAAAGCAAAAATTGACCCAACTTTTTCTTTTCTCTCCGCTTTTCTGCGAATGTTCATTATCGCGCTTCACCGATAATCTGAGCGAACGCTGAGGAGGACTGAATTTGGCAGATTATGTCTGCGCCGTTGTTGTCGACACATTCAGCCTCGCCAGTTGACGTCCCCAAGCGATTTCGCGACTGGATGAAGGCTCCGGGTGAGGCGAAATCACTCTTCAGAGAGCATCCATTCTGCCCCACCCTGTACGGAGCGCCACAGCGCCAAACACCCCCAACTTGTCTTAAACGGTGCCTGGCAAACAAACTGTGCACCTGCAAAGTCCTGTTGGCTGGTCCAAAGAGACTGATTCTTGGCAACTCTGAGCTCGCATGGTTCATGTCCAATGTGTGCACCTCCTGCTAATCCTTACACTTCCTGTCCTCATTTCTACTCTGGATTCACGGTGCAGGGGGAAAAGCTGCGCCTGTTTGCTTTGCTTTGGCAGCAGCCAGGTTGGCCTGTCCTTACAGTGCACACAGGGTGGGTCAGAATGAGCTGCCCATCGACACTGGCAACATTAATCGGTGCTCGCAGCGAGACGATGCATACTAATGGAAAGAAAACAACATGCACTGAAAGCAGGGGTCTACGACTGACTGTGCAGTGAAGTTCTTCGTCAAAAAAAATACAAGTCTGAGGGGCTGTGGTGCACTTTTTTTCTAAAAAAAAAAAAACCTCAGTCACTGAAGCTGAAACGGCAGCTGAAACGCAATGAATTCATTTGAATTCAGCAAGAGAGGAAACGGGTGAAAAGTGGATTATAAAGATTATTTGTTTGACGAAAAATAAGTTATTCTCAAGAGCAATTTTCACTGATGCACTTGAACACTGTTTTCATTGGGAAGGAGTGAAAAAAAAGGTGTAAAAAGCTTTGAGGAGGATCAGACTTCAATTTGCAAGTATGAAGAGCATCTTATTTTTCACCCAGCACGAAATTTTCTTTAACTAATCGACTGTTTCAGTCCATTTGCAGTACAGTCACACCCCAATAAATCAGGCCCAGAATATTAATTTCTGCCACAAACTGGTATGGCTGAGAAAAAAGTAGAAAAAGGGGGAGAGAAAAGTGGAGAATCTGTGGGAAAACAGACTTTTTTTTTTTTAATTTTTAGTGACAAAAAGTCGATCAGTTAAAGAAAGACAATTTCGAGAAGAATGTGTTTCTTCCTCAGCCTAGTCACTTATGTTGTAAAAACACATATTTGAACTCCAACTGTTGACAGACATCTTAAAATAGTTCACTAGTCTTGCTGTTCCGGGCAACTGATTCACTGTGAGTCTCGCAAACCCAATTGGCTGTTAACACCGACTGAGAGTCGGGCTAGTCGAGCCGGCTCGCTCTACATCGCTAGCTGATGCTCATCTCTCAGTACTTGTCCGCAGCAAAGTCAGCTTCTCCGAAAGAAGCTGAAATCGTTGTCAATCTCCCTTCAAATGAATAACTGGGCTGCAAACCTTTCCGGGGGCAGCCAATGGAGACACACCCTGTAGAAGGGTAGCCCGAACATGTCCTTGTGCTTATTGTACTCTTCTACTTATTCTAGCTCTTATTTGCGGCTTCCAGGAACTCAGTAGGTACAAGTGCAGTGGCAGGAATAAGTACAAGTAGAGTGGCAAGAATAAGTACAAGTGGAGGTGCAGAAGCTTGCCAAGAATTGGGCTAAGGACACGTGAAGTCAGCCACGCCAAGAAAACAACACAATTCACAGACGAAGTGAGTCGAGTCCGTCAATACACTCCAATAATAACCTAATTGAGGAGGCGCCGCAAAAGAACGTGTCTGATTACACATGAGATCACGTCGATCTGGTTCAAGGTGTCTCGGTGACGCAGTGCGCGCAGTCCTTCCTGGCTCGTGCGAGGATTGCTCGATATCTTTTTCACGCCGCTGTCGATATCATTTCGTCGATATCACTTCTTGATGCCCGCGTGCGTGTTGATGGCTGTAGTGATGGCGTCGGCTCCTAATGCATCTTTGTTTGTCAGAGGCCCATCAAAGGCTTAACCCTTCCTCTGCGTGCGTGCGTGTGTGCGTGCAATGAGATGGATTGATGGACGAGGACGACAACATTACTTTGGTTTTGTACCAAAAAAAGAAATTCTGCAAACCATCAATCTATTTGGAATTCCCAGTGTCACACAAACACGCGCGGAGAGAAGATAAAAAAAAAACGAGGCTGTCATCTTGGCTTTCTATTCACACACGAAGCTGGAGCGCCGTCGCCCTCGCCGCCGACGGCGTCGTCGTGGGCGCCGTCATTGGCGCTGTCGTCGTCGGAGAACACTGATTGCGCGCGTGTGTTTATCACTGTGATCGATGTCGTCATAGGGGTCTTTCTCTCTCTCTCTCTCTCTCTCGCCCGCTCGCTCGCTGACGATTAAGCCCATACATCCACACCAAGTGGGTAAGCGAAAGCAAGAGCAGAGAGAGAAGCTTTCCGGCACTGGCAAAGGTGTCCCTTTTCAGTGCGCGCGCGCGCAAATGCACATATAATGAAAGAAGGGAGTCATTCTCTCTCTCTCTCTCTCTTACACACACACACCCTGGACATGCTGAGCATGTTAATGGCAGCCATGCAGAGAAACGCGTCCAAGGCCCACCTTGGCAGCGAAAATCAGCGCTGTGCAACGTCCATATGAGTTCGTCAAGTCAATGGACACAACAAATTTTGCTCAATTTTTACTATTTCTTTTAAATATATCCGTAGAACATTTGCCTGTTGAGATGAGATCTGAATCATCTCACTCGAGCAGAAACGAAAATTTTGGGGTTTTTTTTCCGGGGAAATTTGGATTTATAAACAAGCCTGATCTTTTCGTCTTTCCTTCCCTCCAAGAAGTCAGACTCGAACTCGTCTCTGACAGACTCGACATCACTAGTGCGTGGTGGAGTCCAAGAAGACGTCACTGCCAGGTCAGGCTTGACCACTCAAAGTCTCAGCAAGTGATTTAGTAGTCGTAGAAATAAAATATTACCTATCAGAGGTGGACCGAGTCCAAGCTTAGGGGGGGGGGGAAGAAAAAGTCAGCCTGTCCTGATTCTGCTTCAAATGATAAAACTCCTTTTATAGGTTTTTTTTCCCCCAGAACAAAACAAAGTACAAGTTTTGAGCCTTCGACTTTTTCTGCGTCTCCCCGTAGATCATGGACGAGAGAAAGAGCATTTTCTGACGTTCATTTCCAGCTTTATCTACATAAAGTTATCATCAGCCCCAAGAAAGACATGATCTTCCTTGCTTCGGCCTTTGATGGATGACGATTATGCTCGGATTATCCAGAGATTTCATCTCTATAACCCGATCAAAAAAGTACAGTATTTTATCGATTATTCTTCCAAAGAATGAAATCTCAGCAAAAGCTTTCCATTTTTTGGGACGGCAAGTTTTTTTTTAGGCCGCGTTTGCATGCGCACTTTTTTAAATCGTGCTCCTTTCTGAGTTCCTCTTTGTTGTTGCTGTTGTTGCGGTGTCGTCCTTTACCCGAAAATAGTTTCTTTCTAGGCCTCCCCCCCCCCCGTGTGTGCGCGCGCGTTCCTTATCTCTGTCTCTCGCTGCCCCGGCTGCAGTCATCATCATGACGAGAGAGGCAGCAAAACAACAACAACAACAGCAACAACAACAACAAAGGCCACTTTTCGGGCAAAAAGGGGAGGGCCCTTACTAATATTTTTCCTCATCGCTCCTTAAGGCGCGGTTGCTGCTGGCAGATGAGGCCTCCTCCTGCGGCCTGGGTCGTGCCAGGGCGGAGACATCTTTTGCATGCCAAATCTCCATGATAAATTTGCATGGAAAAGAGCAATTTTTGCCACCGATTTCACCACTGGGGGAGAGATTTTTGTCACGGAGAAAATGATGTTGCCCGAATGGATTCTTCTTGAGAAGAAGTCGCGCCTTTTGCTCGACCTCATCCAATATTTAGCATCAGTGATCTGTCCGAGATTGCCAGATTTTTTTCACTTCTGGACAGCTTTTTCCACCTGAGTTGACGCTTCATTTTTCCCGGTGTCAAAGTCGCACATGCAAAAAGTCTCAGCTCGGACCCCCCTCCCCGGTCAGGGGACTTGCGTGTACCCCTCCTCCCCTGCGCTCAACAATGGGGCTCTGCTGCTGTTTGTTGTTTTTTTTTTCAGTGAAAAATAATCGTCCTTCCTCCTTTTCCCCGTCCTTTTCCCCAGCTACTAAATGTGCAGGGGTCATCATTGCCCCCCTTTTTTGCCGCCTCCCATTGATCCGTCTAACCTTTTTCCTCCAGGAAGAAGAATTATGTGAAAAGACGTTTTCAGCTCCTAATTTTTGGCTGTGAAATGCTTCAAAGTCTCTCGGGAGATTCCATTGTTCCACCGAAGAGAAAGCCAGAGGCATTGATTCGCACGATAACAAGATAAGACAGGAGGCGCCTTCTTCGTTCTGGTGGGTGAAAGAGGGGGCGCTCTAAAGAGGGGGGGTCTTAAAGGGGGGGGGATCTTAAGGGGGTCGAAGTCGATCATATCAGATTTGGCCAAGGGAGGGGGTGGCCAGGGTCTTGATAGCGCCGGTTATGAGATGTAAATATCCCCAGGAGCAGTGTGGGATGCTCTGTGACTCCCCCCACCAAGTCCCCCCTCTCCTCCTCCCCTGCGTCCATCTTCTTGCTCGGTTGGTCGGATTTTCTCTGTCTACTTCGGTTGAGTGGCTCCTAGCTTTTTGTTCCACAGCCTGCTTCTTCTTTTGGCCACGTACCTTTGGCTCATACGTCACGACAAGGCGGGAACAGGGAGCGGCGGGAAGATTAAGCTCGGGAGCTGCTGCATACCCCCCCCCCTCTCCAAATTGCCATACCCTGCTTTCACCCCCCCTCCTTCCTCTCTGTAGTCAGCAAAGTCACTTGCGTGAGAGAAACTTGGCCGGCGCTTATCAGTTCCTCCTCTTTCTCTTCCCTGGATTTGGTAATTTTCCCTCTTGTTTAGCGAAATTCCCATCTTTTAGCCCTCAAAGGGTTGGTCAAAGTGGCCCCGGGCTGGAAAGTCGGCCCGGGCTGGAAAGGCCAGACACTTTTCCCACTGACTTTCCCGGATTGATTGAGCCTTTAAAAAAGGGTAAAAACGCACGCCGCAATTTGCCACATTTCTCTGCCTTCTCCAGCTATCTTTTGTTGCCTGATCGAGCTTTCTTTTCTCCTTCTCCGATTTCCTTGATCACGCAATCGCCGCTTTTCACCACTCCTTTTACCCCTCATCACGCGATGAAGATTTTCCAGAAGAGCCAGGCCTTGGGCCTTGGGCCTTCCCTCAGGTCTTGGCAGTTCAGAAATATTTCTCCAGGAATCACAATTACAACGGATCCTGTGAGAGAGACCCTAACCAAAAACGCATAAAACCCCGCACACACGCGCACAAGCTGTGTGTGTGTGTGGCTCATTATGCCAGGACTGAGGAGGCCTCATCATGTGGAAGGAAATCCAGCTGATTCATCAATGGATTTGGCACAGAAGAGAGAACCTCACTGATCCTCCAATTCTCGTTACCACGGGGTGGAATTTTAGGGGAGAAAAAAAAATAAGAGTGAAAAAATACACAGGAGGGGGGGGGGGAAGGGGGTAAACCCATCCCAGCCGGATACGCGGACCCAGCGCGAAAGGTGCAAAGTGACGGAGCGAAAGTGCCTAAAATGTCGACCGTTATTGCTGTCACTTTGCATGCAGTCAACGAGCGTGAGAGGAGCAGCTCAATTCCGCGAAAGCGCAGATGGTTCCTCCATCCCCTCAATTCTCAGATTTTGTTTTAAAGCAGCGTCGTCATCATATTTTTTTAGAGCCTTTAAGGAGCCTCGCGGAGGCTCAATGTGTCATATGCAGCAGCCCCGAGGACACCCGAGAGCAGCTAAAAACAATTTCAGGGCACTTTGCCAACAAAATCAGCAAGGAAGAGGAAGAAAGAGAGCGAGAACGTTTTGTCTTTTCCCGTATTTTAAACGCGTCCGTCTGTCCACGGACACGTGGACGTCATGGTGGACGCGTCACTCAACTCCGTCCTCTTCTCTCCCTCCGCAGGCTGCTGCTTCGTGACCTTCTTCAAGAGGAAGCACGCCCTGGAGGCCCAGAACGCGCTGCACAACATCAAGACGCTTCCAGGGGTGAGCAAACTTGTGGTTCACGTCGACGTATATACATAGTATACATACACACACATATATATATATATATATATATATACACATATTGTATACATATATCAAGTGCACAAACACAGACACACACACACACACACTCACGAGCGCACTCTCAGGGGGTGGGTGTTTCCTGTCGAGCACCACGGGGGTGGGGTTGCCCAGGGTGTGTGACGAGTCCATCGGCTCCAGGTGTCCATGGGCCTCTCACTACGTAGCGTCGGGACGGTCATTTTCTCACGGGGCTTTGCCTTTGCAGGGGCCATTAATGTTTTTCTTGGCCCCGTTGGAAAAGTAGGCAAAGAAGTAGACAGAAAAAAAAATACTTTCACCCTCGCCTGGAATGCGATGAAACCTGCAGCCCGGATTTCCCCTCCCCCCAGATCTTCGTCGGAGCAAGCTACAATGATGCAAATCTGCCAGAAATTTGCACGCGTTTTCTTTTTTGCCCCAGAAGGACATGTTCTGGATTTTTATAGCTAAATCCCCATATTTTTTCGTGTAAATACGTCGTCAATGGTCGTAAGAAGGCTTTTAGGGTAGAAATTTATGTTTCCTGCTGTTGTATTGATACCGAAAAGCGGACTTTATTGGCTCATTTTATGGGACATGGGAAACGGGGAGGGGTCGAGAACCCTCCAAGGCCTTTCTTGCAAATTTGTCCTCCTGGGATAGCGCTGAAAGAGCTTTTCCAAGAGTAGTCATTAGTATAAAGTCTACAAGCTTCTTTCTACAGGCAGATGTTTTCTACACACATCTATACATTATGTGCATCTGAATATATTTGTTTTGCACGTGAGAGATTTGTTGACCATCAGTCAAAAAAACACGCAACAACGACTAATAAACAGACGTATCGTGTGAGTCAGAAAAATAAGTTGACAACAGGCTTGTGTGATGATGTCTCGTTTAGCGTGTCTCATCGAAAGTTGCTGTAGAGACACTTCTGTATTAGTTAGTCTTATAGTTCCATTGCTGCTGCTGAGTGCTGAGTCCTAGATTTTTCTCTGTACTTCGTCACTTTGTACATGTTGTCCTTTCTCTGCTTCTTTCTAGATGCACCATCCTATTCAAATGAAGCCGGCGGACACCGAAAATAGAAACGGTATAAACAAGCATTCATACATGTCGGGCATGGGCAGGTCAAGGGGGTACCCGCCCAAAAATCGGGGAGGGGGGGGGGGGAAAGGGTACCCACTTCTGTGCCCACTGCCCTGACCACCCATGGACTACATGCCAGGTGAGTGGAAAGTCACTTGACACGACGTCGGACTGTAAGTCAGGTTCAAGAGATTTCAACTCTCCCATTCAACGGTGAAGACGTCGACAAAGTCGTCGTGAGGCATCAAGTACGTCGTGATCGTCATGAACAAGAGAGCAGCTGTGTGCAGCGGAGTCTCCATCATGGCCTTCATGCTGAACACTTTTGTTTACCTCAACTTTGTCACCTGATAGAGGTGAAGACACTCTTAAAAGTGCTGGAGGCCTGGCTGGGGTTGGAGACAGATCGGGTTTCCGGGTCAGCTTGGCAAGGTGATGACAGCACCGATGGATATATGAGAAGTCCGGTTTTCCAGGGAAATAAGGCAATTGATTCAACTCGAGTCCACCAAAGTGCTGGATGTGTGCATGAAGAGAGATCACGTATACTTCGCTCTTCAGTGAGGCGGTGATATTGCCATGACTTCCAGCTCCTCAGTTTGCTGTGGTGGACGACAGTTTTGACCTTCTGTGGAGGTGAAACGATCCTCGAGCCTCCTTGGGGGCCCAGAGGAGGGCCTTTGGTCCGCTCCCTGCCTTGAGGCCGCCTATCAAGCGGTATGAAAGAGGTCCATGGAAGTTTTGAAAGAAATCTGGCAAGTCCAGTATGAGGAGACCGCACAGCGACGGTCTAAATACGCATTTCTCTTCTAGTCCCTACGACCATTTGCCATGGTGTAATAAAGGCACTCACTCTACTTTGGCTAAAAGGTTCGAGCCCAGAGGCTCGTGTGAGCTTCACACCATCCCCCCCTCACTTTTATTGGGTTCACCTCATCACTATCTATGTACATACGGTACAGGGGGTGGCAGGTTGGCCGCGTTGGCCCTGGAGGCCTCCACAGCTGCATGAGTCACCCTGTACTCTCGGGTGGTTCCGGGCAAGTCCTTTTGAGTCACACATCGTAAAGTCAGTAGCAGAGATATCTCCCACTTGTGTCAAGTGACTTTCCACTCGCCCAGTATTGATCTGTACAGAAACGTTTGCATGAATCTTCCTCTCCAGACCCGCTCCTAAGATACTTCTTTTTGTCCTTTGAGGTCTTGTGCAACTTGCTTGAAGAAAAACAAAAGATTCGTCCATGAAAAACAGACACATGTGAAAGTCCGCACTCATTTTTTGGGGGGAATGATCTCGCTTTTTCCTGCTCACAAGCGACGAAAATCTGTCATATTTCTTGCAGAGAGAAAGCTGTTCGTGGGCATGGTGTCCAAGAAGTATAACGAGAGCGACGTCCGGACCATGTTCAACCAGTTCGGGACCATCGAGGAGTGCACCGTACTCAGGGACAATAACGGAATTAGCAAAGGTGCAGACCTTTAAGATCTAACCCTTTCGATAACAGCCGTTCCTGAAAGAATCGAGGCTCCGTCACGACTCATTTCCTACGTGTGACTTTCTCCGAGTTTTGCCATTAACACAAGATCTGACCTCGTCTACATCACCTTTTTTTCCTTCTCTTCTCCTACAATGCTACAAGCCGCAATTTGTGGAATTTCGGCCTCGAGGTCGCTGCAAAAGCGGCCTCAAATCAAAAGAGCACTTTATGCAAACGTGTGTCTTTCATCAATAGCTACATTTCTAACAGTATGCTTAAATGGTCTGTTCGATCTTTCCGACTTTGAAAGGGGGAGGAGGAGAAGAGCAACTTTGACAGGTGAAAGACCAGCCTCGTCGAGGACGAGGACGGCAATCACAAATAGGGAAATGTGATGAGACGGGGAGAGAGATAAAAAAAGGGGGGAAAAGACAAGCGCTTTCCATGAATTTTTTTTACTTTCCAGGCTGTGCTTTCGTGACTTTCTCCACTCGTCAGTGCGCCATCACGGCTATCAAGGCCATGCACCACTCACAAACGATGGAGGGCTGCTCGTCGCCCATCGTCGTCAAGTTCGCGGACACCCAGAAGGAGAAGGAGCAGAAGAAGGTGCAGCAGCTGCAGACGAACCTGTGGAACCTCTCGGGTCTCACCGGACTGGCCGGGCTGACGGCGGCTACCCAGCCGCCAGCGGCAGCCGCCGCGTTGCCCAATGGCATCATTGGAAACCCGGCCGGCTTACAGTATCTGCCAGCCGCCACAGTAAGTGGTTGATATAATACCGGTCTGCCTAAGCCTTCGGAGGATCTCAAAGTGCCTCCACAAAGCCTACTTCAGGCCTTAGCGCGACCAATTATTACGCTTTCTGTGGGCCTAATCAAGATATGGGATATGACGGCACTGCCCACATATGGAAGGCCTCCTCTTGATATTGATATTGTGAAGCCTCGCAGTCCCTGAGTTCTGACTAACAGTGTATGCATGATATCATCAACATACTACACTGTATGCATTGAATTACACTGCTGCCCGCTTGTACAATCACTCTTGGGAAGGGGCAAGAATGACTGTAGAAACTGACCTGACGACATAAGAGGAGAAAGAGAATTAGGATATGACTACATGGGGAATATAACTTATTATACTAGGCTAGGTCATTTTTTGATCTGGTGCGGAGTCCTAGGTTCGTTGCCAGACTCCGTTTGAAGATATCTGAGTGAAATGGAATGAAAAAACTAATCAGTTCTCGGGTCCTCTCAGTGCCCGGTTTGATGTGAACCCGCTTAGTTATTATCTACTGTCAAAATGACATAAAATGAAACTAAAAACAAAGTGTTTATTGCTTTGCCCCAGGGCTGTCAAAATCTGAGCACCTTGTTATTATGTAGTAAAACTTTATTGCTAGAGGAGGGGAGGGGTCCATTTTTTTTGTTTTGGAAAACCATTTAACTACCTCTTCACCATTTGGCAAGAGGTAACAAACCTAAGACGCACTCAGTGAAATTCCACAATTTTCATTTTTTGACCCACATGAGTTATAAATGAACTATTCACCTACTCTCAAGAAATTTATCTCAAGCTGCAAAGTTTGCGTTTAAAGCCACACCATTCGCTTTCAGCTGCTGTTGAACTGGGTGAAATTGATCGTTCCTAAGTGGTAACTATGTTTTATGGCTTTTTTTAAGCGTTTGCATAAAAAATGATAGCGGAATTTTAAGCTATAAATTGCACACTTGGATTGGGCACAAGGTGAAAGCAGTGACAACATCAGCTCTGCCATACAGTGGTGTCTGCATGACTGGGAAAGTTTTGGGTGCTCCACAACAGGTGACTTGATCAGAAATGGGAAAAGTGACCGGGAAAGTCCACACAATGAGGCATAAAGGAAAGTTTTTTCACACTTGCCAAACCGGGACGTGACGCCAAGTTGACATGGAAGGCAAAGGCAATCTGTGAAATGGCAGGAAAAAAGAAAGGCTACCCAGAAAGTACTTGGGTCATCTCTGGCCAAGGACGTGGAAGTCTCCACTTCAAACGCAAACCAAGTGTGACAGAGTAAGGAACCCCTGTTGAAAGGCTATGGAAAGAACCATGGCAACAGGATGAGAAAACCTCACAGAAGCACGTTGCAAATGTCCTTTATCTCTGGTTTCAAGAAGAGCAAGACCGAGGTGCTTGGACCGGGTGACAAAGATCCTCGGGTGACGGACACAAAAGGCACCTGGGGAAAGGTCAGGTGGGGAAAGTTGCCTTCTTCCCTCTTTGTCTTGCCTTTCTGTCGCACCCAGACAGTCCATGGATGTGGAAAGTCATCTTGATGAAGCAGGAAAGTCCTCATCCATCATCCTTGCGTAACTGTATCTTGGAGTGCAGCTGCTCCTGAGTCCCCATGATGCTTCCAAGGAGATCAGGCTTGGAGATGGCGTCGTCCGAGACCATCGATACAGGGAGGCGTCATCCAAGCTGCTGACCAGGACGACGTCGTGGCAGAACCAAGGATCGTCGTTGGCGGAGGACGACGTGACCCAGGTCTACGTCAGGGCCTCTTACTTGAGCCTGCCGGGCCAGGGAAGATGCAAATGCTTGACCTTCTTCTCCGCAAATTCGCGCACAAACAACCGTTCTCATGCACGAACTTCTCCCAGTTATGCAGACACCCTTGTATTATGTATTCAGCACGTGCAGACCCTCATGGACAGATCTTTTTCACGGACTTACGATTTACGGACGCTGCTTAGCGGTCGGCCTCGGGCCCGGGCAGCAGGCATGCCTACCCACGTAGGCCTGGCGAACACTTATAGCTATAACTCATCAAATTATAACCCCCGCTGCTTTCGACATATGTGATTGCGTTTCTAAAATTAATCCTGTCATGTGTATGGGGACCCTGGGATTTGGGAAATCTGTTTTCCGATCCCTCTCAAGAAAGCTCCCCCTCCCCTTCCGTGAAGGCGCGTTTGCACTCTCAAAAGATCGTTCTCAATAGAGCCTCTGAGCTCTCCTCATTTCTGGGTCTATTACATTAGTCTTAAGTCACAAGAGCCTAATCTAAGCTATTAGTATTGCATTCCTGCTGCCTCAGGGAACGAAAGATGAAGAATTGCAGAGCAGTAGAACATGAAAGTGGCGCAACACGAAGGAGAGGGGGCCGGACACCCAGGCGGCCACGTTGTCCGCCGTGGCAGCCACTGCCACATGCTTCCAGGCCACTCTCTTCCAGTAATGAGTCCTCCCCTCCCGTGTCGCCCCCCACTGCTCTCAAGTATGGATGATCTGCCAAAGACACGCTATATAGCGAGGAAAATCGGCTTTTCCCTGATCGCTGGGAGAAAAAAAAGGGGACATTTTATTCTCATTGCTAACCTCTCCTCTTGGGGGAGGATAATCCCCACGTCAAAAATTGAGGGGGGGCCGCTCTGAGGCACGCGAGCGTGTAGTAAAACATCTGCCTCAGTCGAAAATCTTGAGAGAAAATCAATTTCCCTTTTCCTCACAGCTTCCCAATCTTTCCGTGAATGGAAAAAAAGAGAGAAGAGGCAAGAAGTCCTTAGGCATCCCTCCATTTTTCCAAATATCCCTTCTCTGCTTTTTTCGGGATATGAATGAAATTGCATTGATCTCCGATATCAGCTTTGGGATTCGTCTGCAGAAATTATGAGAAGCCTACGAGGAAAAAGCTTAAAATGTCCTCCTTTCTTCTGCCAACGCAGGCCCTGCAGATGCAACATGCCCTGAGTGGGTCGACCCCGGGGGGTCTGGGCAGCCTCACCGCTGCGGCCCCTCATGCGTCCTCGCCACACTTCCTCACGGCCGCGACGGCACCAACGCCGGCGGCGGCGGCGGTGCCCGCGGCGGCGGCGGCCGCCGCCGCGGCCGCTGGAGGTGGCGGATTCACCCTCCTGGGACTCCAACAGCTCCTGGCCGCCGCCCAACAGCCGCCGCAACAGCAAGGTAGGACGGCGTTGTCCTCCTCAACGACTGCTGCGTTGGCGCCACGAGGAGGCAGAAATGTGCGTACCTGTGCTTGTAGCAGGACGTACATATGTGTGTTCTTTCAGGCATGACCCTCTCCAACGGCAACGAACTCGCCGCGGCTTCTTCTTCGTCCCCAGCCGCCGCCGCCGCCGCGGCCGCCGCAGCTGCCGCGGCCGCGGCCTCTTTTCCCTCCGGCTTGGGCTACGCTGGCCAACAGCAGAGTAAGCTTGCATTTTCTGTCGCTTTAGCGTGACTTAAGTGGTGAATTTTCGTCTGTGTTTGCCTAGTAAATAATAATATTCGAATTTTTGCATGAAAGAATCACATTTAGACAGACAAGCACCAAAAACTTTTCGCTTCTCTCTCCGTTTTTAACCGGCTGTGATTTTTGCTTGTGTAAACGCACCCAAAAGTAGAGGCTGGAGAAAAGTAGTGATATGAAGTCCGTGTTAATTTCCTGGTCCTTTGTCCTGACAAGGATTGCATGCATAGTCCGTACTTAAAAGCTGCCGAGAATTATTGGTACACACTGTATGTATGCATCAGACTCATATGTAGGTGAGCCATTGCAGGGGATCAGGAGTGTGTTTGGTACAGAGATCTTCGATTTTTATGTTGCTGTGTGCGTGCGTGCATGCAGGTGTGCTTGGGGAGGGTCTGGCCAGCCTTTCCCCCCTCCCCACGAGCGACTCAGACTTTACCCACTTTTCACCTCTGGTAAAGTAACCACAGCTGTTTGTTTTGCTTTTAACTTCCCCCTTCTTACCCTTAACCCCCAGCCACTTTGACACCTCTGGGGTTCTCCAACCTGGCGGCCCTGTCAGCAACAATGGCCGGCACCAACCAGTCGTCGTCATACGGTATGTAGCAGGCCGAGACTTCCATACTGTAGTACTGAACCAGCTTTTATCGAGTTAGATTCAAGGTGCTGAACCACTTCTTCCCCACCCTTTTGTCTCTTAGGTCTGACCCCCAACAGTCTCGACTTGGAGTCCTCCACTCCTTCTCAGCAGCAGTTATCCACAGGTAGGAAAACTCTTTTAGACAAAATTGGAAAGTCCGTGGCTGCCTAAACTCGACCTGACACTCGTGTGTCTGTGGCCTTTGCGGTCTTGTGTGCCAAAACCTCAGCCTTGTTTTGACTTGACAAGATCAAGGAGGTGATTGCATGCAAATCCGCATGAGTGTGTGTGTGTGTGTGTGTGCGATTCCGAGCCCCAGAAGCCACTCTATATAGCTCCAACTTTTTTTGCCTTGTTTCTTTGGTCCTCTTTCTGACCCAACTCCGTGCGTGCGTGCGTGCTTGCGTGCGTGCGTGTCAAGCTGCTGCTCTGCGTGTGAGGTAGAGATTGCGAGCAGAGAGATTCCAAAGTCCAACTAAAGTTGACTGAGTTTGAGCAAAGGATGGCCAAAGATTGAAGGCTTTCTCCTCTCTCTCTCACCCCAAACATGGGAGGAGGGATAGCGTCAATAGGCAAATGAAGTGGAAGTTGAGATATACTGACGGGATTTACAGGAGGAAAAAGACCCACAAAGCACGATATTTTACCCACATTTTTAAGGCTTCACAGAGCCACCAATTTGATCTCACCAGAGCATCCTCCATAATCCCATCAATGGCTCTCACTCTCTTTTCTGCCCCCCTCCCAAAAAAAGTTTCCGCCAGATATGTTCTTTCCCCCCCCCCCAGAAAAACTTTCCGCCTCTTTCACATAGGCAAAGAAAAGGGGTTCCCCCCCCTCCCGTGTGCGCGTGTGTCACTTCTTTGTAGGTAACGCGCGCATCCACGCGCGCGTCCACGCTGGAGAAAAGTGGGCAACTTCCGGTGTGGACCCCATATTCATTATCTCGCCTCTTCTGACAGGAAAAAGGCCATTACACACCAGAGCCTCTCTTTTGGAGGGGGAAAAAGAAGTTGGGAGGGGGGGGGGGCAAAGTGTCTTGGGAAAAGAGAAGCAAACAATTGGGCGGTCAAAATGGACTCTTTTTTTAATAATTCTCTCTCTCTCTTACACAGTCGTGCGTACACATGCACCGAATGTAGAGGAGGCCGGAGTTTTTTCATCTCTTCTCTCCCAACCTTGGGGCTATGTGCAGTGTGGGGGAAGAATGAATGGAACGGGGGGTCACAGATCAAAGGAGGGATAAGGAAGAAGAAGAAGAAGAAGAAGAAGACCTCACTCTTCCCTTCCCCCCTGCTTCCAAGTTGCGATCCCCCGACAGTTTTGCCACCCCGTTTTCACTTTTTTTCCTCGCAAGGCCTCGAGCGAATCAGTCAAGAGTCCATCTGAGAGATTCTCAAACAAACCCAGGCAAACTTCTTCTTTGTGTATTCGAAAGTCTGAGGAAAAAAGGCCTCCCCATTTCAGTTGTTCCCTTTTCTTCTTCATTCTCTCCTCCTCCTCCACCTTCTTCTCCCTGTCCTTCTTCTTCTCCACCTCCTCCTTATTCATTTCCTTCTTCTTCTTTTCTCCTTTTCCTTCTTTAACTTCTCCTTCCTTCTTCCTTTCCTTCTTCTCCTTTTCCTTCCTTGCCTTCTTGGACTTCTTTTTGGACTTCTTCTTGGACTCCTTCTTGGACTTCTTTTTGGACTTCTTCTTGGACTTCTTCTTCCTCTTGGACTTCTTTTTGGATTTCTTCTTGGACTTCTTCTTCCCCTTGGACTCTTCTTCCTCTGGACTTCTTCTTCCTCTTGGACTTCTTCCTCTTGGACTTCTTCCTCTTGGACTTCTTCCTCTTGGACTTCTTCTTCCTCTTGGACTTCTTCTTCCTCTGGACTTCTTCTTCCTCTGGACTTCTTCTTCCTCTTGGACTTCTTCTTCCTCTTGGACTTCTTCTTCCTCTGGACTTCTTCTTCCTCTGGAATTCTTCTTCCTCTTGGACTTCTTCTTCCTCTTGGACTTCTTCTCCGTCCTCTTCCCCTTGGACTTCTTCTCCGTCCTCTTCCCCTTGGACTTCTTCTCCTTTTCCTTTGCCGTCTTCTACTTCTTCTTCCTCTTCTTCCACCTCCCTTTTTTCTGTGAAAGAGTAGGAGATGCTCCCATTGGCAATAATTCTTCTTCCTCCCTCATCTTGGACTTGTTCCAAATGAGTCTCCAGCCCGACGCGGCCCGGCGGGAGATGGGGAGGGAGGGAGGGACGGACGGAGGCAGGGACGAATCGATTCAAGTCATTCCTTGGCTCGGGGGGGTTCTTGTTTGATCGGGAATTACCATATATGCGCACCAGAAGCGGGTGGGGCGGGTTATCCGTCGCCGAAAATGAGCCATAAGTGGCTTTTATGAAGTCGCAAAAGGCGCACGTCATCGTCTCCTCCCCTCCCCCGTGGGGGACCCCTCCCTAGATGGTTACCCTTTGGTTGAACCCCGTTATTTTCACCCAGTAAAAAAAAGAGGGGGGGGGGGGGGAAGAAGAAACGTTTCCAATCATGAGATAATTAATGCCCTCGATCGCCCTCAGTCTGAAATGGGGAAAATTGCTCGGAGAAGGGTAAATTTCTTTCTTTTTTTCCTGGCAAAAGGGGTAACGACTCCTCAGCTCCCATGGTCGCGTGTGTGCGCATGGATGCGAGGACCGGGAGCTCCCACAAGAGAGTATAACTGTTCGCGTGGCTCTGCTCAGTCACCTAGAAGAAGAGATTGATCAGGAATGGCAGAATGAAAGAAAAAAGTAAAGAATGAGATGACTGATGATGGACAAGCGAAGGTAGAAGAAGGCCCTAATATTGGTACCTCACATTGAAAGAATATGTGAAGGGAGGAAGAGCAGGAGGAAAAAGTTCTCTGTAATCCTCAGTAGAAGAGAGAGAGAGAGAGAGGATTGGTAGGAGCTCCAATTGGAGCTGTCATTTTCCAAGTATCTTGTTTTCCTCACTGATTTTTTTTGCTCCTCCAGGTCCTTGGGGAGATCGACAGCAGACACCTAAGCTCGCTGCTGCTCTCCGTTTTCTTCCTTCAATAGACTTTTATCCTCTGGTAATTGATATAGATAGACTCTAGAGGAACTTTCCATTCCTGCGCCTGTCCAAAAAACTTTCTTTTCTCCCATTCTTGGTTCTATCAAAATTGCTTTTTCTTTCTCACCAGAGGTGGATTCTCTCAACCAAGAGTTGGGCTGATTTTTCTCAACCGCCAAAAAGAGTCCTCAAATTTGAGGATTTTCACTCGAAACTATGCAACTATTAGAAAGTTACATTTCGCAGTGTTTCAACCGGGACAAACCTGAGTCAGCAGGGGGTCCAGGATGACTGAAGGGGGTGGGACTGGGGGATGTGACCCACCAAATTGGTTGTTTCCCTCTTGCAACTCCCCCTGCCCCTCACAGAAGCATCTGATCTCCGCAGATTTGCTAACATCGACGAAAAGAGTGAATGAGAAGCAAATACGGACGTGGGGACAGCCATAAAAGCCATTCTAGTCTACATGCAAATGTCTCAGTCCTTTATGGGCTGAGCAATACAAAGAGTGTACAGGAGAAAGCCACGATTAAGAAAACATGTCTGACTTGAAGGCTTTCACTCCCCATTCGCAGGCATTCCGAGCATGTTGCCCTCACCGGTGCAGACAACCTCATCCATATCAACATCTTCCTCATCGAGGTCTTCCCCGCCGACGGCGACTGCGGCGTTGGGACTGAGGCAGCACGAGGGACCAGAAGGAGCTAATTTATTTATCTACCACCTACCACAGGTAGAAAGAGAGATATGGCCGTGTTTCTGTTCTTTCTCCTTCTGCAAATCTGTTTACCTCCTGGCAGGAGTTCACAGACTCGGACCTCCTGCAGACATTCACGCCCTTCGGCAAGGTCGTCTCCGCCAAGGTCTTCATCGACAAGCAGACGAACCTCTCCAAGTGCTTCGGTGAGTGGAACTTTACGTATAACTTTTTGAGAGATGCTTTTGGTCACTCCCACCCCACTTTCTCTCTCTCTCTCTATATATATGTAATACATATAATGAGCCCAACTTTCCGCTCAAAAGTGACGTTAATAAGGAGAAGTTTGGGCTGTTTTGCTTCAGCAAACTTGATTACCGATGGTCCCGTTAGATGCTTGGACAGGAGGATCTCAGACATACACACACAGAACGTAATCAAGGTTACACAGACACAATTTGCTGCAAAATCAACAAAGAGATGAGGACCATCAAGGTGTTTGCTTTGATGGATGGACGGACGGCTCATATAATCATATGTCAAGTAACAAAATGAGTCGGTTTTTTCCCCTTTACTTGCCAGGCTTCGTCTCATACGACAACCCCGTGAGCGCCGTGGCCGCCATCCAGGCCATGAACGGCTTCCAGGTGGGCACCAAACGACTCAAGGTGCAGCTCAAGAGGTCCAAGGATGCGGGAAAACCTTATTGAAAGAAGAAAACAAGGTGATCATCATAAAGCAGCTGTTACATCCTGTATTGAGGGGAAGGAGAAGAGGCTGCCAGTGACACCTTGGGGTGAAAGCGGGACCCGGCAGATCGGGTTATTTCCACTTTTTTTCGAGGGGGAGGGGGGGGGGAGAGTACTTGAAGGGTTCTAGGGGGGGGGCGCGGGCGGGCGGCGGGGGGGGGGGGGGGGGGGGGGGGGGGGGGGGGGGGGGGGGCG